>ERZ761603.702-NODE-702-length-27191-cov-16.606795_pt1 | contig 27191 bp, 45 predicted proteins | sample MGYA00511879_ERZ761603 | MGnify/ENA primary metagenome ERZ761603 (study PRJEB28899, sample SAMN02850040) | bioreactor sludge metagenome | biome: EBPR Sludge; feature: EBPR Bioreactor; material: flocular biomat | place: Australia: Thorneside Wastwater Treatment... | reverse complement strand
TCCCAAAATCTGCCCTCGGTCCTATGCTTGCCGGCGGAAAGTACACGCTTAAAACTCTTGATCGTCTCCCGCAAGATAAAACAGAATTCCACCCTGCACAGATTCGTCAAGAACTCAACAAGCCCGGTACTCCGGCAGCGGAGAAAATCGCTCTAGAAGATACGATTGCCCGTGCCGAGGCAGATGGACGTAAGGTTACTGCACAGGAACTAGTCTCTGACTTTCGGATGAAAACAGGTGATCATACGCTGACTCCAAAAGAAACTGAGCAGTTTGCCGACTATGGTTATGCCAATCTTAGGAATACTGGAGAACCGCAAGCCAAAACTATCATCTGGCAATTTCCAGAACACATGAATGTTGCCACTACAAACCATTTTGGCGATCCTCGCTATTACGGGCATACTCGAGAGTTCCGCGAAGCAGGCGTCGATCATGTCATGGAGATTCAATCTGACCTTGCTCAAGGTGTGCGGAAACCCCTGACTCCAGAACAACGTACTGCAATTCAGGAAGAACTTGCTACACTTGAGGTAAGTGATAAAACTCCACGACCAGAGCTCACACGTGAACAGAAATTGCGTTGGCAAAAATTGCGCATGAGTCTGCTTCGTGATAAGACTACTCAGGCGGCTAAAGACACTGAAGTAGCTCCTGCTCTAAAACACGCTGAGAATCGTCTAATTCGTGAGAAGCTTGCCGAGGCAGCCGCTAAAGGTGATGAGTATGTGCGATTTGCTAGTGCAGATACTGTAGCTGAAGTAGGGGGATGGCCAAGTCACTCACCAGCTGTTTTTGAAAAGCCAGGCCACCAATCCCTCTACGATCGTTATGCCAAGGAGACGACTTCCTACCTCAAGAAACTTGGTGGGAAGGAAATCACTGATGTGGAAGGGCATACTTGGTGGGAGGTACCGACTGGCAGCAAGACTGGAATTCCCCGCTCCTTAGAAGGTCGTACTGATGCGTCTGGTCCAGGCCCAATCGAAATGTACGGACAAGCTGATCCACGTCTGCTTGCTGCAACTGGACTTACTGCTGCTGCATATCTTGCCTTGCCAGACGAGCGAAAAGAGGGTATCAAGAGATACTTGCAATCTGTAGGTATATTGGCTGCTGTTGGTACAATTGGTAAGGCTGGTCCTCGCCCGCCTTCCTCTTGGCGCCCAACTAAAATAGCAGCTATGGTTACTGGAGCTGCAATCGGAGGCTATTTAGCAGGGGATGAAGCCATTGCTGGTGCAGTCATAGGCGGGGTTGCTGGACTTGCTGCAACTCGTCTTCCCGCTCTTGGCCGCTCACTCGGCAAAGTCCTTTCACCGCAGGATGCTCTTGGAACTGCAGTTCGTATATCCGCTGCTCTTGGGGCTGGCTATTATCTCGGTGGAAAGGTTGATCACCCGATAGAAGGGGCTGCAGTCGCCTCTGCACTTCTCCTTGGACGTAAGTTCCTCAAACCAGCAATGGCCCGGGAGGGTGATGCTCTCATCAACATTCGAAATGGGAATTTAGCAGCTTGGGACGTCCTGCGTCATAATATTGTCCGAGACATTAATAAACTTGTACCGGACGTTGTGCGTCGTGAGGCAATCTCCGAAGCTATCCAAGTCGGTGCAAGAAATCATCTAGCCCCTGCAGAGCGTGAAGTCTATGATTTCGTCAATCAGATTAATGCGCGCATTGGTAATGATGCTGTAGATGCCAAGGTACTCCGTTCTCTTCGGCAGAATTACATAACTAGCATTGTGGAGTTGGAAACAACTCTCACCCCCTCAGCGCGTCAAACTCTTATCGACAAAATTCTTGGCAAGGCATTCCCAGAAAACCTTGGTCCTAACACACGTTTTGCCCGACAGCGCAAGTACGACACTTTTGCCGAACTTAATCAAGCTCTTGAAGGCAGCGGACTTAAGCTTAAGACCAAGGATGTTGGAGAGATCTTCGACATATATGCTAAGTCTATGAGAAAAGCTATTGAGGATCGCATTCTTCTTGACTCACTAAAGGCGGCTAAAGGCCTGGATGACTTGCCGTATGTGGCTAAACGAGATAAGTACGGACGCTTTCCTGCTGGATTTCGTCGCATCAATCATCCGCAGTTGGAAAACATGGTGGTGCATCCAGAGCTATACGACTCTCTCAAAGTCGTAATGGAAAATGACAATCCTGATATTGTTACTGCTGGACTCTACGGAGCTTCAATGGCAGTGAAACGGATGCAGGTATTTGGGTCACTATTTCATGCTAAGTCTCTTGGTGAAGTCTATCTACTTGCTATGGGTACTAATGTTCTTCCTCGTGTTGGGGATTTAAAACGCCCGAAGACTGTCATCGATGCTGCTCTTAAGCAATTTCATGAAATGAAACTTGGTGATGAAATAGATGGATTGACTCGTGCTGGACTCAAACTCGAAGTACCCGACGATGTAAAGACCAGTATCATTAGTGACCTTGGTCAACTTGTTGACACTGCTACAGGAACTAGCATAGCAAGCAAAACTGCGGATAAAATCGATTATGTTAATAAGAAGTTAGATAGCATTACCTGGGATTATATGCACTCCGGGGTTAAGTCTGCTGTAGCCCTAGACGCCGTAGCGAAGCTTACTCGCAATAATGCAGAACTCCATGCTAAAGATCCTGCTCGATACCCACTCAAATCCAAACAGGAAATCTATACTGAAGCAGCTCGTTTCGCCAATGATGCTACTGGAGGTCTTGATTGGTTCCGCATAGCAACAGAAGCTAAGACAGAACTTGGTAGATCAGTTGCACTTCACTTCGCCAGTCCGCAAGGACGCCGCGTTGCACAAATCTTAGCGTTCGCGCCCGATTGGGCTTTATCCACTCTTCGTGCAGGATTTAATGCATTTGGCAAGAGTGAAACGGGTTTCCGCGGTCTTTTGAAGCCAACAAATGCAGTTGATTTGTATCGTCAATATGCACTGCGTTCCGCAGCGTTGTGGATAACTCTCATCAATGGAATTCAGTACGCAGTGACTGGTAAGCCAATCTGGGAAAACAAAGATCCGACTCGAATCGAGTTTGCTGATGGTACGTCCATTCAGCCTGGTAAGCACTCTGCAGAGGCTGTCCACGCAATCATGGACCCGATCAAGTTCGCTATGAATAAACTTGGCTACATTCCCAGCTTAGCCGCAGATGTTGCAGCATATCGTCATGGAGCTGGTTTCATGGCAATGTCTCCACATTCGCCTGTAATGTACGCAGTTCTAAAAGCAGCTCCATTTACCGCTAGTCCTTTTGCTCAGCCACATCTTTCCATTATGGAACGTGTAGGTCGTTCCATTGCGGGAGGTCTTGGCTTTCCGGTACATGGTATGAGTCAGGAACAGAAACTTATCGCACGATCAGAACGCTTGCGCAGGGCAGCTGAAAAAGGAGCTAAATAATGTCATTTAGGCTTCCACCGCCTCCTGGTATTAATCAGTTTAACTCCGCTTCCTGGCAAGACTGGTTCTTTAAGCTAAGAACAGCGCTTATCGAGGCATTTAGTTCCATTTCAGCTGTCACTGGATTGCCTCCTGGTGGAGCTATCAATGACGTGCTTACTAAGCTAAGTTCCACTGACGGAGATGCAAATTGGCTTCCAATTCCACCACCAACGATTGCTGGATTACCTACAGGCGGTGCTCCCAATGAAGTATTAACAAAGCTAAGCTCTGCTGATTGGGACGCAAATTGGCTTCCAATTCCAGCAATTGACCTTGTATCTCCAGGTAATAACATTGTCCAGAACAGCTATTTTCAAGAGCGTGATTATGTAGATCAGAGCGATGTTGTCTTTGCCACCGCTGCCCCCTACACTCAGCACGCTCGACGGTGGTACGGAGTAGCTCCCACCACTGATTTCAAAACCCTTATTTTCAATAGTCATGATAGTAACAGCATCATCATTAAACGTACTGCTGGGGAAGATACAGGAGCGGTGCGCTTAGTCCAAATCCTCGACACAGAGGATAGCATAAAGTTCTCTGGAGCTGAAAAAACTCTATGGATCTACTTTGACTTGCAAGTCGGCGCTAATGTTCTCTCTGTTACCTTCAAGGTATCCACCGGTATGGGAATCGATGAGTCGTTAGCTAACTATCTTACAGGTTCATGGACTAGCCAAACTCAGGTACTTGCGGAGACCGCTATTGGAGGCTATGATCTAACCTTTGGTACATCCATAAGTCAGATAGCATTTGAAATTGAGGTCATATTTGATAGCACGGCATCAGCTACTAACGATGAGGTATTTGTTCACGGTATGTTTGTAACCGATAGAGGAATAGCTTCTCCAAGCCTTGGGGCTATGATCTGCTCAAAGTCTCGTGCAGTTACCCGTCAAGAGTGCAATCGTTATTACCAACGAATGGATTTGTATTTGACAACTTCCGAGATAAGTGTTCCAATACATATGCGAGATGTCCCGACAGTAACCCTTGGAGATGCTGCCGCCTTTACTACAACTGGGACTACCGCTGATGCTTTAGTGATTAAGGTAGATAGTGCTGGAGATAATGGCATCCACACTGTTTATCTTAGTTGTGAGCTTTAATTAATAGGAATAATAATGAGCGATCCAAACTCTATTCCACCGATATTAAGTCCTGTGCCTGAACTTCTAGATCAGACTTGTCAGTCTGGTCAGACATGCTGGAACGGCAGGGAACGTCGTCAGTCTATAATAACCTTAGCCGAGGAGGTAACAAAGCGACTTGATCGTCAAGACGATTTGTTATTGCAGTTTCGTGATGAACTCCTTGTACATCTATCTAAAACTGAAGAGACCAAGGAATTGGTGAATGAACTCCTCGAATTGTACAAGGGAAGTAAATTCATGGTAACTGTTTTCAAATTCTTTGTGCCGATTGTGGCTGCTATTGCGGCAGCTATTTTGTGGATTAAAGAACATCTGAAATGATAAAGGAGTTTTAAAATGGAAACAAGCGTAACTGTCTCATCTGCTACTAGTTCTAAATGGATCCCTCTTAACATTAAAAGTTATGATTTTAAAGTTAGCTTATGTTTAGAGATTACCGGAATTGGCTCTTATAAAGTAGAACATACTTTCGATAATATCCAGACTGATACCAGTCCAACCGTTTTTACTCATTCAGTATTGTCTGGTATTACAGCAAGTACTGACAGTAACTATGATTTTCCGGTCAGAGCTGTTCGCCTAACCTGTTCATCATATACTTCAGGATCTGCTACTTTACATATCATTCAGTAAGGAGATTTTTATGACTATTACACGAGATGCTGGAAACGTAAAAGGCGTATCTTGGGTTGCATCTTCGGAAAGTTCTATACACAACATTCTTAATACAGCTTCTTGTCTGTTCCATGCTCCTTTACAAGCTTCATTATTTTTAAGTAGAGGAGCAGGTTCGCCGACTTTCTCTCGCGCTACTAAAGCGTGGGCGTTGAATGAACTTGGGATTCTTGAAGAGCTTCCGAGTGGATGCGCGTTTTTTGCCGGAGCGCGTCTCGTATTCAACAGTGTGCGGACGACCAGTGAAGATTTCAGTAATGCAATTTGGATAAAAACGAATTGCACAGTAGTTGGAACCAATGTGATTGTCTGTTCCTACACAACAAGTCTTCAGCGTATTTCACAAGAAGCTTCTGGCGCCTCAGCGCGAGCTGTGGTTATTGGGACAGCATATAGATTTTCAGCTCGTATTAGGCGTGTTTCTAACGGCGCGCAGTTAATTCAACTGACTGCTGTCAGCGGAGGGTTCGGCACCGGACAATACGCAAATTTTTCACTTGTCGATGGTTCTGTATTGGCAGTAGGCTGTATAGCAACATCAACACTTGTTGCGGGCACAACGGACACATACGATTTATCGATAAGATGTGTTGCCACAGCAAATGGATCTTTTGATATTTTCAATGTCATTTTTATAAATTCAATGTCGGATGCTCGTACTCCTTCATTCATAGGAGATGGGCTTAAATCATTCGAGCTTCTCAGAGCATGGTCAGTTGATGTGACTGGTTATACTGCCTCCTATGTTCCTGAATATGTGTCTGTCGGGGTAGTCTCTGCTCCGTTCTTCGGCGCTGGTGTCGATGGGGCAAAGTACTACGAAACTGATTGGCAAGGTGCGCTGATTTCAGCGGCAAATCTACTGGGGTTCAGGAAAGAAACGGCTGCGACAAATAATCTGCTTCATTGCAGAGACCTAAGCAATGCGGCATGGTCGACAAAAACAAACCTCACTGCAGATAAAACAGCGACCGGCCTGGATGGAATCGCAAATACGGCGACGACGCTGACAGCAACGACGGCAGATGCAATTATTTTGCAACCGATTACATTGGCTTCCGCAGAGCGATGTGCTTCTGCCTACGTAAAGCGAATAACTGGAACAGAAACAATCTCCTTCACCCAGGATGGTGGAAGTTCATGGACGGACATTACGTCTCAGATCAACTCCAACACGTATTCTAGGGTACAGGTTACATCTACACTTGCGAATCCATCAGTTGGATTCAAGATTAGCACAAGCGGAGATGCTATCGCTGTTGATATTGTACAGAATGAGGCTGGAAGTGTTGCAACCAGCCCGATCGTCACAACAACAGCAATTGTTACAAGGAATGCTGATTCGCTGACCTACCAGATATCTGGCAACTGGTCAGATACAGCAGGTACTGCGTTTGTCGAAGTTGCTCCGCTTGCTTATTCGGGTGGCGCGATTGGCAGCGCAACAAACGGACTTTTGCTATCAACGTTAAACTCTGGAGCGACTGCGTATGACGGAACTAATTCGGCAAATGGTCCTTCTGGAACCCCTGGATCATCAGAGAAGTTGGCTTTCAGATGGGGTAGTAGTGCCATGACTGTCTCATCAGGCGGGATTATTGGAACACCAGGTACTTATGACGGTGGAATGGGGCTGTCGAGTATTGGAATCGGATCTAGTGCTGCAGGATGTTTCAAAAATGCAGCCATTTACAACTATGCAATGACCGATGCAGAACTTCAGGGGATAACAGCATGAACAAGATAATTGCCATCACCGCCAGTTTCACTCTTCTTCCTCCTGGTGTGATTTTCCGGGGTAAAAGTGGAAAAGACCTGAAGGTTGAATTCGATGACGAGGTTAAATCAATCGTCATTAAAGACAAGTTGGTAGAAGCCAAACCCGACGGAACAGCTATTTTTCGAAAGCCAGGTGAAACGGCAAAAACTTCTGCTGAGCTGATCAAAGAAGGAAAGCCACCAAAACTTGAAAAATCTAAAAATATTAGAGGAACCGGTAAATGATTTATAAGGAAATAGTTTGCATCCCAACTGATGGCGAGGAGTTTCTTAATCAATCTGTTGTATTGACGAACACTGTTGTGGGCCTTGCAATTCCAGTTGGCAATCAATACATTCACGCTATTGTCGATTATGGATTTCAAACTCAAGGCACGCTACTTTGGGAAACTGGAATGGAGAGATCACTTGCTCCGGAATCAACTCCTAAGCATAGATTTGCTGGATGGTCTGATTAATAAAAACGGGCCATCACTGGCCCGTACTTTATAATTGCTTTAAGCGTCTTTGCAGATAGGCGCTTTTAGCAGCTTCTGCTTCTTCTGCCGTTTTGAATCCTGCTTTTTTGATGCGAATACCTTTAAAGCACACATTGAAAACCCAACTTGTTCCACTAAACCACACCCTCCCTTTAGGCAAATCTTCTTTGTTAGGGACTTTAGGTTTAGACAGTGAAGTGTGATCTACTATTTTGACTAATCCGAGTAATATGGATAAGTCAGTTATGTTTTGGTGTTTAGTAGTTTCATGTTCCATTAATCTATTCATTCTGTGTTCACCCTATCCTGGAATCTAGCCTCAGCCTCCAACAAAGCATAACACACTTTGTCCACAGCTGAATCATAATGTTTCCCTCCAGCTGCATCCTGTCGTACATCTTTCAAATATCCCATAAATATCCAGCCATGAGCCTCAGTGAGGTTTAGTCCGGTTCGTAGGTTAAACAAAGCCACGACCTTTTCCATTATACGTTTGCAGCCAGATTCTCCTGGAGTGTCATAAACTTTTCCACGTTCTTGTAGCACGGAAAAGACTTCATTTAGCAGGTATTCTACTTGCAAATTTTGTCTTTCAGGGTAACGACCTTGCCACGAAGCAAACACATCATCAACTATCGGTTTTTCCTGCAGCATCATTATCTCCTGTATATACTAAGTACATGTCAGAACCTCGTTGTTCGAGGTTTACCCATCCGGCCCGTATAAGGCCTGTTATAGCTCCTTCCAAATCTCTTGCTTTTGGGAAGGCGTTGTGCAAGATTCTGAAAGCTTTTGAATACGTTGCCTCGCCCATTGACTTGATATAGTCAAGCAACTTATCAGCTTCAACTGCCTCTGTTGTTTTCCCTACATGTGCAAATACTTTAGCATATCCTTTCTCCGTAGATTCAAGCAATACGTTAGCTAGTTTCAAGTCTGGTTCTGTTATCAGAAGTTCATCTCGTTGCGAAGCTGCTAAAACCATTGCGAGTTTATGTAGGTGAGTTTGTTTCCTTGCCATATAGACTGATAGCCACTCTTCCCTCCAGTTGTTGGGCACTACCTTCCAATGCTGCTCATACCAACGCTCTCCCCATGTCCGGGCATCCTTACTGAGTTCATATTCTCCACAAAGAGTTATGGCGATGTGTTCTAAATCTTGCTGAAGCTGTAGGATAGTATTATCATGTTGCTCAGGAAAGTTATACTTCGGATAGGCAATTAAACGTTCCTTGGTATCCGCATAAATGAAGATGCATCTAGCTGTGAAACCTCCTCCAACAATACCGGCGTGCATATTATCTGCGATCCAATTTGGTGTTGTACACGCAAGCATATTAACCCAGGGGCTATCCACAAGATCATTACCACTGTTCTTTGTATTCTTTACAAGTGCTTTGCGACCGTCCCATAAGTCAATAAACATATTAACCATATCTTTGTTTTTGAGATCGATAAGACACCCGAATTCAGAAGCACATAGATTGATCGGTGACATTGGATAGTGCTCACCATTGTACTCGAAAGTTTCACAGCTAGCGGCAAAAGAAGTAATGAGTGATTGCCAGGTTACAATGTCTGGGCCAAACTTAATTCCAGGTACATTGCGCAGGAATGACTCGGCGAATCCTGCGGTGGTTGATTTTGAAACTACTCCAGGTGGAGCGACAAACACAATAAAGAAATTTGGAACCCACCTGAAAGCCACCTGATCCATCCACACTCGCTTGCGTAATACGCCTGCCAAAGCCCACACACCTGCCCAGAAATGCATCAGTCTAGGGGCTTCGGTGTGAGCTGCAAAATTAACATACGCTTCAAGCCAGGAAGGAAAGTGTCGTTTAACGGGCATAAATTATTCTATACCTCCACATATACCAAGCTAGGTATGGAGTGAATCCACGCCCAGCTACATTGTTTCGAGGGTATGAGCACATCCATATGCCGTCTTGTCTCCAAATTTTAGGTTTCATATACAGGCTCCCCAACTAACTTCACTAGTCTTCATTCCGGTTGGAATTATCAGTGGATCGTCATATGGAATGATGATGCGGCTTACTTCAGCTATGCGCGTCTTGCATTCTTCCGCCATGTGCGTAGGGAACTGACCGACAAGAGAGTCATGTACTTGGATTAGTACTTGCACATCAGGAATACTATCGTAAAGTGCTACCCAGATTCTGTTAATGTAACATCCCACAGTTGATTGCGGAATCCAAGCTAATGCCTGTGGTAACGCCCTATCCAATCTATCAAAAATATGCCAGCGATATCCGAATTTATTCTCCACAAAACGGAAACGCTGTATCCGCTCCAATGTACGATCATGCCATTTCTTAATTCCAGGGTGACTAGCAAACCATATTCGTTGTGCACGATCTACTTCGGCTACAGTATTTCCTGTGGCTGCTGCTATAGTGCGAGCACTTCCACCGTAGTTGGTGGCGTGGCAGAATACCTTTGCAAATTCACGTTTGTGTTTGCGCGGCCCTCTATGGTTCATATACTTTGGATGAGTCTCAACCAATTCTTCCAAAGGTGGGGGACTCTTTCCTTCAAGTGAGTAAGCGTTAAGTAAGTGAATGTCCGCCCCCATTCTAAGCGCGGCTTTGAGCATTGGATCATCTGCTTCCCACACCACGACTTGCAGGTCTGCTCTGTCCAAGTCCATATCGAACATGGTGTAACCTGGGTCAGGCACATACATTGAACGCATGTTGGGGAACGTGAAGGTCTTTCCCCTAGCCGCTGCTTTACCAGCTGCCTTAGACTTGTCAGACGGAATGTTTTGAAAGTTACATCCGCCTCCAAAGGCGTTGGTTGATGAACTTAGGCGGTATGTGTATGGGGCTGACTTGGCATCGGCATCCCCAGCTATATTGAATGAACTCCGCATACGACCATCAGCATCAACTCGTGCGTTGATGAACGTTCTAATCAGAACTTGCAATGTACGAATATCTGCTATAGCGTTGACTATAGGGCGGAGTAATGGTTCACGTGTGGCGATTGTATTGAGTGCTTCATCATCACAGGACACGTGGGGAGTCTGTCCCTTTTTAGGCCTGGACATAACCTTTGGCTGTCCAAGTCGTCGGTAGAACAAGTCCTGCATTTGGGCGCTAGAGTTGAGATTAAGATCACACCGCAAGATAGTGCGAAGCCAATCTTCCCGCACTGAAATTTCATGCTGAATTTCGGCGTTGAGTTTCTTTCTCTGATTCTCATCTACGCGAACACCAAGTTGCATTGCACGCAATACCGGCCAGAAAAGCTTTTGCTGAAATTCGTCAACTTGCTGAAGTTTCAAGTCGTCTAAAATTTTGAGTTCAGCTTCCCCTACTTCTCTTGTTCGCACACAGTCAACACAATTATACTCCCACAGTTTTTCTTCCGGCTGTTTTGGGTCCCAAGTCTTACCATCATCTTTCCAATAAACATAGTGCGGACTGTAGAGTGATGATTGCATTGCTAGTGACTTTGGGAGAGCTACGAACGCAGTGTGGTGAGAGATCATTGTGTCTTGCTTCCCATTCGGGACGAAATGCCAATGGCGCCAGATATACTGCGCATCATATAGGCCGTTTTGCCAGCGCACTGCCACGTTTGGATGCGTAAGCACCTTATGTAGAAGCCAAATTACACGTGCCTCTTCCTCTGGAGTCCAGTATCCACGTATACGCTCCACACACATGAATGGAATGCAGATGGCTTCTGTAGTTGACCACGACATCCCGAGACAAGCAATGTGTCCTGCGCGAGTTTCAAGATCTAGTTCAATCCACACTGGTTTGTGCGCCTGACTAAGCTGATGTAGTAGCATATTGCATACATGACTTACATCCTCCAGTGATGGACGTAGCTGAAACTTCCAGTCTGGTAGATTAAGATACATACGACTGGAAGCTTCTCTGCGCACTCTTTTCAAATCCTCTACGACTTGTACTCGTAGATGCCACTGCGCCAGTACCCAGCTTGAAGGATAAGTAGGGATGACTTTTGGAGCAGGATCAATCCCATTACCCGGTGGAGCTGGCTGCGGGCCATACGCCAGACGAAGGTGACTTCCTCTCCACTTAGCCACAGACCAAACTCCGGTAAGTAGCCAGGTAGGAATAGTATCGAGAGTAACGATGACATTCGGCTTCACAAGCTCAATCTCTTTCATTAGCCTGTTGTAGCCTTGGACAAGTGGAGGTAGGACGAACTTACCGCGAAGTTCTGTGTGAGAGGCTGTTATTTCCTTCTTTGTAAGAGCTATTAATCCATCGAGTGAGCGAAAACCGAGGACCGCGTTGATGACATTTGTCAGATAACATTCACTTCGACGAATCCCAGCGTCTTGCAGCATACGATCTAGCTCTGCACCTGCAGCTCCCTGAAATGGAGCACACAGACGGGAGTCTTCGTCGGAATAGCAGTTACCTACGATTATGATGCGCGCGTCTGAGGGTCCTGCCCCTAGAATTCCACTCATACAATCTGCTCCTCAAAAGGAAGGTCTGCCGGAGGCGTGGTGTACAGCAATCTCCGGGCATCATCACTCACAGCTGGATCAAGCGCCACACTCACTTCCCAAGCCAGCAATTCATCTACAGCCAGTCGCGGATTTGTCTCATGCTCCTTCCGCAGGATGCCGCACACCACCAGTTTCTCTATGATGATGTGTTTCCACTCGTTTGACTCCCCCATGTTACGCCTCCAGATTGTTGATAGTTCTCAGGGACTCTCCGTAGAAATGCTCCTGCAACTCTACTCCTACCGCAAAGCAGGATTGCTGATGAGCTGCAGAGAAGATTGGCCCAGTGCCGCAGAACAAGTCGAGTACCTTATCTCCAGGCCGTACAGATCTACGGAGTAGTTCGTTAAACAGGGCGGAAGGCTTGGCTGCAGGATGTCCAACACCGGCTCCTGATGTTTGCAGTGTTATCACATCTGGTGCAATCATATTGACTTTCTTATCACCCTTCTTCGCATATATGATTGTCTCATATTTACGCTGAGGGCCGCTGTCAATCCAGGGTGTGCGAAATCCAGTGAGCTTGACCCAAATAAGCGGATAATTGAAGACAGTCCAGCCAGCGATTTCTAGTGCATCTTTCCACTTAAAGAACCACTTGATGTCGCAGAACAGGTAAAGGTGCGCCTGCTCTTTTGTCAGTCGATAGGACTCTTGTGGAAACCACCGCATGATACTGAATAAGACATCTGCAGAATCCTTGTATCCATGAGCTGTCGCAGTACTATCGTCCGATACTCCGAATGTATCTGCCCCAATTCCATACGGAGGATCCGTAAGAATCACATCAAATTGTTTACCATCTTGTTGTGCGGCCCACTCTTTGGAGTCAGCATGATATAACTGAAACTTCGAAGACTGTGGTATTCCAGCTGCTTTTTCAGCAAGCAGCTTGTTTTGCTCCATTCGTTCTTTATTTTTGAGGAGGAGCATAGCTTCCTTAGCTGTTTTAGCATTGGCTATCTCAGGTACATGCAGATGTCTAGCTAGAATCAATTCTTCCTTGGCCCTTGCTAGTGCAGCAGTTGGATGCATATTCTTATTAACATTTTGGACATAAGCCTCTGCAGCCAGTGTCATAGTTGTCGGAGGCTTAATTTCCCCAGCTTCTGCCTGTAATCTACGCAACTCATTCAGCTGAGCCATAGCCATAGCTGATTCTTGCCAAGTAAATTGCAATCTTTGTTTGTTCTCATCTACTTCAATTTGAAGTCTCTGATAGTCTGTAAGCGATTCCCAGCTGGTGTATGGAATGTAGCCGAGATCAACCTCACTCCCATTATATTTGATGGAAACTCCAAATTTGGCAAGATCCGCTACTGCACGAAACCTTCTCTCCCCAGCTCGAAGGATAAAACCGTTTGAAGTATCTTCCAGAACTACCGCATGCAGCAATCCGATATCGCGAATCGACTGTTGCAGATCCTGATTAGCTTCTTCGGAGAAAACTTTACGCTGTCTGTTCTCCACTAAGATTTCAGTTATAAGCGCAAATTGCTTTACCATTATTTTTACTCCTATCAGTTAAAACCAATTGAAAATGCAGCCATATCTCCACTATTTCGATCTGGCCCAAAAACTCTTTGCTGTTTAGACCAGACAGGAGGATTCACCCACTCAGGGCCTTTGTCGGTTGGTCTTGGGAAGAGAATGTCTACTACCTCTTTAAATGCCTCTCTATCTCCAGCTAAGAGTCTAATTGACAACTCAGTGAGAGTTCTATCAGGATTCAGCAAACCAAAGCTGAAAAGTTTTTCTACTTCTATGTCGGATAAATTCTTCGGGTTGCTCAACGCATCTTTAAGTTTCATTTCATCTTCATTTATAAGAGTGCAATATCACTTGCATGTCACATCAAAGGGAAACTTCCATATTGGGAAGTTTTCATACGAATTTTTATAAAGCTGCGTATTTATAAGTAGCTGCTGTCGCAACGTTAGTACTAGAGCAGTTAGCTGCTCTTGACTCATCGGTTCCCACTCACCATTTGGTATGCTTCGCAAGTGCAGAATACCGTCAATTACTTTCTCGTCATAGTACATAGTCAATCCTTCAAATCAACATTATTAACAGGTTGCTTACCAACTTCTCCTTGTTATCTAATCACTCAATATGTGTAGTCGCAACATTTCAGCGAGCCATAGTGCGAGTTTTAAATCCATCCTAGAGGATCTAACTAAAAAACAATCATTGTTGTCATATCCGATTATGATACAATCTTTTAACCCCTTCTGCTCCGCAAACTGCAATGCAGACTGCAGTGCTTGTTCGGGGGTCATTGTTTCAGCCGGAGGGAATGTGCATATATTGTCACTCACGGTCTCTCAGCCTTTAAGTATTTACATTGTTAGATGACAGGGGTTTGAAAGTCACTACATATCCATCGCATACATCAACAACTTCGCTTTTTTTGCTTTGTGTGCGATGTACAATGCTGCGATACAGTTTGTCATCGCCTTTTGCGATATCACTCGCAGTGTCTATATCATCGAGCAACTTATACAGATATTGTGTTACGGCATGTAACTCTTCATAACTCATAGGGACAAGTATTACATCTGCTCGATCTATTTTATTGATCATGATGGTTCTCATAATCACTCCTAATACGTGGAATTAAGACTTCCCAAGCCAAAACTTTTAATAGCATAGATATTACAACTGATTCTGCTTTGAATGGTCTGCCCAAAACAAACACTCTTGTGATATCAACAAAATTCTGTACGAGATTAGGATCGACCATCTCGACTTCACGCCGAACGTGTCTCACGAGTGAGGTATCCTTACTCCGCAAGATTTTCCATGCGAGATGGACTCTTTCTCCTAATTCTGCTATATCTTTCACTGTTTTATCCTTTAAAGAGAGGGCCGCTTACGGCGGCCAATCGGTGTGATGATTAGAGCCTGCGCCCTATCCGCACACGCTTCAAGCTCGACTTAAATATGAGTACGCCCCACAATCTTCTCACGAGGTTTTCCTTCGTATACGTCATGCGTAATCCTTACGCGAATTACCTTCCCTTGCAGCATGAGGAGACCAAACTTCTCACCAGGCCTGTTGAGGTCAGTAGCCTCACGATACTCTTTTAGTACTCGATTTTTACCAGGCCCGAAGTCAAACCCAAACCCACTTTCAGCCATGTCGATCATGGCTGAGTCCGTTAATTGCGTGGTCGGGCCAAACCCGCATGATTGCTGCGCTTCTGCTGGCACATCCACGACCAGTGGGATATCCAGGGCAATGCCTGATTTGGTTCCATCCTTACTGGTCCAAGTGCGCGGTTTGAGGATACCAACGATTGCAATGTATTCGCCCCCGGGGAGGGGAATTCGATCTGTAAATGGAGAATCAACGGTGATGTTGAGAAATTTCTCTGCGTCAAAAGTGTTTGACATTTATAGCTCCTTATTTGCTAGATTGTTATGAGTAGAACTGCTAAGACCCCAGGTCACTCATGTCTGGAGAATGGTGCTGATCATGTGTCTAATAGGTGTGTTGGGACTTGTCTTTTACAGGTTGCTTCTTTGTAACCACTTGTCCATGATTTGGGCGAAGTCAGGAGTAATTTTACTCTTAATTGGGAGGTATCTTGTTTTAAGATCCACCCCATGAGCGGCGGTGTCCCAATAGAAGTTTATGCCATCCCGCACTGTCAGAATAACGTCACTGAATAGAGGGGACATTTCATCTCCGAGCGCTTTGCCGATGACTTTGGTCATGACGCTTGTTAAGCCTGTCACTTCGTTTGTCTGACGTTGGACATGCGCAGTTAGCACGAATGTGCATTGCAGAAACTGAGTCATCCAACGCACCCAGGCCAGCAAGTTCTGCTGCGCCACTTGATATTCTGATTGGGAAGCAGTAGCCTTCGCTCCCAACACCATTCGAAAGCAAGCATTGGCTGTCTCGCTCAATGAATCGTTAATGAAGATACAGTTATTGCCCCAATGCCCCACGTTTCCATGAGTTTTACCTGTACGATCGCAGGGAAAATCCTGCAAAGTACGAAGCAGACGTTCCCACGGATTATTGCGACTACGTTCGGTATCAGTCCATTGAGTTAGAGCTTGATAACTCAACTGCCCGGTACGGGTAGCGTTTGATAGAAGTCCATCAAGACTGATCGAGGGAGTGCGAATAACGTGCCAATGGAGGCATTCTGGTATGGGCGCTGGTTCCCGTCGATTGAATGGATGTGTGTTTGTGTCTCGCCAGTACCCCATCAGGGATTCTAATCCACCTTGCTCCGTAAATAGGATGAACACTTTTTGCCCATTCTTCTGAGCCCAATCTACCAGTGTGCCCATCGCGAAACTCTTGCCCGTACCAGCCGGGCCTTCAAGGAGAATTTTCGGGCCAGCAAGAGCTGTTGTCTTGTCATTCATGTTACAGTCCTTTTAGTCAACGAGAAACTTAAGCATCACTCTCATATAATGGCCATCAAGTGCATACTGTTTGTCGGTGTAACGAAGAGCTACAAGTAACTCTATTTTTAGTTCATCGATCAAGGCTTTGCCAGCCTCCAACTCATGCTCAACTTGCGGCAATCGAGTAAAAGCCGCCCTCATAGCAGTGTCAGGCATGATAGCTCCTATCTATTCATCCAGTTGAGCCACTTATCTAGCAGCCCGTTTGGGAATTTGTGATTGAGGATGATGTTAGCCTCATACTCTATCGCTTCACGAGGCCAGTCAGCGGAGAAGGATAGTGGGTCTATACCTGGGTAGGAGGTTCGAAAGCTACCCGCAAACTCTACATCCCAGGGGTGAATGATATGTTCCAGACACTCACGAGTGTCTATAGTCCATTCATTTACTCCATCGTAAGTTACTCTGCCCCAAATTTCGCCACAACCTCCGCAAAAGTAGGCTTTATTACGGTGTCTAGCGCGAGCATTTGGCGCCTCAATAAGTCCGAGGGAATAGGTCGGTTCCACCTCCCGTGCGCCTAAATATTGAGTGGCAGTGAAGAAATGCTGCTTCATAACTCTCCCTCACTTAGTTTTGTTTCAACCCGACGCAGTGGGTCCCACTTTCGTCTCTCGAACCCTGTTTCCAACCAAGGTTCTGGGTTTTCTGCCAGACAGACACGCTTATAATCGCACCCGCCATAAGCAGAGCAACTATCATCCAAATTGTAATCCCAATAACCTTCCTCCCAGCAGGCTATCATCCTCCGCACATCGCGACACATCTGATTATACCAACGCTCCACCATCCAAGGTGGGCGATAGGTTATTGCTTCTCCTTTATCAAATCTATTCTTCAGGATGGCTAGGCCCCTGACCATGAAGCCATCGACAGGTAAGCCCGATTTGGTAATTCCCCAAACGTAAGACGTAAATTGGGATCTTAGATCCCATTGCTGAGTCCACTTTGGCCCGATTCCAGAAGTAGTTTTATCGTCAAGTGGGAAGATGCCCGATGCAAAATCCATGATCGCATCCAGACGTCCTGTATAGATGAGAGGTTGGCCCGTGACCGGATGCAATACATCAATCGGTTCGGCAAAGTTAAATTCTACTCCTAAGATTTTATCATCTGCACCGTTGAATGAGTGTGGTTTCGCATAGTCTGTCTCCAACGGAAAGCTGTGGAAGTAGTATTCTAAAGCTCCCATCATGCGAGTCAATGATTTGGTTGACTCTGGCGGACACTCAAAATCCCCATAAGCTTCCATGAGGGATCCCAAACCAAGGGCTATTGCTTCTTTTGCTGGCCGATGATCTCTATAGAAGGCTGTGCGAGCTACTTCCAATCCGCGAGCGTATGCTCCTCCAGCGATGAGATGTACGTTGAGTTCCTTTGGTTTCCAGTGGAGGATATTCTTCAACTCACACATACGAGGACAGGCTACAAAATCTGCCCGCATTGAGGAGTCGATGACTTCAGGAAATGGAGGACGAATCATTGTAATCTCTCAGTGTGAATTGAGAAGGGCCATACATATACACCATTCTTCCTCTTTCTCCAGAAGAGTCAAGGCCCGCATATATAATTCCTGCTTAAAGTCATCCATTACTTCAGCGCTCCGAAGATGTCATCCAATGTAGCTTGGGAGATAGGGGCCTTTGCAGCCGCAATCTTGCTTCTACTCGTTGTTGAAGCAATTTGCGCCGATTGTCGACCTTGAGAGAGGATATCTACTATTTCCATAAGTTCCTCGATTGAAAGTCCTTCCGGCGTCTGCTGCTTCTGCCTGTAAAATTGAAGCTTGCTATGCATCTCTTCTAATGTCATGTTATCTCTCCGTTTTGTTGTGTTCAATTAAGATTTCGCGCAGCAATTCCAGTGTTGCTGCATTCCCATAAATTGTAGTACCTCCGATGAGGTAATTCCCAATCTCCAATTTTTGGAAAGAGAAGTACTCTCTCAGACGTTCTTCGATAAACCTCTGCAAGGCTCCCGCTGGAATACGTTGCTCCAGTTCAGACCAAACTGCCTTGTCCAGTTTGGCTCTCAAGTCTGCGTCAATCTTTATATGCAAATGTACTTTTGGAATTACTTGCTTTGGACGAGGCATTTCTTATTTCCTAGTAAGTGTTTAATATGCAGTTCAATATGCGAATGCGAGGCTCCTGCCAAAAATGCGTCCACCAACCGCGATAATTCACGTAATTATCCCAGGACCTTGCAGAAATAGTATCGCAGTTTTCCCATTTCACCCAGGTTTTATAATCGATAAGATCGTGGAATTCTGGAAAATACTCTTGCAACTCTTCACAACTTGGCTGATATCCAATTATTTCTTCAAATGCGGTTGTTAAAGCCACGCACACATAGGGTTTTTCTGGCTTGTTTACTAAATCCAACGCACGCATGTATATCGTGCGCTTAAGATCATCCATTTTTCAGCTCCTTTTCTATTTCATGAACACGTAATGTTGTTATTTCATGTTCACCCTATAGGCAGAAAAACCAGCCCCTTGTGGGGGCTGGCCCTGTTACATCTTAACTTTTAAGTGCGTTGAAGATGTCTCCGGTGTCAACTACAATCAGCTTCGGTTTTTTCCGCTCAGCCTCCATTGCAAGGATGAGCTTGCCCAGGTCGGTATCCGGGTTTCGGAAGGAAGCGTATAGAGCCTTACGACTGAGCGTACCTCCACGCGCTTTATCCGCAGCAAGTTTGTCTTCGGTGATTTGTTTGACCACTGCCACTGATTTGTTGAAATGTTGTGACAACGCCCTCAATACAATACCAGCGCCAGAGACTGTGCCTTCGCCAGACCGAATCTTGTTCCATTCACCTACCTTGAGGTCATTCATCAGCGCTTCGATGGCCAGGGCCATGTCCTCTTCCGAAGCAGGCTCCTTGGTTACCTCATCCTTCATACCGGCTACATGATCACCCAATTTCTGGGCGAGACCATGGCCAGCAGCGTAAAGCAAGTGTTGCTCTGGCACCTGATAAGTAGCGGTCATCCCATTCCTAAAGTCGAAGCGGACAGCTACAGTTTCAGCCTCTTGATCCACCAAAACGGTCTTCTCCATCCTACGAGAAGACGGAAATTCGACTTGCCGTCCGTCAGTCATGGTAACAAGTTCGGGAGCAGGGCGAGTCGCTTTAACTTGTGTCACTTCATTCATGTTACTATCTCCAAAATATGCAGACCCTTCATTCGGGGCGGCCTGCGAACTCCCACACTGAAGCCCAGGTTAGTGGGCTTGGATGTGAGAGTTCATGTTTTAAGCATTTTGAGTCTTTTCATGCGGTAAGCTAGATAAAATTTTTAGATTCCCTCCGTACAAGTTCATTAGAGCGTGAGCAACGTCTAACGAGAGATGAGATTTCCCCCGTTCAATCTTCGAAAGATAGCTAAAGGATATTCGAACCAAATTCGCAGCTTGTTTAAGTGACAATCCCTCCTGCTTGCGCAACATGCGCAAGCATTCTCCTCGTGTCCTGTTGAATTGCATCATTCTATCTCCAAAAAGTCAAGTCCACGTAGCAAGTCTTCTGCACGCAAAACTTGCTGCAAGCAGCATTCTTCGCAAAGGCCGAAGCGCATCGCTTCTTTTTCCAAAAAGGGTTGTTGGTATCCGCAATTAAGGCAGACACCGTCACCATCTGCTGCTGCTTGTTCCAAATCTTCCCTTCGAAGCAAGTGCATGTTTTACTCCAATCCAGTTGAATAACCTCCGCATTAAGTATGATCGGATAAGGCTAATTGCGGTAAAAATAACTCCAATGAAAGTAGCATCTGCAAGACCTGGAGAGTAACCAAACAGCGGTAATACAGTGATGTTTGCCAATAGGCTTACCCCAAATCCCACAACAACGTTGGCTATTGACTCCACCATCGACATTTGGCGAGATTGACCCGAACCCGTATGTCGCACTTCCTGTCTTACCTTCCGCAATTCTGTCTTAAGGCGCTGTATTTCGCGATATTGCCACAACAGTCGGTCGGTGCGCCACAGGTGCAGTTGCCCTTTTTCGATTTGGGACATTGACATCTCCTCTTTCTCCGCAGACATTAGAGATTGTCTTTCAAAGGTGGACGAAATATTCGAGTTAATTCGCGTAACACTTCTTCTACTGTGAGAGGTGGTTGCTCCGCGGCCAGATCACGAGGTACAATAGTGAACATTACACCATTATCCGCTTGAAATAGAGCTGCCCCTCCGTTGTTATAGACTCTGTGAATGACTCCTGTCATGGAGTGTAGGCGCTCCGTTAATTTGCATGGTCCGCACACTAGCGGACCTATTTTGGGCATTGCAGTTACAGTTTGCGCACGCATAATAAGTTCCTTTGACCGATATTCCGAATGTTGTAATGGACTTTTTGGTTCTTAGTGCCCACCACAGCGCTCTTAGGTTTATTGTGGCGTCAATCATATTTCCATCCGCCATTTGCGAAGATGCTTAATTGCTTTGTCCACCAATTTACATCTTGCACTCCAAGTGGGAAGTTGGTCCATGTGTCCTTTAAGCCCGGCGAGGTCAACTTCAATGTCCACTAGCTTCCACCGAATTATTTCAAGTTGAATCTTATGTGGAATACATGATGTTTTCATTGCATTTTTTCCTTGATAGGATGGAGTTCCTCGGGCTTGTCTCTTTTCACGATTGGGCAAAATCTGTCTACAAACATTGTAGCCATGTGTGATACTTTGAATAAGTCGATACTCAACTCGGCAACCTCGTTGAAGACCGTTTTTTTGATTGCATCCAGATGTTCAAGTTCATCTTGTAACAAAGCTTTCCTACGGGAACACTCTTCAACTATGTAGGAGTTGAGAGAATTGCAAAGAGCTGTAGCTTCGGATAAATTCAGCTGGATGAATCCTTCCTGTCCAAATAAATATTTGGCAGCTTCTTCAGGATTGTACTTGAAAGGTTCCATACTAGTTATTTGAACCATCATGCCTAGATGGTCACCTCCCCAATAGGAGGTGATAGAATGAGACACCATGTCTGTTTTTATTTTAGTACTCATTTGCATTTGTCCTTATCTTGTTACTCCGATCTCAATTTCGAGCTAGTATTTGCATGTCCGCAGCTATACGATGTAGCTCGTTGCTAAGGTTTATGTATGTCTTCTCTGGATAAAATCCAGATGTGCCCTTGATTTCTTGCATTCGATCGTTAGCTTGACACGCCACAATCTCTGCGTGAATCGCCATCGCCTGCACGTTCAATGCTAAAATTTGAGCTTCTGCAATATTCATTTGCACATATCCTCCTCTTTGTCATAGTCCTTGTCGTATTTGATGCATTCAATCATACGCTCATCGTGGTAATCCATATCTCCAATAATCCCATACAATAAGAGAATTCCTAAAAGAGCAAAGGTTTCTATAAAAGCCGAGATGAATTTAGACTCGCAAATTAAAAATTCAATATTGTTCATCAATTATCTCCTGAATTTTGCGACCCAATCTAAATCGCATAAGTTTACGCTCCATTTCAGCTCCTCTGACATAAGCTGCTGCTAACTCAGCGGCATGCTGTTCATCACTAAGTCGCTGAGTTATCGGTTCTGCTGTTATCTCCGCTACATACCACTTATTTCGATCTTTTGCGTGTTCAGTATCAATCCAATCGAGGGCGTCAGAAGCACTATCAAAAAATCTATTTCCTTCGTACAGGCAAAGGAAAGTTTTTACTTGGGTTTGCTTGCGCAGATTGTCTGATTTACCAATCTAGATACCCTGTGCGAAATCCCGTGTCAAACTCGGGTGATTTGTGAATTTCACGCATTTTATACTCAGTTTGGTCTTCAGGCATCTGTCCTTGCTCCAGCTGTTTTTGTGGAATGTATATTGCAAGATCAAACAAACTTTTTTCCATTTTTGCGCCTATAAACATGAAATTTCGGACGAAATAAGGCTATGTCAGCCCATCCTTTGAAATAGGAGTAGCGTTTTGCTATTGCAGAGTAAGTATATCGATTTGTTCTCCAGTATCGCACTGCAGGTACTTTTCTTGCCCAAAATCGCACGATTTGATCTTTATGCTGAAACTCAATCAGCACATGATGTCCTTGACGAGTTGCCACGATGTGACCTGGCACTCTTCGTGCCCATTTACCATCGTGGCAAACCCATACTTTGGAGCCTCGTTTCATCGGGTAAATGGGCGTTGCAAGTGTTTCTTCCCATTTGACCTAGAGCTTACTTGTTCCTGCTTGAATTTACCTGACAAGTTTTGATATGCTTCAACAGCTTCACTACTGATAGAATCCATTACTGATTTTTTCATCACTGTTCCTTCGTCTAGTGAAGATTGTATTCTACATGCTTTTTAAACACTGTACAGTTTATTTCTTCTTACAGTGCATCAAGCATGGTGCGCAATTCATCAATTGAAGCTTCACTCAATGCTTCATCTTGTTTTCTTTCAATTAATTCCATGATCTTCTGGCGTTTCGCTGCCATTTCCTTATGACGAATCGATTCGAGCTGTTCATCTTTCTTCACCTTGATGATATGCAAGATGATGTCGAATCGCAATTGCATTAATGCATCAGCCAGTGAAGTATCTTCTACAAAGGAAGGTTGCTCCGCGTTTTTTATCTTGTTGTGGTATTTCTTGGCCAGTTCGTCAAGAGAAGCTTTACCATTCTGACCAATGAGAGGCAATTTCCACAAATCATTCGTATAAAAGGAGCCAGAAGATGACTCAAAGAGGAGATCGAGACGACTTGCTTGTTCGAAAATATTCATGCCCATGTCAGGCTCCTTTCAGAAAAGGATGTTGATTAAACGAATAAAACTGCCGTGGATTCGGCAGGTGAGGCGATTGCGTTGTGTATCAGAGAAGCCGACTCCACTTAATTGTGATTCAGCTACTTCTGTTCGTACTTTGCTACCGACCAGCTCCAGCACTTTACGATGCTGATCCAGATCGGAGCGAAGAAACTCATTGTAGAATCCCCTAACAGAAGTGTCTGCTTTACATCCTTCAAGCATAAACATGTAGTGCTTGTTACCCGTGGCGCCCTTCCAGTAATTTGGAGAAAGCATCACGAGTCTAACTGGTGTGAATACTTCAGTTTTAATCCCCCAAATTTCTTTGCTTTTCCGGGTATCTGTGAGACAAGGTTCAATTTTAATCGTCTCTCTGGTTTTGTGGATGTAGGCTACATCCACACATTCACCGCATTTAAGTACTTTGTTGTAGTTTATGGAGGTGATATGTCCTTTCAGATCAATCTCTACTTCGAATCCTACCCCATCTGAACGTCTGTTGAAGTTACATACAGCTAGTCTATAGATGCCTGGAAACATATTGTCGATGGAGGGATATACGATATTCTCTATTGGGTCATCTTTCATTCCGTCGACACCATTAGCATCAAGATCCAGCATGCCTCCATTACTCGACGGATACCCCCGATTTTGTCCAAAATATATGTGCCCTCCACTAGGCTCGTGCATGTGAAAATCCAGATCATCGGTATAATCCCAGGCCAACCGACAACACAACTCTGCTCCAACATTTCCGCCAGCTCGCTTCACTCTCTCTTTCAGAGAGTCAGCGACATCTCCATTATACGACCAGGAAAACGGGTTATCCCACTTAAACAAGTGGGGTGCTGTTTCATCGACAGCAGTAACTAGAGAGACTAAATTCCTTATATGCTTATTCTCCACTAAGACTTCGAGTTTAGTTACAGTTGGTAGGATGTTTTTTATGAAGTGTTCTACTGCAACATCTTGAACACGTTTTATTTTGTTTAGCTTTTCTGTTGCAATGGAGTCAAAGATGTCCTTGGTTCTTTCCTTCTTATACGCTGGTCCAATCCAGCTTACATTATTGATGTCGATGTCTCGGGGAGTTGCATGACGCCTTTCCAGGGCTGAAAGGAGTCCCAGATCTTGCAATTTCTTTTTGGCATTCTCTACCATCGCTTTGGTGACAAGCGCGGTTGGCCGCTTGTAGTTATATGGAGCGACTTTTGCTTCGAAAGCTGCTACGGCCTGGTCCAGCTCCATTCCTTCACTCAAATCGACCAGAAGTGTGCCGATTACGTTATTTCGTATATGGATAAGTGCATTTGACCAATTGGAATGCACGTATTTCCACACGTAAATACTTCTTGCTTGATCGTCAGAAAGCTCTTCAACATTCTCTTTGAACGTCTGGAACTGCTCCACCATATGTTTAAATTCTTGTCCACGGTAGAGTGAGTTTTGTGCAATTAGATCAAGCACGATCTCAACACTTTCGTGCGTGATTGTCTGCAAAGCTCGCATCAGTAATGCATACGCAGTACCCCATTGAGCTTTAACTGTCGCAATATTTTCTCTCGGAAGGAGGTAATTTGGTGGAAGTGTGATGCTGAAATGCTCCCACGCTCGACACGCTCCGTCAGCAAGCTGCTCAAAATTCTTGTCTATGCCAACCACTTTCTGATCATGTACAAAGCCATGTAGAATTGGTCGCGACTTTACGAGCTGTGACAATTTCTTTGCCACTTCAATGTACTCTGGATCGAGCTTGGTTGGATTTACATCCCAGAGTGTTATCATTTCTCCTTGTGCTGTAGCTACAATACCACCAACAGTTTTGATGAATTGTCGACAAGCGGAACAATTGTGCTCTTCTCTAACCCGAAAGATCAGGTTTGTCCCTTCCGGAAATGACTGAAGGTAACATTGCCACAGTTCTTCCCCAGTTACATCAACCTGAAACAGCGGTAATGCTTTCATGCTATCAAACTGGAGTTGCACCGCTTTCTTAAACTTCGTAAATGACATTCTTCTCTCCTTAAGCTCCTAACAACAATCCTAATGTTTCGGATGATAATGCTCCCTTGTCTTCCGCAAAATCTGCGGATGCATTCTCACCCATCTTTGTCTGCAGTTCCCTTGCAGCTTGCATGATCTTGGCTTGACTAGCTGCTGCCATCTCTTCCATGCGGGTGTCTGGAACTGCAGGGGTTCCAACATTCACGAACGTATTCCTTCTCGCAATTTTTGCTACAGTCTCCGTCGCTACTCCATAACGCAGTGCCAATTCCTTCCTTGACACCCCGTTTTCCAGCTCTGCTCTGATGCTTAGTACATCATACTCACTTAACTTGCTCATAGTTCACTTTCTCGGAGGAGGATTCCTCTAAGGGCTGTACATCGCGCCTGGTCTTTGCCTTAGCGGCCGCTACAAGCCAGAGCATCGTGAAAGCCTCTTTCCAATTCCCGACTTGTGCTTCTTGCAGTGCAGCTTCAGTCACTTCACGGAGTTCCTCTGCATCCCATTGCATCATAATAATTTCATCATTCCTGACTCGCTCAAGAATCTTATCAGAATCTGTTTTCATCCTCAGCTTCTCTTGTGTGAATTTATCCAGTTAGACGCGGTAAAACACGTTACCACACTCTCCATTTTTACCATATTGCACCATTGCAGCCAGCGCTGCCATGTGGGCGTCTGAGACCGGGACCGCTCCGACACGTACAAACGTATTCCTTCGTGCGATCTTCGCAATGGTCTCAGTCGCCACACCGTAACGGAGTGCCAATTCTTTCCTCGGTACTCCATCTTCAAGCTGCGCTCTGATGTTCAGCACATCAGTATCGGTCAGCTTGTTCATAATCCCCTTCCTCGGATGGGGGATTCCCCCACGGCTGCACGACGTTCAGGCACCTCGTCAGTGAATCATCAATGCGCTTGAGAGTGGCATAGGAGGTAGCCCACTGTCCCTTCTCGGCTTCCTGGATAGCCGCCTGTATGGCATATTTGATTTCCTCGCCCTCTCCATGCAGAACGAGAATTGCATCATCCTGGATAGCCTCGACCACTTCATCAGAACGGAGAGTTTTCATATGCCTCACTCTCCCTCTGCATGAACTTGGCCAGCGAGATATGGTCACTCGTATCGTCGAGAATCCACGCTGTCCTTGCTCCGTCCCTCCGAATCTTCCGAGCAGCTCCCCGCTGGGGCTTGCCTGCCAGCGCCCGCTTCGCGGCCTTCTTCTGCCATGCCAAGACCTGGAGTGCAACCCGCGCTGCCTTCCTGCGTCTGTTCTTCGCGCAGCGATCCTGCGCTTTATAGCTGGTGTTCGACGGGCAGCGCTTCCACCGCCCGATCTTCTTACCGCCACCACTCTTCTTACTATCAGCCATCATAGCCTCCTATCTCTATTGCCGCACCATTGCAGCCCACAGGGTCCGTCACCAGACCCTCTCAGCTACATCAGCTCTCAAGCTTTTCCGCCATCTCCCTTCCCATTTCCGCTGTCAAGCGCGTCTCCCTTCGCACAATCCTCCGAATAGTCTCCGCACTAACCCTCAACTCTTGTGCCATTGTCCGGGCAGTCACCCCTTCCGCTGCCCGTCTCCGAATCTCCAGCACTTGCTGATCCGACAACTTTCTCCTTGCCACGTTGATGCTCCCTGGTTGCTTGATGGATGCGTCATTGTGGCATGAATGGTTGTCGTCGTCCAATCGAACGTGTTTATGGGACGTTGCGCGACGTTTATCCAATATGACCGTGGCATGCACTATGTAACGGTGCGTGCGCGCCCCGTGGCAGACCGCATCCGTCCGCCCGTAGGGTAGGTCCGCCCGCATGACGATCGCCGCGCCACGCCCCATTGCGGCCCATTCCCGGCCCATTCCCGCGCGCCATTCTACCTATCCATCCCATTCCCGGGCGCCGAAGACCCCTCCTCCTCCCCC
>ERZ761603.699-NODE-699-length-27197-cov-16.166200_pt1 | contig 27197 bp, 18 predicted proteins | sample MGYA00511879_ERZ761603 | MGnify/ENA primary metagenome ERZ761603 (study PRJEB28899, sample SAMN02850040) | bioreactor sludge metagenome | biome: EBPR Sludge; feature: EBPR Bioreactor; material: flocular biomat | place: Australia: Thorneside Wastwater Treatment... | reverse complement strand
CGGGGCGCTGGTGTGGCGATGGGCGCGGCATCGATCGGCGGGATGGGCGCATCGGTCGGTTTCCTGCCCACGAGTTTGAAGAACGAAGCGGGAATCTGGCTTCGGAACCGGAGCGATTCGCCGGTCGTCGGGTGCGAAAAGCCGAGTTCCGTCGCGTGAAGGCAGAGTCGTTCCAAGGGGTCGCTGACAGCGCCGTACCGCCGATCGCCCACGATGGGGTGCCCGAGGTCTTTCATGTGGACGCGGATCTGGTTCTTCCGACCCGTCTCCAGACGGACGTGCATCATGCTTCGACCGAACGCCGCGACAGCCACGCGGTAGTGGGTCACGGCGTGCTTGGCGTCCGGTTCGCCCTCGGCGCGTGGCCCGGAAGGACGAGGAATCGAACGCACGATGCCCTCGTCCGGCTCGATGAGGAAGGACTGAATCGTGCCGGATGTGGGCGAAGTCGGGTGAACACTCGCCGCGGCGTTCGCCAGCGATGGCTTGCCGACTTCACCTTCGACCACGGCAACGTAGATGCGTTGGGCTCGTTTGGCGCGGAACTGCTCTTTGAGCGATTCAAACGCTTTCTCGGTCTTGGCGAAAACTAATAAGCCGGAGGCTTCTTTGTCAAGCCGGTGAATGATCCAGGTCTGGGTGCCGCGGCGTTTGACTTTGTTGCGGATGTGGATTTTGACTTCACGGAAGACCGAATCTGCATCATCGCCCGGCACACCGGCGGTCAGCAGGCCCGGCGGCTTGTCGACGACGAGAATATCACGGTCTTCGTGGACGATCTGAATGGCACCGGGAAGAAAATCTGGCATGATGGAGACCGGAGCGTAGGGGGACCTTGCCCGTGTACAGCGGTCACGACCAACGATGTGGCCGTTCGCTTTCAAGTCGCAGTTTGCTATCCTGTCCTGATCATGCACGACACGACCGCCGATGGAAACGAGTTCTTCCGCTGCGATTTCTGCCACACAGCCTGGCGGGAGGACCTTCCGATGGTCGAAGGACACCGCGGGAGTCTGATCTGCGGCGAGTGCCTGCGGGCGGCGTTCACCGGCGTGGTCCTGAAAAGTGCCGGAGAAGAAGCCGGGGGTGGTGTCGTATGCGTGCTCTGCCTCTCCGCCCCTGAGGGCAAGGTGTGGCGGCGCGAACCCACAGGACCCGCGGCCTGCCGGCGGTGCGTCAATCAGTCGGCGAGGGTCCTGGCGAAGGATGCGGATTCGGGTTGGAAACTCCCCAGGGCGGAGGATGTCATATGAACTCCCACAATTAAATTGATCAAGCACCATTCCAATACTCGGGCCGAAGAGAATGCCGACGATGACCGCCCAGACAAGACGGAACGCCGACAACCACTGACATCCGGCCAAGAGTTTGGACCAACAAGTACCTGATCCCTCCTTCGCGGAACCACCCGGGATTCATTCCTGACACGCGAGCAAAATACTGAGACAACGGGCCGTGATGAGTACAACTCATGATCGCCAGCGGTTGCAGAACTCGGGTATCAGGCTCGAACAATCACGAGCACGAGAGTCGCGGCCAGCATCAACACAACCACCCCCGCCCACACCCAGGCCAGGCGCTTCATGAGTTCGCGGCTCGTGACCAACCGCCATGAATGAATCGCCTCTCTCCACCACATAGTCAACCACACGACCAGGGGCAGCATCAGAACCAACGCGATGGGCACGGCACGATCGGTGATGAGTCGCGGCCAGTCTGGGCTGCTTCGAGGGTTGGGCATCCAGTCGTCAAAGATCAAGGCCCCGGTCTTGCACCTCGTAAAAACCCGGATGGAGTTGATCACGTCCAGGAGCAGCGGCACGAGGAGCCACGCGAGTGAATAGACCCACGCCCGTACAACATGCCCGGTGCGGACTCGGGCGGCTCGGCGCAAGCCCCGCATCAGGAGCAGCGCGATCAGCGGTGTCAAGACCAGCACGGGAATGCAGAAGAGAAAAGGCGGCACGGAGTTCAGCCGCCATTCGATGGAGTACCAGACACCGACCGTGCCGGGCGGCGCGAATGCGCGCCCGACACGGACATCGGCGATGCCCCGGAAGAATGAGTTGATCGCTCCATCCCCCAAAAGGACAAGGAGGTCAACCGTGCTGGCGAACTGAGTTGCGTATTCCACCGCCGCGGCGGCGGCATAAATCACGCAAGCCGCAATGCGCGAGCCGACAAAGACCACCAGAAACCAGACGCACCACCTCCACGGACGCAGAGGGGCTTCCAGCCCGATGCGCCGCCAGAACTCGGCTGGGCGGGCCGTCCACCACCACGTGCGCCACGCGGCGGCGATGGTGGGGAACACGCCCCTGCTGTGCTCGACAAATCCGGGCACCTCTCCCCGTCGGGGGTTGAGCACCGCGGCCCACCCGAACGACAAGCCGCATTCGGGGCAGGTCCCGGACGTGGGGCATTCGTCCTGCCACCGGGCGATCTCGCCGGAGAGGTCGTAGGCGCAGCGTGGGCATGCGCAAGTCACGACGGAACTCTATGACGTGAGCGAACGATCAACCGGCGTCCGAGACGCTCACCGCTCAAAGATCGGTACGATGTGTTCGGCACAAAGCAAGCCATTGACCTTGTCAGAGGGTCTCGCTTCGTGCACCGGTTGGACGTGATCGCGCCGGCTCAACGAACAAGCCCGGCTTGCGTGGGCACGCCGGGCTTTGAATTAAAGAACAGAACTGCATAGATACCGAGGCGAGACGATACGCATCCCCTGAGTTCAGTTCCGGCGAACGACCCGGTCATTGATCACGTTCGGGTAGTCGCGGCCGAACACCCGTCCTCCGAGAGCCTGCGTGAGGTAGTTGTAGAACGCACGTTGATACGTGATCCCCAACCGCACAAACGGAGCATTGTTGAACGGGTACTGGTCACCACCCTGGACCGCGAGGAAGTCGATCGTGGCGACATTCACGCCGGGAGCGTTGGGGACTACTACGCCGTTCGACACGAGAACACGCCCATCCCACAGCACCACCTCTCGAATCCGCGTCCCGGGTGTGGCAACCGTGTAAGGAGGTGTGCTGCCCGAGAGTAACTGCGCTGTTCCAGCGGCGTCCCACACGACACGCATTCCAGAGACGCAGGGGAATCGGCCGTCGGCGAGATCAACACGGCTCACCGCATTCTCAAGGATGATTTTCAGTTGTTCGGCGCTGATGCCGGGAACGAGAGTGAGAAAGTTGGCGAACGGCAGCTGCTCGTACGTGTAGAGTTCACTGACAGGCCCGGCGGGGAGCCTGCTGTTGAGCCGGATGCCTCCGCCGTTCTGGATCGCAACATCGGGGATGGGCAACCCACTGGCGCGGGAGATGCGTTCAGCCTCCCACAACTGCGAATCGGCGACCAGGTTACCCACATTGGTATCACTAACTCGGACTCCAACATTGGCTGCAGGTGACGGCGCACCGGCGACGTTCCGACGGCTTTCAAGCGGGACTTCGGTCGAAGCGATGATATTGACGGCGAGGGCGTCGTTGGCGGCCTGGACCGGTACCTCGACCAGAACTCGGGCCGCGTCGTTGGGAATCACCGCGTCTGGGCTTACCCCACTGACACGTTTGATGCCGCTGAGGCCGGTATCCGTCACAACCAGAACGCCGTCCGAGTCGAACCCAAGGACCAACCGACCGACATACTTGTAATCGCCCACCGTGGTCACAATCGGTATGCTTCGGCCGTCCGCGTCGTTGGCGACGACGGGATAGGGGTAGCCTGCGACATCCCCGGGAACAAGCAGGTCGGTCGGCGCTGCGAGCACCTCGCTCCCGCCCCCCGCGATGACCGCGTCCACGCCGCGCAGACTGGGCACCAGCGCCAACTCACTGGGCAGCCCCTGGAGATGCGTGCTGAGGATGATGATGCGGACACCGAGGGACGTGAGACTGTCGATCTCGCTCTGCACAGCGGCGGCCACGGGGTTGATGATGGTGTTGCGTGGGCTGGAGATGAACGGGAGCGTCTCGGTGGTCGCGCCCACGATGCCGACCTGACGCCCGCGCACGGTGACAACTTTGCTCGCGGCGAGTTTGCCGAGTTGTTGCTGGGAGAACAGACCCGGCTCGTTTGAAAAATCGAGGTTGGCGGAGACGAATGTCGTGTTGAGCGTGCCCGCGATCAGGTCGGCGAGCACGTCGGGGTTGCTGTCGAAGTCGTGATTGCCCAGCGTCATGGCGCTGTAGCCGATGAGGTCGAACAGAATGCTGTCGTAAAACGGGATCCCGTTGTTGATGGCGGCGTTGAGGTTGACACCCGGGAGGATGTTGTCACCCGAAGAGATCATGACATGTCCCTGATCCACGCCGTCCATGCGCGGGGTGTCGGCCTCCGCCTTGAGGTTGTTCACAAGGGTGACAAACCGGGCCGCGCCGCCGAACCCGCTCTGAGCGCCGGTCAGCGGCAGGACTTTGGACTCGCCGTCGTTGTTGTGAAGAATGTGAAGCCAGAGATCGATCCCACCGATGTTCGACGGGCCGTCGCCGTCAAGGTTGATCTGAGTTGCCTTGAGCGACGCGACGCCGGCAGGGGTGATCGATTTGACCTGTGGTTGTGCTCTCGCCTGTGGGCCAAAGGCCGCACCGGTGTACAACGCGAAAACGCTGAGGAGTGAAGTAACTTTCATGCACGGTTCCTTGTTCGGGGTGATGTGGGGTGGGGCGGATGGTTGACAAAGCGGTGAGTGTCAGCGGCGACGCCGTGTGATCAAGGCCCCGGCGACACATAAAAACGAGACGACACCGGGAGACGGGACATACGCCAACGCGGAGAACCCGGAGAGTCCGTGCGACCCGATCACGCTCGCCACCCCCGAGGATGGATCCAACCGCAACAGTGAGGAACCGTCCGTCATGTACCACGCCTGTGCGCGGAAATCGAACGCCAGCCCACCGACAGTTTCGGCGTTTGTGCCGGTCGGTCCGATGGGAGTAGCCGCGCCGGTGCTCACGTCGAACGAGACGAGCAGATCGGGATCGGCGCCGAAGGTCGCCAGCCCGAGCAAGGCTCCACCTCCGAAGTCCAGCCCGGATAGATCAGCGCCCGCGGTCAAGCCGGAAGGCCCGATCCGCCGCCATGCGGAGCCTTCCCAGATATGCAGATGATCGAAGATGGTGGTGTAAGCCGCGCCTTGCCGGAAGGCGATCGAGCCTTCGGGTACACCGAACGATCCGTCCGCGATCAGCGTCGGAGCGCCGGTGGCGGTGTCGATGGCGAACTGATCGCCATCCACCGTCAGCGCGACCAAGCGGTTGTTCATCTCATCCCAATCGAGTCCGCCGATGCGTCGAAGCCCGGTAGCCCCGATGTGTGTGGCCAACCCCGTGCCCGGGTCGATCGCGTACAACGATTGAACGCCGAAGTTGCTGAACGAAGCGACCCCGTAGAGAGCGGCCGAAGCGCCGCTCACCGTAACCGCGCAAAGGGCCGTAACGGCCGCGTAACGAAACATGTTGCTCTCTCCTGTACTGGGTTCGAAAACCGACGATCCGCCGTGACCACTCCTCCGCCAGGAATCGATCGAGCGGAACGTAGCGTCAGGGGCTCACCCGGTGCGCGCACGTCGCGTGAAGGTTTGTTGAAAGAAACGTCAATTTGCAAACCCCAGAGAACCATCGGATATCTTCATCCGTTCGACTCGATTCCTTCCGAATCCATCGATCCAACCGACAATCGCCCGCCGTTCGATTCCTCTGTTCATCGGCCTTCACCGGCCTGGGATGCCTCGGTCCACGTGATGGGGGCATGAACCCAAGCCGTGATCATTCAGTTTCGCCGCGCCCTACGCTCGCCTCGCATGCTCACGATCGACTACTCGAACTGCCTGTCCGACCGCGTCGGCACCCACGGCATCGACCCCGCCCTGCTGCACCCCGCCGCGGGCGTGGCCGCGGCGATGGAGAAACACTCGGCGAAACTGGCCTCGACCCGGGGCAAGGGGTGGGAGCGGTGGCGGGAGTTGCCGTTCGATCCCATGCGATCATCCCACGTGAGCGCCGTCAAGGCGCTGGCGGCGAAACACGGCCCCGCATGCGACACCCTGGTGGTGCTGGGAATCGGCGGCTCGGCGCTGGGCAACCTGGCCCTCCAGTCCGCGCTCAACCCGCACACGCACAACCTGCTCGATGCCGCGCGCCGCAAGGGGCCGCGGCTCTTTGTGGTGGACAACGTGGACCCCATGTATTTCGGCGCGGTGATGGACCTGTGCGAGGCGCAGCCGGGCGGCCTATCGCGGACGTGCTTCAACGTGGTGAGCAAGAGCGGCGAAACAGCGGAGACCGCGGCTCAGTTCATGGTCATCCGGGACCGACTGAAAGCCGTGTTCGGCGACAAACACGCCGAGCGCATCGTGGCCGTCACCGACCCTGCCAAGGGAACCATGCGCCAGATCTGCGAACGCGAGGGGTACGCGACCCTGCCCGTCCCCGACGGTGTCGGAGGCAGGTTCAGCGTCCTCTCGCCCGTGGGCCTCTTTTCCGCGGCGATGTGCGGGATCGATATCGAGGCGCTTCTCACCGGCGCGGCGGACATGGACGTCCGCTGCCGGGAGGCGGATTTCACGAAGAACCCCGCCGCGATGCTCGCCTGGCTCCTGGTGGAACTGGGCGAGAGCAAGGGCAAGACCAACCACGTCCTGATGCCCTACTCCAACGCGCTCTACCTGCTCGCGGACTGGTACCGGCAACTCTGGGCCGAGAGCCTGGGCAAGCAGAAAGACCTGTCGGGGAACATGGTCTACGCGGGCTTCACGCCGATCAAGGCGCTGGGCGCCACCGACCAGCACAGCCAGGTGCAACTCTACCGCGAAGGCCCGAACGACAAGGTGCTGGGCATGATCGAGGTCGGAACGTTCGACCGCGATGTGCCGATCCCCGGCGGACTGGGCGTGGAAGCGATCCGCTATCTCGAAGGTCACTCGCTCGGGTCGTTGCTCGCGGCGGAGAAGCGCGCCACCGAGTACGCCTTTGTCGAGAGCCAGCGACCGAACTACACGATACGGTTCCCGGTGATCGACCCCTACCACGTCGGGCAGTTCATCTCCCTCTGGCAGATCGCCACGGCGTACGCCGGCCTGCTGCTCAACATCGACGCCTACGACCAGCCGGCGGTGGAACTGGGCAAACAGGCGACCTTCGGCCTCATGGGCCGCGCGGGGTATGAGTCGTTCCAGAAGCAGGTGGGGGCGACGCTGGGCGGAGAAGCCCGGATCGTCTGACCGCCCGCGGCGTGAGCCGCGTCGGGCGTGACGGAAGACTTTGATGCTTAGGCGATTTCGAGATGGCCCAGTCCGAGCATCCTGCTAAGGAACGGAGGGCATTGCCGAACCGCATGCGATGGATCGGCCCCGAAGTCACGGGCGCACGCGGCGACCGCTTCACCCGCCGGCCGCGAACCATCAAGCCCGCCCAGCAGTGTGGCCGCGTGAGTATCAATTCGTACCTCAAAGTCGAAGCCTCGGGTCTGCCGGAGCGTCGCATCGAGCGTGCGCCAGCCCTCGCCGGGCGATTGAACTCGGCGCTCGCGCAGTTCATGGTCGGGCGTGATGCGCAGGCTCAGCGCGGCGAGTTCATCGGGCGGCAGTTCGACCACCGCGGTCTGGTTGGCGAAGATACGGGCGATCTGGTCCCCCGCTTCGCCGTCGCAGCGGTCGATCGTGAGCTCATCGGCGCGGAACCAGTTGCGGGCGTGGGGGGCGCGTCTGGCGCGGATCACCGCCGCGCCCATGCTGATCCGGCCCACGCCCAGTCGGTCGAAGTAGCGCATCCAATCATCAATCGAGATCGCCGGGCCGTGGGCGTCGAGTTGGGCTTCGTGGATCCAGCGTCGGGCGTAGTCCTCTCGCGAATCGGACGAAAGGCGGATCAGCCATGCGTCCTGCCCGGCACGGGCGAGCCAGGACCGGGGGCGGTCGCGCCAGTCATCCCCGCCCGTGTGGTGCCAGTTGAAGACGATCGTGCAGAACCCGCCATCGGCGAGACGCGAAGGGGCTTCTCGCAGCAGCGACTCCACCAGGGAGTCCCCCTCGCTGGCACCGCCGAGACACGAGAGGTCGTGCGGTGGCGAGATGATGAACGGCGGGTTCGATACGATGAGGTCAAAGGGTGCCTCGCCCGAGACAGGTTCGAGCATCGAACCTTCGCGCCACTCGATGTTCGTGATGCCGTTGAGTTCGCAGGCGAGGTGTGCCACCTGGATCGCCCGGGGGTTGATGTCGGTGCCGATGACTCGCGCGGCGTGCCCCGCGGCGACCATCGACTGAAACCCCTGCCCCGCGCCGATGTCGAGGGCGCGGGCGATGCGCCGCCGAACGGTGAGCGTTGACAGGATCGAGGTGGCCAGCCCCACACCTAGCACATGATCGGTCCGCAGCGGTACGCCGGTCTCATGCGGCTCAAAGTCACGGAGCGTCAGAAGCCCCGCGAACGGGATGATGGCAAGGCCCCCAACCCAGCCACCCTCGTCCTCCCGCACCAGGCCATGACGTTCCAGTTCGGACAACGTGAACGGAGCCACCGCCGCGGCCGCCAGCGGTTCCGAGATCGGTAATCTCAGAAAAAACATCCGCACCAGCGCGTTGAGAGGTGAAGGCGATTCAGTCAGCGCCGCGGCACGCGAACGGTCGATCGGCACGCCCGTGAAAGCCCCCACCGCCGCGAGTGACTGGCGTGAGTACCCATGTGCCTCAATGATGTGCTTGAATTCTGTTAGGGCTTTCATCCGGCCACTCCGCTCGTTTGAACATCGCCGCGGCCATCACCCTACGAAAAACGCCACCCCTGGGAGGGCGGCGTCAGAACATGACACAAAGCGGGTGAAGGGACTTGAACCCTCGACTTTCACGTTGGCAACGTGACGCTCTACCACTGAGCTACACCCGCGGGCAGGAGAGGATTGTATCGGCTCGAAACGCTGAGGCAAGTAGTCGCGAACCCCTGGTCCCCCTGCTCGCGGGGCGTCAATGCGAGGCGGGCATGCGATGAGTTTCGACCAAACGGCTTCGTGTATCTACAATCGGCCCGCCCCGCCCCGTCAACACTCGGAACTCATCATGCCCTTTGCTCCAAACGGCCTCACGACGACGACTCCCTCCGGCAAGGTCAACCCACGCATGGAAGGTCTGGCGCACGGCGGTGGTCCGATCCTGACCAAGCGCATCCCCTGCTGGCCGTACGCGGACCCCAAAGGGCGTCACGTTGTGTCGTACGACGAGTATGCAAAGACAGGTGGGTACGCCGGGCTGCGCAAGGCCCTGTCGATAAAGCCCGATGCCGTGACCGAGGAGGTCAAGAAGTCCGTCCTTCGAGGACGGGGCGGCGCAGGATTCCCCACCGGGCTGAAGTGGACCTTCCTCCCCAAACTCGCCGTGGACGAGGCCGGCCACGAGGCCGACCCCGGACAGCGGTACCTCGCGGTCAACGCCGATGAATCCGAGCCGGGCACCTTCAAAGACCGCCTGCTCATGGACTTTGATCCCCACCTCATGCTCGAGGGGATCGCCATCGCGTGCTACGCGTGCCGGATCAAGACCGCGTACATCTTCATTCGAGGCGAGTATCACCACCAGGCCCACGTCGTGGAGAAGGCGATCCAAGAGGCCTACGCCAACGGCGTCTTCGGTGGTGCCGGTCTCCTGAACGGCGCGAACACGGCCCGGGGCGGATCATGGAAAGTCGATTGCTACCTCCACCGCGGCGCCGGCGCGTATATCTGCGGCGAGGAGACCGGTCTGCTCGAAGCCCTCGAAGGCAAGCGCGGCTGGCCCCGCATCAAGCCCCCTTTCCCCGCCGTCAAGGGCCTCTTCGGCAAACCCACCATTATCAACAATGTCGAGACGCTGGCCCACCTGCCCAGCATCGTCGAGTTCGGCGGCGAGTGGTTCACCAAGCACGGGTGCCCCAGCAGCCTCGGGGGCAACAATCCGCCCAGCTACGGGACCAAGCTCATGGGCGTCAGCGGGCACGTCAACCGCCCCGGTGTCTTTGAGTGCGAACTCGGGATCCCGCTGCGCGTCCTGGTCGAGGAACTCTGCGGCGGCATCCGCGGCGGCAAAAAGTTCAAGGGGGCCATCGCCGGCGGCATCAGCATGGGCATCCTCGGCCCCGACCAGTTCGAAGCCGAACTGGACTTCGACATCGGCCGCAGGTACAACGTGCTGGGCCTTGGAACCGCGTGCCCAACGGTCTTTGATGAAGACACCGACATGGTCGCCGTGGCGAGAAACATCGCCCGGTTCTTCAAGCACGAGAGCTGTGGCCAGTGCACCCCCTGCCGCGAGGGCAGCGGCTGGCTGTATCAGTTGATGGGCCGCATCGAGGCCGGTGATGCCAAGACCAAGGACCTCGACCTCGCCCTCGAAATCGCCACGAGCATGGGCTCGATGCCCGGCACCACCATCTGCGGGCTGGCCGATGGGAACAACTGGGCCGTGCGGACGATCATGAACAAGTACTGGAGCGAGTTCGAGAAGCGCGTCAAGCCGACCTTCGTGCCGGTGAAGGTGAGCATCGGCGCGGGCGCGAGGTAGGCCGCCGGGTGCCTCGACGGCACGCCTTCCACGCCGTGGCGGCGCGTCTGTTGTTCCGTGTTACAGCCCCAACTCCCTGAGGACCGCGTCCAGAATCGAGCGGCACTGCTCTTGGTCCCCGAACGGCTCGGTCACGAGCGTGACGACCGTGGCATCGGCTCCGGTGCGGGCGGTGATGGTGATCCTCGGAAAGTTGTCACGCCGTGGCGCACGCGCGACGGTGGTGGAGATATCAGCGGTCGTGCTGGTCTTCTCGACGAGGTAGCCCCGGTCGCGCAGCACTTTGTCGAGGGCCGCGGCGAACGCTTGGACACTGACCGAACCAGGCAGTCTCGCGGAGAGTGTCCGGCCCGAATAAACAGCTTCGATCCGTTCACCGCCCTGAGTCTTGACGGGTTGAGTGCAACCAACAAACCAGGCCGCGGCGGCAAGCAGCAGGGTCAATACAATCGGCTTCATAGGGCCGACTGTAGGGAGTGTTCGATACATCGGGGTCGCGCTTCATACGCTCGATCATGAGCAAGACCCCACCCAAGCCCGGCACCCCCGACGATGGAATGGAGGACTACCACCGCATCGCCGATACAGTGGGCGGCATTCCGAATCTGCGGGGAAAGGACAATCTGATCCAACTCGCATTCGCCGCTGGGGGGACAGGCCTTGGGGCGGGGGCCGGGTGGATGTTGGATATTGGCCCGAGACTGAATCTGTCCGCACAGGTGGGGTTGGTCATCGGCGCCTTCCTCGGGCTGATCGCGTCGGTCTTCCTCTCAGGCTTCGTGCTCATGGTGATCGGCTGGGTTCGGGAATCCAAGCGTCGGAAAGCCGGTCGAGGGAGATAATCAACCCGGGAAACCGCGGCCAGTGGTTCGTTGTCACACGTTGCATGACGCTGCAAGGCCGATCCCACTCCCACCGCGCCCGGCGGCGGATGAGTTTCGCTCGTGAATCGGAAGAACGAGAGTGAACGTACCCTCTGATGCATGCGCGTCGATCGGTGCATCTGCCACCACCACACCTTCGCCCAACTGAGGGAGATCGCCTCCCGGCATAAGGCGGATTTCGCCGCGCTGCGAGAACGCACCGGGTGCTGCACAGGTTGCGGCATGTGCCTGCCCTACGTGCTGCGGATGCTTGAATCGGGGGAGACATCTTTTCCCCTTTTTTCTGAGTGCATGGCTCAAGAGATCATCGCTCGGAATCGAGCGAAGACCATAACACCCGATGATTCCATCGGTTCTCGGTAGTTTGTCCCCGACTGTGCATTCTCGGACCGCATCTGTTCGCTGAAAGCACCTGAACAAAGCGGCCGACCCCGATGGCGTCAGAAAAGCCCAGGATGCGGAGTTGAAGACGTTGGCCAGAGCCGATGTTTCCTGTAAAATGCACGGTCGATGAAGAACTCAACGCCCCAAAGGAGACTTGAATAATGCATGCCCAACTCTCCCTCGCGTACATGATGAGTGCATCGGTGATGATCGCCTGTGTCTGTCCCGCCTTGTCGCAGGCGCAGACCTCCTTTACTTATCAGGGACGCCTGACGGACCTATCGGGCCTTCCCTCGACCGGGATGCACGACCTGCGGTTCACGCTCTACACCGCGGCATCGGGCGGTTCCTCGCTCGGACCTGTCCTGTGCGTGGAAAACGTCGCGGTCGATGCCGAAGGGGTGTTCGCCGCTCGCCTTGATTTCGGCGCTCAGTTCGACGGTTCACCCCGCTTTCTACTTGTCGAGGTGCGGGCCGATCCGGGTCAATCGCTGCCATGCGCCAACCCCGGCGGGTTTACGGCGCTGACGCCGCGGCAGCAGATCGAGAGCGCTCCGCAGGCAGCCTTTGCCCTCGCGGCTTCAACGGCCACCAGCGCGACCACGGCGGTGAACGCCACGAACCTCGCGGGTCAACCCGCCTCCTTCTACACCAACGCCGGGAATCTGGCCTCCGGCACGCTGGCGAGCGCCAGGTTCGGGGGCACGTACTCAAACATTCTGTCCCTCAGCAACGCCTCGAACTCGATCTCGGGAACATTCACGGGGTCGGGGGCCGCCCTGACCGGCTTGAACGCCGCGAACGTCTCCACCGGCACACTCGCCGATGTGAGGCTCAGCACAAACATCCCGAGGCTGAACACCGCCAACTCCTTCACCGCGGGCAACACCTTCGGCGCGGTGGGCGTGGGCCTCAGCCCTGCCCACCCCGTGGACGTGAGCACGGGGAGCCAGACGGTGATGAACCTCTTGGGATCGAACACCGGCGGCTCGTGGCTGAACCTGCGGAATACATCGACCGGCGGGCGGACGTGGAACTTCATCACGGCCGGTTCGGCGAACTCGGAGGCGGCGGGATCATTCTTCATCCGCGACTCCTCGGCGGGTGTCCGGCTCCTGATCGATCCTTCGGGCAACCTCGGCCTGGGCACCATCACCCCCGGGGCGCGGCTCGAGGTCAGCGCCGCGGACGCCGCTGTCAACATCCGCAACGTGAACGACCCGGGCGGCGGCTTCCTGCTTGATTCCTTCGGGACGCTTCAACTGGGCATGTACAACCCCGGCGCCGGGGCGTGGAACGCCATCCCCGCGGCCGGACGGCGATCCCTCTTCGGTGTGAGTTCGACCGGGCGGGTCGGTTCGCTCACCAACACCGGCAACTCACCCACGTTCCGCAACACGCTGGACGACGGCTCGGGCGGCGCATCGATCGCGGGCTCGCTCACGGTGTCGAGCACGGGGCAGTTCGGGAGCCAGGTCGCCATCGGCGGCTCGATCGGCGGCGAGTCGCTGCGCATCTACGGCGGTATGCTCCAGGACCAGGACACCAACGGGCCGGGATTCTTCACGCTCTCGTCCGCGCGGACCAACGGCCCCGAGATTCACCTCGTCAACGCGCAGACGAACGGCAAACTCTACCGACTGCGCAACGTCGGCGCCGGCGCCACCTCCGCCCTGGTCTTCGACAACTTCACCGACATCCGGGAGCTGCTGCGCCTCAACCGGCTCGGGTCAGCCACGCTGGGCGGGGGCCTGACCGCCAACGGAGGAGTTGATGCCCACTCGTTCCTGATGGATCAGTCCAACGTGAGCATCGAACTGCGCAACTTCACCTCATACTTCAACATGAGCAGCGGGGCCACCGGCAGCAGCCCGGGGATGCGGGTCTTTCAGTCCGGGTACAACAACGATCCGAGTTACGCCGCCCAGTTCACCCCCGATGTGCAGGTCACCCGGGCGCTGCTGGCAACATCCATCGCGGCGGGCGTCAAACTCTTCACGATCGACCACCCCCTCGATCCGGACAACCGCGTCCTTCGCCATGCCTGCGTCGAGAGCGACCAGATGGTGAACCTCTACCGGGGAAACGCAACGCTCGATGGTGCCGGGCGAGCAACGGTCTCGATGCCTCAATGGCTCGATGCGCTCAACACCGATTTCACGTACGTCCTGACCCCCGTGGGTCGCTGGGCGCCGCTCTACATCGAGTCCGAGATCGAGAATGGGAACTTCACCATCGCGGGCGGAACGCCCGGCATGAAAGTCTCGTGGCAGGTCAGCGGTGTCCGAAAGGACGAGTTCGCGCTCCGCTCGCCGCTCGAAGTTGAGGGGATGAAGCGGCCCGAACAGCGCGGCAAGCGCCTGTACGAATACCCCACGACCGGGGCGCAACTCGCGCCTGTCACGACTCCCTCCGAAAACGGCGCGAACTAAACGCCGCGCGAACCGGCGGACAGGAAGTTTGCCGCCGGCTCGTCCGTTGGCGAGCGGATGTTCGTGCAGGCGGTTGCACGCCATGGAAAAACGCCCGGGTCGGCCCGGGCGTGTTCGAGAGTGACAAGTCAGTGCCGAGTCGCGGTCACGCCTTGGCGGGCGCGGTGCCTTCGATGACATCGCGCAGCGCCCCTCGACGCTCGGTCGGGGTGGTGGTCTTTGCCTCTTCGAGCATCTCGTCCTCGGTTTCCTCCTCCTCGGGGGGGAGTTCGACCAGCGGCTTGACCTTGATGTCCTGGTAGGGACGGAAGCCCGTGCCCGCCGGGATGAGGTGGCCGAGCAGGACGTTCTCCTTGAGTCCCACGAGGGTATCGATGGCCCCGCGGAGGGACGCCTCGGTGAGAACCTTCGTGGACTCCTGGAAGGATGCACCGGAGAGGAACGAATCGCTGGAGAGGGCCGCCTTGGTGATGCCCAGCAGCAGCGTTCGCCCGCTGGCGGGGCGGCAGCGCTTGGCCTTCGCGCCCTCGCGCCCGGCCGCCTCGGCCTTGGCGTTGGCCTCCTTGATGTCGTTCTTGTGGACCAGTTCGCCCACCTTGAGGTCGGTGCCGCCGACCTCGGTGATGCGGACATAGTTCTCGATGTCGCGGTTCTTCTGCTTGAAGGTGTACTTGTCCACCACTTCCTGCGGGAGCAGGTCGGTGTCGCCGGGGCTTTCGACCTTGACCTTGCGGAGCATCTGGCTCAGGATGAGTTCGATGTGCTTGTCGTTGATGGTCACGCCCTGGGCACGGTAGACGTTCTGCACCTCGTCGAGCATGTAGGTCCAGAGCGCCTCCTCACCCTTGATGCGGAGGATGTCGTGCGGCACCATCGGGCCTTCGGTCAGCGGGTCACCCGCGTTCACGAAGTCGCCGGTGTGAACGAGCAACTGCTTGTCGGTCGAGACGTGGTGGTCCTTCTCGATGCCCGCGTCGCTGGTGACGCGGATGGTCATCTTGCCCTTGCGCTTGTCGGAGAAGATCTCGACCTTGCCCGAGATCTCGGCCATCACGGCCGGGTCCTTGGGCTTGCGGGCCTCGAAGATTTCGGTCACACGGGGAAGACCACCGACGATGTCCTGACTACCCGCGGCCGAACGCGGCTGGCGTGCCAGCATGTGCCCGGCCTTGATCTTCTGTCCGTCCTCGACCTCGAGGCGGGCACGCGCGGGCAGGTAGTGGAAGTCGAGGATGTTCCCGGAATCGTCCACGATGTTGATCGCGGGGTGCAGATCACCCTTGTGCTCGATCATCACCTTGGCCTTCTTGCCGCCGCCCGCGTCCTCCAACCGGAAGGATTCCTTCTCGATGATGTCGACGAACTGGACGGTGCCGTCCTTCTCGGCCAGGGTGGGCACACGGTGCGGGTCCCACTTGATGATGGTCTGACCCTTCTTGACCTCGCTCTTGTCCGCGGTGTAGAGGAACGCGCCGTAGGGAACCTTGAACTTCTCGAGTTCGCGGTTCTTGGGATCGAGTACCGCGATCTCGCCGTTTCGTTTGAGCACAATCCAGCAGTCGTGCCCGTCGTCGTCCTTGCCGGCGACGGCGTTGCAGTCGCGCAGTTCGAGCGTGCCCGCGTACATCGCGTCGTACTTGGTGTTCTCGGCGGTGCGCTGGCCGATGCCGCCGGTGTGGAATGTCCGCATCGTGAGCTGGGTGCCCGGCTCGCCGATGGACTGTGCCGCGATGATGCCCACCGCCATGCCCGGTTCCACCAGTTTGCCAGTGGACATGTCCAGCCCGTAATCGAGCACAGAGCATCCGGTCTTGCTCTCGCTGGTCAGCGGCGAACGGACCACCACCGAGTCGATGCCGATCTCCTCGATCCTCGCCGCGGCGTCGGCGGAGATGACCTGGTTCTCTCGCACCACGACCTCGTCGGTCACGGGGTTCACGATGTTGTTGACGCTCACGCGCCCGATGATGAGTTCGCGCAGGGGCACGTCCACCTGCTCACCCTTGTAGATGGCCCGCTTCACCACGCCGCGCCGGCTGCCGCAATCGACCTCGCCGATGATGACGGACTGGGCGATGTCGCAGAGTTTGCGGGTGAGGTAGCCCGAGTCGGCGGTCTTGAGAGCCGTATCGGCCAGCCCCTTGCGGGCGCCGTGGGTGGACGAGAAGTACTCGAGGATATTGAGGCCCTCGCGGAAGTTGGCGCGGATGGGGGTCTCGATGATCTCGCCGCTGGGCTTGGCCATCAGGCCGCGCATGCCGGCCAACTGCTGCATCTGGCTGATGTTGCCGCGGGCGCCCGAGTCCACCATGAGGTAGACGGGATTCAGGTACCACGCCCCCTTCTTGTCGTCGGGAGCGAGCTCGTGCCCCTGCTCATCGCGTCGATCGTGCTTGAGAACCGTCACGAGTTTCTTCTGCACCTCTTCACGGCAGTGGGACCAGATATCGAGCAACTGGTTGTACCGCTCGCGGGCCGTGATGATGCCCCGGTCGTAGTTCTTCTCGATGCGATCGACCTTTTTCTGCGAATCGGCGATGAGGTCGTATTTTTCCTTGGGGATGCGCAGGTCGGTGATGCCGAACGACAGGCCGGCAAGCGTGGACTGTTTGAAGCCCATCTCTTTCAGGCGGTCCAAGAGGTTGATGGTGTGGGCGCGGCCGCCGACGGCGTAGGCGTCGTCGACCACGCGCGCGCACCCCTTCTTGCCCAAGGCGCAGTTGTAGAACGGCATGCCCGGGAAGAGGACATCTGAGAAGAGCGCGCGGCCGGCGGTGGTCACAATCCTCCGGTTCATCGGCATGGCTTTGGGCGCTGAGGTCTGAGCATCAACGACCCGGTCGAACCCATCCACCCGCAGGAGGATGCGCTCGTGAGGACCGATGAGGCCCTGCTCCATCGCGGTGATCGCCTCTCGCCGGTCCATGAACTTGGGCATCTTCTCGACCGGCGTCTCTTCCGGGGTCATGTACGTGATGAAGTACACGCCCAAGACGATGTCCTGGCTGGCCGAGATGATCGGCTTGCCGTTGGCGGGAGAGAAGATGTTGTGCGTGCTCAGCATGAGCACGTGGGCCTCGGCCTGGGCCTCCACGCTGAGGGGCAGGTGGACGGCCATCTGGTCGCCGTCGAAGTCCGCGTTGAACCCGGCGCACACCAGGGGGTGCAGGCGGATAGCGTTGCCCTCGACCAGGACCGGCTCGAAGGCCTGGATGCCCATCCGGTGAAGGGTCGGAGCGCGGTTGAGCAGAACGGGGTGCTGGTAGATGACCTCTTCGAGGATGTCCCACACCGCCGGATCGCGGCGCTCGAGCATGCGCTTGGCGCTCTTGATGGTGTCGGCCAGCCCGTGCTCCTTGAGCTTGCGGATGATGAAGGGCTGGTAGAGCTCGAGGGCGATCTTCTTAGGCAGGCCGCATTGGTGCAGGCGCAGCTCCGGGCCGACGACGATGACCGAGCGTGCGGAGTAGTCCACGCGCTTGCCCAGCAGGTTCTCTCGGAAGCGGCCCTGCTTGCCCTTGATCATGTCCGTCAGGCTCTTGAGCGGGCGGTTGCTGCTGCCCAGGACGGGGCGGCGGCAGCGGTTGTTGTCGAAGAGCGCATCCACCGCCTGCTGGAGCATCCGCTTCTCGTTGCGGATGATGACCTCGGGGGCGTTGAGGTCCATCAGCTTCTTGAGCCGGTTGTTGCGGTTGATGATGCGACGGTAGAGGTCGTTGAGGTCACTGGTGGCGAAGTTTCCCGACTCGAGCAGCACGAGGGGGCGCAGGTCCGGCGGGATCACCGGCACCACGTCCATCACCAGCCAGGCGGGATCGTTGACGCTGCCGCGGATCTGCTCGACGAGTTTGAGCCGCTTGGCCAGGTCCTTGATCTTCTGCTTGCTCTTGGTGGTGTTGAGTTCGGCGCGGATGGCCGCGGCCTCGCCGGTCAGGTCGGTGCTCTCGATGAGTTCGCGGATGGCGTCGGCGCCCATGAGGGCGCGGAAGGCGTTGCCGTGCTTCTCCTGGGCGACGCGGTGCTCGTCCTCGGTCAGGACCTGCTTGAACTTGAGCTCGGTGTCGCCCGGATCGACGACGACGTAATCCTGGTAGTAGATGATCTTCTCGAGATCGCTGGTCTTCATCGCCAACAGGGTGCCCAGGCGGCTGGGCATGCTCTTGAAGAACCAGATGTGGACGATGGGGCTGGCGAGGTTGATGTGGCCCATGCGCTTGCGGCGGACGCGCGAGTGCGTCACCTTCACGCCGCAGCGGTCGCAGATGATGCCCTTGTACTTGGTGCCGCGGTACTTGCCGCAGGCGCACTCGTAGTCACGCTCGGGCCCGAAGATGCGCTCGCAGAACAGGCCGTCCTTTTCAGGGCGGTAGGTGCGGTAGTTGATCGTCTCGGGCTTCTTCACCTCGCCGTAGGACCACCCGCGGATGTCGTTGGGCGACGCCAGCGTGATCTTGACGGCGGAAAAGTCGTTGACTCTGTCGTAGACGGTCTCTGCCATGAGGAACCTCGGGTGCCGGCCCCGCGCCGGCCATGACTGCATCCAAACTCAACCGAAACGGACGGCCGGCATCACCGGCTCGCCCACGTTGAACGTCGTGTGGTCGCCCGCCGCGTCTTACAGCAGGACGCCGCCTTCCTTCTGCTTCTTCTCGAGCGTGATGTTGAGCCCCAGCCCCTTGAGCTCGTTGCAGAGCACGTCGAAGGCCACGGGCATGCCCGCCTCCAGCTTATTCGTGCCCTTGACCATGCTCTCGTAGATCTTGGTCCGGCCCTCCACATCGTCGCTCTTGACGGTGAGGAGTTCCTGCAGGATGTACGCGGAGCCGTAGGCCTCCAGCGCCCAGACCTCCATCTCGCCGAATCGCTGGCCGCCCGTGCGTGCCTTGCCGCCCAGCGGCTGCTGCGTGATGAGGCTGTACGGCCCGGTCGCGCGGGCGTGGATCTTGTCGTCCACGAGATGGTGGAGTTTCATGAGGTACATGAAACCGACCGTCGTTCTCTGATTGAACGGTTCGCCCGTTCGCCCGTCGAACAACTGGATCTTCCCGCCGCGGGGCATCTTCGCCAGCAGTTCGCGCGGGTGCGGCCAGGTGCCGGTTTTCTCGCAGTTCGCCAGGCGCTCGTCCACGTGCTTGTTGGCCTCGGCCACGGCCTCGTGGATCTGCGTTTCATTGGCGCCGTCGAACACGGGCGTGACGGCCTGGAATCCCAGGACCCTCGCCGCCCAGCCCAGGTGCGTCTCGAGAATCTGACCGACGTTCATGCGGCTGGGCACCCCCAGCGGGTTGAGCAGCACGTCGACCGGCGTGCCGTCCTCCATGAAGGGCATCTCCTCCTCGGCGACGATGCGGGCGATGACGCCCTTGTTGCCGTGACGGCCGGCCATCTTGTCGCCGACCGAGAGGGTTCGCTTGGTGGCGAGGTAGACCTTGACCATCTCGAGCACGCCGGTGGGCAGTTCATCGCCGCGTTTCATGTGCGCGACCTTGCGGGCCTTCTCGGCCCCCACCGCCGCGATGCGGGGCCAGAACTGCTTGTAGAGCGTCTCCGCGGCGGCCTTGGACTCCTTGGAGCCTTTGATCCACTTGGGATCGAAGGTGCGGACCTGTTCGAGGATGACCTCGGGGATGTCACTGGCGCCGACTTTCTGGCGGGTGTTGGGATCGACCATCGGCGTGCCGATGACCTCGTTCACCGCGTTGGTCATCTGCTTGAAGAGGACGATGGCTTTCTCATCCATCATCTTCTCATAGTCGGTGATCTCCTTCTTGAGTTGCTTCTTCTGCTCCTCGTTCATGTGGAGGCGGCGGCTGAAGCGCCGTGCGCCGATCACCACGCCCTCGACGCCCGCCGGGACCTCGAGCGAATCGTTCTTGACGTCCTCGCCCGCGCGGCCGAAAATCGCGTGCAGGAGTTTTTCTTCGGGGGTCAGTTCGGTCTTGCTCTTGGGGCTGACCTTGCCGACAAGGATGTCGCCGGGACCGACGCGGGCGCCGAGCCGGATGACGCCGTTCTCGTCGAGGTTGCGGAGCATCTTCTCGGAGACGTTGGGGATGTCGCGTGTGAACTCCTCGCGCCCCAGTTTGGTCTCTCGGATCTCCACGTCGAAGGCGTCGATGTGGATGCTGGTGAAGATGTCGTCCTTCACCATGCGCTCGTTGATGACGATGGCGTCCTCGAAGTTGTACCCGTCGAAGGTGTTGAACGCCACAAGGACGTTCTTGCCGATCGCCAGTTCCCCGTGCCTGGTGCTGGCGCCGTCGGCGAGCACCTGGTTCTTCTCGACCTTCTGGTTGAGCTTGACGATGGGCTTCTGGTTGAGGCAGGTACGCTCGTTCAGGCCGACGAACTTGCGGAGTTCGTACTCGTCGGCGTTGTCGATGATGATCCGCTCGCTGTCGACGTAGGTCACGGTGCCGGCGTTCTTCGCCTTGACCACCATGCCCGAGTTGAGGCCGACGGCCTTCTCGATGCCCGTGGCGATGCACGGCGGATCGACCTTGACCAGCGGCACGCCCTGGCGCTGCATGTTGCTCCCCATGAGCGCGCGGTTGGCATCGTCGTGCTCGAGGAAGGGGATGAGCGCGGCGGAGATGCCGATGATCTGCTTGGGGCTGATGTCGAGATAGTCAACGTTGGTAGATTCCACCTCGGCCAGTTCGCCGTTGACGCGGGCCAGGATCATGCCCTTGCGCAGCCGACCGCCCTCCTCCAGCGTATCACTCGGAGCAAGGACCGCTCGCATCTCCTCATCGGCACGCAGGTGGATGATCTTGCCGGTGGCCTTCCCGTCCTTCACCTCGCGGTAGGGCGTTCTGAGGAAGCCGTAGTCATCGATGCTGGAGAAGATGCCGAGGCTGGCGATCAGACCGATGTTGGTGCCTTCGGGAGTCTCGATAGGGCAGATGCGCCCGTAGTGGCTGATGTGGACGTCGCGCACTTCAAACCCCGCCCGCTTGCGGTTGAGGCCACCCGGCCCGAGTGCCGAGAGGCGGCGCTCGTGCACCAGGCTCGAAAGGGGGTTGGTCTGGTCCACGACCTGCGACAGTTCGCTTCGCCCGAAGAAAAAGTCGATCGCCGACGAGATGCTCTTGGTGTTCACCAGGTCCGCGATCTTCACCAGTTCATCGGGGTCCTTGACGCTCATGCGTTCCTGAACCGTCCGGCGCAGTTTGAGGAATCCCTTGCGGAGTTCCTCGACCGCCAGTTCGTCGAGCGTGCGCAGGCGGCGGTTGCCCAGGTGGTCGATGTCGTCCACCATGGCCAAAACACGCCCGGTCTTGGGATCGGTGCGGCCGCTGCGGAGGTCGAGCAGGTACTGGATCACCCGCAGGAAGTCCTCGCTGCTGATGAACATCTGGTCTTCCGGCGTGTTCAGGTCGAACTTGCGGTTGATCCGGAAGCGACCCACGCGCCCGAGGCGATAGCGGTTGTCATCGAAGAACTTCTCGATGAAGAGCTGCTTGGCCTTCTCGACCTGCGGCGGGTTGCCGGGACGCAACTTGCTGTAAATCTTCAGCATCGCCTTCTGGTAGGTCGTCTCGGCATCGAACTGCTCGAGTTTCTCCTCCGCGACGGTGTTGAGGATCAGCACGTCGCTGGGATTCTCGATCACCCGGACTTTCTTGAGGCTGCTGGCGATGATGGCCTCCGCGGCCTCGCCGATCTGCCGGCCCACGTGGACCAGTTCCTCGCCGGTGCTCGTGTCGATGATCGACTCGGCGGCCCAATGCTCGGGCTTGATGTTCTCGACCTTGATCTCGCTGATCTCGTAGAAGAGGCGCAGCAGGCTCTCGGTCTCGGCCACGCTCTCGTCGAGGCATCGGAGGAAGGTGGTTGCCGCGAGTTTCGTGCTCTGGTCGATGCGCATCGCCAGCACGTCCTTCTTGGTCACCTCGAGTTCGATCCAGGAGCCTCGTTCGGGGATGATACGGGCCGAGTGAAGCGGCCGATCGCCCTCGCTCGACAGGATCGAGAAGTCCACGCCGGGCGATCGGTGCAACTGGCTCACGATGACGCGTTCGGCTCCGTTCACGATGAACTCGCCACCGCCCATCATGATCGGGAACTCGCCCAGGTAAATCTGCTCCTCGGGGAGCTCCGGCTTGCCCTCACGCTTCAGACGCACCCCCACCCTGAACGGGCGGCCGTAGGTCAGGCGGAGTTCGCGGCACTCATCGGGGGTGTAGCGAGGCTCTTCGAGCGTGTAGTCGATGTACTCCAGGGTCATCGTCTCGTCGTAACTCTTGATCGGGAAGACCTCGTGCAGGAGCGCTTCCAACCCCTGCAGTTTATCGCGGTCCTCGGGGACCTTGCCGAACTGAAGGAATCGCTCGTACGCCTCGGTCTGGACCTGGCAGAGGTCGCCGACCGGCACGGCATCGCCGCGCTTCGCGTAGTTACGGATAGTGGTGCCGACGTTGGACGTAGCCATCGATGCCATCGAAGTCCTCGCGATGGGGGTGCAGATACCGCTCAGTTTGAACTACGTAGCTGATTCACGCTTCGCAGAACATCAAACAGGGCCGAATCAAATACTCGAAATGTGGATGTACAGACGGCGGGTTCCTTTGCGCGCCATCGCCCGACGCTGGCGCATGATGCCGAACCCAAGAGTGTAGTCGCGCCGATTCACCCAGCAAGCGACGGGCCACACAAAATCTTGAAAAATGAGCGAGTCCGTCGCGACGCGACGGACCCGCTTCACTTAAATTCCGTACATAACACGAACAAATGGACGGGAGGGCGTTTATACAAGTTGGCTCAGGCCAACTCCACCGTCGCGCCGACTTCCTCCAAGGACTTCTTGATCTTGTCCGCTTCGGCCTTATCCACGCCCTGCTTGACGGGCTTGCCGGGAGCGTCAACGAAGGCCTTGGCTTCGGCGAGGCCGAGACCGGTGATCTCGCGAACGACCTTGATGACGTTGATCTTCTTGTCGCCCGCGGCCTTGAGGACCACGTCGAAAGAAGTCTTCTCCTCCGCCTTCGGAGCAGCGCCACCGCCGCCGCCGGCGGCCATCACCACAGCGCCGCCCGCCGCGGCCTCGATGCCGTAGGTGTCCTTCATGTACTTGCCCAGTTCAACCGCGTCCTTGAGCGTGAGGCCCGCGAGTTTGTCACCGAGATCCTTGATGTGTGTAGCGACTTCCGACATGACTCTACCTTTCTTGACCGCGACGGTCAGTTGTCCGCCGCAAACCCGCCCGAGAGGGGCCGAACGTTCGGCCTTTAACCCGGTCTACCGGGCCAGTCGGGCTTTGATTGTGTCTCTCACGATGCCCCCGTTTATCCGGGGGCGAGATGTCCAGTACATAGGCTCTGCTCGAACGGCACCCCTGGTTCGGGATCATGCCACTTTCGCGATCGCCTCTCCTGATTCCAACTTCGATTCGATAGCCTTGATGATCCCGGCGATGGTGCCGCCCGGGCCCTTGATCTGACCCAGGAGTTTTTTCGCCGGGCTGACGACCAGCGTGACGACGTTGGCGATGGCCTCGTCCTTGGTCGGGAACTTACTCAACTCTTCGATGCCCTTCTTGCCTTTGAAGACGGTCCCGTCGAGGATCGCGCCCTTCAGTTCCACCTGGGGCATCTTCTCGATCAGCGCGACGACCTCCCGGGCAACCTCGACGACGCTCGAACCGCCGTAGGCAAGAGCACTCGCGCCGGTGAGGAACTCGTCGAGCGGGGCCAGGTTGGTGCCTTTGAACATCTTCTTCGCCAGGGCGTTCTGGACGACCGTGATTCTGATGTTCTTCTTCGCAAGCCCGTGGCGCAGTTTCGTTGTGTCCACGGCCTTCACGCCGCGGATGCTGAGCACCATCGCGTCTGGCCACTCCTCCGTGCCCTGGGCGATGCGGGACTTGTAGTCCCGCATGATCATGCTTTTGACTGTTTTCGACATGAGTGAATCTCCGGCGCGGGGGGCGAAGGCGCCCGCCGCTGGCATTATTCGGCCGCGGCCGCCTGCACGTACTTGATACGAACGCCGGGGGTCATCGCCCCGCTGATGGTGATGCTCTTGATGTAGTTGCCCTTGACCGTGTTCGGGCGGATCTTCTCGATCGCGTGGATGAAAAAGGTCAGGTTCTCGGCGAGCGAGGATTCAGGAAAACTCATCTTGCCGATGATGGCATGGATGTTGCCGCCCGTGTCGGTGCGGTACTCGACCTTGCCGGCGGAGTATTCCTTCACGGCGGTGGGGATATCGGCGGTCACCGTGCCGGCCTTGGGGCTGGGCATCAGGCCTTTGGGGCCCAGGACCTTGCCGAGTTTCGACACGATCCGCATCATGTCGGGGCTGGCGACCGCGACGTCAAAGTCCATCCAACCCTTCTCGATCTCGGCGACGAGCTCCTCACCACCGGCCTTGACGGCGCCCGCTTCAAGGGCTTTCGGAGCGACATCGCTCTGGCAGAAAGCCACGACCTTCTTGCTCGCGCCGATGCCCTTTGGCAGGCTGACGGCACCGCGGAGGTTCTGGTCGCTCTGTTTGGTGTCGAGGTTCAGGTGCATCACCACGTTGACCGTTTGGTCGAACTTGGGGCCTTTGAACTTCTTGATCGCCGCCACCGCCACCGCGGGTTCCACGGCTTCCTTCACCTGCAGGCCCTGATTGGCCTTCTGTCGTTTTGTGATTCTCACCGGCATCGCTTAGTGTTCCTGTGTCGTTGTGTGGAAGTGGATTCCGGCCCGTGCTCAGCCGACGACCGTGACGCCCATCGAGCGGGCGGTGCCCTCGACGACACGCATCGCCGCCTCGATGCTGTGGCTGTTCAGGTCCGCCATCTTCGCCTCGGCGATCTTCTTCACCTGGTCGCGGGTGATCTTGCCGACCTTGTCCTTGTTCGGAACGCCGGATCCCTTCTCCGCTCCCGCCGCCTCCTTGATGAGAACAGAGGCGGGGCTGCTTTTGATCTCCAGATCAAACGTGCGGTCGCTGAAGACCGTCACAATGCAGCCTACGACCTTGCCCTTCACGTGCTGGGTCGCGGCGTTGAACTTCTGGATGAACTGCCCGGGGTTGACGCCCTTGCTGCCCAGCACAGGACCCAGCGGCGGGGCCGGTGTCGCCTGCCCGCCGGGAGCCATGATCTTGAAAACGTTGGTAACTTCTTTCTTAGCCATCCTATTTCAACCTCCCACCGGCCTCCGAGGGCACCTGCATCAGGCGCTCGGACCCGCGGCCCGGCAAGGCCGCGGAAGGCTCGGTAGTACAACCGGCTTGGGATTTCACCCGCACCCGTCAGAGCGCGGCGTGTCCGCAAGGTCGAGATGATAGGATGCCATCGACATCACTTTCCACTACTTCATCTGATACCAAACATATTTCTACCGCGACGCCTCGCTCACGTCTTCATGAAACACGTGACAGAGTGACCGCGGTGCGTACCCATGAAAGAGCAATGATCCTCGAAATGAAGCCTGGACTTCACCCGAGAGAATGAGCCAACTCACACTTTGTAAACAACAACGTACCCTTTGCCAGTGTCCGATTCTTCTTCATGTCCTTACGTCAGCCGCGGAGGCCTGAAACTCCGCCGCGCGCTCGATGTGTTCGGCATCGACCCCTCGGGACGGGTGTGCGCCGATCTCGGTGCGAGCACGGGCGGGTTTACTGATTGTCTGCTGCAAGCCGGCGCTTCCCGTGTTTATTCCGTGGATACTGCGTACGGCGAGTTCGCTTGGAAACTCCGCCATGATCCGCGCGTGACTCTTTTAGAACGCACCAACGCATTGCACCGAGTTCCCCCCGAAGAGGGGGTTGATCTCGTCGTTGCTGATGTCGGTTGGACACCCCAGCGCCTGGTCATTCCAGCCGCGCTCCGCTGGCTCCGTCGAGCAGGAACCGCCGGCCAGATCATTTCGCTGGTCAAACCTCACTACGAGGCATCGAAGCGTGACCTTTCGTCCGGCGGAGTACTCTCCGATGATCGCGCTGCCGAGATCGCACGTGAAGTGGTTCGCCGAATCGGAGAGATTCCCGATGTACGAGTCGCGGGTTTCATTCCATCCCCGATCCGAGGTGGTCAACACAAGGGCAAAGGCACGGGAAACGCGGAGTATCTGCTCTGGATCACCGTGGAACGCGGATAAGTTTGCCTCACATCACAACGCACGATATCACTTCCACGTTTGTGATTCCGCAAGCGCAGAACATGCCTGCACCATTCCCGTTACATCGCCTGTTCGTGTGAATACACAACTTCTCGGTCCTTATCGACAGGCTGTTCACATCCCCTGTTTTGCCCTTATTCCATAGTCTGCAAGAAGTTGCGCGCACCTCCCCTGAGCGGGTCGTCGATTGGGGTAGAACTACCTATCGACCCCACGCGGAGGTGCCTCCGATACTTCCCCGCGTTGGACGGACGGGTAGTGGGATGGCGCATCGCTCGATGTGCCGGTGGAACTGGGATTTCGAGGCACTCTCTCTCTTCGAGACCCGTGCCCGCCCGACCAACGAAAGAGGAAAGCACCGATGACGACTTTTCAGAACGCGCAGGAAGCGGCGACCACGGGTGGACGGTTTGAGGCATCAGGATTGAACATCGCGGCCTCACGCCCCGATCTCCTTTCCAAGGTCTCCACCGCGCAGCAGCGCGTGCTCGAGTTCCTGCTCGCCGGCCTGACCGAACCCCAGATCGCGGAGCGTATCGGCCGCAGCCGGCACACCGTCCATGATCACACCAAGGCCATCTACGCCTCGTTGAATGTCAAGAACCGGGTGCAGTTGGTGCTGCTCTTCTCTCAGCCCCCCGCGGCGACCACACCCACGTTCTCCATCCGCCCAACAGCGCAGCCCGCGAATGACGTGGTATTCACGCAGGCCCGTCCGTTGGCGCAGAATCTCGCGGTGGCCTGAACGCGCCGAAGAGGCTCGTTCTTTTACAGACCTCCTTTCCGGGGTGCCGTCGGCCGACGCTTGCCTCGGGCGCCGCCGTTTGCCCGGCCACCGCACGCG
>ERZ761603.695-NODE-695-length-27258-cov-14.713892_pt1 | contig 27258 bp, 24 predicted proteins | sample MGYA00511879_ERZ761603 | MGnify/ENA primary metagenome ERZ761603 (study PRJEB28899, sample SAMN02850040) | bioreactor sludge metagenome | biome: EBPR Sludge; feature: EBPR Bioreactor; material: flocular biomat | place: Australia: Thorneside Wastwater Treatment... | reverse complement strand
GAGATTACAAGGTGACTGGAGTTCAGACGTGTGCTCTTCCGATCTGGGGTCGTTGGGGTTGATCACGGTGCCCGGTATCCACCGGAAACGCCGCGCCGTGATCGGGTGACGGGGGTACACCGCGACGCCGAAGTGTTCGATCTGACCGACGCGGGTCGCGCGGATCGGTCGCGAGTAGACAAGACGCACGCCGGTATCGCCGGGCAGTGCTGTGATTGTCGGCGAGCCGTAGTTCCCGTTGCGGTACGTGTGGTACACATCCTCGGGGTGCGGGCCTTCGAGTTCGATCTCGAACCCGTTGCAATCATCGCCTGTGTTGTTCGGGCAATCGAAGTTCCCTAGGCCGCCGATGATGATGACATCGGCCAGCACCTGGCCCGACAGCACCGCAACGTACGCGGCGGCGGACACGAAGAGACGCGAGAGGCGAGTTAACATGCAGTTCTCCATTGTGAAAGACAAGGCTCCGCCGCCGAGCCAAAGGGGTTCCGGGCCGCGGAAACGTTCCGTCGGATCGTCCGGGGCGAGTTGCTTCGAGCAGATTCCAACGGGAGCCGGATGGAACGACGCGAGGGCCGACATGCCCACGCACCTGTCCTGTCTGCGGACAGCCTTCCGGGCGTTCACGGGCTGTTCGCCGCAAGTCTGTGCTCCCATGTTGGTTCTGTTGAGAAGACATTTCTCGATCGTCGGACACCGACAGTGCTGCGTGCGGACCCCGGCGATCCGCCGTCATGTTGTGAAGATACATGTTCAGCGCGGGGCCCGCCAGCGGGGAATGTCCGCTTTCCGGTCAACCTCTGCCGGGGTTTCCCCGCTCTCGCACGCGCGGACGGTGCGGACCGCCGCGTCGGCGCGGTTCATCTCCGGCTCCGCCGGGCCGATCATCGATATCCCCGTTGCCCGCCATACCCTGCTCCTGTTGCGCAGTCTGCTGGGCAATCCAATCAAGATCGGGCCTGCCCGCATCAGTCGGACCCCGCTGAGCGTATTTCTGCTGGTATTGATCCTGGTGTACATGATCGAAGCCGCGGTGATGGTTCTGCTCATGGCGTTCCCCGGGTTGAAATCGACACCCGCGGCCTTGGTCATCATCGACTCAAGTTTGCTCGTGTGCGCTCTGGCTCCGGCGCTCTGGTTCGTCGTAGTACGACCACTCCGGAAAATGGCGACCGCGCGGGGACAACTCCTTCGCAGCCAGACCATGATTCAGGAGGCGGAACGCGCAAGGGTCTCACAGGAACTTCACGACGAGATGGGACAAGTTCAGACGGCGATACTGCTGACCGCCAAGGCCGGCTCAACGGCCCCCACGCTCGAAGCGGCACGCGAACACGCCCAGACCATACACGGTCTCGCCACGATCGCGATTGAATCAACCCGCCGTCTTGCCCGGGGGCTTTCGCCCGCAGTGTTGATGGATTTCGGTCTGACCGTGGCGATCACGCGTTTGGCGGAGGACTTTTCCGCCGGGCACGATTTTCACGTTGAAGTTCAATCAAGCCTCGGCGATCAACGTCTGGTCGCGGAGGTGGAACTGGCGGCGTATCGGGTGGTGCAGGAGTCGCTGGTGAACGCGGCCAAGCACGCCGGGGCCAGCCGTGCACGCATCGACCTCGGGGTTTCCGGGCGCGAGCTGGTCTTCTCGATGACCGACAACGGGCGGGGATTCGATGTGCCGATACAGTCTGATTCGCCGCTGCACGGGATGGGTTTACGTGGCATGCACGAACGGCTGGTGCTCCTCGGCGGCCGTCTTGATATACGGTCACGCCGCGGCGAAGGAACGACGGTGATCGGTCGGCTTCCCATCGAAAAGAGAACGACATGAACAAGACGACGGTGCTCATCGTTGATGACCACGCGATGGTCCGCAAAGGCCTGAGGCTGCTCATCGATGCCCAGCACGATCTGAACGTGGTCGGCGAAGCCGGCTCGCTGCGCGAAGCCATCGACCTGGCGGCCAAGACCAAGCCGCAGATCGTGACGCTGGACTTGGCCATGCCCGGCCAGTCCGGAGTGGCCTCGGTGGAGCGACTGCGTTCGGCCGCCCCGGGCGTGAAGATCATCGTTGTTACGATGTTCGACGACCCCGCGTACATCCGCAGCGCGATGGCCCTGGGCGCTTCCGGGTATGTCAACAAGAGCGCGGCCGACAGTGAACTGATCTCGGCGATTCGGGCCGTCGCACGGGGAAGGGTGTTTATCGATGTCGGCGACGCCGCGACGCTGGAATCGATTCTCTCTCCCAAATCGTCGTCCTCAAAGCAAGTTCCCATGGACACCCTGAGCGAACGTGAGCGCCAGGTGCTTCAACAGGTGGCCCGCGGATACACCAATCAGCAGATCGCCGATGAAGTCGGATTGAGTGTGAAAACGGTTGAATCCTACCGCGCACGCCTGATGAAGAAACTCGGGCTAAAGGAACGAGCGGACCTTGTGCGACTCGCCGTTGAGTCCGGACTTCTTTAAGTACGCGTTGCTGGTTCTTGCCAGCGTACTCGAAAGCCCTCCGTACACCGAGGCGGTACTCGTGACAACCCCGCCAAGGCACAGGGCAAGGTCGTCGGGTTCGAGCCTGCTTTGACGGGTGCCCCCACACGCCGTCGCAAGCGGAGCGATGCCTCCGTCTTGGACAGTCATTCCCGCGAACCCTTTGAATCCGGCACGAGTCGCCGGCCAGTGAGTTCACAACGGACTGAGACCGCACATCAACTCGGACAGAAACTCACCGCGGGTGTTGCACGGTTGAACTCATGATGAAGCCCACGAAACGATCCTCCCTGCCTCATGACCGGCCGACGCAAGTCCGGCGAAAGAAGAGCGAAGTTGACAGACTCCTGAGCACGCCTCAAACACGGCAATACAGCACCAGCCATCTCGCCTTCAGCACCCTCCGGCCTCCCATTGCCCGAAGAACGTGTTCACATCGCTCCCTTCCACACCCCCGTCGCCGTTCACATCGGCATCACAGTCCCCGCTCTCCCACGCCTCGAAGAAGGCCGACACGTCCGAGCCGTCGATCCCCCCGTCCTCGTTGAAGTCCGCCGCGCACTCGGCACACTTGCACACGGTCAGCGGCAGAGCCGCGGTAACGGCACTCCCGCACCCCGTGTCGATGACGCAGTCGTACGCCCCCTCATCCGACGATCCGGCGGTCAGTGTCAGCACCGCGGTCGCGGCCGAGGGGTTGGCGCCGCTGTCGATCGGTGTTCCGTTGTGACGCCACTGGTACGTAAAAGCAGCGCCCGACACTCCCACGAGATGGAACGAGACCTCCTCACCGACACAGGCCGTGCTCTGCGAGGCCTTGGGCACGAAGGCCGGGAGCGTGCCGGCCAGCACGCTGTCACCGCCGTTGGTGGGCGTGGGGAACGTCCCGTTGGCCGCGGCCGCGCCGCCGCCATCGAACACGAACCGGCTGACGATCGGCGTCATATGACTGACCACCAGTAACTCGCCCCAGGATGTCACCACCGACGACACCGGCCCGTTCATCGCATTGCCGCTGATGACGCCGTTGGCGATGGCCACGCCCGACGGGCCGAACCGGAACCTCGACACGCTCCCCGGCGAAACGGTGTTGCACACCAGCAGTTCGCCCGACGGCAGCACCGTCAGTCCGTGCGGCTGGTTCATGCCGTTGCCGCTGATCGTGCCGATGGGCGTGAGCGAACCGTCACCCTCGATGCGGAACCGGCGGATGTTGTTGCTGTTGCAGCAATCGCTGACGAAGACCTCACCAAGCACGGGGTGGATCACCACGTCGCGCGTGCCGTTCACCGGCACCCCCGCGGTCGTCTGGCCGATCTGCACCGGCACGCCCCCGGCCAGTGAGTAGCGCACGATGCGCCCGTTGTACGTGTCGCCGAAGTACGCGATGTCGCCCAGCACCGCCACCCCGTGCGGGTTGCGAAGCCCCGCCGTCGTCGTCTGGCCCGGGCCTTGCGACAACCCGCACCCCGAGCCGCTCATCACCGTCAGGCCCCCGCCCACGCACGCCGTGCACGGCCCGCGGCTGTTCACCAGCAGGTCGCCGTTGCCTCGCATGTTCACTCCGTACGGGCGCACGAAGCCCGGGTCGCTCAGGTTCGTCACATGCGTGGGCGTGCCCACCTGCGGCACGTTCATGACGTGAACCTGGTTCGTCGTGTTCGACACAAGGAACAAGACATCGGCGCTCGCGGCGAGGGAGAACCCCGCGACGGCGCTGCACACTAATGAACCCGAGTTGCGCATACCACGACCTCCGTGAACCCCCTTGCGGCCGAACCCCTCGGCGCTCCGGTCATTCTACCAAAATAGTCATGCTCCACGAGCGATCTGACACGATTCGTCGCGAACTTTCGTCGATCCCGGGTCGTGTTCGCGGTTCTAGGACGGCGCTTCTACGCCGCGGCCTTCGACAGCCCGCGCTCGATGCAGGCGAATACCCGGGGCCACTGGTCCTCGGTCATCGCGGGCAGCGGCGGAAGCAGGCGCATGTGGTGCGGCCCGTGCCCGCAGTAGAAGAGGATCACCCCCTCCTCGAAACAGGCCTTGCACGCGGCCATGATCTTGGACTTCTCCCCGCCGAACGGTGTGAAGCGCATCATCCCGCCCAGGCCTCCGGCGAGGTCGCCCACCGCGGGCACCGCCGGGAACCACGCCGGGTGCCGCGCCATCAACCCCGCCACCTGCTCGCGGAAGAGCGCGTGGTGCCGGTTGAACGAACCGTTCTCACCGTAGTACTCCCCCGCCGCCAGACGCTCCACGATCCGCCGGCCCACGCGGAAACTGCACCCCTCGCCCGTGAAGGTGCCGCTGAGCAGCCCCGCCTTGGGGTTGTACTCCTCGGTGAAGAGCGTCATGCACGCCTGTGTCATCTTGCCCACGCAGAAGACATCGACGTACTCGCCCAGATCGAAGTGCTCGTACGCGAACATCCTCGGAAGACGCCCGAAGGTCTGGATTTCATCGTCCCAGATCGCGACCCGCTTCGCGCGGCAGACATCCATGAGCGCCTTGAAAAAGTCCCGGTCCCCGACGTTGAACCCCCCCTCGCCCTGCACCAACTCGAAGATGAAGCACGCGTGCTGGTTCGGGTACCGATCCGTGTATTCGGTGAGTTTCGCCACCGCGGCGTCGATGAACTTCGCCTTGCCCCCCATCGCCGATGCGGCCTGGGCGTCCCAGAAGGGCATGTAGTCCACGTGGGTGCTGATCGGCAGTCCTTCGCGCCCCGCGTGGCTGTCGCCCACCGCCAGCATCGTCAGGCTCCGCCCCATGAAGCAGTCGCGGAAGGCCAGCACCCGCTGCGCCGGCGAGTGCTTCTGCATGCAGACCTTGAGGGCGTTCTCGTTGGCCATCGCCCCCGAGGTCGCCGCGTAGGCGTGCTTGAGGCGGCTTTGTTTCTTCGCGTGCGTGAGCAGCACCTCGCCCAGTTCGTACGCCTCGAAGTTGCTCACCAGGTTCCCGTGCTTCACGGTGTCGTCCAGCCCGGCCTTGAGCGCCGCGCCGCACAGGTCCGGGTCGCTGTGCCCGAAGAAGTGGACCCCGATCCCGCAGACCATGTCCCACTTCACGCTCCCGTCGGCCAACTCCACCAGAGGGCCGCGACCAACGCCCGATCCGAGAAACGGGTAGAGCAGCGGCCGGCCCCGCACCGCCGCGGCACGCGCCATCAGCGCTTCGTACGACTCCTTCAGCCCGGGCAGCGGGGGACGCTCGCCGGTCAATCGGGCGCTATGCGCGGCGATCTCTCGCACGATGCCATCGATCGCCGCGGCGATCCCCGTGCTGGCGTGCAGCCCCGCGCCGACGGTCTGCGGCGTGATGCTCGGTGAGACGGGTGTCGCGGCGGCGTGAGGGGCGGGGGGTGTGGTGGGCATCGGAGGCTCGGTGGTGCTCGGGCGGCGGCGGTCGATCCCCGCCGCCCTTATTCTTCGTCAAAACCGCTCTCGACGAGGTTTTTCAGGCCCGCGCACGCGGCCTCGGCATCGTCCCCCGTCGCGGTGATGGTCAGTTCGCTCCCCTGCCCCGCCGCGAGCATCATCATCTGCATGATCGACTTGCCGTCCACCTCGGTGTCGGCCTTGCGGACGGTCACAGCGCTCCGGAAGGTCATGGCGAGATCGACGAAGGTCATCGCCGGGCGCGCGTGAAGACCCAGGCGGTTGACCACGGTCGCGACGATGGTGCAGGTCTGTGCCACGGCGGGCGGGCTGTTCGATCGATGGGACGGACTCTTTCTGTAACGTTTTCGGAAGGTGGCGGTTTGCACCCGGACGAGCGATGCCGGTTCAGCCCGCGATATGCTGGCCATCGGCTTCTTCGAGCAGCGTCCGAACCTCCGTCACCGTCGTCGCCTGCCGCAGGAACCGCCGGAAGGTGTCCTTGCTCAGGTTCTTGAAGATCACCTCCATCGCCTGGAGGTGTTCCTCGGGCCGATCCTCGGGCGAGAGCAGCAGCACCACCGAATAGACGGGCTGGCGGTCGAGGGCCGCGAAATCCACCCCGCGCTGCGAGAGGCCCACCGCCGCCGTCATCCGCTGCACGCCCTTGTGCTTCACGTGCGGCACGGCCACGCCGCGCCCGAAGCCTGTCGAGCCGCGGCGCTCCCGCTCCAGGACCTTGGCCACCAGTTCGTCGCGGATGGCGGCTTTCGCCGCGCCGCACGCCACCAGCGCATCGACCAGTTCCGCGATCACCGCATCGCGGTCGGCGCTCGCCAAACTCGCCACGATCGCGCCCTCCGACACGATATCCGTCAACTTCGCCAAGACTCGCTCCTTGCCAATCGGGCCTGTGAACCGGGGCTGCGGCCCCGGGGCACCGTCACCCGCGCAGTTTTTCCTTGTGATCACGCAGTTGCCGCTCGCCCTTTTCCGCCACCAGATCGATCGCGGCGTACGGGTCCTCGGCCTTCGCGTGCGAGATGAAATCCTCGTGCCGTTCCACGTCGATCACCAGCTCCACCTCGTACTCCGAGACGTGGTGCGCCCCGGTCTTCTCGATCGTCAGGCGGATCAACTGAACCCCGCCGTAATACTTGGTCAGTTTGCCGGCCTTCTGCTCCGCGTACTCGCGGATGGCTTCCGTGACCTCGAAATGCCGACCCACTACATCAATCCGCATGGCCTCTCCCGTATCGATCCAAACGCTGTCGAAAGCCGCCCGATCCTTGTTTGGAGTTCAACCCTCGCAAAGACCAAACAGATCCGGGACTTCCCGGCGCCGGATAGTAGTACCGTGCAGAGGCTCTCCAGCAGGGTGCGCCCTGTTCCTTCGAGCAAAGGTTCACTCTGTTTTCTTCTCCGGTAACTGCGACCCCGGCACCAGCACCCCGCCCGTGATGACATACCGAAGTGCCTCATCGACCGACACCGGCAGATCGATCACCTCGCTGGCGCGAACGTTCAGCGTGAAGCCCGTGAAGGGCGTGGGCGTGTTGGGCACGAAGACCGACAACGTCTCGCCCTCCAGCGCCCCTTCCGCGCGGCGAAGACCGCCGGCCGTCACGAAGGCCACCACCCAGCTGTTCGGACGGGGGAACTCCACCAGCACCACCCGCCGGAAGGCCATCGTCTTTTCACCAAGCAGCAGGTCCACCAGCTGCTTGACGTACGGATACACCTGCTTGAATCCGGGGATCTTGCCGATCACGCGTTCAACAATCGCATAGACCCGCCGGCCCAGGAACCCTCCCACCAGCGCCCCCGACAGATAGATCAGCGTCACCGCCACCAGCAGGCCCACCGCCTGCATGTACCACCGCGCACGCCAGTACCCCTCCAGACGGTCCAGCCGCGCCGCGGCCAAGGCCGCCGCCTCGCTCGCACCTGGGGTTCGGCCCGATGCCCGGAACCGCGCCAACTCCTCCGGCGTCACGTCGTACCACTCCGGCCAGCGCTCAGGGGGCACCACCCGCGGCACCAACTCTGTAACACCCCGACGGATGCCCCTGTTGATCGGCTCCGCGACATTCGCAAAAATAAAGACGAACGCCGACCAGAGAATCCACAGCGTCAGCACGCTGGGCAACAGCACCGCCAGCCCGCGCAGCGTGACGCGGCGAAAACTCGGACGGCGTTCCGTCGCGGCATGCACAGTCGGACCCGGCAGGTGTGTCGTCATAGGGACCACATCCTATGAAGAGGCACGGGCTGCGCCCCGCCGCCGGGATGGGTTGAACGGCTGCAACGTTGGGGTCCGCCGACCCGCGCGCACCGTTCCGTCGGCAGCGTCACGCGCGCCGAGACCACGCTGAGTTTCGAGCCCGACAAGGGCGGGATGCAGGCCCGCAACCTCTCGCGCTGGGTGAGCACGAACCGGGCGACCGGGCCGTGGAACTCCCCGGCCAGCGCGACTGTCGCGGCGTGATGCGGATGTTCAGGTTCGGCGCTCCAGACAAACAGGGCGGCTCAAACCCGACGGCGGCGTGACAGCAAGGCACCGCCCAGGGCCAGCATACAGGCCGCGCCGGGTGCGGGCACGTACACGCCCGGGTTCGCCAGGTCGATGTAGTCGGCCTGGTTGAAGCCGGTGGTGGGCTGCGGGAAGTTGGGGGGGAAGCCGGTCGGGCTGGGCGCGAGGTAGGACTGGAACGAATCTCCCACCGACGAGATGACCCACGCGGAGTTGGCGTACTGCCCGGTGCCGCCGTCGAAGGGGCGGTTGCGCGAGATGCCGCTGCCGCGGGCGTCGGCTGTGTACGTGAGTGAGTCCACCAGCGTGGTCGCGTCCTGCGTGAACGAGTTGTAGATGTTGATGGTGTCGGCGTTGCCGAGATTGGAGAGCTGGAGGAACGAGAAAATCCGCACGTTCGCCGACAGGCCCCAGTAAGTGCGGAAGTCATCGGCCGTCATCTGGGTGAAGACGATGCTTTCTCCCGCGGCGATCGAGCCGATGGACGGGCCCCAGTTGTGCGGATCGTTGGGGTTGTTGTCGTTCCACGACCACGCCGAGACGTCGACCGAGTTCGAGCCGAGATTCGTGATCTCGAAAAACTCGCGCTGGCGGCGGCCGCCGTTGCCTTGCAGGATGTCACCCTGCCCTTCCGACATGAACTCGGTGATGCGGACTTGCGCCCGCGCGGGCGGAGCCGTGACGGACAGAAGGACCGTTGCGGACGCAGCGGCCACGAGGACGGAAACGGATCGCATGAATCTCTCTCCTGACTTGGATTCCTCCAAGCACGAGGTATCGTGACGCATGTTTCGTGTGAAGTCCACTCCGTACTCAGACAAGATTTTGTGAAGACGGAGCCCGATGGGCAACTTCTCCTCAATAACAATCGCGCCGACCGACCCCACCGCGCTCTCGTTCCTGACCATGTCCATCCGCCCGGGTTTCCGCGCCGAGTTCAAGGCGGGCGCAGGCGGCAAGACCGCCGTCTCCATGGCCCGCTGGGTCAGTGCACGCCATGGTCGGAAGCGACTCCCGCCACAGTCGCTGCATGAAGGGCGACGGTAGCGGCGTGAGGCCAGGGATCGACCGCGCGGAGGCCGATGCCGAAACTACGATCGCTCCATGGCCTTTCCATCTTCTGAACCACCGCTCACACGATGCCCAAGCCCGGCCCATCGATTGGTCCCCTTCGCCTACGTCGCGGACGTGGAGAAGACGCTCGCGTTCTACGCGCACCTCGGCTTTCACGCGACGAACATCGAACCATCGGCGGACGGGAACATCGAATGGGCGTGGGCGGAGTCCGCGGCACCCGCCGTTGGCGGCCATCCCGCAGCGCTGATGTTCGGGCGTTCGAGCGAGCCCATCGTGACCGGAGCGCAGGGCATCTTCTTCTGCATGCACTGCGGCGATGCCGCGGCGCTGCGGGCCTACCTGCTCGCGGCGGGGCTGCGCGATGGTGGAGTCCGCATCGGCTCTCCGGGCGCGACGAGGGAGCCCAACGTCGTCTTCTCGATGACCCATCCGAAGTACTTGCCCGCCGGGGAGTTTCACATCCACGATCCTGACGGGTACAGCATCCTCGTGGGCCAGGTGTCCTGAGCGGATTCGCCGCCGACATGGCACCGATCACCGCAGCGCAGACCACAGGGCGACCGCTTTCCCCGCGAACGAAACTTCCGCACGAGACGTTCGTGCCTCCTCCTTCCATGGATGTCACGTAGAGAGGGTGCACGAACCAGCCGTGATGGGCCGCTGCCGACGCCGCCAAGTGTGGGGGTCGCCATGCCGATCAGGCACGCTCACCCAGCCCGAACCGCACGGGGGGTGCCGTGATCCATCCACCCGTCACAAAACGCTCGCCGCTCGCAGGCGTCCGCAGGCAACACACACCCGACCTCGCGGTCCCGCGGCGTCCGAGCCAAAAAACACAAAACCCCCAAAACTCAATTGAGTTCGTGGGGGTTGGCGCTCTGTCTGATCCTGTGAGAGATGGACCAATGGGCCTGATTGGATTCGAACCAACGACCTCACCCTTATCAGGGGTGCGCTCTAGCCAACTGAGCTACAAGCCCGCCTGTGAACCCGAAGTATAGCGGTTTCCGTCGCTCGTGGCCACACCGCGGCACCCCTCCAACCCATCCCACCCGTCCGTACGCTCACCCGACTGAACACCCAACCTCTTTCCATCGACCTCAACGCCGATCTGGGCGAGGACCCCGCCGCCTTCGAGCGTGACCTTGCGCTCGCCGCGCTTCTCTCTTCTCTCAACGTCGCCTGCGGCGGGCACGCGGGCGATGATGACACCATGGCCCGTCTCTGCGCCCTCGCGGCCAAGAGCGGCAAGGCCCTGGGCGCTCATCCCGGCTACCCCGATCGCGCGAACTTCGGGCGGCTTGAACTTCAACTCTCTCCCGTCGAGATCGAAACGACGGTCGCTGCGCAACTCCACAGTCTCGCGGCCCACGCGCGATGTGCGGGCACCCGCCTCACTCACGTCAAGCCCCACGGCGCGCTCTACCACGCCGCGATGCGAAGGCGGGATGTCGCCGAGGCCATCGCCCGCGCGGCCGCACCCTTCACCCCGATCCGTCTCATCGGCCTCGCGGGAGCGCCGGCCCTGACGTGGTGGCAAAGCATGGGTTATCCGACCGCCGCCGAGGCCTTCGCCGACCGCCGCTACCTCGCTGACGGATCACTCGTGCCGCGCACCGACCCCCTTGCCCTGATCGAGCATCCCGACATGGCCGCCGCGCAGGCCCTGCGCATCGCCCGCCGCGAGGGTGTGCTCGCCGACGATGGCGCTCTGGTCCCGATCGCCGCCGACACGATCTGCATCCACTCCGACACGCCCGGCGCGCTCGACTCAGCGCGCACCATCGTCCGGCGGTGCCGCGACAACGGCATCACCATCGCGCCGCCGCGATGATCCCGCCTCGCCGCTTCGCGCCCGGCACACCGCTTGCTCACCGGGCGGTCATGCGCTTCTTCGCCGCGCTTCTTGCGCTCCTTCTCCCCGCCGGTGGGCTGGCCACGACCGTCCGCGAACTCACCCGCATCCGGGGAGAGGGTGAGTACATCCTGCAGGGCATGGGCCTGGTCATCGGCCTCAAAGGCACCGGCGACAGCGGCAAGGAACTCGCCGTCGCCCGCCCCCTCGCCGAACTCTACAAGAACAGCGGCAACGAACTCAACTCACCCCGTGAACTGCTCAAAGCCAACGCCGCGGCGCTGGTCATGGTGACCTGTATTATCCCCGAGCGCGGGGCCAGGGCCGATGACCGTTACGACGTGCGCGTCTCGACCCTCTACTCCGCCAGCAGCATCGCGGGCGGGCAGCTCTTTCTGACCGCGCTCAAAGGCCCCTTCCCCGACAGCCCCGTCTACGCCATCGCCGAAGGGCTGATCGACATCTCCGATCCGAATATCACCACCGTGGGTGTCGTCCGCCGGGGCGCTCGCCTCTTCGAGGACATCGTCGGCCCGCAGATCAGCGACACCTTCGACCTCGTCATCGACGCTCCGTACGCTGGGTGGGCCGCCGCCAGCCAGATCGCCATCGCCATCAACGGCAAGGCCGACCCGATCGGCAACGCCGTCGCCGTGCCCGTCGATGAGCGGCTGGTCCGCATCACGATCCCCCCCGCCGAGCGCGCCAACCGCGCCGCTTTCCTCGCCGATGTCTTCGCCGCCGAGGTCAACCCTGCCTTGCTCGACCTGCCCGCCCAGGTCGTGGTCAACCAGCGCACCGGCGCGATCATCATCACCGGCGATGTGCAGGTCCGCCCCGTGGCCATCACGCAGAAAGACCTGAGCATCACCACCGTCGTCCCCGCGCCGACACCGACCACTCTCAACCCGCAGGTGACACGCACCGCCTGGACCGAACTCACCCCCGGGTCGCAGCCCGCCGACACCGCGCGCCTCAGCGACCTCATCGCCGCCTTCAAGCAACTCGCCATCCCCGTGCCGGAACAGATCAACATCCTCCAGATGATGCACAAAAGCGGCCAGCTCCAGGCCAAACTCGTCATCGACTGACACGCGCCGCCCCACGACTCCGCATGAACCCCTTCAGCGACTCTCTCTCCGCCGCCACCGCCGGGGCTTCGCTCGATCGTCCCATCGCGCCCCATCGCCCCCTCGCGGACTCGCAGGCCGACTTCGCCTCGATCATCGGGCGCGGCCGGGGTGCCGAACATTCCCCCGAGGAGCGCGCCCGCCAGGGCGCGGAGCAACTCGTCGCCGTCTCCCTCGTTCAGCCGATTCTCCAGCAGATGCGTCACAGCCCCTGGGCCGCCGCGCCGTTCGCGCCGAATCAGGCGGAGCGCACGTTCCGCGGCATGCTCGATGCCCAACTCGCGCAGCGCCTGGTCTCGCAGGGCCGTTGGCCACTCGTCGACGCCGTGGCACGCCGCGTGCTGCGTCAGGACCAACCCACCGCGGCGGAGCCGCGGCACCCGACCGGGTGAACGTCAAGGACCCGACGCCGATGCCCTCCAGAACGGCCACTTCCACGCTGACGCCCGCCGCCATCGCCGAGCACTTGGAAGGTCTGCTCGCACGCCTGACCGAGCGGTACACCCTCGCGCAGCAACTTCTGAACGAACACCGCGATGCACTCCGAAGGGCCGACGGCCCCGCCGTCGCCGCGCTCGCCGAGCGCGAGTCCGAGGTCCTCGAGGAACTCGGCGCTCTCGACGCGGTGAGACGCGAACTCATCGCCGCCGCCGCGCCCCTCCTCCCCCGCGTGCCGCACCCTGTCACGCTCACCCACCTCGCCGGCCTCCTGCCCGAAGCCGACCGTTCCCGCCTCACCGCCGCGGCCAACAGACTGCGCCGACTCGCCGAGGATGTACGGGACCGAACCGCGGTCATCCGTGCCGCCACCGCGTCGCTGCTCACCCACATGGAAGGACTCGCACGCCAGGTGGGCAAGAACCTGAGCCACGCCGGCACCTACGGACGGCGCGGCACGGTCGATACCGGGCAACCCGTCCTCTCCGCGCTCGATCTGCGATCCTGACCAACGCACGGACCCACGCCATGAGCCTCACCTCAGCCATGCAGATCGGGCGCTCGGCCCTCAACGCGAGCCAACTCGCGATCCAGGTCGCGGGCAACAACCTCGCCAACGCCGCGACGCCCGGCTACTCGCGCCAGACCGGCGACTTTGTGCCCGTCGCGGGCGACCGGTCCACGCCCGGCGGCGCCATCGGGCAGGGCGTCGCCGTGCGGAGCATCCGCCGCCAGATCGATGAAGCCCTGCAGGCCCGCCTGATGGGAAGCAACTCCGACCGCGCCGCCGCCCAGACCCAGCACAACATCCTCTCCCAGGTCGAGGCCGCGCTGGGCGAACTCGGCGACCACGACCTCTCCGGCGAGCTCTCGGCCTTTTTCCGTTCCTGGTCGGAGCGGGCCAACCAGACGCGCTCCTCCGCCGCCGTCGTCCAGCAGGGGGACAAACTCGCCCAGTTCATCCGCCGCCTGCGGGGCGACCTGCAGAATCAACAGACCCAGATCGACGATCAACTCGGCGCCGCCGTCGGCCGCGCCAACGAACTGCTGTCGCAGATCGCCGACCTGAACCAGTCGATCTCCGCCGCCGAGGGCGGGGGCCGCCCCGCCAACCCGCTGCGCGATGCCCGCGACACCGCCCTCACCCAACTCGCCGAGATGATGGACATCACCGTCATCGACCGGGGCCTGGGGGGCGTCGATGTCCTCGTCGGCTCCGCCCCCATCCTCCAAGGATCGCGCCTGCGCGAACTCGAACTCCGCCGACGCACCGACGGGCGAGAGACTTCACTCTCCGTGTCCGTCCGCGCCACCGCCTCGCAGGAAGGGATCGACCTCTCGCCATCCGGCGGCCAGATCGCCGCCCTCCTGGGCGGACGCCAGACCGCCATCCGCGGCACCATCGCCACGCTCGACACCCTCGCCTCTCGCCTGATTGTCGAGGTCAACTCGCTGCACAGCACCGCCTCCAACGCCGCCGGCCTGACAGGCACCACCGGCACCCTGTCCATCACGGCCGGGGACCGGACTCTCTCGCTGGCCGACAGCGCTAACGCCTCGCTCTCGTCACTTCCCTTTGCCGCATCGCACGGCGGCTTTCTCGTTCGAGTCCGCCACAGCGCCACCGGCGCGATGGAAGAGACCCGCATCGCCATCGACCTCGACGGCATCTCCGCCGCGGGGGGCGGCGCCGACGACACCACCGCCGAGAGCCTCCGCGCCGCCCTCAACGCCGTTCCCGGCCTCTCCGCGACGTTCACCCCCGAAGGAAAACTGCGCATCGATGCCCGCAGCGGCTTCGACTTCTCCTTCGGCGAGGATTCCTCCGGTGTGCTCTCGGTGCTGGGGCTGAACAGTTACTTCACGGGGACCGGCGGCGCGGACATCGCCGTCCGATCCGACCTGCTCGCCCAGCCGCAACACCTTTCCGTCGGGCGGTACGAAGGGGGCCGGTTTGTCGAGAACGGCGCGGCCCTCGTCCTCGCCGGTCTCCAGGATCAGAGCCTCGCAGCGCTCGGGGGCCGCACCATCTCCGGCCTCTGGCGCGACGGGGTGCAGGCCGTGGGCGGCGCGGTCTCCGCCGCGAGGACCAACGCCGAGGCGAAACTCATGGTCCACGAAAGCCTCGAGGCCCAGCGCTCCGCCGTCAGCGGGGTCAACGTCGATGAGGAGTCCATCTCACTGCTCGACTTCCAGCGTCAGTACCAGGCCGCCGCGCGGGTCATCTCCACCGCCGACCAGATGTTCCAGACACTGCTCACGATCGTCTAGATCACGCCGAGCGGTCGCGTTGCATTCGTAAATAACGGCACATTGAGAGTGTGTTCAATCATCGCGGTCATCAATCCAGCCGCGTTGTACAGTTCGTTCCATGCTCCGTCTTTTCACCCTCCTCCTACTTACCTCCCTTTCGCTCGCCCAGCACTACTACCCGCCCGCGGGCTCCTGGGAATCCCGCCCCCCCGCCGAACTCGGCTTTGATCCGGGAGCGCTGGCCCGCGCTGTCACATTCGCGCGGTCCTGCGAGACCGACATGCCCGCGGACTTTTCCACGCAGGCCGAGATCTTCGGCCGCCCGCTCGGGCCGCTGCCCGCGTCGCGCGCCGCGACCAACGGCCTCATCGTCCGCCGCGGCTACATCGCCGCGGAGTGGGGCGATACCGCCGCCGTCGATCCTTCCTATAGCGTCGCCAAGAGTTACCTCTCGACGATCCTGGGCCTGGCACTTGACCGCCGCCTCATCTCCTCGATCGACGACCCGGTCGCCTTGCTGGTCAAGGACGGCGGCTACGACGACCCGCACAACGCCCCCATCACCTGGCATCACCACGTCACGCAGACCAGCGAGTGGATGGGCGAACTCTTCGGCAAAGACCACGCCTTCATCGGCAAGGACGAGTACGGCAAGGGCGCGATGAAGCCCAGGGCACTCAAAGCCCCCGGCGAGCATTACGAGTACAACGATGTCCGCATCAACCGCTTCGCCCTCTCCCTGCTGAGGGTCTGGAAGCGGCCCCTGCCCGAGGTCCTCCGCGCCGAGATCATGGACCCCATCGGCGCGAGCGACACCTGGCGCTACATCGCCTACGACAACGCCACAGTTGACCTCGACGGCACCCCCGTGCCCAGCATCTCCGGCGGCACGCGCTGGGGCGGCGGGCTGTGGATGAGTTCGCGCGATCACGCCCGCTACGGCCTGCTCTTGCTCCGCCGCGGCGAATGGAACGGCCGCCGCATTCTCTCAGAGTCGTGGATCACGCGGGCGACCAGCCCGCAGGGCCAACGCCCCGACTATGGATTTCTCTGGTGGCTCAACACCACCGGCCGCTGGCCCGCCGCATCGGAGCAGGCCTTCTCCGCGCAGGGCGCGGGCCAGAACACGATCTTCATCGACCCCGCCCGCGACCTCGTCATCGTCTGGCGCTGGCACTCCGACAAACAGGCGGAGTTCTACCGACTCGTCATCGAGTCGCTGCGCTGATGAATACACCCCGACGCGGGCCTGAAATCCGGATATCAACGTCCAATAAACGAACGCGCGGGCGATCAAGATTCACGCGAAGAGGGGTATATTCCTCTTCCAATTGCGCCGAATCTTTGCTATTCTCTGGTTCGGGTGCGATCCGCACCCCGACCCAGGTTCCGATTTCATCCGTGTTGTCCCGGCCCTTCTCGTGGCTTTCGGAGTGCTTATGAACTTGATACGCCCCGCCCGTTTGCTGGCCGCCGGTCTGTGCGTCGCGGCCTTCGCCGCCGCCGCGCACGCCCAGTGCACCGGCTTCAACCTATCTACCTCCACCGGGGCCTCGATCGTGCCCGGCACCACCAGCACCGGCAACGCGTGCGACGACTGCACGACCATGGTGCCCCTCCCCTTCCCCGTGACGTTCTACGGAGTAACGTACAACTCGGTCCGCGCCAGCAGCAACGGCAACCTCCAGTTCACCACCAACAGCAGCGCGTACACCAACGCCTGCCTCCCACAGGCCGGCACGCTGGGCGTCGCGCTGCTCCCCTACTGGGACGACCTCCGAACCGACGGCACCGGCAACGGCATTTTCACTTCCGTATCCAACACCGCCCCCAACCGCATCTTCAATATCGAGTGGCGCGCTGTCCACTTCTCCGGCGGTGCCGCGGCGAACTTCCAGGTGCGCCTGTATGAAGACGGCTCGCGTGTCGAGTACATCTACGCCGCGGGCACCGGCGCCTCGGCCACCATCGGCGCCCAGCACACCACCTTCCCCGCCTCGCAGTTCACCTGCAACGGCGGCGGGCTGACCCAGGGCATGATGATCACCCTCACCTGCACGAGCGGCCCCCTTCCCCCGCAGGGCACGCCCGCGGCGAACCCCAACTCCGTCTTCGCCTGCGGCTCGGGCAGCACCACGCTGCTCACGCTGAACGTCTCACCCGGGTACAACCCCGACAGCACCGGTCTCTACGCTTTCGCCAACTGCACGAACATCGGCGGCCTCGCCTCGCAGCCGCTCTACGACAACGGCACCAACGGCGATGTCACCCCCGGCGACCGCATCTTCTCGTACCGGGCCTCCATCCCGCCCTCGGTCTCACCCGGCACCAAGAGCATCCAGTTCACCGTCGGCGATGAGCAGGGCCGCACCGGCATCTCTTCCACATCGATCACCGTCACTCCATGCCCCGCCGCGGGCCCTGATGTCTTCGTCGCCCGCCTGACCGACGTCGGGTACTACGGCCTCGCGGGCAACATCAACGCCTACGCCATCGGCACCGATGCCTGCAACAACGGCGACACGCCCGTCATGTGGATCGCCTCGGGCGTGCAGCACCCGGTCATCGCCCAGAACATGTACCGCCTGAAGAACGGTCGCTTCGAGCAGATCGGCCAGTCGTGGCTCAAGCACGGTTTCTCATCCACCAACAGCGCCACCTGCGGCACCTGCGTCCCGCCGCCGATGGGCGGCCAGCAACTCGGCGTCAACTGCTCCGACGCTTACGGCTCGGGCCTCAACGGCGGCCAGACCTACCTCGGCCCGCGCTCCGAGGTGAACCCCACCACCGGCGTCTACACCTGGCCCCACGGCAGCGGCACCACCGGCACCATCGGCATGCGCCTTCAGGTCAAGGTCGATGATGTCACCCCCGCCCTCAACCCCGGGGCACGCTACTTCGGCGAGGCTCACTACGTCACCGCCGACGATGCCCAGTTCACCACCGGGACCAACCCCGCCGTCAACGGCCTCAACAACGCTTCGTACCAGGAAATGAACATCCCCAGCCAGACCTCCGTCCCCACGCTCACGGGCCCCATCTATCGCTTCGAGCCGGCCATCAAGGCCTGGAAGAACGTCGATCCCTCCGTGACCCTCGTCACCGCCGACTACATCGACACGACCCTCGGCACGCCGGGCATCGTCGCCCGCTTCTTCGTCGCGGGCAAGGCCACCGACAACGGCAACGGCACCTGGCACTACGAGTACGCCGTCTACAACCTCAACGCCGACCGCGCGGCGGGCGCCTTCAGCATCCCCACCGGATCGGGCGTCGATGTCTCCAACACCGGGTTCCACGGCGTCTTCGCCCACTCCGGCGAGCCGTACCCCAACACCGCCGCCGACATGAAGGCCTGGCCCGCCTCCGTCACCAGCAACGCCGTGACCTGGGCCACCGAACCCTTCGTCGGACCCACCGGCCACTCATCCAACGCCCTGCGCTGGAGCACGATGTACAACTACCGCTTCGACGCCAGCACGCCCCCCACCACCGGCGACGCTGTCATCACCCTCTTCAAGCCCGGCACACCGACGGCCATCTCCGCCCCGGGCCTTCCCGTCCCCAGCGACGGCGGCTGCCCCGCGGACTTCAACCAGGACGGCGGCGTCGACGGCGCCGATGTCGAAGCCTTCTACATCGTGTGGGAGGCGGGCGATGAGGCCGCGGACTTCAACGAGGACGGCGGCGTCGACGGCGGCGATGTCGAGGCCTTCTTCGTCCGCTGGGAAGCCGGCTGCTGAGATCACACTCGGACTGATGACCTTTTCGGGCGGGCGATCCGGTATCGCCCGCCCTTTTTCATGCGCTCCCTGCCCGGCCACAAGACGCGGCCGATCCGGAAAGAGACCCGCGCAGAAGGCACACCGGTTGACCGCGCGCGCTTGAATATCCCCAACCACCAAAGTACATCACGGACACCCAGCCTCCCACGCGCGAAAAAACTCTTCCACATCACCCCCATCCACACCGCCGTCCCGGTTCACATCCGCCTCGGGCCGGGCCGTCTCCCACGCGCCGAAGAACGCCTCGACATCGGCCCCGTCAACACCACCGTCGAGGTTGAAGTCCGCCGTGCAATAGTCATCGAATCGGAGCACGAGGCTTGACGTGAGCGACGCATGCCCCCCGGTGGTGTACCCGGTGGTCGCCAGGCCGCACGAGATGACGTACTCGCCCGGAGAGAGGAGGAACGTCCCGTCGATGGGCCGCGTTTCGGAGAGCAGCCAGACATCCGGGACAGACCGAAAGAGCGGGGGCTCGATCCGATCGCTTCGGATCAGTTCGACCGCGAGATTGATGCCGCCGCCCTGCGAGTTGTAATAAGAACGCCACTCGCCGATGAGCGATGCAACCACGGCCCGAGGCCCCACCCGAAAGGTGACGGCGAAGTGCGACGACGAACTCCCCCCTGTGACCTGGAGTCCGCCGTAGGCCGAGGAGGATTGCACCGACTCGATGAGACTCGTGCCCAGCACCGACCGTTGCGAGGCGACGGCGCTGCCGCCAAACGTGCTGTTGAAGGCCGACACAGTCCGATACAACGGGGCGAAGTCGGCCGCATCGGCCTCGACCGCCCCATGCCCCGAGGCCTGACATCGCAGCGAACGTGCCTGCGCCAGCAGCGTCACATCGGGCTGGCCCACGGCGGAGCACGCCGCCGCGCCAAGCCCCACACACGCGCACACACGGCAATGTCGTTGATTCAGCATGCGCCCGCCTCCCACAACTCGAAAAAGAGCCGGACATCCTCGCTGTCCACCCCCCCGTCGGCGTTGAGGTCCGCGCCCGACCGACCCCCGGCCCACAGATCGAAGTACGCTTCCACATCCCCGCCGTCGATGCCGCCCCCGCAGTCCGCGTCCGCGCGGCAGATCCGAACCTCGGCCCCAGCGCTGACCACCGTGCCGCACTCCGACGTCAGCACGCAGTCGTACACGCCCGCCATCGCCGCGTGACCCTGGCGGAAGTCCAGGCGGTAGGTCGTGGTGCCGGTCAGTTCCGCCGATTCAACGAGATTCTCACCGTCGCGCCTCCATTGCAGGCGCGTCGATACCGGGCCGGAGAAACCGATCGAGAGATTCCACGACCCGTCGAGGCACCCGGTGATGCCGATCGGGTTCGCCGTCACCGTGATGTCCGGCCTGGGACGGAACTCCCCGAACGTGTTCTGTTCCCCGGTCTGCGTGCGGACCCAACCGCTCCCCCGCAGCACGCCGGCGGAGGCACCGAGTTTGAACGTGCCGAACGCCCGCGATGAGGTCTGCCGCCACGAGGCCCCGTCGAACGACCAGAGGTAGTACGCGTTCATCGGGCCGGGGAACACGGCAAAGAGCCGATCATCATGGACGAGCATCGACCACGCGATGCCCTGGGGTGCGGAGCCCGATCGCCACGATGCGCCGTTCCAGACCGCGTACTGGTTCGTTTGACTCACACCCGCGTGGTTGAAGTCGCCGGCGACGTGCAGCTCATTCCGGTACACCGCCATCGCGCGCCCCTCCAGCCCGCCGATCAGCCCGTTCGCGAGGGGGGACCACGCCGCGCCGTCCCACTTCGCGATCTTCTCGAGGGGCGTGCCGCCCGACCGGGTGAACCTACCCGTGGCGTACAGCGCACCGTCGTACACCGCGACCGCCTGCACGACACCCGCCGACAGGCCATCACCCAACGCTCGCCACGACTCCCCATCCCATGATGCGATGTTGACCACGCCGGATTCCGTGGAAAACTGACCCGCGGCGATCAGTCGCCCTTGGAACATGGCCAGACCGTTGATGTAATGCAGCAAGCTGAACCGAGTCAGTCCGTCGCCGAGCGGCCGGATTCTGACGCCGTCCCAAAGCCCGATCCCGTGCAACACGGTGCCGTCGCTCGCGGCACGGAACGATCCGGCGAGATACAACCCCTCGGGGGCGGGCAGCATCGCCCTGATAGGCCCATCCACCGTGACGCCCACAGAACTCCACGCCCGGCCTACCAAACGGCCGAAGTTCTCCGTGACCAAACCGTCGCTGGTGATGTACCTGAAGTCGCCCCCGCCGTACGTCTCGCCGCCGAGTTCGGCAAAGGCGATTCCCCCGCCCGAAAAGACCGTCGCCCCGTACCGCCAGACGCTCCCATCCCACTCGGCCGATCGATAATCCGCCCGGTAGTGAGGCTGAGCCCAGGCAAAGGTCCGCAGCAACACCCCATCGGAAAGAATGATCGACGGCACATTCCACGACAATGGTGAACCCGGCGATTCCACCCATTGGCTCCCGTTCCATTGCATGGCCGGTTGTGATGTGCCTTCCGGGATCGCGATCAACTCGTCCCCAACCACCGCGTACCGTGCTTCAAACTCCCACGGGGGTGGGCAGGAGAGCCAACCATCTTCGCTCCATCGAGCCAACCCCGGCATGACCCGGCTCCCCACGCGCCGAAACGACCCGCTGACGAGCAGCGTGCTTTGGTACGGCGTCAGCGAACTCACGGGGCCATCCGGGCCTTCGAGGATCGGCACCCACGCCGCGCCGTCCCACCGCGCCAGCCCACGCTGGGGCCGGCCGTCCACGTACCCGAACTCCCCGGCGACAAAGAGCTCCCCGCCGAACTCGGCCATGTCGCGCACGTTGGCATCGACCCCGAACCCCAGCGGCGACCAGGCCGTTCCGTTCCAACGCGCGATGCAGGGGGATGTCCGCCCCGCGAACGATGTGAAATCGCCCCCGACGTATAAATCGCCTCGATACGACCGGAGCACGCGCACACCATCCGACGTGTTGTGCGGACGCGAGTCGCCGACAGGCTCCCAGCCGGTGGGCGTCAATCGCACCACCATGTACGCTGCGGCGGGTTGCCCGAGCGAGAACCTTCCTCCCAGGTGGATCAATCCTTCATGCACGCACACCGCGCCCACCCAGCCCGGCGGGGGCGCCGGCAGCACCGTCCATCGCTCTCCGTCCCACGAAACCAGGCCGTTGGCCGCCTGACTTCCGACGCGTGTCAGCCCTCCCGCGAAGATGAACTCCGTTCGTCCCGCCGAGCGATGCACACAGCCCGCGGTCGGATACCCATCGGCGTCCGACTCGTACGCATCCGCGATGAACTCCATCCCGCACGGCTGCGCCGATGCCGCGGACGTCAACCATGCCAGCCACAACATCACGGAGTAGAAAGTCCGACTCTCCGGTCGCATGGGTCCTCCCTCGCGTCCTCCCTCGCGGAAAACCGCCCGCTCTGCGCCTGTCATGAAAGTATAACCGCCGCCGGCCGGAAACAATGGACGGCTGTTTCACATACAATCGTGCATGCGAACGACCCTCCCGCTCCTCGCCCTCTCCTCCTGCGCGTTCGCCCAGGCCACCTTCCCCGCCGCGTTCGTCGGCAACAACGGCAACCTGCGTGGGAGCGTGTCGAGTTACCGCGTGGACGCGGCCACCGGCAACCTCACCCTCATCGAGGAACTGGTGATTGGCGAACGGGCGGCCTCGGCCCCCAACATCCCCGGGACCAATGTCTACTCGCTGTCGCTCACGCCCGATGGCGGATTGCTCGCCGCGACCCACGCCACCGCCAGCACCACCGTCGAGCAGGTGACGCTCATCACCGTCTACGCCAACGGCACGCTCGAACCCCTCTCCCAGTTCACAACGCCCGACAGCCCCCTCGATTCCGTCTGGCTCAGCGAAACCGTGCTCGCCGTGACCCGCACCAGCGCGGGCGGCACCAACGAGGTCATCGTCTACTCCATCAACCGCGTCACCGGGGCCGCCGTCGAGATCGACCGCGAGCCGGCGGGCCTCTTCTGCGCCTACCTCGCCATCGACCCGTCGCGCACGCACCTCTTCGCCTCCGATGCCGACGGATTCGCCATCCGCTGCTTCGCCATCAGTCCCGACGGCCGCCTCACGCACCGCTCCACGCTCCGCACCTCCTGCTACCCCCTGGGCATCGATGTGCACCGTGATGGCTCGCGCATCTTCGGCGGCGGCGGCATCAGCGTCGGCGGGCGGGCCGTGCTGGGCGCGTACTTCAACTGGTTCACCGGCGACATGGGCGAACTCTCGGGCAGCCCCTACCCCGGCGGCGCGGCCAGCCCGAACAAGGCCATCGACAGCCCCGACGGCACGCGCCTCATCGTCGGCTATTCCGACGGCTATCTCCGGCTCTTCAGCCTCGCCTTCGGCACACCCCTGCCCGTGGGCGTCCCCTTCGGCATCGGCCAGCAGGGCGAGGTCGGCAACCTCGCCACGCTCGACCTCCCGGGGCGGCAGGTGATCCTCGTCACCGACAAGGAGAGTTACACCGCGGGCACCGGCCTCATCTCCCTCACGCTCACCAGCGACAACCGCCTTGTGCAGAACGGCCCGAAAGTCGCCAGCGGCGGCGTCGGTCCCACCGACATCGCCGCGTGGATGCCCGATGCGGCACCGCCGTGCATCGCCGATTACAACGGCGATGGCGGTGTCGACGGCGCGGACGTCGAGGCCTTCTTCATCGACTGGCAGGCGGGCGACCCCGCCGCGGATGTCAACCAGGACGGCGGCGTGGACGGCGGCGATGTCGAGACGTTCTTCCTCGCCTGGGAAGCCGGCGGCTGCTAGCCGACTCGTTCAAATGAAAACGGCTCCCCCGTACGGAACCGGGGGAGCCGCGCCGCGGTGCGGCTGTGGGGAAATCAGAACCTCACACTCAGTTCAACTTCTCGAAGTTCAGCGCGGTGCCCACGCCCTTGAACTCGTCGATGCCCGGGCCGCCGTCGCTCACGATGCTCGACCCCGGCAGGACGTTGTCCGCCAGGAACTCCAGGAAGTCGTTGCCGCCCTCCAGGAAGTAGCGGGCCGTGCCGCTGATGGGGCCGTTCACGAGCACGTACCCCTTGTCGTTGCCCTCGCCCGTCGCGACTTTCCAGTACCCGGTGAGGGCCGAGGGGAAGAGGGCGACCACCTCATCAGCGCCGCCGAAGGTGTCGATGGTGCCCTGCCAGGTCGTCAGCGCCGACTCGGTGAACTCGAGCAGCACCTTGTCGATCCCGTTGCCCGTGACTAGCGCGGTGCTCAGGTTCGTGACCGAGGCGCCGCTCCCCTTGCCCATCGCCTTGTACTCGTTGAACCCGGCGCCCAGGTTGCCGTCGAGGTTCAGCGCCGTCACATCCGCCCTCGAGTTCACCTCGATGGAAGCGGTGTCGTTGCCCGCGCCGCCGCTGATGCCCATGTCCAGCGCGGTGAACGACGAGGGGATGTCCGACAGGAAGACGGCCTTGGTCTCGTTGAAGCCGCCGCCGGCCAGCACGTCCCAGACCATCGTGATGCTGTCCGCGAAACTCTCGACGTTGAAGTTCACGACGTCGATCTGCGAGCCGCCCGTCACGCGGATCGTGCTCGTGACCGGCGCCGCTGTCGGCGGCACGAGCATGTCGATGTTCACCAGGCTCTCGCCGGCGCCCGTGTTGATGAAGAGCGCCGGTGGCGAGGTCGAGTACGACTCGATCTGAATCTTGTCAAGCCCGCCGTTCGTGTTGATCTCGATCCGGCTGATACCCGTGAACGTGATCCCGCTGGGAACGCCGGCCACGTTGTGGACCTCGGTGTACCCCGGCACCGGGCCGGAGACCACCATGAAGTCATCGTCCGCCGCGCCCGTGGTGATCCGCAGCGTGCTCCCGACCTTCGTCACCTGACCCGCCGCGGCCGGCACAAGCCCCGCCGCCGCCAACAGAACGAACAGAATGGAACGATGTGTGTTGTTGCCTCGCATGACTGCTTTCTCCATCTCCGATGGTGGTGTGTCCCGCTGCACCGTCCGTCACGCCGACGACCGGCCAGCACCACACCAGAGCGCGGCGCACGCCGTCAGATACATCCGCCGCGCGAACTTCCCCGTTCCGCGGCGTACCCTTCATCGAGTGGCCCACCACCACGCCGATGAGCAACACAGCGATCACCCCGTCGCCGCAAAACAAGATGCGCGGGGCTTTCTTGAAGCATGCGCCGCTGGGGATGCTCTCGCCTGGTCCACGCTCCTGCGCACCCACGCCAAACTCGTCTACGCCGTCGCCCGCGCCCACGGCCTCGAGGAGGACCAGTGCGATGATGTCGCCCAGACCGTCTTCGCCACCCTCCTCCGACACGCCGCGTCCATCCGCGACCAGGAAGCCTTGCCCGCGTGGCTCGCCCAGACGACCCGCAGGCTCTGTTGGAGAATCGTCCAACGCCAGCGCCGTGAGACCGCCGCGCAGCACGCGGCCCATGAAAGTCTCTCCAACACTCCCCAGGATTCCCCCGAGGCCGCCGCCGTCCTCGCCCGGTTCGAGGACGCCCACCGCGTCACGCTCGCGCTCGATGAACTCGGCGGCCGATGCCGAGAACTTCTTCGAGCGATTTTTTTCGAGTCTGATAAACCCGACTACGACCGGATCGCCGAGCGACTTTCCATGCCCAGGGGCAGCATCGGCCCCACGCGGGCCAGATGCCTGGGCAAACTCGCGGAACTCCTCGATCACGGGCACGATGAGTAGGGCCGTTGTACGCCGCCTTGCAATGGCGCTCCGATCGAGGTATCTTGAAGCCGATCGCGGTCTCTGGTGGATGAGGAGCAGGTGATGTGTACACCCGACATACAACCCGGCGATCCGCGCCCGCCCGATGGCACGCCCCCAACCCCGTGGACCGATGAGCAACTCGTCGCCTACGCGCTCGGCGAACTCGGGCCGGGCGACGCCGACCGTCTCCGCGCGGATGCTCAGCACGACGCACCCCTTCAGCGCCGTCTGAGTTTGCTCGCGGGCACGGTTTCCCGTCTCGCCGCGGCACGCGCGGTCGGCCCGATGCCGCAGGTCTCGGCGCAACGCCTGGCGGTGCTCGAGCGTCTCCTGCCCCCCGCCCCGCGCCTCCGCGAGTGGGTCGCGGGGGTCACGGAGCGCATCGGCCTGCTCGTGTTCGACAGCCTGCGTGCGCCGGGTGCGCTCTCACTGGGCTACCGCTCCACCGCGTCCGGGTCCGCGCGACTGCTCCAGTTCGACTTCGCAGGCCACGCCGTCTCGCTTCGTCTCGAGGACGCCGGCGACCGGGATGAGGCCCACCTGACCGGCACCGTCGATCCGGCGCTGGGGTGTGTCCGCGTCTCCGCCGAATCCGACGAACGCGAACTGGTCGAATCCCCCGTGGGTGATGATGGGTACTTCGAGATCCCCCTGGCCCCCGAGGCCGCGGTGCTGCGCTTCCACCTCGCCGACCGAACTACCTGGGTGATCGCCCGACCCGGTGCAAGCCCGCCCCACGCATGACCGTCGCCCCGACCAACCTCGCCGATCAGGTCTCCCGGCTCCTCGCGGGCGAGGCCGATGCCGCCGACGCCGTCTTCATGCACGTCGAAGAGGCCGCGCTGCGCGACCTTGAATCCTGCCTCGCCGAGGTCCGGCACGAACTCGGCCGCCTCCCCGAGGGCCACGCCGCGCGCATCCCCTGCCTCAAGGGCCTCGCCCACGCCCTGTGTTACGCCAACCGCTTCCACGACGCCATCGCCGCGCTGCAAGAGGCCGAACTCATCGCCGCAGAACTCGGACGGGAGGAAGACGCCGCCGCCGTCGCGCTCACCGCCGTGCAACCCCTCGAGCGCCTCGGACGCGCCGAAGAAGCGGAGCAGGCCGCGCGGCGTTCCTACGAGGTCTTCACCCGCCGCGGCATCGAGTTTCAAGCCGGTCGCGCCCTGGTCAACCTCGGCGTGGTTCGGCGTGTGCGCGGCGATGCCCTCAGCGCGGTCGAGTGCTTCGAGCGTGCCAGGCCGGCGCTGGCCTCCAGCGTCCTGGCCGTCGCCACCGTCGAGACCAACCTGGCCGAGGCCTACCAGGACCTCGACCGGCTCGATGATGCCGCCCTGGCCTTCGCCCGCGCCCGCGATCTCTTCGATCAGGCCCGTCACCCGCTCGGGGCCGCCATCGCCGAGGGCAACCTCGCCGATGCCTACAGCCGCATGGGCCGCGTCGATGAGGCCCTCGTCCTCTTCGAGCACGCCCGCACGAGATTCCGCGGCTGCCACGCCCTGGACGAGGACGCCCGGCTCGGCGCCGAAGAGGCCGAGGCGATGCTCATCGTCGGGGCCTATCAGCGGGCCGCC
>ERZ761603.691-NODE-691-length-27386-cov-50.136256_pt1 | contig 27386 bp, 25 predicted proteins | sample MGYA00511879_ERZ761603 | MGnify/ENA primary metagenome ERZ761603 (study PRJEB28899, sample SAMN02850040) | bioreactor sludge metagenome | biome: EBPR Sludge; feature: EBPR Bioreactor; material: flocular biomat | place: Australia: Thorneside Wastwater Treatment... | reverse complement strand
GCCTGCAGGGACCGCGGGTGGCCGTTGCGCGGGTGGCGGAAGGCAGGTACGACATTTCGGATCTGCTCGACGAGTGGCTGAAACCCAAGGAGCCGTCGCCGACGCCGCGTTTCTCCATCAACAACATCCAGATCACCGGCGGCAAGCTCGTCTTCGACGACAAGCCGGAAGGGCGCGTTCATACCGTCGACAACCTCGAGCTCAAGGTGCCGTTCATTTCCAGCCTGCCTTACCAGGCCAAGATCGTCGTGCAGCCGAGTTTTTCAGCGACGGTCGATGGCTCGCCATTCGCGTTGCAGGGTCAGAGCAAGGAGATCTTCGAGGGCAAGCACGAGAGCGAACTGGCGCTCGACCTCGATCGTCTCGACCTCGCCGCACTGCAGCCCTACGTGCCGGACTGGGTTCCGCTGCGCATCGCTGGTGGCCGCCTGGACACGGAACTCAAGGTTCTCTTCAAGGAAGTCAGCGACAAGACCTTCTCGTTGACCGTGACTGGTGCCGCGCACATCAGCGACCTCGTGGTGACGGAGGCAGGAGGCGCCCACCTCGTCGGCTGGAAGCGGCTCGATGCCGAACTCGGCGAGGCGGACATCGTCAATACCCGCGTCGTGGTGCGCAGCGTCGCAGTCGACGGCCTGGATGCGGCAATTTCCGTGAACCGCGACGGCGAATTGAGCCTGATTCGCCTCAGCGACCGCCTGATCGCCGGGTTGCCGGCGGCGGACCCGAAGGCGCCGCCCGCCAAGCCCGCCGAATGGGCGATCGAGGGCGTCAAACTGAGCAACGGGCGGATCCGCTGGAAGGACGAGTCGACCGCGCGTACGGTGGAGGGCGATCTCCTCGATCTCAATGCCACCATCGGGCGCATCGACCACCGGCTGGCCGAACCGATCGAGGTGGCCGATTTCGGTGCGCGCATCGACCTCGGCGATCGCTATCAAAGCGACTACGGCACCTTGAAGGGACTGCGCATCGACCTGCACGGGCATCGCATCGAACTGGACGAAGCCGTGTCACGCGGCGTTCGTGCCCGCTTGGTGCGCAACAAGGACGGGAAAATCGAGTGGCTGAGCATGCCCCTTCTGAAAACTGTCCGCAAGGTCAAGGAGGAACTTTCCGACGAACGCCCCTGGAACGCGGCGGTCGGCCGCCTGGTGGTCACCGATGCCGCAGTGCGCGTCGAGGACCTTTCGACATCTCCGACGGCCGTGCAGACCATCGAAGGCCTAGAACTGACCGCCGAGAAAGTATCCACCGAACCGAACAGGAAGGGAACGCTGGCCCTCAAGGCGAAGGTCAACGGCAAGGGGGCGCTCAAGGTCGATGGCAGCGTGCAGTTGATGCCGCTGGCGACCGTGCTCAAGATCGAGGCACAGTCGATCCCCCTGCTGCCGCTGCAGCCGTACTTCACCAATTTCCTGAACATCGCGCTGACCCGCGGCCTGGTCTCCAATGCCGGCGAACTGACGGCGCAGATGGGCAAGGAGGGGCTGAACGCGACGTACAAGGGGTCGCTGACGCTCGGCGACCTGCTGGCGGTCGACAAGGTCAACAATGCCGATTTCCTGAAGTGGAAATCGCTGTATCTGGGTGGAATCGATTTCCGGCTGCAGCCGATGGCGGTCAATGTCGGCGAGGTGGCGCTCAGTGACTTCTATTCGCGCCTGATCCTGAGCAAGGAAGGCCGGCTCAACCTGCAGGACATCGTGCGCAAGCCCGAGGCAGGCGCCCAGCCGGTTGCCAGTGCTCCGGAACGGCCGGTGGCTGGCGCGGCCGCCGGGAAAGCGGCGGCACCGGTGCCGCCAGCAACCGCCCAAGCTCCCACGCTGCCGATCCGGATCGCCAAGGTCACGCTGCAGGGCGGTACCGTCAATTTCTCGGACTTCTTCGTCAAACCCAACTACACGGTGAACGTGACCAGGGTGGCCGGACGCGTCAGTGGGCTGTCGTCGGCCGCCGATACCGTTGCCGATCTCGAACTGCGCGGAAAGTATGCCAATTCGGCGCCGGTGCAGGTGACCGGCAAGCTGAATCCGCTGGCAGCGAAATCCTTCCTCGATATCAAGGCCGACGTGACGGGTGTCGATCTCGTTCCCTTCTCGCCTTACTCGGGCAAGTACGCCGGTTACAACATCGACAAGGGCAAGCTGTCGCTCAACGTCGCCTACAAGCTCGAGAACAACCAGCTGGCGGCGGAAAACCGGCTCTTCATCGATCAATTGACCTTCGGTGACAAGGTCGAGAGTCCGGATGCCACAAAGCTGCCGGTCAACCTGGCGATCGCACTACTCAAGAACAACCGCGGCGAGATCGACCTCAACCTGCCGATCTCCGGGTCGCTCGACGACCCTGACTTCTCGGTGGGCGGGTTGATCATCCAGGTGATCGTCAATCTCTTCGTCAAGGCCGTGACGTCGCCCTTCGCGCTGCTTGGCTCGATGTTCGGCGGCGGCGAGGAGTTGTCGAACATCGAATTCGGACCAGGGCGCGCCAGCCTCGGCGACACGGCGGTCAAGCGCCTGGAGTCGCTGGCCAAGGCGCTTGCCGAACGCGATTCGCTCAAGCTCGAGGTTACCGGCCGTGCCGATCCCGAAGCGGACAAGGAAGGACTCAAGCGGGTTGCCATGGAACGTGCGGTCAAGGGCGAGAAGCTCAAGGATCAGATCAGGAAGGGGACGGAAGGTGGATCCCTCGATTCGGTCGAGATTGACGCGGCAGAGTATCCCGACTTCCTGAAACGCGCTTACAAGGAAGCGAAGTTCCCGAAGCCGCGCAACGTGATCGGAATGCAGAAGGATCTGCCCGTGGAGGAAATGGAGAAGCTGATGCTGGCCAACCTGCCGGTCAGCGATGATGACGTCAAGGAACTTGCCCTGCTGCGGGCGGAGACTGTTCAGGGCTGGTTGATCGAGCAGGGGAAGGTTCCCGCCGAGCGGATCTTTCTCGTCCCGCCCAAGCGCGGTGGGGACGACAAGGGCAACGGTAGCCGCGTCGACTTCTCGCTGCGCTAGGGAATGACCGAGACCCAGTTTCTGGTCCTGTTGGCGGGGCTCGCCGCCATCATCTTGGTGCAGGTCATCGCGCTGCTGCGCGGCAGCCGGCGCGGTGACGACGAGGTTCGCCAGCGTGCCCTGCTGGAGGCGCAGGCGAAGGGACTCGAACGGCTCGAGCGGGAACTGCGTGACGAACTGGCGCGCAGCCGGCGCGAGGACGCCGAGGAAGCATTCCGCGACCGGGAGGAGCGCGCGCAATCGGCGACACTGCTCGGCCAGGCGCTGACGACCCAGGTCGGTCACTTCGGCACGGCCCAGTCGGAGCGGCTGGAGGCCTTTGCCCGCGAACTGAATCGTTTTTCACTGGGCCTCGACGAGCGCTTCGAGCGCCTGAGGATCACTGTTGAGGGGCGGTTGACCGCGATACAGGCAGACAACGCCGGCAAGCTGGAAGAAATGCGCCGTACCGTGGACGAAAAGCTGCACGCCACGCTCGAGCAACGCCTTGGCGAATCGTTCAAGCTGGTCAGCGACCGTCTCGAACAGGTGCATCGCGGCCTCGGTGAAATGCAGTCGCTGGCTGCCGGCGTCGGTGACCTCAAGCGGGTCTTGAGCAACGTCAAGACCCGCGGCACCTGGGGCGAGGTCCAGTTGGCGGCGCTCCTCGAACAACTGCTGACCGCCGACCAGTTTGCCGCCAATGTGGCGACACGCCCGGACAGCAGCGAACGCGTCGATTTCGCCATCCGGCTGCCGGGCAAGGGCGATGGCGCGGTGGTCTGGTTGCCGATCGACGCGAAGTTTCCGGTCGAGGATTACCAGCGTCTGATCGACGCCCAGGAGCGCGGCGAGCTGGGGGTCGTCGAGGAGGCGAGCAAGGCGATCGAGGTATGCCTCAAGGCAGAGGCGCGCAGCATTCGCGAAAAATATGTTGCGCCGCCGCATACGACCGATTTTGCACTGCTCTATCTGCCGACCGAAGGGCTGTATGCGGAGGCCTTGCGGCGTCCGGGTCTGGCCGACACCCTGCAGCGCGACTGGCGGGTCAGCCTGGCCGGTCCGACGACGCTGGCGGCGCTTCTCAACAGCCTGCAGATGGGATTCCGCACGCTGGCCATCGAGCAGCGCTCGGCGGAGGTCTGGGCGGTGCTGGGGGCAGTCAAGGGCGAATTCGGCAAGTTCGGCGAAGCTCTGGCGTACACCCGGAAGAAGCTGGACGAGGCCAGCAACAGCATCAGCAAGGCCGAGACGCGGACCCGCCAGTTGTCGCGAAAGCTGAGCGACGTCGAGGCACTGCCGGCGAGCGATGCCGAAAAGCTGATCGGCCTGGCTGAACTGGATGGCCAAGACGACTGAACTGGAGGCCGCCTACCAGGCGACGACGTATCGGGTCTACCTGCCGGATGGGCGCTGCGACCTGCATCCCGGCGTTGCCTCGGAGACCCTGCGTTGCTGGCTGGAGACCGCCGGCGCGACCTGCTTTGCCGTCCTGACGGCGTACAATCCGGCTTCCCTGCCGCTGGACGGGAGTGAGAACGCCAGCCGCCAGTCGCAACTGGAATGCGAACTCCTCGACTCGGGATTTGAGACCTATGTCGGCGAGAACGTGGCCGACGACGCTGCATGGCCAGTGGAAGAGAGCTGTTTCGTTCCTGGCATCGCGGTTGCCGAGGCCATCACCCTGGGCGAGAGGTACGGGCAGAATGCCGTCCTCTGTGGCGGCGCCGATGGAGTTCCCGAGCTGGTATGGCTGGCAACCGCCGCGGCACCCAGCTAGGCGGGGTCGCCGGACCCGATCACCAGAGATGCCACCACTTCTTCTTGTCCACCAGGCCTGTCTTGTAGAACTCGCTGTCGGGGAAATTCTTGCGCATGACACGGTCGGCGTCATCACGCAGGTCGTTCATCCCCAGCTTGTCGTAGGCCAGGATCAGGATGTAGGTCGCTTCCTCGACAGCAGGCGCCGTCGGATACGTCTTGATCGCATACTGCGCCCGGTTGGCAGCGGCTATGTAGGCGCCGCGATTGATGTAATAGCGCGCGACATGGACTTCGTGTGATGCCAGCGCATTGACCAGGTAATTCATCCGCTGGATGGCGTCGGGGGTGTATTTGCTTTCCGGGAAGCGGGTGGCCAGTTCGCGGAAGGCGTCGAATGCTTCGCGTGCCGACTTCGGGTCGCGCTCGGTCGGATCCTGCGTGCTGATATAGGGCGCATAGCCCAGATCCTCGTTGAAGCCGACCAGGCCCTTCAGGTAGTAGGCATAGTCGACAGCCGGATGGTTGGGGTGCAGCTTGATGAAGCGGTCGCAGGCGGCGATGGCCGAACCCGGCTCGCCCGCCTTCCAGTAGACGTAGCCCAGTTCAAGCTGGGCCTGCTGCGCATAACGTCCGTACGGATAGCGGGCCTCGAGCTTTTCGTAGTACTTGGCGGCCCTGTCCCAGGCGCCGCTGCTCTGCGCATCCTTGGCCTCGGCGTACAGCTTGTTGGCCGACCAGCCGGCGGTTTCGTCCTTGTCGCCGGAAAGCAGGCCGCACCCGCTGATGACGGCGGCGATCAGGACCGCAGTCGCCAGACGGAGAAAGGTGGGGAATGCGGGTAAACTTCGCATCATGAACAATCCTTTGGAAGACCGGACCGATTATAGCCGAACTCCGCCCGATCAATCCCGGGTTCCGGATCGCTGCGCCGGGTGGCGTCTCGACCGGGTGCTTGCAGAAGTCCTGCCGCAGCATTCCCGCAGTCGCCTGCAGGCCTGGGTACGCGAAGGGCGCGTCGCCGTGGGCGGGCGAATCGAAACGGAGCCGAGGCACAAGCTCGTGGGCGGGGAATTCCTGGTCCTGAGCGAGCCGCCCGGCATGCGGGAGAGCGCCGAGCAGCCGGAAGACATCCCGCTCGACATCGTCTTCGAGGACGAAGTGTTGCTAGTCATCGACAAGCCGCCCGGTCTGGTGGTGCACCCGGGGAGCGGCAACTGGAGCGGCACCCTGATGAATGCCCTGCTGCACCATGTGCCGGCGATCGGCGAAGTGCCGCGCGCGGGCATCGTGCACCGCCTGGACAAGGATACCAGCGGCCTGCTCGTCGTCGCCAAGACGCTCGCAGCTCAGACCGACCTGGTACGCCAGTTGCAGGCGCGCAGCGTCAGGCGCCAGTATCTGGCGGTCGTCTGTGGCGTCGTCCGTCGCGATGCGACGGTCGCGGCGCCGGTCGGCCGCCATCCGGTGCACCGGACGAAAATGGCGGTGGTTCCGGAAAGCCGCGGCGGCAAGCCGGCGGTAACCCACTTCCGCATCCTCGAGCAGTTCGCCCACTGCGCGCTGGTCGAATGTTCGCTGGAGACCGGACGCACGCACCAGATCCGCGTGCACATGGCGTCGATCAGGCATCCGCTGCTCGGCGATCAGGTCTACGGCAAGCCCGACCAGGGCCTGCCGGCATTTTCCCGGCAGGCCCTGCACGCCACCCGTCTGGCGCTGCTGCATCCGCTCACGCGGCGCATGCAGCAGTGGGAGGCGCCGCCGCCAGCCGACATGGCCGCCTTGCTGCAAGCGCTGCGCGGTGGGTGAGGTATACGTTCCCGACTGGTCTGTGCCGGCCAACGTCAAGGCCCTGCAGACGACGCGCAACGGCGGCGCAAGCCGGATGCCGTGGGCGAGTTTCAACCTCGGCGATCACGTCGGCGACGATCCGGCCGCCGTTGCGGCGAATCGCCAGGCCCTGCGCGCGGGATTGCCCGGCGAGCCGCGCTGGCTCAGGCAGGTTCATGGCATTGTCGCGGTCGACGCCGGCCAGGAGGCGAAAACCGAAGCGGCCGACGCGGCTATTGCGCGCCGGCCGGGGGCGGTGTGCGTGGTGATGACAGCCGATTGCCTGCCGGTGCTGCTTTGCGATCGCCGCGGCTCGGTGGTCGGTGCCGCGCATGCCGGCTGGCGCGGGCTGCTGGGGGGCGTCCTCGAGAGCGCGGTGACGGCGATGGCCGTGGCTCCCGGGGAGCTTCGGGCCTGGCTGGGTCCCGCGATCGGCCCGCGCTGTTTCGAGGTGGGGACCGAAGTGCGTGATGCCTTCGTCGCGCGAGATCCGACGGCCAGTGACGCATTCGTGGCGACGGGACCGGACAAGTGGTTGTGCGACATCTACCTGCTGGCGCGGCAGCGCCTGGCGCAGTCGGGGATCGGCGCGATCAGCGGTGGCGGCACCTGTACCTTCACCGAGTCTGCGCGCTATTTTTCGTATCGCCGTGATCGCACGACCGGACGGATGGCGAGTCTGATCTGGCTCGACAGTGTATGATTCGCGCCTTTTTCCGGATCGGATCGGCTTTCCCGTGAGTACCCTCGCCTGGATCATCGCCGTTGCACTGGCCGGCGGCGTGTTGAGCGTCGTGGCGGCGGCGGCAGTGACTCTCGCGGCTGGCACGCAGCGCGTCAGTGTGCTGATTTCCTATGCCATCGGCGCGCTGCTGGGGGCGGCGTTTCTGGAAATCCTGCCGCATGCGCTCGAGCACGGCGACCCGCACCGCATGACGGCAACTGTCCTCTTCGGGATTCTCGCCTTCTTCCTGCTGGAGAAGTTGGTCCTGTGGCGGCATTGCCATCACGATCATTGCGAGGCGCACGATGCCCAAGCCCCGGTCCATGATCACGGGCGCTCGGGCATGCTGATCCTGATCGGCGATACCTTCCACAACTTCGTCGACGGGATCCTGATCGCCGCCGCATTCCTGGAAAGCAAGGAGCTCGGGATCGTCACCGCGCTGGCCATCATCGCCCACGAGATTCCGCAGGAAGTCGGCGACTACCTCATCCTTCTGCATTCCGGCTACAGCCGGGCGCGGGCACTCGCCTTCAACCTGCTGTCGAGCCTGGCGACAGTGGTTGGCGCCATGCTTGCCTACTTTGCCCTGTCGCAGCTGACCGGGTGGATTCCTTCGCTGCTCGGCCTGGCGGCGGCCAGCATGATCTATGTTGCCGTCGCCGACCTGATCCCCGGGTTGCACAAGCGCACCGAACTGAAAGCGACGGTGCAGCAGGTTCTACTCATTGGGCTTGGCATCGCCTCGATCGTTGTCGCCCGCCTTCTCGTCGGCGAGTAGTTCCTGGTAGCGCCGGCGCTGCCGACGCACCTTGCGGCCGGCCATCCAGAGCAGCAACCCACAGGGCAACAGGCCGTAGAACAGGAAGGAAATGATTCCGGAAACCACCGTCGGCTCGTTCAGCGCGACGAGGATGGTCACATAAAGCCAGCCGATGGCAACGATGTACATCCGGGTAATTATGCAGTCAAATCCATTGACAGCGCTCGGGCTGGTATGGAGAATCGAACGGCTTGACCCCGATTCATATACAGAGAACAGAATGGCCATGGCGCAAGAGGGACCTGACAATAGCGATGCCTTCATGGGTTCACCCCTGTTGTTCATGCAGGCGGGTCAGGAGATGGCGCAGCAGTTCATGACCTTCATCGGCCAGGCCGGAAATCCTTCGGCAACGCTTCCGCCGGCTGCCGACGCGCAGGCATTGGTCGCGCTGCAGCAGCAGTTCATGACCCAGCAGATGTCGCTTTGGCAGTCGGTGCTCGCCCGCCAGCAGGGCGCCCCGGAGACTTTCAAGGTCGCGGCCGATACTGGAGATCGCCGTTTTGCGGCGCCCGAATGGCGCGAAAGCCCGGTTTACGATTACCTCCACCAGGCCTACCTGCTCAACGCGAAGTACATGAAGGACCTGGTCGAGCTGATCCCGGCGAGCGACGACAAGGCGCGCAGCCGCATGCGTTTTCTGGCGCGCCAGATAACCGACGCCATGGCGCCCTCGAATTACGCCGCGTCCAACCCGGAATTCATCAAGCTGGCACTGGAAACCGAGGGCCGGAGCATTACCGACGGGATCAACAATCTGATCAGGGATTTCGAGAAGGGGCGCATTTCGATGACCGACGAGTCGGTCTTCGAAATCGGTCGCAACATCGCGACGACCGAAGGCGCGGTGGTCTTCGAGAACGATCTGATGCAACTGATCCAGTACGCGCCCCTGACGCCGCAAGTCGCCGAGTTGCCGCTGGTGGTGGTACCGCCGTGCATCAACAAGTTCTACATCATGGATCTGCAGCCCGACAATTCGCTGATCCGCTTCATGGTCGAGCAGGGCAATACGGTCTTCCTGGTTTCCTGGCGGAATCCGCACGAAGAACACGGCCACCTGACCTGGGACGATTACATCGAGCATGGTCCGATTGCCGCGCTGCAGGTGGCACGGGAGATCTGCGGCGTGAAGCAGGTCAATGCGCTGGGATTCTGCGTCGGCGGCACGATCCTGACTTCGGCGCTGTCCGTGCTCAGGGGGCGGGGTGAAGACATTGCGGCATCGCTGACCCTGATGACGACGCTCCTCGATTTCTCCGACACCGGAGAGATCGGACTGTTCATCGACGCCAACGCGCTGGCGGGACGCGAGTCGACTATCGGCAAGGGCGGTCTGCTGCCTGCGCGCGACCTGCAGAACACCTTTTCCTTCCTGCGGGCCAACGACCTCGTCTGGAACTATGTCGCCGGCAACTACCTGAAAGGGCAGAAACCGCAGGCATTCGATCTGCTCTACTGGAATTCGGATTCTACCAACCTGCCGGGACCGTTCGCCTGCTGGTACATGCGCAACCTCTATCTCGACAACAGCCTGCGCGTTCCCGGCAAGCTGGAAATGTGCGGCCAGCGCATCGACCTCGGCGCGCTGGCGCTGCCGGTGTATGTGCTGGCGACGCGCGAAGATCACATCGTTCCCTGGCAGTCGGCTTACGAGACGACGCGGATAGTCGGGGGCAAGGCGCGCTTTGTCCTCGGGGCTTCCGGCCATATCGCCGGCGCCATCAACCCGGCAAGCAAGAACAAGCGCAACTATTGGGTCAACGATGATGTGAGCGGCGATGCCGAAGCCTGGTTGGCCGCAGCCGACGACAGGCCGGGCAGCTGGTGGAACGACTGGGCCGCCTGGCTGAAGCCGTTTGCCGGCGAATCGCGGGCGCCGCGCAGGCCGGGGAATGACAGGTACAAGCCGATCGAGCCGGCACCCGGTCGCTATGTGCGTGAGCGCGCGGTCTGAAAAGGTGTTCCGCGGGAGGGGGAGGCAATTTCGAGAACTGTACTGATGACGACGGGACTGGCAGACTCGGCGCAGCAAGCGTCATCAGGCTCGCGGCGCCGGATTTCAGGGTGGTCAGTACCTTTTCGCGAGGTCGGCCCGGCGGCTGTTCCGTTCGGTAACGCCGGCATCGCCCGCGGCATGAACTTCGTCACCGATACCACTGTTTCCATCAACGGCGGCCAGCAGATGTACTGGCCGGCGTGATTTTTTGAACCGCTGTATATATAAACAAAGGAAGGAAAGAGCATGACGCAACGTGTTGCATTCGTCACCGGCGCGATGGGCGGCCTCGGTACCGCCATCTGCCAGGAACTTGCCAAGGCTGGCCACAAGGTGGTGGCCGCATATCATCCGCAGTTCGACAACAAGGAAGAATGGCTGAAGGAAATGACTGCTGCCGGCTTCAACGACTTCGTCTGCGTCGCCGGTGACGTCTCTTCCTGGGACGACTGCGTGAAGATGGTCGCGGAAGCCGAAGCAGCGGCCGGCCCGGTCGATATACTGGTCAACAACGCCGGCATTACCCGCGACCGCATGTTCGCCAAGATGGAGCGCGATGGCTGGGATGCCGTTATCGCCACCAATCTGACCTCGCTGTTCAACATGACCAAGCAGGTCTCGACCAAGATGGCCGAGCGCGGCTGGGGTCGCATCATCAATATCTCGTCGGTCAACGGCCTGAAGGGTCAGGCTGGCCAGACCAACTACTCGGCTGCCAAGGCGGGTGTGATCGGCTTCTCGAAGGCGCTGGCTGCGGAACTGGCAACCAAGGGCGTGACCGTCAACGCGGTCTGTCCGGGCTACGTGGCGACCAAGATGGTCATGGCGATCAAGCCGGAAATCCTGCAGACCATCATCGATGGCGTGCCGATGAAGCGTCTGGCCAAGCCGGAAGAAATCGGCGGCGCCTGCGTCTATCTGGCCTCCGAACTCGCAGGCTTCATGACCGGCGCCACGATGAACCTGAACGGCGGCCTGTACTACCAGTAATTGCGGAATTCTTGCGCTGCATCAAGAACAGGCACCTGCGGGTGCCTGTTTTTTTGTTCTATAATGCTGCAGTGCACACAAGCTCGTTCGAGGGATGCCGGATGTCCGAGGAAGTACGTCTCATCAAGAAATACCCCAATCGCCGTCTCTACGATACCAGGACGAGCGCCTACATAACGCTGGGTGATGTCAAGGATCTCGTTCTCAAGTTCGAACCGTTCAAGGTGCTTGACGCCAAGACCGGCGATGACCTCACCCGGAGCATCCTGCTGCAGATCATCCTCGAGGAAGAGAGCGGCGGCGTTCCCCTGTTCTCCTGCGAATTGCTCTCGGGCTTCGTCCGCTTCTACGGCAGCGCCATGCAGGGGATGCTGGGCAAGTATCTGGAAAACAACATGCGCACCTTCGTTGATTTTCAGCACCGGCTGCAGGAGCAGTCACGCTCGATGTACGGCGACAACAGCCATCTGCAGGCGGATTTCTGGGCGCAGTTCCTCAATTTCCAGCAGCCCGCGATGCAGAGCATGATGACGGCCTACATGGATCAGTCCAAGAAGATGTTCCAGCAGATGCAGGAGCAGCTGCAGAGCCAGACGCGCAACATGTTCACCGGTTTCAAGGCGGGTGCCGCGGTGGACAAGGTCGAAAAATAACCCCGCCGTTGCCTGCCGTGGCGGGGCGGCCCCTTGCCAGCGGCGCTCAGGCGGTGATTGATTCGGGCAGCCGTTCCTGGATGAGATTGAGCAGCGGCGCAAAGACTTTCGGTGTGCCGGCAATGATGTTGCCGCTGGCCAGGTAGCCGGCTTCGCCGCGCATGTCGCTGACCAACCCTCCGGCTTCAGCGATCAGCAGCGCCCCGGCGGCCATGTCCCACGGGGAAAGCCCGAATTCCCAGAACCCGTCGTAGCGACCGCAGGCGACGTAGGCCAGATCGAGTGCCGCAGCGCCAGGACGGCGCTGGCCCGCGGTCTTCCGGGTCAGTTCCTTGAAAATCGCGAGGTAGGTGTCGACGTGATCGAACATGCGATAGGGGAACCCGGTGCCGAGCAGCGAGTCCTGGAGTCTGGTCCGTCTGGAAACGCGGATGCGGCGCTCGTTAAGGAAGGCGCCCGCGCCCTTGCTGGCGGTAAACAATTCGTTCCGGCTGGGATCGAAAACGACCGCCTGTTCGACGCTGCTGCCTTTCGCCAGGGCGATCGAGACGGCGTACTGCGGCAGGCCATGAATGAAATTGGTCGTACCGTCGAGCGGGTCGATGATCCACCGGTAATCCGACTCGGCGGAACCCTTTGCGGCGGTCGCTCCGGACTCCTCTGCTAGAATCCCGTACGCTGGATAAGCGTCCCGCAGCGTTTCGATGATCGCAGCCTCGGCGTTCCTGTCGACCTCGGTCACGAAATCGTTGGCCTGTTTCACTTCCACCTTGATCAGGTCAAGGTCGTTGGACGCGCGATTGATGATCTTGCCGGCGCGAAGCGCCGCCTTGACGGCAATGTTCAGGGCTGGATGCATGGCTTGCAGAGCTGGCGGACGGCGAGGCCGGCCGATCGATTTGGAGAGTCGCGATTTTACTATGAAGCCCGAATTCCTGCTGTCGCGAATCCGCGTCGTCCTGTGTCGCCCGAGTCATCCCGGCAACATCGGTGCGGCGGCGCGGGCCATGAAGACCATGGGGCTGGCCGATCTGCGCCTGGTCGATCCGCGGAGGTTTCCCGATCCTGAAGCCGACGCGCGGGCGACTGGCGCGGTCGACGTCCTGGAATCGGCAAGAATCAGTGACTCGCTGCCCGAAGCGCTGACCGGTGCCATCTTTGTCGTCGCCCTGTCGGCACGGCGCCGGGATCTTGGACCGCCCGGCGGGCAGCCGCGGGAGATGGTGGCCCGTCTGCTGGCGCAAGCCGAGCAGGGCCAGGTGGCGCTGGTCTTCGGCAACGAGACCGTGGGCCTGACGAATGAAGAGATCCAGCAATGCCAGGCGGTGGTGACGATTCCGGCCAGCCCGGAGTTCAGTTCGCTGAATCTAGGCGCGGCGGTACAGGTACTGTGCTACGAGATCCGCATGGCCGCCCTGGCCGGGCTGGCGTCACCGGCTGACGCAACGGCTACGCCCGTGTCGTCGCGAATGGCGACCCACGATGAAATCGAGGGAATGTATGCGCATTTCGAGGCGGTGATGACCGAGACCGGGTTTCTCAATCCGGCGCATCCGGGAAGGCTGCTGCCAAAATTGCGTCGTCTCTTCTCGCGAACTCAGCTCGAAAGGGACGAGATCAACATCCTGCGCGGAATCCTGGCCGCCACCCGGAGTCCAACCGGGCATGCGCGAGGAAAACCGCCCGCGACCTGAGAGGGGGGCCCGAGCGACACGTTGTTGCCTCGCGGCGTAAGGAATCATTCGCGGCGCACCGGATGTCCACTGCCCTGTCTGCGCGTGACGGGTGCCGGCAATCAACGAAAACCCCGCCTCTGGGGCGGGGTCTGCAATCCCGAGCCGGATGTCCTGGTGGGTGCTGAGGGGTTCGAACCCCCGACATCCAGCTTGTAAGGCTAGCGCTCTACCAACTGAGCTAAGCACCCGGCATTCGATCAGTTCAACGCGTCCTTGAGGCCCTTGCCAGGACGGAACTTCGGAATCCTGGCGGCCTTGATTGTCAGGGTCTTGCCGGTCTGCGGGTTACGGCCGGTGCGAGGAGCGCGCTCGCCGACGGAGAAGGTGCCGAACCCGATCAGGCTCACGCTGTCGCCAGCCTTGAGCGCGTCCTTCACAGCGGCAACGGTTGCATCCAGCGCGCGACCGGCGGCCGCCTTGGAAATTTCAGCTTGCGCGGCGATTACGTCGATCAGTTCAGATTTGTTCATGGGATCCCCTTTGGTGGAATTACGACATCGAGATTTGTTCGTGTAGCGATTTATATCTCCCCGGAAATCCCCGTGTCAAGCTGATTCTGGCGCAAGGCGGATTCCGGGATGCCCTGCCCGGCGGCTTCGTCAACACTTCAAGGCAGCCAATTTGTCGAGGACTTTGCGGCGACCGATCAGCGCGATGACGGCATCGACCGAGGGGGTCTGGGTCTGGCCGGTCAGCAGCACGCGCAGCGGCATCGCCAGCTTCGGCAGCCTGAGCCCGTGGCGCGCGACCGTCTCCCTGATCAGCGCGTTGATCGCCGGCGCCTCCCACTCAACTTCGGCGAGCGCGGTGGCAAAATCGGCCAGCGCCGGTCGCGCATCGTCCGCCAGATGCTGCGCCAGCAGGTCCGGAGATGGCGAAACGTCGAGATAGAAGACTTCCACCGCATCGGCGAGTACGTTCAGCGTATTGCTGCGGTCAACGTAGAGTTCGACCGCTTTTTCCAGGTCCGGCCCGGCCCCGGTATCGACGTTGCGGGCGGCAAGGCGTGCCTTGACCTTTTCGCTGAGATCGGCGAGCGGCAATTGCTTCATGTAGTGCTGATTCAGCCACAACAGCTTTTCGGTGTTGAACTGTGCCGCCGATGCGGTGATGTGGTCAAGGTCGAACCACTCGATGAACTGCTGGCGCGAGAAGACCTCCGCGTCACCGTGCGACCAGCCGAGGCGCGCCAGGTAGTTGATCACCGCGTCGGGAAGGTAGCCATCGTCGTCATACTGCATGACCGATACCGCGCCGTGGCGCTTCGACAGCTTGGCGCCGTCGTCGCCAAGGATCATCGACAGGTGGGCATAGCGTGGCACCTCGGCGCCCAGCGCCCGCAGGATGTTGATCTGGCGCGGCGTGTTGTTGACGTGGTCGTCGCCACGAATGACGTGGGTGATGCCCATGTCCCAGTCGTCGACGCAGACGCAGAAGTTGTAGGTCGGCGTGCCGTCGGCGCGGGCGATGATCAGGTCGTCGAGTTCGCCATTGGCGAATTCGATGCGGCCCTTGACCTGGTCATCCCAGGCGACGACGCCATCCTGCGGGTTCCTGAAGCGGACCACCGGCGGTACACCGGATGGCGGCACCGGCAGCGCCTTGCCCGGTTCCGGGCGCCAGCGGCCGTCGTAGCGCGGCTTTTCCTTGCGGGTTTCCTGCTCGGCGCGCAGCGTGTCGAGCTCCTGGCGTGTCGTGTAGCAGTGGTAGGCGGTTCCCGTCGCCAGCATCTGGCGGATGACCTCCTTGTAGCGGTCCATGCGTTGCATCTGGTAAAACGGGCCTTCGTCGTGGTCAAGCCCCAGCCAGTGCATGCCGTCGAGAATGGCCTGAAGCGCTTCCGGCGTCGAGCGCGCGACGTCGGTGTCCTCGACGCGCAGGATGAAGGTGCCGCCGTGGCGGCGGGCGAACGCCCAGGAGAAGAGGGCGGTACGGGCGCCGCCGATGTGCAGGTAACCGGTGGGGCTGGGAGCGAAGCGGGTGCGAACGGGCGTCATGGAGTGCACAATCCGTAAGGAATCCAAGGGCCGTATTCTATCCGACCCGCGTTTGACCCGATCCGGGACTTGTGGTTAAATGCGCGCCTCTCAGCGGGCGGTTAGCTCAGGGGTAGAGCACTGCCTTCACACGGCAGGGGTCACTGGTTCGATCCCAGTACCGCCCACCACGCAAGAGATTCCAAAACCCGCGTGGCTGATCGCCTTGCGGGTTTTTTGCATGTTCGTGCCTGAATTGTCGTGAAGCACGGCACAAACGGCAGCGGCGGCCGGTAGTGCAGACCCTCAGGCCATTTCCCTGGCGGATGGGTTGACCGGACTGAAGCGAGGTTTAGAATCTCCGCCAGCAGTGGAACCGCGTCAGCTGAGGACCAGGGGCGGTTCGCTGGATGGGTCAGGGTCTCGGCCCATTCACCGGGTTCGTGGCAACGACGGAGGAGAAGAGATGTTATCGACCAACTCCATGGCGGCGCTGTTCGGCAAGTCGCCGTTCAAGCCGCTGCAGCAGCACATGCGCGTCGTCATCGAGTGCGTTGGCGAGGTTCCGGCGCTGTTCGCTGCCCTGATCGAGGGGAATGATTCCGAGCTCGAGGTCCGGAAGGAGAAGATCTTCGCCAAGGAGGGTGAGGCGGACACGATCAAGAACGAGTTGCGCAGCCACCTCCCGAGAAGTCTGCTGCTGGCGGTCGACCGGCGCGACCTGCTGGAATTGCTGGCGATGCAGGATACGATCGCCGGCATCGCGCAGGACATCGCCGGCTTGCTGGTCCAGCGGAAAATGGAGGTTCCCGTCGCCATGGCCGAACCGCTGGCGAGATTCGTCATCCGCTGCACCGAAACCTGCGAACAGGCGCACCGGATCATCGAGGAACTCGACGAGTTGCTGGAATTGGGTTTTCGCGGCCGCGAGGTCGAGCGGGTGGAAGCGATGATCCTCGAACTCGGCTACATGGAGAGCGATACCGACCTGATGGGCGCTTCCCTGGCGCGGGCACTTTTCGCCCAGGAGGACAGTCTGAGTCCGGTGTCGGTGATGCTCTGGTACCAGTTGATCCGCTGGGTGGGCAACCTGGCCGACTATGCCGAGAGGGTGGGCGACCGCCTGCGCCTGATGATCGCCCATTGACGACCGGGGGTTGGGAAGCGCGTATTTCGGGTCGCAGCGGTCGTCGGGGCTCTTGAGTCCGTCACTTTAGTTCAGCACTTCGTCGCCAGGGGTCGTATCGTGGAGATCATTGCGCAGCACTCGACAGTCTTTTACGTCATGGCATTTGCCTTCGGCCTTTGCGTGTGCTGGGGAATGGGCGCCAACAATGTGGCCAATGCCATGGGGACCTCGGTCGGTTCCGGAGCCATCACCCTCAGACGGGCGCTGCTCCTGGCAGCGGTCATGGAGTTTGCCGGTGCCTATCTCGCCGGTGGCGAGGTGGCGGCCACCGTATCGAAAGGGATCATCGACAGCAGGTTGTTCGAGCCGGTTCCGCATCTGCTGCTGTACGGCATGATCGGGGCGCTGCTGGCGGCCGGAATCTGGCTGATGATCGCCAGCATCCGCGGCTGGCCGGTGTCCGCGACGCATGCGATCGTCGGCGCCATCTGCGGCGCCGGTGTCGCCGCATTCGGCGTCGATGCGGTCAACTGGGAAACGATCGCCGAAATCGTCGTCAGCTGGTTGGTCTCTCCCGTGCTCGGCGCCATTGTGGCGCTGCTCCTGACCCTGAGCATCCGCAAGCTGATCTTCAACACCGGGAATCCAATCCGCCAGGCGCGCAGGTGGGGTCCGCTGTATGCATTCCTGGTCGGCTGGATCGTGGCGCTGGTCACCATCACCACGGGGCTCAAGTATGTGAATATCAATCTCGGTGGCGTCCAGGGGCAACTCCTGGCAATCGCGATCGGCGTCGTCCTGGCGATTCTCGCCAAGGTGCTGATGGGGCGCATCCACCTCGAAGAGAGCGAAGACCGGATTTTTCACTTTGCCAGCGTCGAGAAGCTGTTCGTCCCGCTAATGGTGTTTACCGGTGCGGCGATGGCCTTCGCGCACGGTTCCAACGACCTCGCCAACGGCGTCGGGCCGATGGCGACAGCCATCCAGATCATCGAAACCCAGGCGGTGAGTGCCCGGTCGGCGGTGACGCCGTTCATGCTGCTGCTCGGCGCCATCGGCATCGTCGTCGGTGTGGTGACCTACGGCTACAAGGTGATGGCCACCATCGGCAACAAGATCACCCAGCTGACGCCGACCCGCGGTTATGCAGCCACCGTTGCCGCCTCGATTGTCGTCGTCGTGGCGTCCGGGGTCGGCATGCCGGTGTCGACCACCCACATTGCCGTTGGTGCGGTGATCGGGGTGGGGATTGCCCGCGGCATCGGCGCCCTCGACATGCGTGTCATTGGCGGCATCATCCTTTCCTGGATCATTACCGTGCCCATTGCCGGCGTTCTGGCGGCCGTGGTCTTCCATATCCTGCGCGCTGTTTTCGGCTAGAATTGGTCACAACTTTGTCCAGACGGCGGCCCGGCGGGCCGCCGTCTTTCCTTAGAGTCAAGCGTTAGCCATGCCGGATCTGCCAACCGAGCGCATCGAGTCGCTGCAGAACATCAAGGGGATCGATTTCCCTTCCGACGTTCGCTTCCGCCAGATTCTGGTGACCGGCCCTCCCGGCGCCGGCAAGAGCACCCTGATCACACGCCTCGGCGGCTGGTCGGAGGAGGGCTACCTTGACCTGGCCAAGAACCACTGGTGGCGGTCGGAAATCCTCTCAGTGCGACCGCGGGAGATACACCTCGGCATGCCCTTTCAGGGCCTGGGTGACGCGGTCACCGTCTTCGACGCCGAGTTCTACGACCGCGATCCGGTGCCGGCGATCGATTTCGACCGCATCCAGCTTCCGCCGCGCAAACGTTTCTTCTTCAATGTCGACTGGTACCACCGCTACGTCTTCGAGTTTCTGTTGCCGCCGGCGGAACTGGTCTTCGAGCGCCGCGCCGAGCGGGCGCGGCACAGCACGCACGTGGTGGACAAGGAACTCAGCCGGGAAATCTGCATTGTCCAGCACGACGCATTCATGCGCCTTGCCGAACATCTACACCGTAGCGGCTTCCAGGTATATCTGCGCGACTTGATCGAGAACCCGCCCCGGCGCTTTGTCGCTCCGCCGGCGCTGCCATGAACCTGATCGCCAACCGGCGGCCGATCACGATCTCGCGGCTTCTGGCTCCGCTGAAGCGGATACTGACGCGGCTGGGAGTTGGGAAGGGTCATGAAATCAGGCTGCGCAGCACCTATCGGCTGGGAGACGTCAAGGTCCGGGTTTCCTTCGACCGTGTGCCGATCGAGATCACGCTGGGGCAGGACGACAAGAAACTACATCTCTATCCCGAAACCCGGATCGACGAGCGCGGCAAGAGCATCAGGACGGGCAACTTCGTCATCGTCGATCCCGCCGCCAAACCCGACCGGATCACCGGCTTTCTGCGCCTGACTCCGAAAAGCTGGGTCTCCCTGGGGTCGGGAGACCGGGTCCAGCAGGCGCTGTTCAACTATCCGGATACGGTCGACGAGGAGCATCTGGTCGTCATCCAGAGCCCGGAATCGCTGGTCTTCCGCAATCTCAGCGATGCCGGTTCGACCATCGGTCGCTTCGCCAGCGATGCACGCGGCTCGCGTGAAGGGTGTTACCGCCGCCTGCGCGAGATCTTCGGCGGACCGATCGAGCCGTTGCCCGCGGACGAGGCGCTGGCGCTGATTGAAAAGGTCAATGAGGTCATGCAGTACGAGGCCTACCGTCCGCGCAACGACTGGGGCACTCCCGGCGGACTGGTAATGCTGCCCGGCAGCCTGACCCCGATCCTGGTTGCCGACCTGCATGCGCAGGTCGACAACCTGCTGACGGTGCTGAGCCAGAACGCGTTCCTCGATGCGCTCGAGGACGGTAGTGCCGCCCTGATCATTCTCGGCGATGCGGTCCATTGCGAGGAAGACGGGAAACTCCGCGAGATGGACAGTTCCATGCTGATGATGGATCTCATCTTCCGGCTCAAGCTGCGCTTTCCGTTGCAGGTGTTCTATGTCCGCGGCAACCACGATTCCTTCACCGAGGACATCGCCAAGGATGGCGTTCCGCAGGGCCTGCTGTGGGCCAAGGAGTTGATCGCTCGCCGGGGCTCTGCCTATCGCAAGGCCATGGAGGACTTCTATCGCCTCGTGCCCTTCGTGGTTGCCTCCAGCGACTTCCTCGCCTGCCATGCGGCGGCGCCGAAGGATACTGTGACGAGAAACATGCTCGTCAATATCCACCGTCACCCGCAACTCGCCATCGAACTGGTCAACAACCGCCAGTTGCAGCCCAGCCGGCCCAACGGCTATGGCCGTGGCGACGTCAAACGCTTTCGCCGCACGCTGGACCTTCAGAAGCACACGACTTTCATCGTCGGCCACACGCCGATGGACACCGACAGCACGATGTGGCTCAACATCAACGGCATCAAGGGCCATCACATCCTCTACAGCGCCCGCGTCGGGCAGGTCGGCGTGTTCACGCGCGTCGGCGGGGTGATGGTGCCGCTGATCTACCCGGTCGATGCGGTGACCGCGCTCATCAAGCAGCTCAAGGACGAGCCGGCGTAAGCCTCCGTGCCGGCATCAGGAGGGCCGGACCGCGTCCACTCCTGCCGGAACGCCGGCCAGCCGTTGCACGATCATGCTGCCGATCATGTCGCCCTCGACGTTGACCGCGGTGCGTACCGTATCGAGGATGCGGTCGATCGGCAGCAGGATGGCGATGGCCTCGGTGGGCAGGCCGACCGATTCCAGCACCAGCACCATCGACAGCATGCCGACGCTCGGGATGCCCGGCGCACCGATGGCGCCGAGCATGGCGACGAAGAAGACGATCATCTGGCTGGCGATGTCCAGTTCGATGCCGGCCAGGCGCGCGACGAAGAGCGCGGCGGCGGCCTCGTAGAGCGCCGTCCCGTCCATGTTGACCGTGGCGCCGAGTGGCACGACGAAGCTGGCGATGTCCTTCTTCACGTGCAGGTGCTGCTCCGTGCAGCGCAGCGTCACCGGCAGCGTCGCCGCGCTGGAACTGGTGACGAAGGCGGTGACCAGCGCCTCGCGCGCACCCTTGAAGAAATGCCACGGTGAGACGCGCGTGAACAGCCAGAGGATCGCCGGCAGCACGACCAGTCCGTGGAAGAGGGTGGTGCCGGTGACGACGACGATGAAATGGCCGAGGCTCGCCAGCAGCGCGCCCTGCTGCGTGGCGACCAGTTGCAGCAGCAGCGCGGCGAGGCCGAGCGGCGCGAGATGCATGATCCAGCCGACGATGCGCAGGCAGAGTTCCTGCAGTTCGTCGATCAGCGTGCGGATCTGCCGGAAACGCTCGCCGCCGACGACCAGGGCGATGCCGAGGAAGAGGGCGATCATGACGATGGTCAGGATGTCGCCCTGCGCCAGCGCCTTGAACGGGTTCTGGAACAGGCCGCGCAGGAACTGGGCGACGTAGTCCGGCAGAGGCATCTGGCGCGCCTGGTAGTTCTTCGTCGCCTCCGCGAACATCTCCAGTTGCAGCCCTTCGCCGGGCCGGAAAAGGTGGGCGGCGCCGAAGCCGATCACGATCGCCAGCCCCATGGTAGCGAAGAAGAAGGCCAGCGTCGTCGTCCACACCCGGTGCATCTGCCCGTGCGAACGCAGGTTGGCGACGCCGGTGACGATCGACGCGAAGACCAGCGGCACCAGCACCATGCGCAGCAGGTCGAGGAACAGATTGCCGGCCAGCTTCGCAGCGTAGAGCACGTTCTGCGCTGCCGGCGTCGCATTCGCGCCGGCCAGCCACAGACCGCCGGCAACGCCGGCCAGGCAGCCGATCAGGATTTGCGTGTTGAGGGAAACGCGTTTCATCGCCGCATTCTAGCGGCTCCGCGCTATGGCATGATTGCGCGCTTACCTTGGGGCGAGCCAGAAATGAACGATTTTTCCGCGTTGACCGCAGCCATCCTCGAATTCCGCGACGCCCGCGACTGGCGACAGTTCCACTCGCTGCGCAGCCTGATCGTCTCGCTCAACCTCGAAGCTGCCGAACTGCTCGAACTGACGCAGTGGAAAAGCGACGCCGAAATCGAGGCGCTGCCGGCCGAACCGGCCAGCCGCGAGGCGCTGCGTGACGAGTGCGCCGACGTCCTGCTCTACCTGCTGCTGATCGCCGACGCCGCCGGCATCGACCTCGCCGCCGCCGCCCGCGCCAAGCTCGCCAAGAACGCGGAGAAGTACCCGGTGGACAAGGCGTTCGGCTCGCGGGCGAAGTATTCGGACCTGGAGTGAGGTTCGGGTCGGGGATCGGGGCGGGGCGGGCGGTCCGTTGTTTGCGTTGAACTGGCCTGCTTGAGGACACGGAAAGCTGTTCAGTAGATCCGGTGTGATTCACCGCGAAATTGTCTTGCCGCTGCACAATGTATTTCGCATGACTCTTCTGCCTTCGGGTGGCTTTTGTCGGACAATGGTGAAGTTGCAGTGAACCCAACAGGAAGGACGATAGCGGGATGATGAGGCTCGAACAACTCCAGCCCAATGCAGCCGTGCGTGGCATCGTCCCCAACGCACTGGTCACCGTGGTCAACGTGCAGTGGTTCGGTTCCGAGGCGCTCGAACTCACCTACAAGACCGCCGACGGCAAGGTTGGGCAGGAAATTCTCTACCGCCACGACGAACCCCGTCTGGAAATTGTCGAGCAGGGGCGCCCGTGGAGTTTCGACGGCGATGGCGCATTGTTCCGGCTGGTTTCGGAAGCCCAGCGCATCCGCCTGGCCCACCTGTTCGATCCGGTGCTGGCCGTGCATACCTCCGTCGTCGAGCCGCTGCCGCACCAGATCACCGCCGTCTATGAAGCCATGCTGCCACGCCAGCCGCTGCGCTTTCTGCTGGCCGACGACCCCGGCGCGGGCAAGACCATCATGGCCGGCCTGCTCATCAAGGAACTGGTGGCGCGCGGCGACCTGCAACGCTGCCTGATCGTCTGCCCCGGGAGCCTGGCCGAACAGTGGCAGGACGAACTCTACCGGCGCTTTCACCTGCCCTTCGAGATTCTCACCAACGACAAGCTCGAAGCCGCGCGTACCGGCAACTGGTTCATGGAAACCAACCTGGTCATCGCCCGCCTCGACAAGCTTTCGCGTAACGAGGACGTGCAGCAGAAGCTGCAAGCGCCCGATTGCCGCTGGGACCTTGTGGTCTGCGACGAAGCGCACAAGATGTCGGCCACGGTCTTTGGCGGCGAGGCGAAATACACCAAGCGTTACCACCTCGGCCAACTGCTTTCCGGCCTCACCCGCCATTTCCTGCTGATGTCGGCGACGCCGCACAACGGCAAGGAAGCCGACTTCCAGCTTTTCATGGCCCTGCTGGACGGCGACCGCTTCGAGGGCAAATACCGCGACGGCGTGCATTCCGCCGACGTGTCGGACCTCATGCGGCGCATGGTCAAGGAAAACCTGCGCAAGTTCGACGGCACGCCGCTGTTCCCCGAGCGCATCGCCTACACCGTGCCCTACCGCCTCTCGTCCCAGGAAGAGGCGCTCTACAAGGCGGTCACCGAATACGTCCGCAACGAGTTCAACCGCGCCGAAGCGCTGGAAAACGACAAGCGCGCCGGCACGGTGGGTTTTGCGCTGACCATCCTGCAACGGCGTCTGGCATCGTCGCCCGAAGCGATCTACCAGTCCCTGCGTCGCCGCCGCGAACGGCTGGAATCCCGCCTGCGCGAACTGGAACTGCTGCAACGCGCGGGGCAGGTCACCCAATCGCTCCCAGCGGCACCCGGTCTCACCACCGAAGACGTGGACGATCTCGAAGACGCGCCAGACAACGAAGTCGAGGCCGCCGAGGAAGAAATCCTCGACCAGGCCACCACAGCGCGCTCCATCCCTGAATTGCGCGTCGAGATCGACTTGCTCAAGACACTCGAAGCGCAGGCACTCACCGTGCGCCGCAGCGGCGCCGACACCAAGTGGACCGAACTCTCCAGCCTGCTGGGTGAAATTTTCACCCCGGCGGGCCTGTCGGGCACACCGCGTGTCGAAGAACCCTCTGCGCCCTATGGCTCGGGCCAGATTCCGCCCCCCAAGCCCTCGCCGCACCAAAAGCTCGTCATCTTCACCGAGCACCGCGACACGCTCAACTACCTCGAAGACCGCATCACCCGCTTCCTTGGCCGCAAGGAAGCCGTGGTCATCATCCACGGCGGGATCGGCCGCGAAGAGCGCCTCAAGGTGCAGGAATCGTTCAAGCACGATCCCGAAGTCAAGGTGCTGCTGGCCACCGATGCCGCCGGCGAGGGCATCAACCTCCAGCGCGCGCACCTGATGGTCAATTACGACCTGCCGTGGAACCCCAACCGGCTGGAACAGCGCTTTGGCCGCATCCACCGTATCGGCCAGACCGAAGTCTGCTACCTGTGGAACCTGGTCGCCGACGACACCCGCGAAGGCGACGTCTACCGCAAGCTGCTGGAAAAGCTCGAACAGGCGCGCCAGGCGCTGGGCGGGCAGGTGTTCGACGTGCTCGGCAAGCTGGCCTTCGAGGCCGATGGCAAGGTCATGACCCTGCGCGACCTGCTCATCGACGCCATCCGCTACGGCGATCTGCCGGAGACCAAGGCATTTCTCACCACCGTCCTCGACACAGCGCTGGACAAGACCCACCTGCAATCCCTGCTCGACGAGCGGCAACTGGTGCACGACAGCATGGACGCCAGCCGCGTGCAGCGCATCCGCGAGGACATGGAACGCGCCGATGCCCGCCGCCTGCAACCGCACTACATCGAATCCTTCTTCCTCGAAGCCTTCAGGCAACTCGGCGGCAACGCCAAACAGAAAGAGCCCCGCCGTTTCGAGGTCACCCACGTTCCCGCCCTGGTCCGCAACCGCGACCGCCTCATCGGCATTGGCGAACCGGTGCTGCCGCGTTACGAGCGCATTGCCTTCGAGAAAGCCCTCGTCGCGCCCCAGGGCCAGCCGCTGGCGGCCTTTGTCTGCCCCGGCCACCCGCTGCTCGACGCCGTCATCGACCTCACGCTGGAACGCAACCGCGACCTGCTCAAACGCGGCACCGTGCTGGTGGATGAACGCGACCTCGGGACGACGCCGCGCGTGCTGTTCTACCTGGAACACGCCATTCAGGATGCCGCCACCACCAGGAACGGCAGCCGCCGCATCGTCTCCAAACGCATGATGTATGTCGAAATGGACGCCGCCGGCACGACCCGCCACGTCCATTACGCGCCCTACCTCGACTTCCGTCCGCTGAAAGCGGGCGACCCGGGCATAGCCGACCTGCTCGCCCTGCCGGAATGCCAGTGGATCACCCGCGATCTGGAAAAGACCGCGCAGGGCCACGCGATTGCCAAGGTCGTCCCAGAACATCTGGCCGAGGTCAAAGGCCGCAAGCTGGAACTGATCGCCAAGACCGAAGCCGCCGTCAAGGACCGCCTCACCAAGGAAATCAACTACTGGGACCACCGCGCCGAGCTACTGCGCGAACAGGAACAGGCGGGGCATCCCAACGCCAGGCTCAACTCCGGCGAAGCCAGAAAGCGCGCCGACCTGTTGCAGGGGCGTCTGCAAAGGCGGCTCGAAGAATTGCGGCTGGAAGCGCAGTTGTCGCCCCTGCCGCCCGTGGTGCTGGGCGGCTTGCTCGTGGTGCCGGCGGGACTGCTGCATCCCCCCTCTCCCCTAGCGGGAGAGGGGCCGGGGGAGAGGGGTGCCGTCCCGTCAATGCCGACTTTTTCACCCGGCGACAACCAGGCCGCCGCCGCCCGCGCCCGCGCCGTGGTGATGGACATCGAGCGCAATCTTGGCTTTGAGCCCACCGACCGCGAATTCGAGCAACTCGGCTACGACATCGAAAGCCGCGTGCCGGGAACGGGCCGCCTGCGCTTCATCGAGGTCAAGGGGCGCGTGTCGGGCGCGCCGACCATCACGGTGACGCGCAACGAAATCCTGTATTCGCTGAACAAGCCCGAAGATTTCATCCTGGCCATCGTCGAGTTTCTGGATGACGAGAACCACAAGGTGCATTACCTGCGCCAGCCCTTCAACCGGGAGCCGGATTTCAACGCCAACAGCGTGAACTACGACTTCGCCGGCCTCCTTGCACGCGCTGGCGACCCGCAGTAAAGTAAGAATGTAATGCAATCCTTACTGGAGAACGCCATGCTCGCTGTCGCCAAAATCACCGCCAAAGGCCAGACCACCATCCCGCAGGACGTGCGCGCCGCGCTCCATGTCGCACCTGGCGACCTCATCGCCTGGGAAGTCGGCGCTGACGGCACGGCGACCGTACGCCGCGTCCAGCCGCTCGACATCGAATACCTGCGCGCCGTCGAAGGCACGCTGTCGGAATGGTCGGGCAGCGCCGACGAGGAAGCCTACCGTGACCTTTGATCGCTTCACCGTGGTGCGCGTGCCGTTTCCCTTCACCGACCGCAACGCCACCAAGAATCGGCCGGCGCTGGTGCTTTCCGATGCCGCCAGCTTCAACACCCCGGCCGGTCATTCGGTCATGGCAATGGTCACCTCGCAAGGCAATGCCCCGTGGCCGCTCGACTGTCCGATTACCGACCTCAAGGCCGCCGGGTTACCGGCGGCATCCGTCGTGCGCTTCAAGCTGTTCACGCTGGATCATCGCCTGGTGCGTGGCGAGTTGGGCAGACTCTCTCCGGAAGACAGCGCAGCGGTGCGCGCGGCGCTATCCCGTCTGCTGAAAGAAAACGAATGACCCCCAGGAAAAAACTCATCGAAGTCGCCCTGCCGCAGGAAGCCATCAACAAAACGATCGCGCAATGCCACCCCTCTCCCCTTGCGGGAGAGGGGTCAGGGGAGAGGGGAAAATGACCGCGCGCAGCTTCGCCAAAGCCTTGCGCACCACCCCCACCGATGCAGAAAGCCTGCTGTGGCGGCACCTGCGGGCGCACCGGCTGGGCGGTGCCAAGTTCCGCCGCCAGCAGCCGATCGGCCCTTATGTCGCTGATTTTGTCCATTTCGGCGCACGTCTTGTCGTCGAAGCGGACGGCGGCCAGCACAACGGCAGCGTGCATGATGCCGGGCGCGACGCCTGGATGCGCGCGCAAGGATTCACGGTGCTGCGCTTCTGGAATCCGGAAATTTTGAACAACACCGATGCGGTGTTGCGCACGATTCTGGAGGCGCTCGCTCACCCCATCCAACCCCCTCTCCCCCGCCCCTCTCCCGCGAGGGGAGAGGGGAGTCAGGCATAGGAGCACGCATGGCCAAGAAAAAGCTCATCGAAGTCGCCCTGCCGCTGGAAGCCATCAACAAGGCCGCGGCGCGGGAGAAGTCGATCCGCCACGGGCATCCTTCGACGCTGCACCTATGGTGGGCGCGTCGTCCCCTGGCGGCGGCGCGGGCGGTGATCTTCGCGCAGATGGTCGATGACCCCTCGGCGCACCCCGACCTGTTCAGGACCGAGCGCGAGCAGAAGAAGGAGCGCGGGCGGCTGTTCAGGATCATCGAAGACCTGGTGCAGTGGGAGAACACTACCAACGAGGCCGTGCTGCAGAAGGCGCGCGACGCGATCTGGGAAAGCTGGCGGCGCGCCTGTGCCGAGAACGCCGACCACCCGCGCGCCCGCGAGCTCTTCAACCGCGAGGTGCTGCCCGCCTTCCACGACCCCTTCGCCGGCGGCGGCGCGCTGCCGCTGGAGGCACAGCGGCTGGGGCTGGAAAGCCACGCCAGCGACCTCAACCCGGTCGCGGTGCTGATCAACAAGGCGATGATCGAGATTCCGCCGCGCTTCGCCGGCCGGCCGCCGGTCAGATCGGAAGAGCACACGTCTGAACTCCAGTCACCTTGTAATATCGTATG
>ERZ761603.687-NODE-687-length-27522-cov-50.107838_pt1 | contig 27522 bp, 21 predicted proteins | sample MGYA00511879_ERZ761603 | MGnify/ENA primary metagenome ERZ761603 (study PRJEB28899, sample SAMN02850040) | bioreactor sludge metagenome | biome: EBPR Sludge; feature: EBPR Bioreactor; material: flocular biomat | place: Australia: Thorneside Wastwater Treatment... | reverse complement strand
CCTACGGCGAGCACGACATGACGGAAAACATCGTCCATCTCGTGCTGGCGCGCACCCCCGATGCGCCGGAAGGCGTCAAGGGAATCTCGCTGTTCGTCGTGCCCAAGTTCATGCTCAAGGCGGATGGCACCCCGGGCGAGCGCAATGATGTCTACTGCGTTTCGATCGAACACAAGCTTGGGATCCATGGCAGTCCGACAGCGGTGCTGGCCTTCGGCGACCATGGCGGGGCCATCGGCACGCTGGTCGGCGCCGAGAATCGCGGCCTCGAGTACATGTTCATCATGATGAATGCCGCCCGCTTCAACGTCGGTCTGGAAGGTCTGGGCGATGCCGAGAGGGCGTATCAGCGGGCCGTGGGCTATGCCAGGGAGCGTGTCCAGGGCACCGAAGTAGGTGTTCGTGGCGGCCCGAAGGTGCCGATCATCCGTCACCCCGATGTCCGCCGCATGCTGATGTCAATGCGTTCCCGCATCGAGGCGATGCGCTCGCTCGCCTACGTCACCGCCGCCGCCCTCGACAATGCGCACCAGGCGCCGGATGGCGGCGAACGTGCTCGGGCGCAGGCTTTCGCTGACCTGATGATTCCGGTAGTCAAGGGCTGGAGCACCGAGAGCTCGATCGACATCGCTTCGCTCGGCGTTCAGGTGCACGGCGGCATGGGCTACATCGAGGAAACCGGCGCTGCCCAGCATCTGCGCGATGCCCGCATCACGACCATCTACGAAGGAACGACGGCCATCCAGGCCAACGATCTGATCGGCCGCAAGATTGCCCGCGAGCAGGGTTCCACCATTATCGCGGTGATCGGCGAAATGCGGACCGCTGCCGCCGGGCTGGACGGCGATCTCGCGGGTGTCGGCACTCGTCAGCTTGCCGCGGTCGACGCCCTCGAAAGGGCAGTTTTCTGGATCGTGGCCAATTCTTCCGGCGACCCGAAGGCGGTTCATGCCGGGGCGGTGCCCTTCCTCAACCTGTTCGGCATCGTTGCCGGCGGCTGGCAGCTTGGGCGGGCGGCGGTGATTGCCCGGGCCAGAATCGCGGCCGGAGACGGCGATCCGTTCTGGCCCGCCAAGCTGGCGACGACCCGCTTCTTTGCCGATCATTTCCTGACCCAGGCCGGCGGCCTGGCGGAATCGGTGATTGGCGGGGCGACCGGCGCGCTGGAAATGGCCGACGACAGCTTCTGACAAATCAACAAATTACCGCGTTTTGACCGAAGGCCGGCGATAGTTGTTATAATCGCCGGCTTTTCAACCTTGCCCCACCGCTTTCGCATGGCGGGGGGCTGATCCCATAAGGAGTTTGCATGCGTCATTACGAAATCTGTTTCATCGTCCATCCGGACCAGAGCGAACAGGTGCCCGGCATGGTCGAGCGCTACCGTTCCATCGTGACCGCCAAGGGTGGCGCGATCCATCGCCTGGAAGACTGGGGCCGTCGCCAGTTGGCCTACCCGATCCAGAAGATCCACAAGGCCCACTACGTACTGATGAACATCGAGTGCGACGGCGAAACGCTGAACGAACTCGAGCACTCGTTCAAGTTCAACGATGCCGTGCTGCGCCACCTCACCGTCAAGATGAAGGCTGCGGTGACGACTCCCTCGCCGATGATGAAGGAGGAGAAGTCCCGGTCAATGATGCCTGGTGACGCGGCTCCGGCCGAGTCGACCGAAGCGGCAGCTGCCTGAAGCCAGTCCGCACGGGAAGAGCGGCTGAACTGCATCGAACTCTCGGGAAAGCTGGTCGAGCGCAAGGCTCTGCGCTATACCCCGGCCGGAGTGCCGGTCAGCGAAGGATGGCTGCAACACAGCTCCGCGCAGACCGAAAGCGGTGCAGAGCGTCTGGTGGAGGTGGAAATCGCTGTCTTGGCCCTGGGCGAACCCGCCCGCTGGCTTCAGGCGGTATCCCTCGGCGGGGCAGTCAATGTGACCGGCTTTCTCGCGGCCAGGAGCCGCAACAGCAAGACGCCCGTGCTGCATGTGAATTCAATCGAATTTTTGGAAGGAAATGAAAATGGCTCGATTCTTCAAGAAGAAGGAAGACGACAAGAAAAAGAAGCGCGGTAGCGGTCTCTTCAAGCGCCGCAAGTTCTGCCGGTTCACGGCGGAAAAGGTCGAACAGATCGACTACAAGGACGTGGATGTCCTGAAGGAATATATCCAGGAGAACGCCAAGATCATGCCCGCCCGGCTGACCGGCACCAAGGCGGGTTATCAGCGCCAGTTGGGCACTGCGATAAAGCGCGCCCGCTTCCTGGCCCTGCTGCCCTACACCGACAACCATCAATAGTTCCCGGGGAGACGAAACATGCAAATCATTCTGCTCGAGAAGGTGATCAACCTCGGCAACCTTGGCGACATCGTCAAAGTCCGCGACGGCTATGCCCGCAACTTCCTGATCCCGAAGCACATGGCGAAGCGCGCGACGCCGGCCGCTCTGGCCGAATTTGCGGCCCGGCGCGCCGAACTGGAAAGGATTGCCGCCGAAAAGCGCGATGCGGCTCAAGGCATTGCCGACAAGATGGCGGGCCTTTCGGTTTCCGTTGCCCGCAAGGCCGGCATGGACGGTCGTCTGTTCGGATCGGTCGGCAATGCCGACATCGCCGAAGCGCTGAAGACTGCCGGCTTCGACGTCGACAAGTCGGCCATCCGCATGCCGGATGGCCCGCTGAAGACGATCGGCGAATTTACGCTCGACGTCGTGGTGCATGCCGACGTGACGGCCAGCATCACCGTGGCGGTCGTTTCCGGCTGAACCGGGTTGCCCGGCGTGACCGAAGGCCTCGCAAGCGCGGGGCCTTTTTAATTTAAACTTGGCCACATGAACCAGCGCTTCCAGAAGGACGCCGCCAGCGACTCCGCGCTTGCCCAGTTCCGGGTGCCGCCGCACTCGATCGAAGCCGAGCAGTCGGTCCTTGGCGGATTGTTGCTCGACAACCAGGCCTGGGACCGGATGGGCGATCTGGTCACCGACGGCGACTTCTATCGCGACGAGCATCGCCGGATTTTCCGGCAGATTCGCAGACTGCTCGAGAGATCGAGGCCGGCCGACGTCGTCACGGTTGCCGAAGCGCTCGATGCCGCGGGCGAAGGCGAACAGACGGGCGGGCTGGCCTACCTCGGCGAACTTGCCGCGAACACGCCGTCGGCCGCGAACATCCGGCGTTACGCCGAGATTGTTCGCGAACGGGCTGTCCTGCGCCAACTGGTCGCCACAGCCGACGAGATTGCCGGTGATGCGCTGAACCCGCTCGGGCGGGATGCCGAAACCCTGCTCGACGAGGCGGAGGCGAAGATCTTCGCCATTGCCGAAGCCGGTGCCGGCCACAGCGATGGTTTCGTCCACATCAATCCCTTGCTGACCCAGGTCGTCGAGCGCATCCAGGAACTCCACGACCGCGACAATCCGTCTGACATCACCGGTATTCCCACCGGCTATGTCGATCTTGACCGGATGACATCGGGTTTTCAGGCCGGCGACCTGATCATCGTCGCGGGAAGGCCGTCGATGGGAAAAACCGCCTTCGCCCTGAACATCGCCGAGAGCGTCGCGGTCGATACGGGGCTGCCGGTAGGCATCTTCTCGATGGAAATGGGTGGGACGCAACTGGCGATGCGGATGCTGGCGTCGATCGGCCGCCTCGATTCGCATCGGGTGCGCAGCGGACGCCTGACCGATGACGAATGGTCGCGCCTCTCCTTTGCCCTGGGCAAGCTGCATGAGGCGCCCATCTATATCGACGAAACCGGCGGCCTGACGCCGGCCAACCTGCGCGCCCGGGCGCGACGGCTGGCACGCCAGTATGGGGGCAAGCTCGGCCTGGTGGTCATCGACTACATCCAGTTGATGAGCAGCAATCGTCAGGGCGAGAACCGGGCTACCGAAGTTTCGGACATTTCGCGGGCGATCAAGTCGCTGGCCAAGGAATTGCAGGTGCCCATCGTCGCCTTGTCGCAACTTTCGCGAAAGGTCGAGGAGCGCAACGACAAGCGACCGATGATGTCGGACCTGCGCGAGTCGGGCGCCATCGAGCAGGATGCCGATGTGATCCTGATGATGTATCGCGAGGAATACTACAAGCCCGACACGCCGGACAAGGGCATTGCCGAAGTGATCATCGGCAAGCAGCGCAACGGGCCGACCGGCACGGTCAGGCTGACCTTCCTCGGCGAATACACGCGCTTCGAGAGTCTCGCCAGTGGCGGGTCGGGGCGCCCCGGCCACTGACTGTCAGTCGGGAAGACTAGAGTTCGACGCGGCGGCGCGCGTTTATCGTGTATTCGAAGCCAGCGGGGTCGGTGCCGTCGCGCAGCACTCCCCGCGATTCAAGTTGCGGGAAGAGCAGGAAGGGGATTCTGGTCTCGCGACCGGGCAATTCGACATCGCTTCCGACGTTGAACGCGATCCAGTTCATTTCCCAGACGCCGAAAAGGATCTTGCGCAGGGATAGCAGCTTGCTGTCGCGATCCGACAGCCCTTCCATCGCCATCGCTCGCCGGACATCGCTGGGGTCGACCGGAATCCAGCCAAAGCCGGGAATGTAGAACTCCGCCCGGACGTGTTGGGCACGGGTCGCGTCTTCACCGTTCAGTCCGAGACTGCGGAAAAGGCGCGAGGGCCCGACACGCAAACCGTAAACGCAGCGTGCCGGAATGCCGATGGCGCGGCAGAGCGCTACGAACAGGCCGTTGATGTCGGCCGAGCGTCCCCCGTACTGCCCGCGTACCAGCTGCTGGCTGATGTTGCCGCCGCCGCAGCCGGGCAATGCGGGATCGTAGATCGTGTTGTCAACGACCCAGTCATAGACCGCCTTGGCCTGTGCTACCGGATCCTTGATCCGGCCGACGATCCTTTCGCCCAGTTGATGGGCCAGGCCGTCGTTGGGAATGCGCTGGGAAGACTGAAGGTTCCGCCGGAGAATATCCTCGCGCTCGGGTGCGACGGTACGCCTGGCGACGTCGAAATGGCGGTCCGCCGTCGTGACCAGCGTCCTGACCTGGAATCGTGCGTCGTTGCCGTCGGCCCATTCGGAATGAAACACTTCAAGGTCACCGTCGGGTAGCCGGCGCATTGTGGAAAGCTTCGGATTGCCGTCCCAACTGTGGCCAAGGGTCCGCTGGAAAAGGGTGTCCTGATTCAGCGTCAGGGGTAGCCACAGGCGGGTATGCCCGGATGCGCCCTTGACCGTGACGCTGGTCGTAACCTCGTAGGTCAGCCAATTTACCGGCGGTTCGGCTGCCTTGACCGGTGGCAGGCGACTGGCGGACGTTCCCTGGGGCGGCTTTTCGATGATCGGATCTTCGGCGGTGTGGGCGACCGGACCCTGTGGCCGGGCCGACGCGGCCGCAGGCTTGGCGTTGCTGCGGCTGCCCGATGACCTCCTCGAGGCGGGTTTCGCCGCCGGCTTGGCGTCAGACTTCTTCTTTGCCGCCATCGCTTCGCCGGACAACAGCGAGAGGACAACGGCAGTGGCAAGAAAATCGCGGCGTTTCAAATGTTCCTCCGGCGGGGACAACCCGTGGCTGAAACGAAAAGGCCGTGTCGCTGACACGGCCCCTGTAGTTGTTGGAAAAGATTATAACACCTCGGCAGCGTGGTCAGCCAAGCGGGAACGCTCGCCGCGTTGTAACGTTATGTGACCGGAGTGTTGCCAGCCCTTGAAGCGGTCGACCACGTAGGTCAGGCCGGAACTGCCCTCGGTCAGGTAGGGCGTATCGATCTGCGCGATATTCCCGAGGCAGATGACCTTGGTGCCGGGGCCGGCCCGGGTGATCAGGGTCTTCATCTGCTTGGGCGTGAGGTTCTGGGCTTCGTCGATGATCAGGTATTTCTTCAGGAAGGTGCGGCCGCGCATGAAATTGAGCGACTTCACCTTGATCCGCGAGCGGATGATGTCCTGCGTGGCCGCCTTGCCCCAGTCGCCGCCATACGGGCTGCCGCTGTCCTCGGTATGCGTCAGGACGTCGAGATTGTCCTCGAGCGCCCCCATCCACGGCGCCATCTTCTCCTCCTCGGTCCCCGGCAGGAAGCCGATGTCCTCTCCGACCGGCACGGTGACGCGGGTCATGATGATCTCCGCAAAGCGCTTGCTTTCCAGCACCTGGGTCAAGCCGGCGGCGAGGGTGAGCAGCGTCTTGCCGGTGCCGGCCTGGCCGAGCAGGGTGACGAAGTCGATCTCCGGGTTGAGCAGGAGGTTGAGAGCGAAGTTCTGCTCGCGATTGCGCGCGTTGATGCCCCAGACGGCATTCTTCGGATGCGTGTAATCGACCAGTGTTTCGAGGACCGCCGCCGTGCCGGCGGTCTCCTTGACGATTGCGGCAAAACCGTCGCTTTCCAGCCAGACGAACTCGTTGACCAGCAGTTGCGGACAGAGCGGTCCATTGACTCGGTAGTAGGTCCTGGTCTCCTTCTTCCAGGATTCCATGCCCTGGCCATGCTCCTCCCAGAAAGTGCCGGGCAGGGCGCGGGTTCCGGTGTAGAGGATGTCGGTGTCCTCGAGCACCTTGTCGTTGAAGTAATCCTCGGCGAGCAGGTTGAGCGCACGCGACTTGATGCGCATGTTTATGTCTTTCGACACCAGGATGACCGGCCGCTTGGGGAACTTCTTCTGGAGGTGGATGACGACTGAAAGGATCTGGTTGTCGACCTTGGACGTCGGCAGTCCCTGCGGCAATTCGCCACTGATCGCTTCGGTCTGCAGGAAGAGGCGCCCGCTTGCCAGCTTGCTCGAAGGCCCGTACAGGTCGATGCCCTCGTCGATATCGACGCCATCGTTGACCAGCATATCGTCGAGCGTGCGCGATGCCTGGCGGGCGTTACGGGCAATCTCCGACATGCCTTTCTTGTGGCTGTCGAGTTCCTCCAGCGTCATGATCGGCAGGAAGATATCGTGCTCCTCGAAGCGGAACAGGCAACTCGGATCGTGCATCAGCACGTTGGTATCGAGTACGAAAAGCTTGGTGACGGCGGGCTTCCTGGCGGTTGCGGGCTTGCGCGTCATGGCACGGTGCATTGGTCTGGATTCACAGGGTCTTGATGAAAGCGAGAACTTCCTCGCCGTGTCCGGGCACCTTGACGCCACGCCATTCGCGGCGCAGGACGCCGCTGCGGTCGACGACGAAGGTGCTGCGTTCGATGCCGCGGACCGGCTTGCCGTACATGTTCTTCATCTTCATCACGGAGAACAGGTTGCAGACGGCTTCACTGGCGTCGGAGCCGAGCTCGAAGGGCAGCGACTGCTTGGCCTTGAAGTTTTCGTGCGACTTCACGCTGTCCCGGGAAATGCCCAGAATCACCGCGTCGACCGCGACAAACTGCGGGTAGAGGTCGCGAAACTGCTGCGCCTCGGTCGTGCATCCCGGCGTGCTGTCCTTGGGGTAGAAATAGATGACGACGACCTTGCCTGCCTGTGCCGCCAGGCTGAAGTCGCTGCCGCCGGTGGCGGGCAGCGTAAAGTCGTGAACTTTCGCATTGAGCATGGGTTCGTCTCCTCTTTTCCGGAATCCGGCAATTGTCGGCAATGGGCAGGCGTGCGGTCAAGTTGTTACACTTCGCGGCATGCAGAAAATACTCGTGCAATTCCTGCTGATTGGCGCTCTCGCCGGCTGCAGCCAAGCGTGGAACGATCCCTATCCGGCGGCCGATGTCGAGAGCAACGTCCTTTATGCCGCATTCACCGATCGGCCGAAGCATCTCGATCCGGCGCAGTCCTACAGCGAAGACGAAATCACCTTCACGGCGCAGATCTACGAGCCGCCGTTGCAGTACCACTACCTGAAGCGCCCCTACCAACTGATCCCGGGAACCCTGGAGCAGGTGCCGCAGCCGCGCTTTCTCGATGCGCTGGGTCGCGAAGTGGGCGCCGATGCTCCGGTCGACATGATTGCCGAGAGCGTCTATGAACTCAGGTTGAAGCCCGGGATCCGCTATCAGCCGCACCCGGCCTTTGCCCTCGATGCCGAGGGGAGGCCGCTTTATCTGGGCAATGACGTCGCCGCCGGGCGCGGGAAGATCGGTGATTTTCCGCAGACCGGCAGCCGCGAACTGTTTGCCGACGACTACATCTACCAGATCAAGCGCCTCGCGCTGCCGAGCATCCATTCGCCGATCTTCGGCATGATGGCCGACAGGATCATCGGTCTACGCGAACTGGGAGAGGAGTTGCGCAAGGCTGCGAAGGCCAATCCGGCCGATCCCTGGATCGACCTCGATGCCTATCCGCTGTCCGGGGTCGAAAAAGTCGATCGCCATGTGTGGCGCATCCGCATCAAGGGCAAGTATCCGCAGTTCGTCTTCTGGCTGGCGATGCCCTTCTTCGCCCCGGTGCCGCGCGAGGTCGACCGCTTCTTCGCGCAGCCCGGGATGGCGGCGAAGAACCTGACCCTGGACTGGTGGCCGGTCGGCACCGGGCCGTTCATGCTCAGCGAGAACGATCCGAACCGCCGTATGGTCCTTTCGCGCAACCCGAATTTTGACGGCCGCCAGACGTATCCCTGCGAGGGCGAGGCGGGCGACCGCGAGGCCGGCCTGCTGGCGGATTGCGGCAAGCCACTGCCGTTAATCGACAAGGCCGTCTTCTCCCGCGAGAAGGAGGCGATTCCGTACTGGAACAAGTTCCTGCAGGGATACTACGACGCCTCGGGCATTTCCTCGGACAGTTTCGATCAGGCGGTTCGCGTCAATGTCGGTGGCGACGTGGCGCTGACCGACGAGATGCGCGACAAGGGAATACGCTTGCTGACCTCGGTCAAGATTGCGACGTTCTACCTGGGGTTCAACATGCTCGACCCGGTCGTCGGCGGGCTGAACGAGCGCGCGACCCGGCTCAGGCAGGCGATATCGATCGCCATCGACCAGGAGGAGTACATCTCGATCTTCCAGAATGGCCGCGGGATACCTGCCCAGAGCCCGCTGCCGCCGGGCATCTTCGGCTACGAGGGCGGCGAAGAGGGACTCAATTCGGTGGTTTATGACTGGGTGGACGGCAAGCCGCAGCGCAAGGTGGTCGCCGTCGCCAGAAAGCTGATGGCCGATGCCGGCTACCCGAACGGGCGCGACGAGAAGAGCGGTGAGCCGCTGGTGGTCAACCTCGACACCACGGGCGGCGGCATGGGCGAAAAATCGCGGCTGGACTGGCTGACCCGGCAGTTCGCCAAGATCGACGTGCAACTGGTCGTGCGTTCCACCGATTTCAACCGCTTCCAGGACAAGATCCGCAAGGGGAACGTCCAGCTCTACTATCTCGGCTGGAATGCCGATTACCCGGATCCCGAGAACTTCTTCTTCCTGCTCGACGGCCGGGAAGGCAAGGTCGCGACGGGCGGCGAGAACGCTTCCAACTACGCCAATCCCGAGTTCGACCGGCTGTTTGCCGCGATGAAGAACATGGACAACACCCCCGAACGCCTGCATCTCATCCGCGCCATGAATCGCATCCTGCACCAAGATGCGCCGTGGGACTTCGGCCTCCATCCGAAAAGCTACACGCTGGCCCATCGCTGGCTGAAGAACCGCAAGCCGAGCGACGTCGGCAACAACATCCTCAAGTATCAGCGCATCGATGCGGTCGACCGCGCCAATGCCCGGCGCGAATGGAACCGGCCGGTGCTCTGGCCGCTTGTCCTCGGACTTGCCGCGATTCTGCTGGCGATCGTTCCCGCTCTTGTCGGTTACCGGCGAAGGGAGCGCCAGGCTGCCGTCAGATGAATCTTGCCGCGCGCCAGCAGGCACTCGATCGCGTCCTGTCGGAGTACCGGCCGCTCTGGCACGCGCAGCCGTTTCGCGAGGTTCGCCCTGGCTGGTGCCGGCGCTGGCCGGCACTGACGGCCGACCTGCTGGCGCTCGACGATGGCGAGCAGGCGCGGCTTGCCGACGACGGCGAGGCGGCGGCGGCCCTGGTTGCCCGTCATCTTCCCGCGGTGGCGGTGCTGCCTGAACTCGCCGATGTGGCCGTCGGCCGGAAAAAATCGTTCGCGCACCATGACCGCTTCTGGGACCGGGAGATCCCCGGACGCAAGCGGGCGCAGATCGCGGCGTTTGCCGCGACCGTCGATGGGTCGGGCCTTCCCGTGATCGACTGGTGCGGCGGCAAGGGACATCTGGGACGATTGCTGGCCAGGCAATGGAAGGTCGCGGTGACCACAGTGGACAGTGATCCGGCGCTGTGTGCCGATGGCCGGGATCTGGCGGCACGCGCCGGCGTCGAACAGGATTTCGTGGTGGCTGACGCGACCCTGCCCGATACCTGCCTGGATCGCGGCCAGCACGCGGTGGCCCTGCATGCCTGCGGCCATCTGCACCGCGCGCTGGTCGCGCGTGCGGCTCCGTCCGGTCTGGGCGCACTGGATGTGGTGCCCTGCTGTTACCATCTCGGGATAGAAGGAAATTACCGGACGCTATCGCGCCCGTTGCTGACCGCGGTCAGCGGTGACGACGCCAGGATGGCGGTGACCGAGGCGGTGACCGCCGCGCCCCGCCAGCTGCGCCAGCGCGACCGGGAAATGGCGTGGAAGCTCGGATTCGATACGTGGCGCCGGTTGCATGACGATAGCGACGGGTATCGCCGCTTCCGCCCGGTGCCCGCCGCCTGGTCACGCGGCAGCTTCGGCGAATTCATGCAACTGATGGCGCGGCGCGAGAAGGTGGCGGTCCCCGCGGCGAGCGACATGGATGAACTCGAACGCCGTGGCTGGCAGCGCCAGCGCGAGGTAATGCGGCTTTCCATCGTGCGCCACGCGTTCCGCCGTCCGCTCGAGGTCTGGCTGGCGCTCGACCTTGCCGTCCGGCTCGAGGACGACGGATACGCGGTGCAACTTCGCCGTTTCTGCGAGCGCCGGTTGACACCGCGCAATCTGCTCATCTCGGCGCGCCTGCGCTGAACAGGAATCCGGCCAGATCGGCCGGGTGGTCGGCGATGAAATCGGCGCCCCAGGTGGCGAGCGGACCGCCGTCGCCCAGATATCCGTAGGACACTGCCGCCGTCAGGGTTCCGGCAGCCTGCCCGGCGACGATGTCGCGGCGGTCGTCGCCGACGTACAGTGTGCGCAGCGGCGAGCAGCCGAGCAGCGTGCAGGCATGCAGGATCGGCAGCGGCGATGGCTTGGCGGCGGCGGTGGTGTCGCCGCTGACCACGCATTGCGTGCGCGGGCTGAGCCCGAGCGCGGCGACCAGCGGATCGGTATAGCGCGCCCGTTTGTTGGTGACGATGCCCCACGCGAGCCCGCGCGCTTCCAGCGCGTCGAGCAGCGCCGGGATTCCGTCGAAAAGCGTTGACAACTCGCACAATCTGCCGGCGTAGATCTCGAGAAAGCGCGAGGAGAGGCGCTCATAATCCCGGTGGGTGGGGTCGATGGCGAAAGCCTTGCCAAGAAGTCCGCGCACCCCCTGCGAGGTATGGGGGCGCAAGCTGGAAAAAGCCTGTTGCGGTCGACCTTCTTCCGCCAGCAAGATCCCCATCGCGCCGCACAGGTCCGGCGCGGTGTCGGCCAGCGTGCCGTCGAGGTCGAAAAGAACCGCGTCAAACACCGCGTGTGGCGCGCACCAGGTAATTCACGTCGGTATCGCGACCAAGCGCATAGTGCCGGGTCAGCGGGTTGTAGGTCATGCCGACCAGTTCGTCCGGTTCGAGGCCGGACTGCTTGCACCAACGCGTCAGTTCGGACGGCTTGATGAACTTGGCGAAGTCGTGCGTGCCCTTGGGCAGCATCTGCAGTACGTATTCAGCGCCGATAACCGCCAGCAGGTAAGCCTTCGGATTGCGGTTGATGGTCGAGAAGAAGACCTGGCCGCCGGGTTTGACCAGGCGGGAGCAGGATTCGACGATACTCGCCGGATCGGGGACGTGCTCGAGCATTTCCAGGCAAGTCACGGCATCGAAGGCGGCGGGCATCTCATCGGCCATCTGCTCGGCGGAAATCTTGCGGTAATCGACCTTCTGGCCGCTTTCCAGCAGGTGCAGCCGGGCGACGCCGAGCGGCTTCTCCGAGAGATCGATTCCCGTGACTTCGGCCCCGCGGACCGCCATACCCTCGGAAAGCAGGCCGCCGCCGCAGCCAACATCGAGGACGCGCTTGCCAGGCAGGCCGATGGCTCTGTCTATCCAGTCGAGGCGCAGTGGATTGATGTCGTGCAGCGGCTTGAACTCGCTGTTCGGATCCCACCAGCGATGGGCGAGGTCGCCGAACTTTTCGAGTTCGGCTGGATCGGCGTTGAGCATGTTCGGCCTTGAATGTCGGTTTGAAAATGGAAAAGAAAAAGCCCTGCCGAAGCAGGGCTTTTGTTGAAGCGCGGCGGCTTACTTGGTGCCGATGACTTCGATGTCGGCGCGACGGTCGGGCTGCAGGCACGCGACCAGCTTCTTGTTGGCGCCGTTTTCCGGACCCATCTTCTTGCACTTGTCGCCGGTGACCGGCTGGCTCTCGCCCTTGCCTTCGGTGTAGACCCGGTTGGCTTCGATGCCCTTGGAGACCAGGTAGGTCTTGACGGCAGCGGCACGGCGGTCGGACAGCTTCAGGTTGTAGGCGGCGGAGCCGATGCGGTCGGTGTGGCCAACGACCAGGATCACCTCGAGCTTGATGGCGCCAGCCTTGGCGACCAGCTCGTCGAGCTTGGCCTTGCCTTCCGGACGCAGCGTCGCCTTGTCGAAGTCGAACAGGGCGTCGGCGGCGACGGTGATCTTCTCACCGCTGGGCTTCGGCGCGGCAGCAGCAGGCGGAGCCGGCGGTTCGCAGACTTCCTTCGGCAGCAGGTCCTTGTCGCACTGGCAGCCGGCCGGATCCTTGGCGGCAGCCGCCGGGGTCCAGTAGCCGGTCCGCCAGCACAGGCCGAAGCCGCTCAGGGCGACGACGTCGCGCTGGTCGATGACATACACGCGCTCCTGTGCCTGAGCGACGGTGGCGCCAAAGCCGATACCGGCCAGCAGCGCCACAAGAAGAGATTTCCTGGCAATGTTCTTGATCATTGTTTTCCCTCGTTGAAGAAAATTAGCAAACTATTTTACCCGTGTAGCGCCCTGTTTTCAGGATCCACTACTGACCTCGAGCCTATTCTGCCATAGGGTGATTGCCGATTCCAAGTCATTTTGGCGACTCCAGGAGAGCTTTTCGTCTTCTACGCAACACTTCCCTGCCACCCAGACATGCGTCACGCATTCACGCCCCGCGACATGGACGAGGTGCGATACCGGGTCGTAACAGGGCGTGGTGTTCAGCCCCTTGAGTCTGACAGCGACCAGGTCTGCCGCCTTGCCGGGGGTTATCGAACCGATTTCGTGACCGAGTCCGAGTGCGATCGCTCCGTTCAGCGTGGCCATGCGCAGCACCTCGCGGGCGGGCAGCGCGCTGGCATCGCTGCTGCTGACCTTGGCCAGCAGCGCGGCAAGGCGCATTTCGCCGAACATGTCGAGGCGGTTGTTGCTGGCGGCGCCGTCGGTTCCGAGGCCGACGTTGATGCCGAGCCGTCGCATGCGCGCCACAGGGGCAACGCCGCTCGCCAGTTTCAGGTTCGAGGTCGGGCAATGCGCGACGCTGCATCCGGTTGCCGCGAGCAGTTCGAGCTCGCCATCGTCGAGGTGGATGGCGTGCACCCCGATGAACCCGGGGCCGAGCAGGCCCAGGCGGCGCAGGCGCATGAGCGGCGTGACGCCGTGCTGGCGCAGGCTCTCCTCGACTTCGTGGCGGGTTTCATTGACGTGACAGTGAATCGGCACGTTGAGTTGTGCCGCAACGGTGACGATGCGCGCGAAGGTTGCGTCGGCGACCGTATAGGGGGCGTGAGGAGCGAGGCAGAAGCCGATCAGCGGGTCCGCGAGCCAGTGTTCGCGGACCGCCAGTCCCTTGTCGAGATAGTCGTCCGCGTCGCTGGCGTAGGGGGTCGGGAACTCCAGCGCCGTGATGCCGAGCAGGGCGCGCATGCCCAGTTCCCTGGCGGCACTGGCAGCCGCTTCCGGGAAGAAGTACATGTCGTTGAAGCAGGTCACGCCGCCCAGTAGCATTTCGGCGCAGGCCAGGCGCGTACCGTCAAGGACGAACTGGTGCGATGCGTTGGCGGATTCCGCAGGCCAGATGTGCCCTTGCAGCCAGTCCATCAGCGGCAGGTCATCGGCCAGGCCGCGCATCAGCGACATCGCGGCGTGCGTGTGCAGGTTGACCAGGCCGGGGATCAGGATGTGGTCCTCGAGCACGACCCGTTGTCCCGGACTGAAGCGGTCGCGCGCCTCGCCGCTCGGCAGGACGGCGACGATCCGTCCGGCGTGCACGGCAACGGCATGGTTCCTGAGCGTCACATCGGGGTCGACCGCAGCGATCCAGCGTGGCTCGATCAGCAGGTCGATGAATTGGCGAGTGGTTGTAATGGACAACGGCGTCTGACTCGGTGTGTGTGGCATGTTAAAATAACAAATTGCACTCGATTCGACCAATAGCAGCGCTGCCCGGGCTGCGCGGACGCAAGACATGGATCAATTCGCCAAAGAAACACTGCCGATCAGCCTGGAAGACGAGATGCGGCGTTCCTATCTCGATTACGCGATGAGCGTCATCGTTGGCCGGGCGCTGCCCGACGTGCGCGACGGCCTGAAGCCGGTGCACCGGCGCGTCCTGTTCGCGATGCATGAGCTTTCCAACGACTGGAACAAGGCATACAAGAAATCGGCACGTATCGTCGGGGACGTGATCGGCAAGTATCACCCGCATGGCGATACCGCGGTTTATGACACCATCGTCCGCATGGCGCAGGATTTTTCGTTGCGCTACATGCTGGTCGACGGCCAGGGCAACTTCGGTTCGGTCGATGGCGACAATGCAGCGGCGATGCGTTACACCGAAGTGCGCATGGCCAGGATCGGGCACCAGTTGCTTGAAGACCTGGAGAAGGAAACCGTCGATTTCGGACCGAACTACGATGGTTCCGAAAGCGAGCCGCTGGTTCTGCCGGCGCGCATCCCGAACCTCCTGATCAACGGCTCGGCCGGCATCGCCGTCGGCATGGCGACCAACATTCCGCCGCACAACCTGAACGAGGTGATTGCCGGCTGTCTGGCGCTGCTGGCAAACCCCGCCCTCAGCATCGATGAACTGATCGAATACATTCCCGCACCAGATTTTCCGACCGCCGCGCTGATCTACGGCATCATGGGCGTCCGCGAGGGCTACAGGACCGGCCGCGGGCGCGTCGTCATGCGCGGCCGAACGCATTTCGAGGACATGGAAAAGGGCAATCGTCAGGCCATCATCATCGACGAGATACCCTATCAGGTTAACAAGAAGACCTTGATCGAGAAGGTGGCCGAGCTGGTCAACGAGAAGAAGATCGAGGGCATCTCCGACATCCGTGACGAGTCGGACAAGTCGGGGATGCGCGTCGTCATCGAGCTCAAGCGCGGCGAAGTCGCCGAGGTCATCCTCAACAACCTGTACAAGCAGACGCAGTTGCAGGATACCTTCGGCATGAACATGGTGGCGCTGGTCGATGGCCAGCCGCGCCTGCTCAACCTGAAGCAGATGCTCGAATGCTTCCTCGCCCACCGGCGCGAGGTGGTGACGCGGCGCACCGTGTTCGAACTGCGCAAGGCGCGCGAACGCGGGCACGTCCTCGAAGGCCTGGCCGTCGCGCTGTCCAACGTCGATGAAATCATCGCCCTGATCAAGGCGGCCGCCACACCGGCCGACGCCAAGCGGGGGCTGATGGAACGGACCTGGCGCAGCCCGGTGGTCGAGGAGATGTTGCAGCGCGCGGCGGCCGACGCCTCGCGTCCCGAAGGGCTGGCGCCGGAATACGGGCTCTCGGAACAGGGCTACCGGCTGTCCGACGCCCAGGCGCAGGCCATTCTCGAACTCCGGCTGCAGCGCCTGACCGGACTCGAGCAGGACAAGATTGTCGGCGAGTACAAGGAGGTCATGCTCAGGATCGCCGACCTGCTCGACATCCTGGCCCGTCCCGAGCGCATCACCGAGATCATCGTCGGCGAACTGACCGCCATCCGCGACCAGTTCGGCGACGAGCGCCGTTCCGAGGTTGTCCTGCACACGCAGGAACTTGGCATCGAGGATTTCATCACCCCGCAGGACATGGTGGTGACGCTCTCGCACGGCGGCTACATCAAGGCCCAGCCGCTGACCGATTACCGCGCCCAGCGGCGGGGCGGCCGCGGCAAGCAGGCGGCGGCGATCAAGGACGAGGATTTCGTCGATCAGTTGTTCGTCGCCAACACCCACGATTACATCCTGTGCTTCTCCAACCGCGGCCGCTGCTACTGGCTCAAGGTCTACGAGGCGCCGCAGGGCAGCCGCAACAGCCGCGGCAAGCCGATCGTCAATCTCTTCCCGCTGGAAGAAGGCGAGCGGATCAACGCCGTCCTGCCGGTCAAGGAATTCTCGGACGACCAGTACGTCTTCATGGCGACGCTGATGGGCACGGTCAAGAAGACGCCGCTGTCCGACTTCTCCAATCCGCGCAAGGCCGGCATCATCGCCGTCCTGCTCGACGATGACGATTACCTGATCGGTGTCGAGCTGACCTCGGGCGAGAGCGACATCGTGCTCGTCTCGGACGCCGGCAAGGCGGTCTGGTTCGACGAGGAGGATGTGCGGCCGATGGGTCGCGGCGCCCGCGGCGTGCGCGGCATGCGCCTGCAGCCGGGGCAGTCGGTGATTTCGCTGCTGGTCGCCGAGAGCGATCAGCAGACCGTGCTGGTGGCGACCGAGAATGGTTTCGGCAAGCGCACGGTGCTTGCCGATTTCCGCCACTCCGGGCGCGGCACCCAGGGCGTGCGCGCCATCGCCGACAGCGAGCGCAACGGGATCGTTGTCGGCGCCAAGCTGGTGCGCGATGAAGACGAGATCATGTTCATCACCACCGGCGGCGTGCTGATCCGGACCCGCGTTGCCGAGATCCGCGGCATGGGCCGCGCGACACAGGGCGTGACGCTGATAGCGCTGGACGATGGCGAAAAGCTCGCCGGGCTGGAAAAGATCGTCGAAAACGTCGGCGACATCGACAGCGAACCGGAAGCCAACGGCAGCGCGCTGCGCGAAGCTTCGGGCGAAGCGGCGGGCGAGGCTGCCGGGGAGGAATGATGAGCCGGGTCTGGAATTTCAGCGCCGGGCCGGCAGCCCTTCCCGAAGAAGTCCTGCGCCAGGCGCGGGAAGAAATGCTCGACTGGCATGGCGTGGGGTGCAGCGTCATGGAAATGAGCCATCGTGGCAAGGAATTTACCGGCATCATCGAGCAGGCCGAAGCCGACCTGCGCGAACTGATGGCCATTCCGCCCGGCTACGAGGTCCTCTTCCTGCAGGGCGGGGCGACCCTGCAGTTCGCGCAGGTCCCGATGAACCTGCTGGCCGGGCGTTCGGCCGACTACATCGTCACCGGTTCGTGGTCGAAGAAGGCCTTCAGCGAAGCACGGCGGGTGGCGGCAAGCCCGGGCACTGTCCGCTGCGCGGCGACCACCGAGGCGAGCAACTTCACCCGTCTGCCGGTGGCTGACGAGATCAGGCTCGACCCCTTTGCCGCCTACTTGCACCTGTGCACCAACGAGACCATTCACGGCGTCGAGATCAGCGCCGAGCGCATTGCCGACACCGGCGTGCCGCTGGTTGCCGACATGTCGTCGCATATCCTGTCGCGGCCGGTAGCGGTCGAGAAATTCGGCCTGATCTATGCCGGTGCGCAGAAGAACATCGGCCCCTCGGGCCTGACGCTGGTCATCGTCCACCGCGACCTGCTCGGCATGGCGCCGCTGGCGATTCCGAGCGTCATGGACTACGCGGTGATGGCCGAGCACGGCTCGCTGCTGAATACGCCACCGACGTACGGGATCTATGTCGCCGGTCTCGTCTTCCAGTGGCTCAAGCGGCAGGGCGGACTGGAAGGCATCGCTGCGGTTAACGCCGAAAAGGGGCGCATTTTGTACGGATGCATCGACGCTTCCGCCGGCTTCTATGCGAATCCGGTCGATCCCGATTGCCGCTCGCTGATGAACGTCCCGTTCACGCTGGCCGATCCCCGGCTCGACGCCGGGTTCCTCGCCGAAGCGAAGGCGGCCGGACTGGTATCGTTGAAGGGCCACAAGTCGGTCGGTGGCATGCGCGCTTCGATCTACAATGCGGTGTCGCTGCAAGGCGTGCAGGTTCTGGTGGATTTCATGAACGACTTCGCCAAACGCAACGGGTAGAGGCCGATGAGTGACGAACTGCAGAAGCAACTGGCCGGCGTCCGTGCCGAAATCGACGGCATCGACGCCGAACTGTTGCGCCTCCTCAACCAGCGCGCGCGTTGCGCGCAGAAAGTCGGCGAGATCAAGGCAGCGCACGGCGAGGCGGGACACATCTACCGTCCCGAGCGCGAGGCGCAGGTGCTGCGCCGCCTGCAGGAGGCCAACCCCGGCCCGCTGCCGGGCGAAAACATCACCTTCTTCTTCCGCGAGATCATGTCGGCCTGCCTGGCGCTGGAAGAACCCCTGGGCATCGCCTTTCTCGGCCCGCTCGGCACCTTTTCGGAATCGGCGGCGACCAAGCACTTCGGTCACGCGGCCCGCCTGCTGCCGCAGGTCTCGATCGACGATGTCTTCCGCGAAGTCGAGTCGGGGCATGCGCAATATGCGGTGGTCCCCGTCGAGAACTCGACCGAAGGCGCGGTCGGCCGCACGATGGACCTTTTGCTGGCGACCCCGCTCAGGATCTGCGGCGAGCTGGTGCTGCGTATTCACCAGCACCTGCTGTCCAGAGAGACCGATCTGGGCGGGATCGCCAGGGTCTATTCGCATGCCCAGTCGCTGGCGCAGTGCCACGAGTGGCTGAACCGCATGCTGCCCAACGCGCAACGCATACCCGTCGGCAGCAATGCCCAGGCGGCGCAGAATGCTGCGGACGAGGCGGGCGCGGCGGCGATCGCCGGTGAAGCCGCGGCCGCCCGCTACAACCTGCCACGCCTTGTCGAGAACATCGAGGACGAGCCGAACAACACGACGCGCTTCCTGGTGCTCGGCAAGCATGATGCCGGCCCCTCCGGTCGCGACAAGACCTCGCTGATCATGTCGGCGCCCAATCGCACGGGCGCCCTGCATGAACTGCTGCTGCCATTCGCCGATGCCGGCGTTTCGATGTCGCGCCTGGAGTCGCGCCCGGCCCGGCATGCGTTGTGGGAATATGTATTCTACGTGGATGTCGACGGCCATCGCGACGACCCGGCGGTCAAGACCGCACTGGACGAACTTGCCAGTCGCGCCGCCTATCTGAAGATCCTCGGATCCTACCCGGTCGCCGTCTATTGAGGAGCCGCTCATGAGCCTCGTTGAACAAGCGCTGTCCTATGTTCGCGCCATTTCACCCTACCAGCCGGGCAAGCCGATCAGCGAATTGGCCCGCGAGATGGGCATGCCGGTCGACAAGATCGTCAAGCTGGCGTCCAACGAAAATCCGCTTGGCATGAGCCCGAAGGCGAAGCGGGCGGTCGAGGCCGCGATCGGCGGCAGCGAGCGCTATCCGGACCAGTTCGAACTGATTGCGGCCGTCGCCGAGCGTTGCGGGGTGGGCCGGGACCGGGTCGTCCTCGGCAACGGATCCAACGACGTTCTCGACCTGATCGCCCGGGTTTTCCTGGCGCCGGGTCGCTCGGCGGTTTTCGCCCAGCACGCTTTCGCGGTCTACCCGCTGGCGACGCTATCGACCGGAGCCGAACTGATCGCGACACCGGCCAGGAACTATGGTCATGACCTGAGCGCCATGCGTGCCGCCATCCGGCCCGACACGCGCATCGTCTGGATCGCCAACCCCAACAACCCGACCGGCAGCTTCCTTCCCTATCCGGAAGTGCGCGCCTTTCTCGCGGCGGTGCCGCAGGATGTGGTCGTCGTTCTCGACGAGGCGTACAACGAATACCTGCCGCCGGCCGAGCGGGTCGATACCGCCGCCTGGATCAGCGACTTTCCCAACCTAGTCGTCACCCGCACCTTCTCGAAGATATTCGGGCTGGCCGGATTGCGCGTCGGCTATGCGCTGGCATCGGCGGAGATCGCCGACCTGATGAATCGCGTGCGCCAGCCGTTCAACGTCAACAACCTGGCGATCGCCGCGGCCATCGCCGCGCTCGACGACCATGTGTTCGTCGCCGAGAGCTACGAACTCAACCGGCGCGGCATGGAGCAGATCGTCGCCGGCCTCAAGCGGCTGGGCCTCGAGCACATCCCGTCGCACGGCAATTTCGTCACCTTCCGCGCCGGCGACGGGGCGGGCGTGAATCAGAAGTTGCTCAAGCAGGGCGTCATCGTCCGGCCGATCGGCGGCTACGGCCTGCCGGAATGGTTGCGCGTCACCATCGGCAGCGAACCGGAGAACGCCCGTTTTCTCGAAGCGCTGGAGAAGGCGCTGTAGATGCCCGAATTCGGCAAGGTCGTCGTTTTCGGCACCGGCCTGATCGGCGGCTCGTTCGCGCTGGCGCTCAAGGAGGCCGGGGCGGTCGAGGAGGTGGTCGGCTTCGGTCGCACGCCATCGACACTGCGAGTTGCGCAGGAACTCGGCGTCATCGACCGCGCCGGCATCAACCCGACCTACGAGATCGAGGATGCCGACATCGTGCTCGTCGCAACGCCGGTGGCACAGATGCCGGAGATCTTCGGGCGCATCGCCCCTTATCTGGGCCCCAACACCATCGTGACCGACGGCGGGTCGACCAAGGGCGATGTCGTTGCCGCCGCGCGCCAAGCCTTCGGCGAGAGGATCTGCCAGTTCGTGCCGGCGCACCCGATCGCCGGCGCGGAGAACAGTGGCCCTTCGGCGGCGCGGTGGGATCTCTACCGGGGCAAGAAGGTCGTCGTCACGCCCCTGCCGGAAAACACCGACGATGCCCTCGACCACATCAAACGCGCCTGGTCGTTGTGTGGGGCGGATATCTACGAACTGACGCCGGAAGCGCATGACCGGGTGTTCGCCGCGGTCAGCCATCTGCCCCATCTGCTGTCTTTCGCGCTGGTTCACGATCTGGCAGTGCGCGAGGACGCCGACCTGTTCTTCACTTTTGCCGCCTCCGGTTTTCGCGATTTCACGCGCATCGCCGCCAGCCACCCGGAGATGTGGCGCGACATCTGCCTCGCCAACCGCGACGCGCTGCTGGCCGAACTGGATAGCTACCGCGCCCAGCTCGACGACCTGCGCGTGGCGCTGGCACGCAACGATGGCGAGCGCCTCGAAGAGATATTTGGTGTTGCCAGGCAGGCAAGGCGCGAGTGGGCGGACAAGGGCTGAGATGATCGGCGTGTTGCGCACGCTGGTTCTGGTGTTGATCCTGGCGTTCCCGGCCATCCCGGTGGGTGCCGAAGCCCCGGCTGTCCTCCTCGCCGAAGTCTATCGCAGTCAGGTCGACGTTGCGCAGTATCTCGTCAGTGAGAAGCTCGACGGCGTGCGCGCCATCTGGGATGGCCAGATCCTGCGCTTCCGCAGCGGCAAGACGATCAATGCACCCGCCTGGTTTCTCGAGGGCCTGCCGAAGCGCCCTCTGGACGGCGAACTGTGGATGGGCCGCGGCACCTTCGAACGGCTCGCCGGCATCGTTCGGCGCGAGGTTCCCGACGATGCCGAATGGCGGCAGGTGCGCTACATGATCTTCGAGCTGCCGGGTGCGCCCGGCACCTTTGCCGAGCGTGCCGAACGGATTCGTGAAACGGTCAGACAGGCGAATGTGTCGTGGCTGCGTGAAATCGAGCAGTTCAGGGTGGTCGACCGCAACAGCCTGGAAAAGCGCATGAAAGAGGTCGTCAAGGCGGGCGGTGAAGGCCTGATGTTGCACCGAGCCGACGCGCCCTACGAAACCGGCCGCAGCGATACCCTGCTCAAGATGAAGCCCTGGGAAGATGCCGAAGCGGTCGTCATCGGCTACGTTCCAGGCAAGGGCAGGCATGCCGGCAGGATGGGCGCCTTGCGCGTCCGTGCCGACGACGGGCGGGAATTTTCGCTGGGCACCGGCTTCACCGACCAGCAGCGCCTTGCCCCGCCGCCGCTCGGCACCACGGTGACTTATCGTTACCACGACCTCACACGCAAGGGGCTGCCACGCTTCGCCAGTTTCCTGCGGGTGCGGGCGGATTGACCGATGAAGAAATGCCGCGGCCGACCTGCACAGGCGGAGTGGCGGAACTAAGGGTTTGCCGCGCTCTCTCCGTCGGCGGATACCGCCACGATGTAATGGCTGCTGCGAAAGAGGAAGCGCTTTTCAACCAGGTGCCACATGGCGATGGCGCAAATTGTGGTCAGGAAAACGGACGTGCCCAGGAGGGTCCACGGGCGGTCGCTGAACCAGCCGGATACCAGAAGAAGCTGAATGATCGGGACGTGCAGAATGTAGACGCCGTAGGAAAAGTCTCCGTACTTGCCGAAGTTCCCCAAATACAGGAACAAACCGAAGAAGGAAACGAGGGCTGCCAGGGCGAACGGTTCGAAGAACGGCATCGGGTACCTGGAGTTGATGGCGAGAGCGATGATAGCCGCAACCACGAAGTAGGCGCTTTTTCGCTCGAACAGAGGCAGGAAATAATAAAAAAAGGCGCCGGCCATGAAATAGGAAAGCTGCCCAGGGAGTTGTCTGCCAAGCCGTACATACAATTCCGATCCGGTACTCTCGGCGATCGATGTCATCAGCATCAAATAGGCAACTGACGCGCAGTAGGTGACGAGAATCACCGAGAAATGCGAGAAGCGTCGGAAGAGAAGAACAAACAGGGGGACCGAGAGATAGAACATCACCTCGATCTTGAGCGTCCAGAGTGCGCCGTTAACTTCGGGTATCGTGTTGGCCTCGAAAACGCCGGGCAGCGTCGGGTGCAGGAAATTCAGGAAGAGCAGGTTGGCGACGACATACTTTACCCATGCCGAGGAGAAATAATCCGCGACGGTCAATGAACTGACCGCCACAAGACCTATGGCACAGAGCATTACCACGGTGAAATAGGCCGGATAGATACGGCGGACCCGTTTCAGGGCGTATGCCCTGAGCGAGGAGGAGCGTTCGAAGCTCATGAAGATAAGGAAGCCGCTGACCACGAAGAAGGCTTTCACGGCCATCCCCGCTGACAGGAATCGCGTAATCGGCTCCAGGTCGCTGAATCCGGACAGGCCGTGAACATGAACCACGCAGACGGTTCCCGCGAACAGTAGTCTGAGAAGGTCGAAGTTGTTGGCTCTCAGGCGATGGCTATCGTGCTGCACAGGGGTCTGCTCCTGGTGTTGGTTCGGTCAGGAAGGAATGAGCCGGCTATTGATTCTGATCTCGTTCGAGGTTCGCAGCCATCTGTTTTCCGACGCGAAGGGCGAATCCTACCAAGTTTCCTCGGTGGTGCGTCGCAAGTGTCTCGACTTTGGTGCAAGGCGAGTTGGCAAGAGCATCAGCGACAAGTCCGCAGCCATACGGATTACAAGGGGTTCCGGCGCTGCGGTACAATCCGCCGCACCAAGATAGCAGGTCGATGCAATGATCCTCGTAACGGGTGGGGCAGGCTTTATCGGCAGCAATTTCGTCCTCGACTGGCTGGCGGCGATCGACGAGCCCGTCATCAATCTCGACGCGCTCACTTACGCCGGCAATCTCGAGAACCTCGTTTCGCTCCAGGGCGATGCCCGCCACATATTCGTCAAGGGCGACATCGGCGACTTCGACCTCGTCGCCAGACTGCTCGCCGAGCACCCCCCGCGCGCCGTCATCAATTTTGCCGCCGAATCGCACGTCGACCGCAGCATCCACGGCCCGGAAGACTTCATCCAGACCAACATCGTCGGCACCTTTCGCCTGCTCGAAGCCGTGCGCACCTACTGGAACAGCCTCGAAGACCTGGCCAAAAACAACTTCCGCTTCCTCCATGTCTCCACCGACGAAGTTTACGGCTCGCTGGGGCAGGATGATCCGGCTTTCAGCGAAACCAACCGCTACGAACCCAACAGCCCGTACTCGGCGAGCAAGGCCGCCAGCGACCACCTCGTGCGCGCCTACCACCACACCTACGGCCTTCCGGTGCTCACCACCAACTGTTCCAACAACTACGGCCCCTACCACTTCCCGGAAAAGCTCATCCCGCTCGTCATCCACAACGCCCTGGCCGGCAAGCCCCTGCCCATCTACGGCGACGGCCAGCAGATCCGCGACTGGCTCTACGTCAAGGACCACTGCAGCGCCATCCGCCGCGTGCTGGAAGCGGGCAGGGTTGGCGAGGTCTACAACGTCGGCGGCTGGAACGAAAAGCCCAACCTCGACGTCGTCCACACCCTGTGCGCCATCCTCGACCAGCTCGCCCCGCGCGCCGACGGCAAGCCATATAAGGAGCAGATCACCTACGTCGCCGACCGCCCGGGCCACGACCGCCGCTACGCCATCGATGCCCGCAAGCTCGAAAGCGAACTCGGCTGGAAGCCGGCCGAGACCTTCGAGACCGGCATCCGCAAGACGGTGCAGTGGTATCTCGACAATCAGGGGTGGGTGCAGAATGTGACCAGTGGCGCCTACCTGAAATGGGTCCGGGTGAACTATGGAGAGCGGCCATGAAGCGCAAGGGCATTATCCTCGCCGGCGGTTCCGGAACCCGACTTTACCCGGTGACCCTGGCGGTGTCCAAGCAGTTGCTCCCGATTCACGACAAGCCGATGATCTACTATCCGCTGAGCACGCTGATGCTGGCGGGAATCCGGGAAGTCCTCGTCATTTCCACCCCGCAGGATACGCCTCGCTTCGAGCAACTGCTGGGCGATGGCGGCCAGTGGGGTCTCAACATAAGCTATGCCGTTCAGTACAGCCCGGATGGCCTGGCCCAGGCTTTCATCATCGGTCACCGGTTCGTCGGCGACGACCACAGCGCCCTGGTGCTGGGCGACAATATCTTTTACGGCCACGAGTTCGCCGGCGACCTCAAGGAAGCGAGTGCCCAGACCAATGGCGCGACCGTGTTTGCCTACCATGTGCAGGATCCCGAGCGCTATGGCGTCGTCGAATTCGACGGGGATGGCAAAGCCGTGAGCCTCGAGGAGAAACCGGCAGCGCCCAAGTCAAACTACGCGGTCACGGGGCTCTATTTCTACGACAACGCCGTCCTCGACATCGCCCGCGACCTGCGGCCTTCACCGCGTGGCGAACTGGAGATCACGGACATTAACAGGGCTTACCTTGAAAGAGACGCCCTCAGCGTCAAGGTCATGGGCCGCGGCCATGCCTGGCTCGATACCGGCACCCACGAGAGCCTTCTCGACGCCAGCCAGTTCATCGCCACCATAGAAAAGCGTCAGGGCCTGAAGGTGGCCTGTCCCGAGGAAATAGCCTACCGCCAGGGTTACATAGATGCCGCTTCACTCGAAAAGCTGGCGCAACCAATGCTGAAGAACCCATACGGCCAGTATCTGATCAGTGTGCTCAGGGAACGTGTGTTCTGATGAAAGTGATTCAGACGGCGATTTCCGACGTCCTCGTCCTCGAGCCCAGATTCTTCGGTGACGAGCGCGGCTTCTTCTTCGAGAGTTTCAACCGCAACGCCTTTCGTCAGGCGACCGGTCTCGATCCGGATTTCGTTCAGGACAACCATTCCCGGAGCGAGAAGAACGTGCTGCGCGGATTGCACTATCAGGTGGCCCCAAAAGCGCAAGGCAAGCTCGTTCGCGTCGTTCTGGGGGCAGTCTTCGATGTGGCAGTCGATATTCGCCAGGATTCGCCGAGCTTCGGGCGCTGGGTCGGCGAGACCCTCAGCGCGGAGAACAGGAAGCAGATGTGGATCCCTCCGGGATTCGCTCACGGATTCCTGACCCTCACCGAGGCGGCGGATTTTCTGTACAAGACGACCGACTATTACGCCCCTGACCATGAGCGCTGCATTGCCTGGAATGACCCTGACATCGGCATCGAATGGCCCTTGGCGGCAGCGGGGCCGATTCTTTCAGGCAAGGACCGGAATGGTGTGCTCCTGAGGGCGGCTGGAAAGGCTCGGGCGGAGTAGCGGTCTTTCGCTTGGCGCGCTCGCTGGAGGGGGCGCAAACTGCTATAATAAACAGTTTTAGGCGAGTCTATTCCATGTGTGGCATCGTCGCGGCAGCAGCCGGCAACAACATTGTGCCTGTTCTCGTTGAAGGCCTGAAAAGGCTCGAGTACCGGGGTTACGATTCGGCGGGACTGGCAGTCATTTCGGGTGACAGCATCGTGCGGGTGCGTTCGGTCGGCCGTGTCGCCGAACTCGAAACCGCGTCGGCCGCCACTAGGTCCATCACCGGCATCGCCCATACGCGCTGGGCCACCCACGGCGTGCCGTCCGAGCGCAATGCTCACCCGCACGTCTCCGGTTCGATCGCCGTCGTCCACAACGGCATCATAGAAAACTACGAGACTCTGCGCACGGAGCTTGGCGCCCAAGGTTATGTGTTTACCTCCGACACCGATACCGAGAGCATCGCGCATCTGGTCGACGCTACACTGAAGTCCGAACCCGACCTCTTCAAGGCCGTCCAGATCGCCTGCCGCCGTCTCGTCGGCGCCTACGCCATCGCCGTCATCGACCATCGCCAGCCGGGCAAGGTCGTCGTTGCCCGCGAAGGCTCGCCGTTGCTGCTCGGCATCTCCGAGACAGGAAACTACGCCGCTTCCGATGCCTCCGCCCTGTTGCAGGTCACCCGCAACATGGTCTATCTGGAAAACGGCGACATCGCCGAGTTGACCGTGGCAGGCGTCAGAATTTCCCGCCTCGACGGCACCCCGGCCGAGCGGCCGGTGCATGTCTCGCAGCTCTCCGCCGCCGCCGTCGAGCTGGGCAACTACCAGCACTACATGCAGAAGGAAATTTTCGAGCAGCCGGAGGCGCTGGCCAACACCCTGGAAATCGTCGGCGGCAGCAAGACCATCCAGCCCGGCATCTTCGGCGCCGAAGCCGCCAGCCTGCTGGCCGACGTCGACTCGATCCTGATCCTCGCCTGCGGCACCAGCAGCCATTCCGGCTACACCGCCCGCTACTGGCTCGAAGCGATCGCCGGCGTCCCGTGCAATGTCGAGATCGCCAGCGAATACCGCTATCGCACGTCCGTTCCCAATCCCAGACAACTGATCGTCGCCATCTCGCAGTCCGGCGAGACCGCCGACACGCTGGCGGCGCTGCGCCACGCCACGAGCCTGGGCCAGACCAGGACCCTGGCAATCTGCAACGTTCCCGAATCGGCCATTGTCCGCGAATGCGCTATGCGTTTCATAACCCGCGCCGGCCCGGAAATCGGCGTTGCCTCGACCAAGGCCTTTACCACCCAGCTCGCGGCGCTGTTCCTGTTGACGCTGGTCATGGCCAAGGTCCGGAACAAGCTGAGCACGCAGAACGAAACCGCCTGCATCGAGCAATTGCGCCACCTGCCGGTGGCGGTCAACAAGGTGCTCGAACTCGAAGACGAAATCAAGGCCTGGGCCCAGCGCTTTGCCGACAAGCACCATGCGCTCTTCCTTGGCCGCGGTCGCCACTATCCGATTGCAATGGAAGGCGCCCTGAAGCTCAAGGAGATTTCCTACATCCACGCCGAAGCCTACC
>ERZ761603.686-NODE-686-length-27582-cov-66.668616_pt1 | contig 27582 bp, 26 predicted proteins | sample MGYA00511879_ERZ761603 | MGnify/ENA primary metagenome ERZ761603 (study PRJEB28899, sample SAMN02850040) | bioreactor sludge metagenome | biome: EBPR Sludge; feature: EBPR Bioreactor; material: flocular biomat | place: Australia: Thorneside Wastwater Treatment... | reverse complement strand
CCACCAACGGCACCTCGACCGCCAACAAGATCGTCGTCCAGGCGATGGTCCGGCCCGATGACATCGTCCTGGTCGACCGCAACTGTCACAAATCGCACCACTATGGCATGGTGCTGGCGGGTGCGCAGATCACCTACCTCGAGGCCTATCCGCTGCATGAGTACTCGATGTACGGCGCGGTGCCGATCCGCCACATCAAGGAAACGCTGCTCGAAATGCGCCGCGCCGGAACGCTGAACCGCGTGCGCATGGTTCTCCTGACCAACTGCACCTTCGATGGCATCGTCTATGACGTCGAGCGGCTGATGCTCGAATGCCTGGCGATCAAGCCCGATCTGGTCTTCCTGTGGGACGAGGCGTGGTTTGCCTTTGCCCGCTTCCACCCGGTGTACCGTCAGCGCACCGGCATGGCCGCGGCCGCCAAGCTGACCGAGATGTTCCAGAGCGAGGCGTATGCCCAGCGCTACGCCGAATTCGCCAGCAGTTTCGACGCGGCTGCCTGGGCCGACGACGAACGGGTGCTCAACACCCGCCTGCTGCCCGACCCGACCAAGGCCAGGGTGCGGGTCTACGCCACGCAGTCCACCCACAAGACACTGACCGCGCTGCGCCAAGGATCGATGATCCACGTCTGGGATGTCGACTTCAAGGACAAGGCCGAGGAGGCTTTCCATGAAGCCTACATGACGCACACCTCGACCTCGCCCAACTACCAGATCCTCGCCACCCTCGACGTCGGCCGGCGGCAGATGGAGCTCGAAGGCTACGAACTGGTACAGCGGCAGCTCGAGCTGGCAATGAATCTGCGTGAGCAGGTGAAGACGCATCCCCTGCTGAAACGTTATTTCCGCTTCCTGACGGTGGCCGATCTGGTGCCCGAGGAGTTTCGCGAGTCGCACGTCGAGTCGCTGTACAACGTCGAAACCGGCTGGGTCAACCTGTTCAAGGCCTGGCGCACCGACGAGTTCGCGCTCGACCCGAGCCGTGCCACGCTGTCGATCGGCCTGTCGGGAATGGATGGCGACACGATGAAGAACAAGTATCTGGCCGACAAGTACGACATCCAGATCAACAAGACCTCGCGCAACACGGTGCTGTTCATGACCAACATCGGCAGCACCCGCTCGACGATCGCCTACCTGATCGAAGTCCTGGTGAACATAGCCCGTGACATCGACGAGAAGGTCGCCGACATGAGCACCCTCGAACGCCGCATCCACGAAAAGCGCGTGCGCTCGCTGACCATCGAGCTGCCGCCGCTGCCCAATTTTTCATCTTTCCACACCGCGTTCCGCGGCCGCAGCGTCGACGGTCGCAGCGAAACCCGCGATGGCGACATCCGTAGCGCCTTCTTCCTGGGTTACGACGAGGCAAACTGCGAGTACCTGGTCATGGACGAGACCGATCAGGCAATGAAAGGCGGTCGCGAATGCGTCTCCGCCCAGTTCGTCATTCCCTACCCGCCCGGTTTCCCGATCCTGGTGCCCGGCCAGGTGATCAGTGCCGAGATCCTGAAGTTCATGCGGGCGCTCGACGTACGCGAGATCCATGGTTTCCGGCCTGAACTGGGTTTTCGCATCTACACCGAGGCGGCGCTGCAACGTTCCGCGCAGGCGAACGCAGTGTGGACGGCGCAGATCAATGCGCAGGCCGAACCCGGTTGAATCGGTGAGCGGTCAGCACCAAGAGGGCAGTTTCATGGCAGTCACAATCACGAGGAGAAGACAATGGCCCACACCGTAAAGAACGTTGCCGACCTGCTGCTGATGTTCCACCGCAACGAGCGCCCGATCTATTTCATCAGCGCCACCAACTTCAACCTGCTGGGCATGGATCGCTGGGTCAACCGCTTCCGCTACATCAGCTACATCGATTGCTTCGACGGCCGGCATCCGAATGTGTTCGTGCCACCGGAGTCGCCGCACGCCGAGTTCGAGTCCATCGAGGACATCAACAACTATCTGCTGCAGCACAAGGACGTGGTCGACCTGATCGAGCGCCGCGGTGGCAATCCGGTAGCGACCTTCCTGATGTTCGACGAGAAGACCGAGTCACTGGCCAAGGAACTCGGCATGGAAGTCTGGTTTCCGCCAGCCAAGCTGCGCCAGCGCCTGGACAACAAGATGGAAACCGTGCGCATCGGCAACAAGGTTGGTGTCCTGTCGGTGCCCAATGCCCTCGAGAAGGTGAGCAGCTACGCCAGCCTCAGGGAGACTTGCGAGCGCAACGGCCTGGGGCATGACCTGGTGATCCAGTCGGCCTATGGCGACTCTGGCCACACTACCTTCTTCATTGCGTCCGAAGAGGATTTCAACAAGTACAAGGACGAAATCATCAACGACCCCGAGGTCAAGATCATGAAGCGCATCAACTGCCGTGGCGCGACGCTCGAAGCCTGCGCCACGCAGTCGGGCACGCTGGTCGGCCCGCTGCTCACGGAAGTGGTCGGTGCCCGCGAACTGACGCCCTACAAGGGTGGCTGGTGTGGCAACGAGGTGTTTCCCGGCGCCTTTACCGAAGATGTGCGTGCGAAGTGCCGTGACATGGCAGAGCGCTTCGGCAATCAGTTGCTCGAGGAAGGCTATCGGGGTTATTTCGACCTCGATTTCCTGATCGACCAGGACAACGGCGAGGTTTACCTCGGCGAGCTGAACCCGCGCGTTTGCGGCGCCAGCCCGATGACCAACCATGCCGCGCATGCCTATGCCGATGCGCCACTGTTCCTGTTCCACCTGCTCGAGTTCTCCGGCGTACCGTTCGACCTGAATGTGCGTGAAATCAACGACCGCTGGGCGCAGCCGCACTTCATCGATTCCTGGTCGCAGGTAGTGATGAAGTACACCGAGAAACACGTCGATCAGGTGACCCACGCGCCCGCTACCGGCATCTACCGCATGGGCGAAGACGGCGGTGTCAGCTACCAGCGCTTCGACTACAACCGCAAGGCCATCGATACCGAGCGCGAGGCCTTCTTCATGCGCATCACCGGCCCGGGCGACTATCGCTACGAGGGCGCCGACCTGGGTATCCTGATCACCCGCGGCCGCGCGATGGACGACCACTTCAAGCTCAACCTGCGTGCCCGCGACTGGATTCGCGGCATCAAGAACTACTACGCCGGCAAACCCATCGTCACCACCCAGCACGCAGCCGCACCAGAGCCGGGTGCGTTCAAGATCCTTTGACGTGCTGCATTCCGACATGCCCATCCATCAGCGCTTCACCGCGCTGGTGGAGGACGAACCCGGCGAGGCGTGGCAGGCACTGTTCGAGCGCTGCTGGCCGGGCTACCGTGACTGGTACCTGCGCAGCGGCGTTTTCGAACGACCCGGCTACCTGGACTGTCGGCGCGCGCTGCGCCAGCATATGCCGGAACTGGTGCCCATCTGGGAGCGTCTGGTGGAGCTGGCTGGCGGCAGTGACATCGAGGCCCGCCTGCTCTCGCTGTGGTGCCCGCCGGCCTACATTGCCGGTTGTTCGCAAGGGATCTGGATCGACCCGACCCACCAGCAAGGCCCGGCCCTGCTGCGCAACTACGACTATTCTCCCGCACTGCTGGAAGGTAACTGGCTGGCTACCCGCTGGTGCGGTCACCAGGTGCTGGCCATGGGCGATTGTCTGTGGGGTGCGCTGGACGGCATGAACGAAGCGGGTCTGGCCGCGTCACTGAGTTTTGGCGGCAGGAATCAGGCCGGCAAAGGCTTCGGCATCCCCCTGGTCGTCCGCTACCTGCTGGAGGTGGCGACCACTGTGGAAGAGGCCTGCGAAGTCCTCAAGCGTGTTCCCGTGCACATGTCGTACACCATCACCTTGCTCGACAGTGCGTGCCATTGGGCCACCGTGTTCGTAGGGCCGGACATCGCCACCTATGTGACCCGTCGCCGGGCCGTCAGCAACTTCCAGCACCAGGTGGATTGGTCCCAGCACGCCAAGGCCACCTGCGCCGTGGAACGCCTCGTCGCCATGCAGCAGGTGGTGGTGGAGCAGCCTCGCCCGTTGTCGGAAGCCACGGCGGCACTACTGCAGCCACCTCTGTTCCAGATGAGATACCGGCGCGGCTATGGCACGCTCTACAGCGCGGTCTACCAGCCCGCCCACCGCAGCGTGGATTTGCTGTGGCAAGATCAGCGCTGGCAGCAATCGCTGCTCGCGCCACAGGCCGGCGAACGCGACATTGTGTTCCCCGCTGACCCACCCGAAGTGATCTTGAGTTAAATTGAGAAGGAGGCAGACACGATGTTCACAATTTCGCGGCGCTTCGCCATTGCTGTAACGCTTGCCACTGCCCTGATGTCGGCGCCAGTTCTGGCGCAGGAACTGACCGGTACGCTGAAGAAGATCAAGGATACCGGGAGCATCACGCTGGGGCATCGCGAGTCGTCGATCCCGTTCTCGTACTATAACGACAAGCAGCAGGTCATCGGCTACTCGCAGGACATGATGCTCAAGGCGGTGGATGCGATCAAGGCCGAATTGAAGCTCGCCAAACTCGATATCAAGCTGGTGCCCGTCACCTCCGAGAATCGCATCGCGCTCGTCCAGAACGGATCGGTCGACCTGGAATGCGGTTCGACGACCAACACCACCGAACGTCAGAAACAGGTCAGCTTCTCGAACAGCCTCTTTGTCGTCGGTACCCGTCTGCTGACCAAGACCAACTCCGGGATCAAGGATTTTCCTGACCTGGCTGGCAAGAGCGTCGTGACCACCGCCGGCACCACCTCCGAACGTCTGCTGCGCAAGATGAACGAAGACAACAACATGAAGATGAAGATCATCGGCACGAAGGATCACGGGGAATCGTTCCTGACCCTGGAAACCGGCCGCGCGGTGGCCTTCGTGATGGACGAAGTGTTGCTCTATGGCGAATTGGCAAAAGCCAAGAACACCAGCGAATGGGCCGTGGTCGGTACGCCGCAGTCGTATGAAGCCTATGGCTGCATGTTGCGCAAGGATGACCCGGCGTTCAAGAAGGTCGTCGATGAGGCGCTCGCCAAGGTGATGACCTCGGGCGAAGCCGAGAAGATCTACGCCAAGTGGTTCCTGCAGCCGATCCCGCCGAAGGGTCTGAACCTCAACTTCCAGCTCTCGTACGCACTCAGGAAGCTGTACAAGTCGCCCAACGACAAGGCCTACCAGTAAGTTTCGCGCCACGCTCTGAGGAAAGCGCCATCGCTTTCATGGCTGGCCAGAAATGAAGCTGGGTCGATTCCTGCCAATGACCCGGCAACAGGCGCTGTCGGGTCATTTTCAACTCTCCTGCGCCGACCGCACTGCTGCTGATGGCTGCCGGCACCAAGTGACGGATCAGAGATGGGCGTGGACCAATGGCGTGGCCTCCGCACCCGCAGCAGGGCCACCGGCACCCGACACAATAGGGGCCGCCTGCAGGACAGAACTCTCTGCTCCGCCGACCACCTCGACTGGTGGCGCAACGCGGTCGGAACGAGATCCGCGTGTCGGCTTGATCAAAGGTCCAAGGCTGTCCAGATAGTCTTTCTTCCCCAAGTGTTTCTGGTAGACCGGAAACTCGATCGGCCGGTCACGGAAACTCTTGAGCGTTTGGCCCAGGCCGCGGATACCCACCGCTCGCTCCCGGCGAACCCGCGACAGATCGATTTCCACCGGGATGGTTTCTTCGCCCCCCCCCGCCTCGTGGATCACGTAGCCCGATGGGCCAACGACAATCGACCGCCCCGTGCCACAATCGCCCACACCGTTGACATCGAAGAAGTAGCACTGGTTGATGGTGGCACTGGCACGCGCGATCGGCAACTCGACATCCCGGTCAATCGTGTCGGTCATGGTCGGGTGAAGAATGCATTCAGCGCCCATCGACACCAGCGTCCGGGTCGTTTCCGGGAACCACATGTCGTAACAGATGGAAACACCGAAGCGCCCGACGTCAGGCACGTCAAACACACAGAATTCGACGCCCGGTCTGATGCCCATTTCGTAGGGAAGGAAGGGGAACATCTTGCGGTAGCGAGTCACCACCGTCCCATTCGGATCGATCACCGGTGTGGTGTTGTAGATATCATCGCCGACCCGCTCGAACATCGATCCCGGCAGGAGCCAGAGACCGTGTTTGGCTGCCATCTGACAAAACAGCCCCTCGGCAGGACCACCCGTCGGTTGTGCGTGGAACGGTGCTGGCCCAAAAGGGGCCAGCTCACTGAACACCACCATCTGCACCCAGGGAAAACGGGCCATCAGGACATCCAGCTTGTGGCCCATCGCATTGATGTTCGCATGCTCCATCGAGATGCTCATCTGGATGCCAGCAATTGAAAAAGGAATCATTAAGCTGCTTCTCCTGGCCTTTCAATTGATTGTACGACGATCTTCCGACTTGACGTCAAGGACCCGAACCCCGATCCGGAGCCGGAGCCGGAGCCGATACTACCACGCCCGAACCGGGAGATGCTTGCCTCCCGCTGCAGGCAGGGTTGCCCGACGCCGGCGATCGACGCTGCGCCGGGCCCTCTCTGGACGACCCGATCAGGCGCCAATCGCCCGCAGCGACGCCTCGATGATCTCCAGTCCTTCATCCAGTACTGCTTGCGAAATGGTCAACGGCAGCATCACCCGCAATACGTTGCCGTAGGGTCCACACAACAGCAACAACAGACCCCGTTTGGCCGCTTCATTCTTCAGTGCCGTGGCCAGATCTGCTGCCGGTTGCCGCGGATCACCGTTGCGGCAGAACTCCACCGCGGTCATCGCTCCCAGTCCGCGCACCTCGACGATGCTGGAGAACTCCTCCATCATGGCGCCGAACCTTGTCCGCAGGTGTTCGCCAAGCGCCATCGAGCGAGCACAAAGCTGTTGCTCCTCGAGCACGTCGAGTACCGCCAGCGCTCCGGCAACCGCGACAGGATTTCCAGCGTAGGTGGAACCCAGCCCGCCAATGTCCGCGGCATCCATGAGCTGCGCCTTGCCGACGACGGCGGCAACCGGCAGCCCACCACCCAGACCTTTGGCCAGGGTGATGATGTCCGGCTCGATGCCATAGTGCTCGCTGGCAAACAGTTTCCCGCAACGGCCAAATCCGGTTTGTACTTCATCGGCAACCAGCAGTATCCCGTGCGCGTCGCAGAGTGCCCGCAGGCGGCGCAGAAAACCGAGCGGCGCAGGAACGTATCCGCCTTCTCCCTGCACCGGTTCGATGAAAATTGCCGCAACCCGCGAGGCTTCGATGCTGGAAGCGAAAAGCCGTTCGATCGCGACGATGGAATCGTCTTCCGAGATACCGTGCAGGGCATTCGGGAACGGGACATGAAAGATCTCGCCCGGGAATGGCCCGAACTTGATCTTGTATGGAGCCACCTTGCCGGTCAGTGCCATACCGAACAGGGTGCGACCATGGAAACCGCCACTGAAGGCGATCAAGCCGGAGCGTCCGGTTGCCGCACGAGCAATCTTCACGGCATTCTCGACCGCCTCTGCACCGGTGTTGACGAGAAACGATTTCTTCGGCGAGTCGCCCGGAGCGGCAGCATTGAGCCGCTCGCAAAGCTCGACGTACGATTCGTAGGCCACCACCTGGAAACAGGTATGAGTGAACGATTCCAGTTGCCGGTGCGCCGCAGCGACGATCCGGGGATGGCAGTGCCCGGTATTGACCACCGCGATGCCGGCGCAGAAGTCGATCCAGCGACGGCCCTCCACATCCCAGATTTCTGCATTCTCGGCCCTTTTGGCGAACAAGGCGTGCCCCTGACCGACGCCCCTCGGCAGAGCAGCGACGCGTCTGGCCATCAGCTCGGCATTGGTCGTCAGGGTGAGTTTTTCGTTCGGTGCATTCATGTCCATCTCCATTGCGAAATTGGTTCGCCGGCTCAGTCGATCCCGCCGACGCAGATATATTTGATTTCCAGGTAATCCTCGATTCCGTACCTGGAACCCTCGCGACCCAGCCCGGAGGATTTCATCCCGCCGAACGGCGCAACCTCGGTCGAGATCAGGCCGGTGTTGATGCCGACCATGCCGTATTCCAGCGCACTGGCCACACGCATGCTGCGTGCCAGGTTCTCGGTAAAGAAGTAGGACGCGAGGCCGTACTCCGTATCATTGGCCATGGCCACCGCATCGGCCTCCGTCTTGAAGGTGAAGACGGGGGCCACCGGCCCGAACACTTCTTCACGCGCCATGCGCATCGCCGGCGTCACGTCGGCCAGGATCGTCGGCTCGTAATAGGTTCGACCCAGGCTGTGGCGCCTGCCGCCACAGACGACACGAGCCCCCTTGTCGCAGGCATCGGCGACCAGTTCCTCGACCTTGGCGATCGCTGCGTCGTCGATCAGCGGGCCCTGGCTCACCCCCTCTTCTGCGCCGTTGCCGACGCGCAGAGCGGTGACGGCAGCGACGAGTTTCTCCACGAACACATCGCGGACACTTTCCTGCACCAGCAACCGGTTCGCGCAAACGCAAGTCTGACCCGTGTTGCGATACTTGGAGAGCATCGCGCCCTGCACCGCAGCGTCCAGATCGGCATCGTCGAATACGATGAACGGGGCGTTGCCTCCCAACTCCAGGGACAGCTTCTTGATCGTCGGTGCGCACTGCTGCATGAGAATCCGACCCACCTCGGTGGAACCGGTAAAGCTGAGCTTGCGCACCGTCGGATTGGCGCACAGCTCGCCACCGATCGCGACCGGATCGCCGGTGAGCACATTGAATACCCCTTTGGGAACACCCGCCCTTGCCGCCAGTTCAGCCAGCGCAAGCGCCGATAACGGTGTTGCCTCGGCTGGCTTGAGCACCACCACACAGCCGGCAGCCAGAGCCGGGCCCACCTTGCGGGTGATCATCGCCGCCGGAAAGTTCCAGGGCGTGATCGCCGCACAGACGCCGATCGGCTCCTTGGTCACCAGAACGCGCTTATCGGCGTTATGCGGGGGAATGACGTCGCCGTAGGTGCGCTTTCCTTCCTCGGCAAACCACTCGATGAACGCGGCGGCATAGGCGATCTCGCCGCGTGCTTCCGCCAGCGGCTTACCCTGCTCAGCCGTCATGAGGCGGGCCAGATCCTCCTGATTGCCGAGCAACGACTCATACCATCGCCGCAGAATCCTCGCCCGCTCCCCTGCCGTCCTGGCGCGCCAGGCTGGCAGGGCGATCCGTGCCGCCTCGATGGCGCGACGGGTTTCAGTAACGCCCGCGTCTGGCACTGTCGCCAATTGCTCGCCGGTCGCCGGGTTGATCACGGGGAAGGTCCGGGCACTGTCGGCCCCGACCCATTCGCCGTCGATGTAGCACGACTGCTTCAGCAGTGTCGTATCGGAAAGTTCCAAAGGTCGATCTCCTATTGGCGTCATCACGTAGAAATCGCTCGCCGGCGGCACGGCAGTCGCCACCGGGAACATCGCTGAGTCTAGCCGGCGCGGCAGTACACAGCGGAACCAATTGTTGCGACAATCCTGATACCAATTCGGCCACCTCTTCGATGGACAAGTCGCTCTGCGCAGAACTGATCAGATCCCGGTTGGACAGCGAGGCGAGTGGATCCCGCACACAAACGGCGTTTTGCCTGGCGATCCGGCGTCTGATTCTCGATGGCGAATTGCCTCCGGGCAGTCCGCTGCCGCCGACGCGCATGCTGACAAACGAACTCGGTCTCAGCCGGAGCACGCTGGTAAGAGCCTACGAGCAGCTCCGGCTGGAGGGGTATCTGCAGAGTCGCGGCGGTTCCGCCACTCTGGTGTCGGAGGCCCTGTCATTCACCGCGCCAAGCAATGCGCCGCGTGGTCGCCCATGGCGGCACGGCAGGCCCTTGTCGCGACGTGGTGCCGAGATCGCACAGCACGCCACCAGCAGCCCGATCCAGAGCGGCGCGTTTGTGCCCGGAGTCCCGGACGTCAGACTGTTCCCGTTCGCAACCTGGCGGCGCCTTTTATCGAAGTATGTTTGCTTCGAACACCGCCAACTGGCTCGCTATGGCCACGGCGGATATGGGCCGTTGAAAGCGGTGCTGGCCGAATACTTGCGTGTCTCACGGATGATGTCGTGTTCGCCCAGGCAGATCCTCATCCTGAATGGTTCCCATCAGGCCATCGACCTGTGCGCGAGAATGCTCTGCGATGAAAAGGATCGCGTCTGGATGGAGGACCCCGGTTACTGGGGCGCCAGCAATGTCCTGCGGGCCAACGGACTGCACATCGAACCGATCCCGGCGGACGACCAAGGCATGTCTCTCCCGGCGGACCCGGAGTCGCCACCGCGCATGATCTTCGTCTCCCCCTCCAGCCAGTACCCGACTGGAGTGGTGATGTCCCTGAACCGGCGGATCAAGTTGCTCGAACTCGCCGAGGCGCATGAGTCCTGGGTCATAGAAGACGACTACGACAACGAGATCCGCTATCACCCGTACACCATCGGATCCCTGTTCAGTCAGGCGCGCTCTCAACGAGTCATCTATCTGGGCACCTTCAGCAAGACCATGTTTCCCGGCTTACGCCTGGCCTACCTGGTTGTCCCGGAAGACCTGGCCGAATCCTTTGCCATCGGCAATGCCGAACTTTACAGGGAGGGGCGACTGATCGAACAGGCAGCGCTCGCCGAATTCATCGACGCGGGGTACCTGAGCGCCCATCTGCGCCGGATGCGCAATATCTATCAGGAACGCCGCAACGTGCTACGCAGGGCGATCGAATCCCGGCTCGGAGACTTGGTGAGCACCACCGGGGGCCTGGCTGGTCTGCACCTTCCCTACTTTTTCAATCAGCCTTTCGACGATGTGGCGCTCTCCGAGGAAATGCTCGAAGCCGGCATCGTGCTGCGTCCGCTCTCCATGTACTACGCTGATGCCGGTCACTGTCGGTCCGGGATGGTTCTCGGATTCGCCGCAGTCGACGCCAAAACCATCGAGTCCGCCTCCGACCAGTTGTGCACCGTGGTCGAGCGACGGCGTCAGCGCGATCAGGAGCCGCTTCCGGCACGGCCGGGGCAACAATGAAAAACCCATTGTTGGCCGGCAACGACCCGGGAGCGACGCCATCGGGATGCTCGATCGCCGGCGGCTGGCACTCGCCAGCCGCGGTCGCCGCTTGCTCGGCCTGATCGACCAGCATCCGGATGCGCGTCATCACGTGTCGCGCATTGATAAAGACCAACGCTGCGCAGAGCCGGTCGATCAGCAGGCCCGCCGCCGGCCGAATCGACAATCGGGCTGCGTGACTGGCTGGCGGGAAACCGAAAGCCTTGCCAGAGTCCGGCGAAAAATGTTCGCCGGGCCGAGCCCTGCCAGTGCGTGATTGGGGCATACCCCGCACCACGGAAACCGCGCACTGGCGGGAACGATCAATTTCACTTTCAGTGAAAAAATTTTCGTTGAAAGTGAAAATATTTTCCTGGCGACATGAAATGTTGCATCGTCGACAGGCAGAATTTCCACTTCGACCGAAAATCTTCAGGTATTGCGGCAGGCGGGTGGATCCTCCCGATCGATCCCTGCCGCAGTTCGATCGGACGCCGCACCTGCGTGGTGGAAGATTGCCGGCGGCGGTTCGAACCATCCCTCGTCGAGTCCCTCGCCGCCAGGCGCGGCCTGGCCGGAGGCAGGCTCGAGGTGCGCCGTGGCGCCGCAGCGCTTGCCGGCGATTGTGCAATCTGTACTACAATCGACCCGGAGCAGCGCCATGCTGACTGATTGATCAATCACCCGGGAAATCCCCCATGCGTCGCACACCCGCCCTCCTCGTCGTCCTGGCTTGCGCGGCCGCGTCGGCGTCTGCCCAGAGCACGGCGCCGGCCAACCTGCAGCCGCTGCCGGCAGTGCCCCCGCCACCGCCCGAAATGGCGCCTTTTGACGCAGCCCTCGAACCGGAAGTCACGATCAAGAAGCGCGAGGGCGAAACCGTCGAGGAGCACCGGGTCAACGGCAAGCTGTACATGATCAAGGTGACACCGGAGCACGGCGTCCCGTACACCCTGATCGACCGCGAAGGCGACGGCAACTTCAGCCGGGAAACGCTCGGCGCACCCGACGTCAGCGTCCCGATGTGGACGATCGGCACCTTCTGAGCAACCGCCGGCCGACCAGCAAGCTTCACCGCCCTTCCGGTCCGCCATGTCGGTGTTCACCCAGCTCACCACCGGACAGGCAGCCGCCTGGCTCGACGGCTACGCAGTGGGCCACCTGCAAGGGCTGGAGGGGATTGCCGAGGGCGTGCAGAACTCGAACTTCTTCCTCGGCACGACGCATGGCCAGTACGTGCTGACCCTCTTCGAGCAGGTGCCGCGCGCGCAACTGCCGTTCTTCACCCGCCTGATGGCGCATCTGGCCGCCCGCGGCATCCCCTGCCCGCAACCCGTCGCCAATCGCCGCGGCGCGTACGTCGGACGACTCGCCGGCAAACCGGCGGTGATCGTCAGCCGCCTCGCCGGGGCGTCGGAACCCCGCCCGACGCCGGCGCAATGCGCGGCGCTCGGCGACATGCTGGCCAGACTGCATCTCGCCGCGCAATCCTGTCCGCCCCCGCTCCCGGCACATGTGCGCGATACGGCCTGGTGCGCCGGCGGCGCGGCGCGGCTTGCCCCCTGCCTGGCCGCCGACGATGCGGCGCTCCTCGATGACGAAGTACGGCATCAGCAGACCGGCCGGCCGAGCGTCCTGCCGCGTGGCGTGATCCACGCCGACCTGTTTCGCGACAATGTGCTGTTCCTCGGCGATCGCGTCAGCGGCCTGCTCGACTTCTACTTCGCCGGCATCGACGACCTGCTCTTCGATCTTGCGGTGACGGTCAACGACTGGTGCAGCACGGCGAGCGGAGAACTCGATGCCGAACGCGGCAATGCCCTGCTCGCCGCCTATCACCGCCGGCGGCCGCTGGTCACCGCCGAGCAGGCCGCCTGGCCAACCCTGCTGCGCGCCGCCGCGCTGCGTTTCTGGGTATCGCGCCTGCTCGACCGGCATTTGCCGAGACCCGGCGATCTGGTCACGCAGCGCGATCCCGACGTCTACCGTAACATCCTGCTGGCACGTCGCGCACCCGCCGACGGCGCATCGTGCCTGACTTCGGTCGAAGGGAATCCGCATGTCGAATGGTGACCTGCCGCAGGTCAGGGCGCACTACGAAGCCCTCCCCTATCCGCCACGCGACCCCGCCGATGAAGGGCAGCGACTGCTCACCACCTGGCTCGATTCGCTGGCCATGATCAACCACTACTGCTTCGCCGGTGAACAGGGTTTTCGCAATGGCTTCCGGGCGCTCGTCGCCGGTGCCGGCACGGGCGACACGACGATCTACCTGGCCGAGCAGTTGCGGGCGAGCAATGCGGAAATCGTCCATCTCGACCTGAGCGCCGCCAGCACGGCCATCGCGCGGCGGCGCGCGGCAATCCGCCAGCTCGACAATATCGTCTGGCGGCAGGAGTCGCTGCTCGACCTGCCACGACTCGGCCTCGGCAAGTTTGATTACATCAACTGCTCGGGCGTCCTGCACCATCTCGCAGACCCCGACGCCGGCCTGCGCGCGCTGCTCACGGCGCTCGCCCCGGATGGCGCGCTCGGCATGATGGTCTACGCGACCTACGGTCGCACCGGGGTCTATCAGATGCAGGAACTGCTGCGCCGGATCAACGCCGGCAGCGAGAGCATGGAGCGGCGCCTGGACAATGCCCGCCAGGTCCTGGCGACGCTACCGCCGACCAACTGGTTCGCACGCGCCGAGTCGCTGATCGCCGATCATCGGCGCGGTGATGCAGGAATCTACGATCTCCTGTTGCATGCGCAGGACCGCTCCTACACCGTCGAACAGCTCTACGCCTGGCTGCATGACGGTCATCACCTGCACATCGAGTTCTCGGACGTCGGCCGCGGGCGCTCGCCCTACCTGCCGGAACTGGTTCTGGCGCCACAGCGGCCACCTTTCCTGACCGCTGTGGCGCAACTGCCGCTGCGACAACAGTACGCCATCGCCGAACTGCTGGGCGGCACGCTGATCACCCATTCCTTCTTTCTGACCCGCCGCCCGCGCGTCGCACCCTACGGCAACGCAAGCTGCATTCCCTTCTTCTGTCACGAGCCGATCAGCGGACCCGAACTGTCGGCGATCATCCATCGCAACACGGCCCGTCCCTTCGTCATGCGGCACAGCCACACGGGGATCACCACCCCGCTGGAGACCGGCAGGTTCGGCAAGTTCATCCTCAAGTACATCGACGGCCGGCGCAGTTTCGAGCAGATTTTTGCTCTGGTGCGCAGCGAGGAGAAGTTCCGCAAGTCACCCCCGGGCAACGCAGCGCTGTTCGAGGACTTCGCGGCGCTCTACGGGTTTCTCAACGCGATCGAGCGCCTGCTGCTGACGCGCTGCCGCGTCTGACGCGATTCCGGCACGACCTGGCTTGCCTCATTCGTTCCAGCCGGCTAGCATCCGTCTCTTTCACCTTCGACCGAAGACCTGATGGAGCCATTCCCGATCCCTGCCCCGGCGTTCAACGGCACCAGCCGCCGGGTCGAGCCCGGCAGCGCCTTCGACTGGCTGCGGCAGGGCTGGGCAATCTTCGTCGTCAATCCGGCCATCTGGATCGCGATGATGATTCTCCTGGTCGTCATCTACCTTGGCCTGGCGATCGTCCCGCTGATCGGACCCCTCGCCGCCCATCTGCTCACCCCGCTACTGGCGGCCGGCCTGCTGCTCGCCTGCCAGAAGACGGTACGCGACCAGCCGATCGCCATCGGCGACCTGTTCGCCGGCTTCCAGCGCAACAGCAGCGGGCTGCTGACCCTGGGCGTACTGTACCTGGGCGCCCTGCTGCTCCTGCTGCTGATCCTTTTCGTACTGGTCGGCGGCGGCATCGGCGGCGGTCTGCTGCTCGCCAACCCGCTCGGTGCCGGCATCGCCCTCGGCGGCCTGCTGCTCGCCGGCCTGTTCTGGCTCCTGCTGTCGCTGCCGCTCATGATGGCCATCTGGTTTGCGCCGGCCCTGGTCCTGTTCAACGACATGTCGCCGATCGCCGCACTGCACGCCAGCTTTCGATGCTGCCTCAAGAATATCTTCGTCTTTCTCGTTTACGGACTGCTCGTCATGGTCCTCTGCTTCTTCGCGGCGCTGCCGGCCGGCCTCGGCTTCCTGGTGCTCGGTCCAGTGCTGGCCGGCTCGGCCTATGCTTCCTATCGTGATACTTTCCTGGCCGACTGAACGGACCGACGACATGCAGGCACTGACTCTTCCCGCGGCACAAGGCTGGCGCTGGCTAAGCGATGGCTTCCGGCTCTTTCGCAAGAACCACCTGATGCTCACCTTCCTGGTGATCAGCTACTGGATGCTGATGGCCCTGGTCAATATCATCCCGGTGCTCGGCACGATCATCACCACGCTGTGCATTCCGGCCTTCTCGGTCAGCCTGATGAACGCCTGCCGCAATATCGACCGCGCTGCGCCGCTGACGCCGCAGCTCCTGTTCTCCGGTTTTCACGACAACCTGCGCTCGCTGCTCATGCTTGGCGCCATCTACCTGGCGTCGACGGTCGCCATCCTGGCCGCCTCGGCGCTGGCCGACGACGGCGCGCTGATGGCCATGATGCTGGCGGGGCAAAAACCCGACGCAGAGGTCGTCGCCAGCGGCAGCCTGCTGTTCGCGGCGCAAATCGCGCTGCTCCTGCTCTGCCCGGTGGTGATGGCCTACTGGTATGCGCCGGTGCTCGCCGGCTGGCACGGTCTGCCGCCAGTCAAGGCACTGTTCTTCAGCTTCGTCGCCTGTCTGCGCAACTGGCGCGCCTTCCTGGTGTATTCGCTGTCCATCGGCGTCCTGGCGACCCTGCTCCCGGCGCTGATCATCGGCGTTCTCGCCGCCCTGCTGCCGGACGGAGCGTCATTGGTGGTGGTGGCGATGAGCGTGCTGGCGATCCTGGTGCTCGCCCCCACCCTGTTTGCCAGCTTCTATGTCAGTTATCGCGACGTTTTCGTCGACATCACCCCGACGGATGGCTGACCCGGCGCGCGCGCGGCAGCCGCTGGGAATCTTCGGCGGCACCTTCGACCCGGTGCATTTCGGTCATCTGCGCCTCGCCGAAGAGGCCGCCGATGAACTCGCGCTGGCCGGCATCCGCTGGATTCCGGCCGGCCAGCCGGCCCTGCGCGCGGCGCCGCAAACCACGGCCAGACAACGACTGGCGATGGTGCAACTGGCGACGGCCGGCAACCCGTGCTTCGCGGTCGATGCGGCCGAAGTCGCAGCCGCCCGGCCGAGTTACACGGTGGAAACGCTCGAACGTCTGCGCTCGACCGACTCGTGTGGAGCACAGCGGCCGCTGGTGCTGCTGCTTGGCGCCGACGCCTTCGCCGGACTGCCCGGCTGGCATCGCTGGCAGTCGCTGTTCGATCTGGCGCATCTGGGCATCGCGCATCGCCCCGGCCACCCGCTCGACCTCGCCCGGCTGGCACCGGCGCTCGCCGAGCAATGCCGTGCTCGCCGGCGCGACAGCCGCACGGCACTCGCCGAATCGCCAGCCGGTTGCATCGTCACTTTCGCCATGACCCAACTGGCGATCTCGGCCAGCCGGATTCGGGCGCTGCTGACCAGCGGGAGCAGCGTCCGCTATTTGCTGCCCGATGAAGTTATCGCTTATATTCGACACCATCATCTTTACCCGGAATGCTGAATTGCCCATGAAACTCCCCGAGCTGGAAAAACTCGTGGTCGACGCACTCGAAGACATCAAAGGCCGTGATGTCGAGGTCATCGACACCTGCCGGTTGACCTCGCTCTTCGAGCGCATGGTCATTGCCTGCGGTGACTCCAACCGGCAGGTGAAATCGCTGGCGCGCAACGTGCAGGACAAGGTGCGCGCGGCGGGCGGGCAAGTGCTCTCCTGCGAAGGCGAGGAAGTCGGCGAGTGGGTCCTGGTCGACCTCGGCGACATCATCGTGCATGTCATGCAGCCGGCGGTGCGCAGCTACTACAACCTCGAGGAACTCTGGGGCGGCAGGGGCCCGCTGCGTATCCGCCGGGCGCGCGGCGAGGCCATGGAGGCAAGCGTCGTCAACGGCGGATGAAACTCGCCATCCTGGCCGTCGGCCACAAGCCACCGGCCTGGGTTGCCGCAGGCTGCGCCGAGTACCTCAAACGCATGCCGCGCGAACTGCCGGTGTCGGTGGTCGAAGTCAAACCGGAAACACGCGGCGCCAAAACCCGCGAACAATTGCTGGCGGCCGAAAAAACCCGCCTATTGAGCGCGCTGCAGGGCTACCGGCGAACCGTCGTGCTCGATGAGCGTGGCGTCGAGCTGACCACGCGCGCACTGGCCGCGCGTCTCGAGGACTGGATGCGCCTTGGTGGCGACATCGCATTCGTCATCGGCAGCGCCGACGGCATCGACGAGGCGGTCAAACGGCAGGCCGACGAGGTCATCCGCCTGTCGAGCCTGACGCTGCCGCATGCCCTGACCCGCCTGCTGCTCTGCGAACAGCTTTACCGCGCGCTCAGCGTCGTGCGCCGGCATCCCTATCATCGCGAGGACTGAATGTCGGCCGATTTGCCAGCACGCATTCATCTGGCGTCGCGCAGCCCCCGGCGACGCGAGCTGCTGACCCAGATCGGCATCCGCTTCGACACCATCGCCTTCCGTACCGCCCCCCGCGAAGACCCGGGTCTGGACGAGACGGCACGGCCCGCCGAAAACCCGCTGCACTATGTCGAACGAATCGCCCGCCGCAAGGCGGAGCACGGCTGCCAGCTCGTACACCAGCGCCGTCTGCTGACGCAGCCGGTACTTGCCGCCGATACGACGCTCGAACTGGCCGGCCGATTGATCGGCAAACCGCGCGACCCCGACGACGCCCGACACATCCTGCAGCACCTCTCGGGCCGCACCCACCGCGTTCTGACTGCCGTTGCCGTCGCCTTCGAGGGTCGCATCGAACTGGCGCTGTCGACCAGCGAAGTGCGCTTTCGCCCTCTGGCGGATGACGAGATCGCTCGCTATGTGGCCAGCGGCGAACCGATGGACAAGGCCGGAGCGTACGGCATCCAGGGTCGCGCCGGGATGTTCGTCGAATACCTCGCCGGCAGCTACTCGGGGGTGATGGGTCTGCCCCTGTGCGAAACGGCGCAGTTGCTGAAACGCTTCGGCTACCCGCTGTAGCGTCGTGCGCATCGGGCATGCCCGGCACCCAGGTCGGCGCAAGGGTGGCCGGTCGGCTTCGGCGGCCGGGAACGCGCCGCAGGATACTTCGCAGGCCCCGCGACTCAAGCCGGGCGCTATTGACCCGAACTTCTTTTACGGCGAGTATCTCGCCGACAACGGGCAGCGTCAGGAAATCGGGAACTGCCGGCCAAACTCGGGAAGGAAAGCAAGTAATTGCGCATTCTGCTGGTGGAAGACGATGACTTGCTCGGTGACGGTATCCGGGCCGGCCTGAAACTGGCGAATCATGCAGTTGACTGGGTTCGCGATGGCGATGCGGCACGCCTGGCGCTGCTCGACCACAGCTATCAGGCCTGCGTGCTCGATCTCGGCCTGCCGAAGCGCAGCGGCCTGGCAGTGCTCAGGGAACTGCGGCAACGGGAGAGTCATCTGCCAGTGCTGATCCTCACCGCGCGTGACAGCAGCGCCGACAAGATCGCCGGTCTCGATGCCGGCGCCGACGACTATCTGACCAAGCCTTTCGATCTCGCCGAACTGCAGGCCCGTCTGCGCGCGCTGATGCGCCGTGCGAGTGGCGCAGCAACACCGCGACTGGAGCACGCCGGGGTGGTGCTCGACCCGGCGAGCAAGCGGGTCACCCGGGACGGCCAGCCGGTCGCCCTGTCGGCGCGCGAGTACACCGTGCTGCACGACCTGCTCACGCACAAGAATCACATCCGGACGCGCAGCCAGCTCGAGGAGAGTCTCTATGCCTGGGGGGAGGAAACCGGCAGCAATACGGTCGAGGTTTACATCCACCATCTGCGCAAGAAACTCGGTGCCGACTTCATTCGCACCATCCGCGGGCTGGGTTACCAGCTCGGCAGCGCCAACTGATGGCGCAGACGGCTGCTTGGCGGCAATCGCTGCGCTGGCGGCTACTGCGCACGGTCTGCATCGCCGCCCTGTTCGGCCTGGCGCTGAGCGGCGTCATGAGCTACTGGCAGACGCAACACGAGGCCGAGGAACTGATGGACGGCCACCTGACACAGTCGGCCAGACTGTTGCTCGCCCTGGTCCGCGACAACGAGGCACACCTGGCTGATCTCGCAACCCGTCTGGCGACCTTGCGCGGCGAACCGGCCAGCATCTACGAACCCCCCTTCGAATTCCAGATCGGCCGCGCCGACGGGTCCTTGTTGCTGCGCTCGGAACATGCGCCGCAGATCGAATTGTTCACCCCGCCGGGTTACCACGTCATCGAACACGATGGTCACCCCTGGCGGATGCTCAGTCTGCAGGCGAACTCCGGCGCCTACCGGGTGCAGGTCGGCCAGTCGATCCGGCTGCGCGATCGGGTGGCCCTGGAGGTGGCCGGCCAGGCAGCGCTGCCGGTCGCACTGATGTCACCCTTCCTGCTGCTGCTGATCTACTACTCGGTGCGGCGCGGTCTCAAGCCACTTGATGATCTGGCGGCCGACGTCGCCGCGCGCTCCCCGGAAAACCTCAAACCGTTGACCAGCCGCGCGGTACCGACCGAAGCGCAACCGCTGGTATCGGCGCTCAACCGGCTGCTGTTTCGGCTGCGCGGCACACTGGAAAGCGAACGCCGGTTCACCGCGGATGCCGCGCACGAACTGCGGACGCCACTGGCCGTGGTCAAGATACAGGCACAGGTCGCGCAGTGCACGGTCGACGCCGACGATCGCCAGCATGCGCTGAACCAGGTTCTGGCCGGGACCGACCGGGCAACCCGCGTGCTCGAGCAACTGTTGCGCCTGGCGCGCCTCGACCCGCTGGCACGGCTGACCCACCAGGGGGAAGTCGACCTTGCCGGACTCGCCCAACGGGTGGCCGCAGAGATGTGGCCGACCGTCGGCGGGCGGGTCATACGATCAGAGACCGTCGGTTCCCGCTTGACAGTGAACGGGGATGCCGAAATGCTGGAAATCGTTCTGCGCAATCTGATCGACAACGCCTGCCGCTACACCTCCCCCGACAGCACGATCACCGTTTTCGCAAATCGTGACGATGAGGAACTGTCACTTGGCGTGACCGATGACGGTCCCGGTGTCGCGCCAGAGGAACTGCCACGTCTCGTCGAACGCTTCTACCGTGGCCGCGAGGCAAGCGCCGAGGGCAGTGGCCTCGGACTGGCCATTGCGCAGCGGATCGCCGAACTGCACGCCGCGCGCCTCGAACTGGAAAACCTTGCTGGCGGCGGTTTTCAGGTGCGCCTGTGCTGGTCTGGTGCCGCAGGTCAGTCGCGGGCGCGCACGGCGAGCTAGCCGGCGGCCAGCGCAGGACGCTCGAAGAGCGCGATCGATTCGACGTGTGAGGTCTGGGGAAACATATTGACCACGCCGGCACCGCGCAGCCGGTAGCCCTTCTGGCCAACCAGAATTCCGGCATCGCGCGCCAGGGTGGCGGGACTGCAGGAAATGTAGACGATGCGCCAAGGTCCGTCGGCACCCAGCGCCTTGACCAGTTCGAGCGCGCCTTCGCGCGGCGGATCGATCAGCATCTTGTCGCAGTGGCCCAGGGTGGCGAGTAACTCCGCAGTGGTCTCGAACAGATTGGCAATACGATAGTCGACCAGTCCGCGCAGACCGTTCGCCGCAGCGTTCTCGGCCGCCCGGCGGACCAGCTCGGAACTACCCTCGACACCAGTGACACGGGCTCCCGAGCGGGCGATCGGCAGGGTGAAATTGCCCAGCCCGCAGAACATGTCGGCGATGCACTCGCCTGGCTGCGGCGCGAGCAGATTGATGGCGCGACGCACCAGCACGCGGTTGATCGCATGATTGACCTGGGTGAACTCGGTCGGCGAGAACGAATGTTCGACCGCGAAGTCGGGCAGGAGGTAGGACAAGGGCGGGGCACCGAGCGGGTGAAAGCGGTAAGCGGTGGCCGGCCCCTGAGGCTGCAGGTAGAAGACGACCGCACGATCATCGGCGAAGTTGCGCAACAGGATCTCGTCGGCCGGACTCAGCGGCTCCAGGATACGCAGCACCAGGGCCGTAATGCGCTCACCCACCGCGACCTCGATCTGCGGCAGCCGGTCACGGATCGACAACTGGCCGATCAGCTCGCGCAGCGGCAACAGCAGTGCCGAAAGGTTCGGCGGCAGGATCTCGCATTGCCGCATGTCGGCCACGTAGCTGCTTTTCTTCTCGTGAAAGCCGACCAGCACGCCGCCCTTTTTCGCCACGAAGCGCACCGAAAGGCGGGCGCGATAGCGATAAGCCCAAGCCGCACCGTGGATTGGCGCATAGAGCTGCTCAGCCCTGATCCGGCCGAGATGCCAGAGGTTGTCTTCGAGCAGGCGCTGCTTGGCGGCGACCTGCGCCGCCGCTTCAAGATGCTGCAGGCTGCAGCCACCGCAGACGCCGAAGTGCGGACAGCGTGGACTGACCCGGCTGGCCGAGGCTTTGATCACCTGCAGTGTCCGCGCCAGCTCGTAGGTCGGCTTCCTGCGGTAGCCGGCGTACTCGACCAGCTCGCCCGGCAGCGCACCCTCGACGAAGACCGTTTTGCCATCGAGCCGGGTAACCCCCCGCGCCTCGTGATCCAGCGATTCAATGATTCCGGTTGGCATGCAACTTTTCCACGGAGACAAGGTGTGCGATTCTATCGCGAAGCTTGGGCGTGCGCCGACCACCGCATGTCGCCACCGCAAGATCCCGACAGCGCCGCACGGCCGGCCTGCCGCTTGACTGTCCCGTGGTTTTGCGACAGCCTTGGCCATCGATCAACCACAACCCAGCAACGGACCGCCGACGATGACCAGCAAGTTGATCACCACCTGGAGCGCATACGACAACGCGGTACAGGAACTGCTCGATCTGTCGCCCGGACGACTGTCCATCTTCGATCAGGACCTGTCGCCGCTCAGACTCGAAGTCGCCGGACGGCTGGTCGCCCTGCGTACCCTGCTCAGCGCAGCCGACTACCGGAAGCAGTTGACCATCGTCGTGCAGCAGGCCGGCTTCGTCCGCCAGTACAGCCCGCAATTGATGAACCTGCTGGCGATCCACTCGCCGACGCTGAAGATCATCCATTCGCCGCCCCATCTGCTCAACCTCCAGGATTCCCTGCTGATCGCCGATGACCGGCATGCCCTCATCCGCTTCCAGCATGATCAGGCGCGGGCGCGATTGATCATTGATGACCCGCTGGAGTGCGCGCCCTACGTCCAGCGCTTCGCCGAGATCCTCGACGCAGGAGGCGACCCGCTCGGCCCGACGACGCTCGGCCTGTAGACTGCGGGCCGGCGCCACGGGGCGGCCTCGTTTCGACCAGCCGGGCAGGTGCGATCTGCGCTAGACTGGCGGGTCTTCTCCTGGACACCCTGCCGTGAATCGCGCTCAGGCCAACCTCGTGCTGCTCGCCGTCGCCCTCATCTGGGGCTCGGCCTTTGTCGCCCAGGCCGAGGGAATGGCAGGCGTCGGACCGCTCACCTTCACCGGCATCCGCTTCCTGCTCGGAGCGGCCATCGTCGTCCCGCTGGCCTGGCGCGAGTGGCAAATGCTGTCGCTGCGCGGCCGGCAGCCGCCGCCGGGTAACGCGCTGGAAGTCGGCGCACTCGGGGTGCTGCTGACGCTCGGTGCCACTCTGCAGCAGATCGGCATCAGCGGCACGACGGTGACCAATGCCGGCTTTCTCACTGCACTCTACGTACCCCTGGTGCCGCTTCTGGCCTGGGTGATTCAACGGGTGCGCCCACACTGGTCGGTCTGGCCGACCTCGCTCGGCTGCCTGTGGGGAAGCTGGCTGCTTGCGGGCGTGCAGGGGCTCGATCCGGCCGTCGGCGATCTCTGGGTGATTGGCAGTAGCGTGTTCTGGGCATTGCACGTGCTCTTCGTCGGTCGCATCGCCGAGCGTCTTGCGGCGCCCTTCCTGGTCGCCTGTGGACAATTCCTGGTCTGCGGAATGCTCAGCCTGCTCTGGGCTGCGCTGAGCGAAACGATCACGCTGGACGGAATTCGTCAGGCTCTGCTGCCGATCGTCTATGCCGGTGTCGTTTCAGTGGCCATCGGCTTTACGGCGCAGGTAATCGGCCAGCGCCATGCGCAGCCGGCCGACGCCGCGATCATCCTGTCGGGCGAAACCGTCTTCGCCGCACTCTTCGGCTTCCTGCTCATGGGCGATCGGTTGCCGGCCAGCGGTCTGGCCGGCTGTGCGCTGATTCTCCTCTGCATCGTCGTCGTCCAGATCGCACCGCTGACCCTGGCCAGGCAGCGGGTACGGGCAGGCCGACGCAGCAGCCCCTCGTAACCACGGCACACGCCGCCCGACCCTGATCAGCCGCGCGGCGACTGCCACCCGCTTTTCTCCCTGCCTGAGCCTGAAGCACCCGCGAAGTGCAGGACGCGCCGCACATACTCCTGCGTTTCGCGATACGGCGGCATGCCACCATAGCGTTCAATGCTCCCTTCCCCGGCATTGTAGGCCGCAGCCATCAGTCGCCAGTCACCGGCAAACCGCTTGTGCAGCCACTGCAGGTAGGCCAGGGCACCTCTGATGTTCTGTTCCGGATCGAATGGCCGGCTGACTCCGAAGCGCTGCTGCGTGGCGGGAATCAGTTGCATCACACCCTGCGCGTTCTGTGGCGAGACGGCAGCGGCATCGAGGTTGGATTCCGTCAGGGCGATGGCCAGGGCAAGACGTGGATCGATCTTGTATTGCGGCGCCACATTGCGGATCAATCGGGTCAACCGCTGTTTCGCTGCCGACTGTCTGGCCAGATAGCCCTCCAGGTCGAAGCCCCGACGCGCCGCCTCTGCCGCGAAGACACCACATTCGTCGCCCAGGATCGCGTTCTCTACCCGCGGATCGTAATACTGCAGCGCCTGCTGGTTCCCCAGGCGGGCCGCCAGCGCCAGATAGGCATTGGCCAGACGCGGATTGCGCAAACCGTGTGGGCCGCTAGCCAGTATTCGTCCGACCCGGAAGAAGCCCTCGGGACTTCCCATGGTGCCCGCGTCGCAGTACAGGGCAATGGCCAGCAACGGGTTCTTCCTGATGCCGATACCCTGCTCGGCCATCTGTCCCTGTTCGAGCGCGGCCCTCACCCGCGGCGCCTCCAGTTCATGCTCGGCGCGCAGCGGCGCGGCAACAAGCCCCAAGGCCAGCAGAAAAAACAGCAAAACCCCGCGCCTCATCGGCTTGCCCCCAGTCAGAGTGCTCACCTGGGCGCACATCGCCTGTGCCGCCCAGCACGGTCTGCAGTCTGGCACGGCAAGCGAACATGACAGTGTGAATCAATTCACACTGTCACGCTTTCACACCTTCTGCGACCCGCGCGGCGCGCCGGCCGGGGCTATGCCGTGGGGTAGCCAGCCTCCTCGATGATCTGGCGAATGTCGCCCTCCGAGACCATGGTGGTATGCTCGATCGTCGCCTCGCCGGTGGCCAGCGAGACATCCACGTAGCCAATGCAGGGCAGATCCTGGATGGCGTTCATGACCAGGCGCAGACATTCTTCGGAGGCCATTCCTGTAATCCGCAGGTGGGTAGTCGGCATGACGGGCTCCTCTTGCAAAGCAAGCCTGCATTCTATGCCGCGTGCCAGCGTCGGTGACAACACGGCGGGGAAGAAAAGTGGCGGCAGCAGCCTGGCGCTGCTACCGTACGGCAACCGCTCCCACCCTCCGGAGCGAGCGATTCTTATTGTTTCCTTATACTCCGGTGCGGTCTTTTTCGCCCGTGTTGATGCCCGATGGCCTACCATCCAGTGCATCGAAAGCCGCTTCCGGAGCAATGCAATGGACATCATCTACCTGGCCATCCTGGCCATCCTGGCCGGCCTGGCCGGCCTGACCGGCCTATTCGCGAGAGCTTGCGCGCGCCTGGCAGGAGAAGGAGCATGAACCTGCTCACCATTCTCGCCGGTCTGGCCGCCACCGGCTTGCTGATCTACTTGATCGTGTACCTGCTTTTTCCGGAGGATTTCTCATGAGCCAGCATGCCTGGTTGTTGCTTGGTCTTTTCATGACCGTACTTTTGCTCCTGGTCAGACCGCTGGGAATCCTTGTTGCCCGGGTGATGACCATGGGCAACCGCGTGACTGCCGCAAGCGGATTCGAAGTCGCGACATTCCGGATGTGTGGCATCGAGCGCGATGAAGAAATGGGCTGGCTGAAGTACGCGATGGCCCTCCTGCTGTTCAACACCCTTGGCCTGTTTGTCCTTTACGCGCTGCAGCGCCTGCAGGCGTGGCTTCCACTGAATCCGCAGGAACTGCCCAATGTCAGCCCCGATTCGGCGTTGAACACGGCGGTCAGCTTCGTCACCAACACCAACTGGCAGGGCTATGGCGGCGAGTCGACGATGGGTTATCTGGTCCAGATGCTGGGGCTGACGGTACAGAACTACCTCTCCGCGGCAACCGGCATCGTCGTCGTAATTGCCCTGATTCGTGGATTTGCCAGGCATTCGGCGGTCGGCATCGGCAACGCGTGGGTCGACCTGTTCCGCATCACGACCTATATCCTGCTGCCACTGGCGATGGTTTTTGCGCTGTTCCTGGCCAGCCAGGGCGTGATTCAGAACTTCGCCGCCTACCAGAACGTGACGACACTCGAGGTAACGAACTACGAGACGCCAAAACTCGGCTCTGATGGCCGACCCGTGCAGGACGACTCGGGCAACCCCGTACAGGAAAGGGCTGCCACCGCGCAGCAGAACCTGGCCATGGGTCCGGTCGCCTCGCAGGAGGCGATCAAGCTGATCGGCACCAACGGTGGTGGCTTCTTCAACGCCAACTCCGCACACCCTTTCGAAAACCCCACACCCGTGGTGAACTTCCTGCAGATGCTTTCGATCTTCCTGATTCCCGGCGCACTGTGCATCACCCTCGGATGCATGGTCGGCGACGAACGCCAGGGCTGGACAATTCTCGCCGCCATGGGGCTGCTCTTCGTCGCTCTTGCCGGCCCAGCGATCAGCCTGGAAGAGCAGGGCAACCCGCTGCTGGCGACGGTCGATACCGGAAACGGAACAACCGTGAGCACCACGGCCCTGACCGACGGCAACATGGAAGGCAAGGAAACACGTTTCGGCATTGTCGATTCCGCCCTCTTCGCCAGTATCACCACGGCAGCCTCCTGTGGTGCGGTGAATGCCATGCATGACTCGTTTACACCACTCGGTGGTGCCGTACCCCTGGTGTTGATACAACTCGGCGAGGTGGTGTTCGGCGGCGTTGGTTCCGGCCTCTACGGCATGCTGATCTTCGCGGTGCTTGCGGTATTCATTGCCGGCCTGATGATCGGGCGTACCCCGGAATATCTCGGGAAGAAGATCGAGGCACACGAGATGAAGATGACTTCCATCGCCATCCTCGCCACGCCCATGCTGGTCCTGGTCGGCAGCGCCATCACGGTGATGACCGAAGCAGGTCGCGCCGGCATCGCCAATCCGGGCGCCCACGGCTTTTCCGAAATCCTCTATGCCTTGTCGTCGGCAGCCAACAACAACGGCAGCGCCTTCGCCGGGTTGTCGGTCAACACACCTTTCTACAACGTGTTGCTGGGGATGGTGATGTGGCTTGGGCGTTTCGGCGTGATCGTGCCGGTGCTGGCCATGGCCGGATCACTGGCCGCCAAGAAGCGGATTGCGGTAACTGCCGGGACCCTGCCGACCCATGGCCCGCTGTTCGTCACGCTGCTGATCGGCACCGTGCTGCTGGTCGGCTTGCTGAACTACGTGCCAGCGCTGGCGCTTGGCCCACTGGTCGAGCATCTGGCGTTGTGGTCGCCCCCTTGATTCGCTGGAGAGTTCCATGACCCGCAAAACGTTTTCCCTGTTCGACCCGGCGCTGGTCAGGCCGGCCATCGTCGATTCGTTCCGCAAGCTCGATCCGCGCGTGCAGTGGCGCAATCCGGTGATGTTCGTGGTTTTCGTCGGTTCGCTCCTGACGACACTCGCAGCCTTCCCGGCCTTGGTCGGACCGACCCGGGAGTCCACTTCATTCACTCTCGGTGTCGCACTATGGCTCTGGTTTACCGTGCTCTTCGCCAACTTCGCCGAAGCACTGGCCGAAGGCCGCAGCAAGGCGCAAGCGGCCTCACTGCGCGGCCTGAAGAGGGAAACCTGGGCAAAGAAGCTGCATGCTCCACACGCTGGCGCCGAGTGGCATACCGTACCGGCTGACGATCTGCGGATCGGCGACTTCGTACTGGTCAGTGCCGGCGAAACCGTCCCCGCCGACGGCGAGGTCATCGAAGGTGTCGCCTCGGTGGACGAATCGGCCATCACCGGCGAATCGGCGCCGGTGATCCGTGAGTCCGGCGGCGACTTCTCGGCGGTGACCGGTGGGACGCGTGTGCTCTCCGACTGGCTGGTGGTGCGCGTCACCGTCAATCCGGGCGAGACCTTTGTGGACCGGATGATCGCCATGGTCGAGACCGCCAAGCGACAGAAGACACCGAACGAAATCGCGCTGGCAATCCTTCTCGCGGCACTGACGATCGTCTTCCTGATCGTGACCGCAACCCTGCTGCCCTTCT
>ERZ761603.685-NODE-685-length-27595-cov-13.937219_pt1 | contig 27595 bp, 19 predicted proteins | sample MGYA00511879_ERZ761603 | MGnify/ENA primary metagenome ERZ761603 (study PRJEB28899, sample SAMN02850040) | bioreactor sludge metagenome | biome: EBPR Sludge; feature: EBPR Bioreactor; material: flocular biomat | place: Australia: Thorneside Wastwater Treatment... | reverse complement strand
GGAACAATCAAGGCCGGATATTTCAATCGTGCCTTCAAAAACAGTAGACGCAGAATTTATACACTTGTTGATTTCGCGTACTGCTAGATTCAACTGGGATATGAATGTGAAGAATTTTGCGCTGTAGATAACCTCATCAAGCGCACGAGGAAACTTAAGAACCTGAAGACCTTCAGCAATTTTGATGTAAATCGCGATTAATTGAGGATTCGTATCCTGACCTGAGTATTGGGGCCCCAATAGCGCAGAGTAGCTATCCTGCTCAGACTCCATTTTAGTAACGACCAACCGCCAGTGTGTACAAGCAGTTTTCTGGCATTCCGCCATCCTAGAAAAGGATACCCCACTTCGTGCCCTGCAACTCAGCAAGTACTCTTGGACTTTCTTTATCTTTTCATATTTTTCCTGCAAGCCAGCCAATAAGGTATCAAGATCAGATGCAGATTCATCAACGCCATCCAGCATTAGCCGGACATCGAGGCGCGAGGCTTCTTCACGCACTATTTTGAGCTCTGATATGCCGCCGTAAAGAAGGAAATCTCTTATTGTCTCAGCATCATCGAGCGCTACAGCACATATATCCCTTACATCCGACGCCCACCTGTTGAGCATAATCAGTTCGTTAAAATTAGTCTGAACACCGTTATAGAAGTTGCCAGAAATGTCGATGTACCGATTATCTGAAGTGAATTTAGCTACTTCTTCCCTGTAGCCTTTAAGAAGTCGGAGGTATTTCACTGCCTCCATCGGATTAAACTTGCCGGATTTCAGGCTAACTGATTGGAAGAGTCTTTTTGCTGCGCGGTAGGTTGATCTGAATATGGAGAAAAGGCCATGACTGGACAGTTCTCGAATGCACTCAGCTAACTGGACATCAGTAATATCTGCTCCGATATCCATAATTTCAGATAACTCGGACTTTAGCCCATTAATTTTGTCAATCTGCACAGAGGCGTCAGTCAGGATTGGAAGAGCCGCGTCGGCCAGCAGACCCGGCGTACGGTATTGCAGAAGACGTCCATCAATTGCTTCAAGTTGGGCTATGGCCCTGACAAGAAGATTAATTGACTTGAAATCAAGAAGGTGGCCAGGTGATTTGAATACGAGCTTTCTGATCGTATTAAAATTATCCCATACCGCTCTCCATTGGTTCATTTGTCGCTCGGCACGAACCACAGCCTCGGAAATCTCCACTTCCGACAGATTGTCTATCCTCGTATCAGATGCAAGCTTTAGGCATTCACTAAATTCATCAGTCGCCGAAATGGTCAGAAAGCTCTGTGAATCATATGTTAATTGATCAACTTCACCCTTAAACTGGCGTATGCCGTCCAAGTGAGCAAAAAGTGTCTTGAGTTCAGCAATTCTTTCTTCAGAACTCAATCTCTGAAGAACTTCAGGATTGATAATGGCCTTCAAATCGACTGACGCAATACTTTCGGAAATTACCTTTGCCTGCTCCCAATCAGCAATACTTTTCAGGCTGTACCAACCAAATTCATTCTGCAAAGCAGATGTACGGGCAGCAAGATCGGCAATAGACCTCTGGGACTCTTCAAATGACTGTATAATATCCCGTATATAAGTTCCTGCTGCTTTTTGTGCCGTAACGCCATACCATGGGTGCATAGCTTCAGGATACGAATTGAATTGCTCCTGTAGGCCCTGATATCTCACAAGTTCAGAAAGCATATCCTTGAGTTGCTGCTCATCAAGGCCACTAACCGATGGTATCTGTAGCCTTTTTATGGCTATGGGCAGAGTTTCTGCCTTAATTCGGCGTCTTTGCTCAGCCCAGAGAATATCATGTCCCGTCCTGAGTTGTGTGTCATCTGTCCGTTTGTTTAAAGCATCAGAATAAGCTCTTAGATGACTACGCTTGATTTTTAATTGGCTCAGGTGCTGTGGCAAGTTTGTGGGGCGGCGTACAGCGGTTCTGTTTTCTATAGCTCGGGCAAGATTATCCTTTATGTCCTTGATTTTTGTCTTGGTCGAGTGGAGCTCTAGACAGTAATCACCAAGACCAACACTGCACAGACGGCTATAGACCACATTAAGTGCCGCCATCTTTTCAGCAATAAACAGAACCTTTTTCTCCTTGGCTAATGCGTTAGCGATCAGGTTCGTAATTGTCTGCGACTTGCCAGTTCCCGGCGGTCCCTTGATTACGAGATTTCGTCCTTCGATAGCATCAACGATTGCGCTGTGTTGCGAAGAGTCAGCTTCGACAACTAAAAACGGGGCAGCTCTTTCAACGCGCAGATCATTATCAATATCATAAACATCTGCTTGCTCACCAACTGAGGTGGCATCGTGATTATTACCACCAGCAATCAGCTGCGCTATAATCTTATTGGAATCCATTCCGGCTGCCGACGGCCAACTGGCGGGATCCAGATCGTTGTACATCACCAGACGAGAGAACTGGAATCTACCTATTGTAATATACCGCCTGACCCGCCAGCCTGGCTGACTGCTAATAAGCAGCTCCACCTTCTTTAGATAAAGTTCCGGGGTGTCTTCAGGGGCGAGCACAGGAAGAGTAAGGCCAAACTCTTTTAACTTTTCCGCTAGGGGCAAATTGTATTGCGCGGTTTCGCCGCTCGCCTTGACAGAGAACTGGATCTCGCCAGCAGAGGAACGGCTGTCCTCCAGTTCATCAAGCTGCAACAGGACTAACGGAGAAAAATATGGACGTTGGGAATTATCAGCCTCATAACGCTCCAGAAATCCAAAAGCTGCATAGAAGGTATTAACGCCTGTCTCGCTGATATCTGTGTGAATATAGCGCTTTATGCCTTGAAGCTTCTTAAGCAGTTCTTTGGGACGATAAAGTGTTTGAATGAATTCATCATAATGCTTGTCTACGGAATCATTCTTATCTGAAAGCGGCAAGTCGTATCTAGGGTCCAAACCATTTTGTCTTGCCCATTGCGCATTTGTAAGAGGCTTAAGGTCGCTTATCGGCGGCATTCCTAATTCAGCACGCAGCCTGTTTCTGAGTTTTCTCTCAGCAGCTATCAGGCCTGCTTGAGCGTCTTCTTGATCTTCAAGTTTCTGGATTTCTGAAAGATAATCTTCGTCTTGAACAAGCGCCACTCTCAAGCGATCCTGAAATTGCGGCTTCTTCTCGTCATGTGGCTCTTGATCAAGCTCAGGCAACGCCAGGAAAGTAAGCTTCTTACCTTGAACCAGAGACGCATAAAGAAAGTCTGGCAACTCATCGATAACGCGTAGATGACTGAGAGATTTATCTGAATGTCTGAAATTCAGCAGCGCGTTCCTGTTTGTCAGATCCAGTAGCTTGACTCGTAGCTTACTGATTGCCTGCTTGATGTAAGATGAGGGATCATTAGCGGGTGAACTCTGTCCGACATCATCTCTTAAGTTTGCCTGTGTCATCTCGCTACCGTCTTGCCGAATTGTACCTGTCAAGAAATTAAGTTAAATGGTTATCATCGAGAAATACAGCCCCCAATAGCTATAGCAGTAGACAAATTTGACCATAAAGTGTGAATTGAGACAGCAAAGCGCCTGTGTAATTTGTGAACTTTCACACAGGATCCTTCCATCATCAAATCAACGACCGTTTCAGACGCAATTGCCTGTATGTTCAAAGATTTCCTGACCAATCCTGTCGTGTCTGTATGGTCATATGATCAGCATGAAAACCAGCCTGATCTATCCGCATTGCCGGACTAGCATAACCATGGAACAGCCCCAACCCATACGGAGGGAATGGCAGGCCCCCATATATCGCTGGGCACGGGCCCAGTTTGAATTTTTTCAGCTGTTTGAACTATTATGCGCAGCTAATGATAACTCTGTAAGACTGAGATTGATTCATGGGGGCCAGCCATGAAGATCAATGTTCTCTTTCTCGTGATCGCTCTGGCGTGGATTTCTATTCTAGGGCTTTTCATCTGGGGATTACTGGTATGGCTTAGCTAAGAAAGCGTCAGGCCGATTTGGTGCGCGTCTTGGCCCTGCTTGGCTTCTTAACTTTTCTCTGGCTAACCCGCTCCACCAACTCTTGGTAGGCGGCTTGCAGCTCTGGCGGTGAGATAATTTCTACATGCTCATCCCAAGTCAGCAGGTGCCAGACCATTTCCTTCAGGCCGCACGCTTGAAAGCGGACGATAATTCCACCATCCTTTTGCTCCTCAACCGACTGCGACGGATGAAACAAAAATTGTCGCGCATCGCGCGAGGCTTGAGGCGAGAACCTCCATACAACGTCAAACGGACCTTCAGTTTCCTGAAATACCCCAAACGACTGCTCGGCAAAACCAGCGAGTGAAAATTCGCTGTCAGGGATAAAGGTCTCAGGAATCAGCTCGAGCGCCGTAATGTCGGATAAGCTGAAATGGCGCACACCGCGCCGCGCCGGTACATAGCCAATCAGATATGGCCGGGTATTGCCGTATAAAAATCCATAAGGCTCAAGCACATAGGTGCCAGTCGCGTTACCATCACGCTTACGGTAATTGATGCGCAGGCGCTTGCTGAGCTGTATCGCCTGCCTGATGGTGGCTACCCATTCTGTTGACACATTCAACTTTGGCCCTGGCCGAAGTGCTACGCCCTCAGCTTCGAGAAGTGGCTGCAGGTCAAGCTCCAGCTTGCGGGCAGTGGGCGCCGGGAGTGCCGAGCGGATCTTGGCACTGAGACGTGCCAGCTGGTCTGCCTCATTCTTAAGCTGCTGGCGGCGTAAGAGCTTAACTGCTAAATCCAAACCCGCTAACTCTTCCTGACTGGGCTGAAGCGCGAGGGCAAAAGCATTCCCGGGTATGCGCCAGCGCTTGGGATACTCACCCGGATTGGTGATTTCCATGTCGGAATATAAGCGGCCAACGGCATCGCGCAGGCGCTCAACTGTGCGGCGGCCATATTTAGTGCCAAAGTTCTCTTGCAGACGTTGGCCCATTTCATCAAGGCTCAGACCCATGGTGCTGGCTTTGAGCTCAATCGCAAGGCGCAGAACAACTTCAGCTTTCTCGTGGCGCATTTATGACCCTCCGCGGCAAGTATGCTCGAACTTTGCAAAGGCGCAATCAGTCTTTGAGACAGTGCGTCCATTATTGACAGAGTTCACTTCCCGTTCGCGCTGCCGAAGCAGCTAGCCAAATTAAATACGTCCAGTCCTGACGTGGTTCGGGAAGTGTTTCCGTAGGCACAAAGGGAAGGAGTTGATAGCAAGAACATGCACCGCCCCGGTGCGTCTATTGAAGTGGAGCTCTCATGAATAAGTATCTTGCTGGCGTTCTCTTGGCTGCAACTCTATCAGGCTGCGCATCAAGCCCTGATAAAATGGCATCGGCCTATGTTTCTCCTATTCAGTATCAGGATTATGACTGCAAACAGGTCGGTGCTGAGCTGAAACGGGTCAGTCGCCGCGCACAGGAGCTCTACGGGCAACTCGATAAGACCGCCAGTAATGACGCCGCCCAGATGGCTGTGGGTATGGTGCTCTTCTGGCCAGCCCTGTTCTTCCTTGAGGGTGGCGATGGCCCTGAAGCTGCCGAATATGCCCGCCTGAAGGGCGAGCGCGATGCGCTTGAGCAAGTTGCTATCCAGAAGCAATGCGATCCTGGTATTATTCCACCAGCCATGCAGCCGCCTAAACCGGAAGCTGCTAAGACGCAGGAGCCCCGCCGTAACTATAACCGTCCTATCACAGGCAATAAGGCGAAGCCGGACTAGCCGGGACACGGGGCAGGCTAATCCTGCCCCGTTTTCGCTCGCAATTTGTAGTAGAGAGGCTAATTTAAGTTCATGCGCCGCTATCAGGACCAAATACTTTATTCTGCCAGTGATCTGATGCACTTCCTCTCGTGCACACATGCGGCTGCTCTGGATATTCTCAACCTAGATAGCCCATTAGAGAAAGCTGAGGATACCGACCAGCAGGAGATGTTTCAGCGCCGTGGTCTTGAACATGAAAAGGCTTATCTTGAGGAGCTCCGCAAATCCGGCCGTTCTGTAACCGCGATCACAGTCAAGGGTGTCGACCTTCAGGCAGCAACGGCGGCCACCCTTGAGGCTATGAAGTCAGGTGCGGATGTCATTTATCAGGCAACTCTCTTCCGGGCGCCGTGGCATGGCTATGCTGACTTTCTCATCAAAGTTCCTAAACCATCCAGTCTGGGCGACTATTCCTATGAGGCGGTTGATACCAAGCTAGCTAGAACGGCTCAGCCTAAACATATCCTGCAGCTTTGTATCTATTCGGATTTACTTGAAGAGCTTCAGGGCGTCAGGCCAGATCATATGAGTGTAAAACTCGGCGATGGCACCATGTACCGCCTCCGGTTTGACGATGTGGCCCATTACTATCATCACGCTAAGACGCGGTTTGAGCAGTTTGTTGGTGATAAAACCCGTCAAACTGCTCCAGAGCCCTGCAGTTACTGCGATATGTGCATCTGGCGGGACAACTGTAATGCCGAGTGGCTGCGCACAGACCAGCTATGCCAAGTCGCCAACATTAAGCGTGACCAGATCCATAAACTGAATGAAGCTGGCTTCACGACATTGGAGCAGCTCGCAAATGCGCCCGCTGATCTGAAGGTCAAGAAGATGGGGCCAGAGACAGCTGTCAGGCTGAGGGCGCAGGCTGAGCTGCAGCTTAAAAAGCGCCGAGATGGCGATAATCACCTCGAAATACTGCCACTGCGCCCCGGGCGCGGCTTCGAGCGTCTCCCGCAGCCGAATGGCGGTGATCTTTTCTTTGATATGGAAGGTGACCCTCTTTACGACGGCGGTTTGGAGTACCTATTCGGTGTGATTGACCGCCTTAACGGCAAAGAGAGGTTCACTACATTTTGGGCTCATGACCATGCTGAAGAGAAGCTTGCCTTCGAGCAGTTGATGGACTTCTTCACAGCCCACCTCTCGAATTACCCTGACGCTCATATCTACCATTATAATCACTACGAACCGACAGCGCTTAAGCGGCTTGCCGCTAATTACGGCACCCGTGAAGGCGCCCTTGATGACTTGCTGCGGCAGCATCGGTTTGTGGATTTGTTTCAGGTGGTGCGTGAGGCTATCCGGATTTCAGAACCACGCTATTCCATCAAGAATCTCGAAACTTTCTATATGGAAAAACGTGATGGAGAAGTTAAGACCGCCGGTGACAGCATTGTCATGTATGAGAGATGGCGCGAAACTGGTGAGCAGAAACTTCTCGATGATATTGCCGATTATAACCGGATTGACTGCGTTTCGACCGCTAAGTGCCTTGACTGGCTTCTTACCCTCCGACCAGCGTCCATCAACTGGTTCACGCCAAAGTTTAAGGAAGAAGATCCAGATAAGACGGCGGCACAGCAGGAGGCTGAAGCCGAACAGCTGGAAGTAATGAGCCGCCTGCAACAAGGCGCGAATGATAATGACCGATGCCAGCGCGAACTGGTCGGGCATCTGCTCCAATTCCACCGACGCGAAGCTAAACCTGCCTGGTGGTCCATGTTTGACCGCCAGAACCGCGAGGTGGATGAACTGGTTGATGATATTGATTGCCTTGGCAATCTCCAGCTTGCCCGTCAGCCTGAGCAAGAAAAGCGATCACTCATCTGGACCTATCAGTACCCGCCACAGGAAACCAAATTCACTGAAGGCAAGGAATGCCTGAGAGCGGAGACGCTAGAAAGCCTTGGCAAGATCCACTCGATTGATCGATCCAACAGGATCATCCAGTTGAAACGGGGCGCGAACAGAGACCCCTTACCCAGCAATCTGTCGATTATTCCGGGCGGTCCGATCAATACCAACGAGATCAAGGCAGCTTTGAAGCGCTACGTTGATTCAGTCGCTGACGGTACAGATGCATATAAGGCATGCTCTGCGATAATTGCCCGCGCACTCCCAAATATCAGCGGGTTGGCCCACGGAGCCCCACTGAGGCAGGTCGGCCAAAGCAGTCTTGAAGCGGCACTAGCTATAGTGCCTAGGCTCAATGATAGTTACCTTTTTATCCAAGGTCCGCCGGGTGCTGGTAAAAGCCATACGTCAGCCCATGTCATTGTCGAGTTGCTTCAGCGCGGCAACCGGATTGGTATTGCCTCGAATTCTCATAAGGCCGTCAATAACCTGTTACACAAGGTCGCCAAGGTTGCTCAGGAGCTTGATGTATCTTTTGCTGCTGCCAAGAAGGCGAATAAGGAAGATGAAGATACCTGGGTTAACTCACCCCTGATCGCCGATGTTTTTGATAACAAGGACATCTCCCCTGCGCATAGGCTTGTTGGTGGTACAGCATGGTTGTTCTCTCGCGAAGAGCACGATCAGGCCTTTGATTACCTGTTTATTGATGAGGCAGGTCAGGTTGCCCTTGCAAACGTCATTGCCATGGGCACCTGCGCCAGAAATATCGTGCTGGTTGGTGACCAGATGCAGCTGGGCCAGCCTGTTCAAGGGGTTCATCCAGGTGAATCCGGCCAGTCGGTTCTCGACTATCTGCTTCAGGGAGAGCCGACCGTACGGCCCGAGCAGGGACTATTTCTTGGTGAGAGCTGGCGCATGCATCCGGATGTCTGCCGCTTTATATCCGACGTAATGTATGGCGGCGAGCTTCAGTCACATCCTGATTGTAGCAATCAAAGGCTGATTATAGTAGAGCCCGCCCCAGAAGGCGTAAAACCCACCGGTCTGAGCTTTGTGCCGATGAACCATACCGGGTGTTCACAGTCGAGCGAACAGGAGGCCGAATACATCAGGCAAGCCTACTCATATCTTCTGACCCAGAAATTCACCGACAAGAAAGGCATAACCAATCCCGTTACGACGCAGGATATTCTGGTTATCAGCCCCTATAATCTACAGGTTAACTTACTGAAGCAACTACTACCCGATGGGGCGCTTGTGGGCACGGTCGACAAGTTTCAGGGGCAGGAAGCACCTGTGGTACTAATCTCCATGGCCACTTCAAGCGGCGAAGAGATGCCCCGGGATATTGAGTTCCTCTATAGCCGTAACCGCCTGAATGTGGCGATTTCTCGGGCTAAGTGCCTTGCGGTTCTGGTTGCCAGTCCCAAGTTGCTTGAGATTTCATGCTCAACTGTTGATCAGATGAAGCTGGTTAATACGCTATGTTGGGCAAAAACATATTCTGGCCAGACTTATCCCTTAAAAGCCATTTAATTATCCATCTTTCTGCTGGATTAAAAGCTGAAAGGAAGCGTTGTTGTATTCATCAACAGATGGAGAGCAGCATGCGCAAGATCCAGATCCAGACCACCCAAACAGCCCTCGACGCCTTCATGGCCCGCAAGGCAGAAATCGATACCCAACTCGCCCGGTTACAGGTCCTGAGCGATGAGCACTTTAACCTAAGTCCAGACAGCATCCACTGGGGTCACGTCGGTGACCTGGCCCGCTACGCTGAGTTGCTGCGCCAAATTACTGATGCCGCCTTCAAGGAAGGTGAGCACGCTGCCTGACTCGCTGTGACGCGTGCGCCGCCCCGACCGGTCAGTACCGGCGGGGCTTGTGGTGGTAGGGGCGCCAGAATGTCTGGACCCTGTATAGCAAGGAGACCACCATGACCAAACTCAATGATACCCAACTCGTTATCCTCTCGGCCGCTAGCCGCCGCCGGGATTTCTCAGTTTATCCGCTTCCACGTAGTGTCAAACGGTGTGACGGCCCTAAAATCTTAAAGCAACTGCTCACTAAGGAGCTGATTGAGGAAGCCGAGGCTGTGGGCGATGCCCCAGTCTGGCGGCAGCATGAAGATGGCTACGGCGTGACCTTGGTGTTGGCAGATGGCGGCTTCAAAGCGCTTGGTGTTGCTCGCGAATCAACGGAGCCTCTACCTAAAGCCAAGAAAACGAAACAGAAGCAGGTTAGCGCCTCAGAGATGAGTTCGAGTAGTAAGCTTGAAAGGCTGGTAGGGATGCTCAAAAGTAACGAGGGAGCCAGTATCGAAGAAATCGCCAAGACATTTGGCTGGCTGCCGCATACGGTGCGCGCGGTTCTGTCGGTATCAGTTAAGCGCAAGCTCGGCCTCACGCTGACGAAAGAGCGTATTGATGGTAGGGGCACAATCTACCGTATCTGATATAGAGCTCCGATAGGTATTGCAATCAGTCGGCGGTTGTGCTAGGCAGGATGTATGAGTCAAAAGCCAAGCCATACATCCACCTACCGCCGCGGCCAGCTGGAATATGCCTTATGGAAGGTATTTAGCGGCAATACCTCTGCAGAGGTGCCGCATGCGTTTGCGCTGCGCATCAAAAAGCTTATAGACTTGGACCGTAGTCAGGAGCCGAGCCAAGGCATGTCTCGGGCCTTTTCAGGTGTGACAGGAGCAAACCAAGGCCGGGATGCAGAATACACGGCATTCGATGCCTTTTGCCTTGCTGTTGGGGTGGACTTCACGGACATCGGCTTCAAGCAAAGCGAGGCTCTCTTCATACTACGCTATCTGCGCCGCGGTCTTGAAGCTGAGTATGAAAGACTGATGGAATATCCGTTTATTATGGCAGATGTAGCTGCGACACAAAGCTTTCCAAAACTACCGAGCATGAATCTGGAAGGCAAAAAAAGAGCTGATCAGTCGGTTCATCTCACATTTCATGTACGGGATCCACAACTGCATGGGCATCGTGGCCTCGATACGTCTATCCAAGTGCTTAATCCGGTTATATGCCTTGGATTTGATGCACTTGCTGAGTACTTGCGTGACAATTTATTAGGAGAGCGCAAGGCCGTGGTCATCGAGTTGGCTCAATCAGCTCATCTCGTAACCCAGCATCTGGCCGCAGCCCCGGTCATCAAGCGCGGTCGGAAGTAACCAAGAAGAGGAGGATGTGATGAAGGCAGGAACAGAAAGAACGCTACATTTGGAGCTCCTACAGGAGCCCTACAAGGCTCAGATCGTTATGCGCGATCCGAGTGGTCTGAAGGCCTATGAGGGTAACGCACGCAAGCATGGCGAGAAACAGCTCGCCCAGCTGGTCGCTAGCATCCGCACCTTCGGGTTTGTGGTGCCAGTGCTGGTTGATGCCAATGGCATGATCCTGGCGGGTCACGGGCGGGTCGAGGCGGCTCGGCGGATTGGCCTGAAGGCCATCCCGACGCTAGAGGTAAGCCATCTGACTGATGCTCAAAAGCGGGCCTTTATCATCGCAGATAATAAGCTAGCCGAACTCTCGAGCTGGGATAAAGACATCCTAAAAGTGGAGCTTAAATTCCTGAGTGACGTGGATTTTGAGGTTGAGACCACCGGTTTCAGTACCGCAGAGATCGATATTATGTTCGATCCCCCAGCTGATACCAAGGTCAGCCCGGACGACGAGCTGCCTGACGTGCCCCAAGGCCCCGCCGTCACCCAGCCGGGGGATGTATGGGTCATGGGTCAGCATCGCCTCATCTGCGGGGACAGTACGGACCCCGCTACCTACCGCGCCCTGATGGGTAAGGACCGAGCAGTGATGGTTTTCACCGACCCGCCCTATAACGTCAAAATTGATGGCCATGTCTGCGGCCTTGGCAAGGTCAAGCACCGCGAGTTTGCCATGGCGGCGGGTGAAATGACCACTGCCCAGTTCACTGACTTCCTCAGTCAGGTCATGACCCAGCTATGCCGGTTCAGCACCAATGGTTCCCTTCACTTCGTATGTATGGACTGGCGGCACCTTGGGGAGCTGCTTGAGGCTGGCCGCGAGAACTATGACGATTATAAGCAGCTGATCGTGTGGAAGAAGGATAATGCCGGAATGGGCGCCTTCTACCGCAGCCACCACGAACTGGTCGCAGTGTTCAAGAACGGCACCGCCAGCCATATCAATAACTTCGGGCTTGGCGAAAAAGGGCGCTATCGCACCAACGTATGGGAATATCCGGGGGTCAACTCGCTCAAGGGCAATCGGCGCAAGGAGCTGGAGTTGCACCCAACCGTCAAACCGGTCGCGCTGGTGGCCGATGCCCTACGCGACTGCTCACGGCGCGGGGATGTCGTCCTAGATGCCTTTATGGGCAGCGGCACCACCCTGATCGCCGCCGAACGGACTGGACGGGTCTGCCGGGGTATCGAGCTTGATCCGCTCTATGTCGATACAGCGGTCCGGCGCTGGCAAGAGCTGACTGGCGAACAGGCTACCCTTGAATCCACTGGCCAGCCTTTTGATAGCCGCGAAAGTGCGGAGGCCAGCCATGAGTGAAGAATATGAAGTTGGCTATGGCCTGCCGCCCAAGGCTACCCGGTTCAAAAAGGGTAAGTCAGGTAATCCCAAGGGGCGCCCCAAAGGCACGCTTAACCTCAAAACCGACGTGCTCGAAGAGGCCAATGAGATGCTCGTCATTACCGAGAATGGGAAGCCACGCCGGATTAGTAAACAGCGGGCCGTCGTCAAACAGATCTACAATAAGGCCATTAAGGGCGACATTAAGGCGGCCAAAGCAGCTGTAGATCTCACAGATCGCTACCAGGACCCCTCTGATAGGGACAATGTTGAGACAAAACTTGGCCAAGCTGATTCCCTTGCCTTAAAGAAGATTCGGGAAAAGCTTCGTCCCGTACCGCCTCAAAAGCCAACCAGCAAAGAGACGAAGAAGGTGGCTCGTCATGTCGCTCGACCTTCTCGATAAGCCACAGATTGCGCGGATACTAATCAACGATCTCTATCGGGTGGACTTCGCAATGTTTGTAGCGAAAGTCTTCGAGACGGTCTGCCCGGGCGATACCTACCTCGAGAACTGGCATATTGAGGCCATCTGTTATGAGATTATGGAGATAGTTGAGGGGCGTAATAATCGTCTCATCATCAATATGCCGCCACGCTCGCTTAAATCCATCATTGTATCGGTGGCCCTCCCGGCGTGGCTACTGGGGCGCGATCCGTCGTTTCAGGTGATTGTCGTGTCCCACTCGGATCGCTTGGCGGGGATTTTAAGCGGTCAGTTCCGGACCGTCATAAGTAGCTCTTGGTATAGGGAGCTATTCCCTAAGATGAAGGTCATTAAGGATACCGAAACTCTCACGCGAACCAGTAAGGCGGGTGCGCGAATGGCAACTACGGTTGAGGGGACTATTACCGGCATCGGCGCCGATATGTTAATTGTTGATGATCCAGCCCAGCCAGAGGACATGAACTCCGAAAACACCCGCGACAAGATCAATCGCTGGTTCAGTGAAACCCTCTACAGCCGCCTCAACGATAAGGAAAATGGCGCTATCATCGTTGTCCAGCAGCGGCTCCACGGATATGATCTAAGCGGCTATCTGCTCGAGAAAGGTGGCTACCGACATCTGACCCTGCCTGCAATCGCGATTGAGCCCCAGTCTTATCGTCTCGTTAATGGCGCCACCTACCGCCGCAAGACCGGAGAAGCTCTTCATGCCGCCCGTGAACCTGTTAATGTTCTTGAAGAAACTCGTGCCATGCTGGGAGACCGTACCTTCATTGCGCAATATCAGCAACTGCCCGTACCAGCAGATGGCAACCATTTTAAGCGGGAGTGGTTCAGATACTATAAAGAGCCCCCACTTAAGGGGGATGGAGAGGTGTTTTTCAGCTGTGATGCAGCGGCCAAGACGGGCGAGCATAACGACTACAGTGTCGTGATGGTGTTTCGATTCTATGAGAAGAAGTCATACCTAATCGATCTCGTACGCGCTCGTGTAGAAATAACGGAACTTGTCCGGATTGTTGAAGACTTAAATCGCCGCTACAGCCCGAAGAAGATTATCATAGAGGATGCCAGCAGCGGCATCGCGCTCGGCCAAATGCTCAGCAGAAGCATTGGGAAAAGCTACATTGATATGCGCAAACCCGACGGCGACAAGGTTAGCCGTGCGCTCTCAGTGGTTGACCATCTTGAAAAGGGAGATGTGCTATTCCCAGAGGAATCCCCTTGGCTTGAAGAGCTCGAGAAGGAGCTCCTCTCCTTCAGCCATGGACGGCATGACGACCAAGTCGATGCATTGGTCTACTACCTACATCACATCAGCAACAGGAAGCCAGACCGGGAGTTCTTTTAGCCTTCAGTCAAATTAACCGCTCCAGCTGACTGGACGGCTTCTGACAGATATGGGCCAAAGGCTTTCTTGAGGGAGAGGAGCTGAGCAACAGCCCAGTTGCAGTATTCAGAGTACTTATCTTCTGCCTCAATTACAGCCGGAATCTGTGTGTAGATAGCGCTGTACTGGTAGTCGTCCTTGCGGTCCCACGTCAGTTTGCCGCCATAGGCTGCCTCAATCGTCTCCTGGTTTTCCATCAGGCTGTCAAAAATAGCCTTATTGCGGGCCTTACTGCGGGAGTCCATCCGTACTTCTACTCTTAAGGTCCCATCCCCCTTGAAGCCTGGGGTATATTTAATGTCGCCATAGCCGGAGGGGTAGTTATACCAACCCTGATACTGACCTTTGCTTGCATTAGTGAACTTGTGCTTTTCGCGTAGCTCGTCCGTCAGCATTTTGAAGAAAGTATAATAAAGCGCTCGCTTGCCTTGCTCGGTGCCCGCTAGCTCAGCCTCATCCCATGCGGCAGGCCGCACAACTGGTTTAAATCGAATGGCAGGTCGGGAATCATCAATCCGGATGAACTCGAACTCTACCCCGAGGAAAGCAACCTTCTCCTCAGCGATGCTATTAAGCCAATCGAGTGCTTGGCGGTGCTCTTCCCGGAATTCAGTGCAGACCCAGATGACAATGCTACTATTAAGCCCCGCCGCATAGGTCATAATTTGGCCCATGTGCTTGTGGTCAGAGGGCGTAATCTGGTTTTCAATCACAATTCTACGGTTGGTGCCGACCTCTGTTGCCTCGATATCAGCTCGGTAGCGACCGACGCCAACTTCGCGTTCTTTATCATCGACCGAGATATCGATTCCAAGGACCTCACCAATCCGGTTGATATTATCCAGTAGCCACGGGGTAAAGTCATGCTCCTCATGAATGCCCAGCTTCTTAGGGTCTACCTGTTCAATTGTGCCTACATCAATCATTGCTGCCTCCTCCAGTTCATAGGTGGCAGACTGAAAGCGGGATAACCCACTCGACCACCAGGATTGCGCCTGGTGGCCGGGAGTTTAGAAGCCGTAGTTACACGACCGCGACGACCTTTAGCCTTTCGGCATTGGACATACGCCGCCGCCTCCCGGCCATAAGGGCCGAGGGGCGGCGTGATGACGGACACGCCATCCGGTAACTAAGGGGTTCTAAAGCCCCGGACCTGCGGAGCAGATCCACGGGCACATTAGCACTAACCTGCTGTTAGGCCAGTCTTTTATATCGATAAAGTTGCTGTTTTGATTGACACGGAGAGGATGTGTCGATGTTGGCCATTTGATTAATTGCTGTATAATTTAAGTACAAGCAGGAAATCAAAGTTACCTATAGGTTGGTAATTTCACCGACCTCCTGCACGTAAAAAAGAACTCCAGGACGTGGCATATGAATATAACCGATGGCTCAGTCAGGGCTGCTGTAAAGGATTTCCTGACAGTTGCGCAAAGCAGTACTGTAAACCCCAGCTCTAATTTTTTTAATTCCGCACACGGTGGCTTTATTTCTGGAAGCGTCTATGTCTCTGGTTCGCCAGAGCTCACAAAAGCCAGAGAAGAATGCAAGGCCCAGATATTCAAAGCGACGGGTTTTGGTCCGTCCCTCATTTCAGAAACAGAAATCGATAATCTGCTAAATAGAACCGCCGCCAAACAGTGCGCCAGTGGCAAAGATGAAACTTCCACGTTCCTGGAGGAAATTACCAAATCCTGCCGTAATGAGGTCGATTGCATACTGCCTAATTACATAATTTATCTGGATCAAGAAATCAGTTCGTATGCAATAGGGCCAGTCACCATAATACGGACTGACAGTATCAGACAAAAATTTAGCAAGCTTGATAGGGTAAAGATTGATTTTAAATCAGAACCCTCAGGCGGGCTGCAAGTCGACGGTAGTATGACATTATCTTATCCAGAACATAGCTTTGTTGTCAGACTGCAATGCAGTCCCAATCGCAGGGTAAGTCTAGCGCATTGGTACGTTGATATCGGATCTTCACTTCTCAGGATTTTTGCGAGAGGCGCCGGCATCTTCAATGCGCTTAGCCCTCATATAGGCGACCGGGATCCATCCCCATTCAATTTCGATGATGGCATGAGCTCTCATGTGGTTGTCAATGTCAACGATGATGGAATATCTTATGGCGGCTGGACAGCAGGAAGATATTATTTGATCACAAACAAGTTGGTGAATACCTTTACTGATAAACAGTTTGAGTCGATTGCGAATAAAGTATTTTTTCCTGCCAAGAATTCTGTCGCCGACAGACTTCATCGTGCCTTGGGCTGGCTGGCAAAAGGAAGACAGAGCCAGGAATTGGCCACCAGATTTCTATTTTTCTTTACAGCGCTCGAGTCATTACTAACTACCAATAATCCTGGGACGCCAGTGACTGAAACGATTTCGCGGAATGTAGCAACCATGATCAGCGATATGGATCATAGATTTTCTACTTATAACATATTGAAGGATCTGTACTCAGCAAGAAGCAAAACGGTTCATTCGGGCAACAGGGAAATACCCGAAAGCAGCTGCAATATGTTGCAAAATATTGTTGAAATGACATGCTATGTTGCCCTTACAAAGGCGATTGATAAAAATGAAAGTAAATTCTTAGCAGAGCTGACTGAAGCGGGATTCGGCAGTCCATGGCCAAGAGATGAAAATCAATTAGCCTGACCTCTCATTCTTACCAACTCTTGCCTGATTGATAAAAGTATTGAGACCGATAAGCTGGGTCCTGATTGCTTCGGGGTATGAGCTGTGCAGACTGGTTGGCACAACCAGCCTGACGCCTGCTTCCTGCATTTCCCGAAACTGGTTGACCGACACCCCTTCCTGCAGGGTCACAAGATGTTTGACCGGAATGCGGTTGGCTTCATTGAGAACCTGACGCCAACGGTCCTTACAGGTGGTCTTTGAAGCCAGCATCTTCAGACGCTCAGCCGGATAGGCCGGGTCATTATAGGCAGCAACGGACGGAAACAGGAAATCAGGACGCTTGCCACCTTCGATGACCGGACCATGGGCAAAATCAATATCCGGACGCAGACCTTCTTCGAGGAAGATTTCGCGGACCTGCAGCTCGAGCGACTTGCCGGAACGGGACTTGCGGCTCTGCAGGATTGTCTGGGCCAGTCCCAGAAAGCCATCAAGGCCTTTAAAACCTGCACTGATTTTCGGTAGGTAAAATGCCTCTTCCAGTCCGAGAAACACCTCGAATTCGCAGTCACGGCGCTTGACCAAGCGTTCGTCCGGCGCAAGTCCGGCTTTGGGGCGGCGCTCCAGTACCTTACGGATGATCTCCTCGCCACTCGGAAACTTGAGAAGCCACGCCGGGGGAACTTCTGCAGGCTGCAGCCTGCAGCTGCCTGTGGCTGGCGCAGGTTGCGGCGCAGCCTGAATTGGCGCTTCACTCACGCGCCAGATCGTGAATTTCTTGGGCTCAACCGGTCCCATACGCTCTTCAAACAGGTCTTCTTCACTGCTATTGCGGCATACCCAGACCCGGCAGCCGGTTGCGCTGCCCGTTGCATCCAGTGCGAATGCAAAAATCGCCAGCGCGCCAGTGCTTTCAGGATCCAGCAGCGCCGAAGACGAGCCACCAAAGCCGGTTACACGGGTTTCGTTGCGCGTGCCGCCATGCAGCCTGTTATTGTACCAGATGGCGCGTACGCGCCGCTCATCCGGATGTGAATCTATCCGCAAGTCGAAATTTATATCCGGGTTCTGGATATCAGGGCGATTCAGGGCGGGGAAAATGCTGAACAGGAAGTCTTTCGGGATATAGGGACCGGCCTGATGTGTATTATTGGCCAGTGTATCATTCGCCGACAAGCGCTTGGCATACCAGACATGGCCCGGTGTGCCGAATTCGCTGATCCAGTCTGTTACATCCCCGAGAGCCATCACTTGCCCCTGAATTCTGCCTTGGACGATTTGCCCCTAATCCAGCGCGCGACCTTGCTGCAGACTTTTCCAGTGTCGACTTCAGCGCCACGCACTGCACATTCCCACACGATACACACCCGCCAGCCGGCCGTCAGCAGGGAATTCAGATTCCGGCTATCCCGGGCCTGATTGCCTTCGATCTTTTCCTTCCAGAAACCGGGTCGGGTTGATGGAAGTCTGAAGTACCTGCAGTCATGTCCATGCCAGAAGCAGCCATGAACCAGTATGACGGCTTTGTATTTCGGTAAAACGATATCCGGTCTGCCGGGCAGTTTGCTGCCATGAAGCCGATAGCGGAAACCAAGCCGGTGCAAACCGTGCCGGATCAGGATCTCGGGCTGTGTATTCTTACCCCGGATCCCGCTCATCATGCGGGAACGCGTAGCCCTGTCGACGATATCGACCAAAATCAGGCTGCCTTGCGGCGTTTGACAGGCTTGGCCTTTTCTTTGGCCATCTCCAGCAGGAATGGCCGCATATGCCTGGCCACTTCCGCCATGACCGGAACAACCACAGAGTTACCGAACTGCTTGTAGGCCTGTGTATCGCTGACCGGGATCCGGAAATCATCCGGGAAACCCATCAGACGGGCGCATTCGCGCGGCGTCAGGCGGCGCGGACGGGCTCTCGCCCCGCGGGAGACCAGCACTTCGCTGCCGTCCTTGTAGTAACGCGCCGAAAGGGTACGGCTGGTGTCATTGCCCGTAACCAGACCAAACCCGAAACCGTTACCGGCAGCGCGGTGTTTGGCGGCGTAGTCCTGCAGGTACTGCCAGAGTTTGGGAGTCAGTGTATATTTGTCATGCACCTTGCCGGTAGCCGGATCGATATACCGCCCCCCATCAGCATCCCACTCAGAGCCGTCTTCAGGGTGCAGGATGGTTTTCAGCTTGGGGCCCAGATCGATATCAGGCAGCTCCAATCCGTCAAAATCAAAGTCGACATCTTCGCGGAAGCCGACAATCAGGATACGCTCACGGTGCTGGGGCACAAAGTGTTTGCCATCAATAATCCGGTACTGCACATTATAGCCAAGCTCTGTTTTGAGAATCTCCACGATTGTGTCGAAGGTACGGCCTTTGTCGTGTGAACGGAGGTTTTTGACATTCTCGAGAAGAAACGCCTTGGGGCGCTTGGCGTCGATGATACGGGCAACGTCGAAGAAGAGCGTGCCCTGGGTTTTATCCAGAAAGCCGTGGGGACGGCCGAGGGCGTTCTTCTTGCTCACCCCGGCAATCGAGAATGGCTGGCACGGAAAACCTGCCAGCAGGACATCATGGTCGGGAATGAGATTGGCATCATAAGGGACGATATCGCCAATCAGGGGATGGTCAGCACCAAAGTTCTCCCGGTAGGTCTTCTGGCTGAATTCATTCCACTCGGAGGTAAAGACGCACTCACCGCCCGCTGACTCAAACCCCAGACGGATGCCACCGATACCGGCAAACAGGTCGATGAAGGTAAAGTCGCCAGCAGTTTGCTTCTTCTTTGGGACCAGGAGCTCGCGCAGCCGGGCAGCAAGAAAGGCCGGTGGATTGGTCTTGCCGGTTTTCCAGCGGGTGACTGTCTTGGGATCACATTCCAGCAGCTCAGCGACTTCGCCATGGCCGTAACGGGTGCAGGCCTGCTCAAGAAGGGTAAGGATTTCGGCGGACATTTGGCCTCCCGGCATCTGGGAATAATTAAGGACATAATGCCATAAAAAAATCCTAGAGCCAGGAGGAAATGTGGCTATAGCTTATATTTTATTATTATAATTCAATATGCTATAAAATAGACGAATAAATCAGGCAGCCCCTCTTTAAGGTAAAGTTCTTAATGTGTTCTTGCGGCAACACCCTGTAATGCCTGCTTAGATTTGCGAAGGGCAAATACACACTGGAGGTTACAACAAAGGCATACTCTTTGCGAATATCCTCAGACCAAACACGCATCAGTCACTGCCCGTGCGTACATGCTCTCATCCACACTGATCTGAAGATCAATACCCGTCATTTATTAGCTGGCAAGGTATGCCTTGTTGCCATCCCGCTTTTCCACTATTTTCTCACAAGTTTTACAGGGACAGAACAACCATGCAGTCAGACATCATGACCATCCGCGAACTGGCGGCCTACCTGAAGATGGCTGAGAAAACCCTCTACCGTCTGGCTGCTGAGGGCGCTGTGCCTGGCTTCAAGGTTGGCGGAGCATGGCGTTTCCGTAGCAGCGAAATCAATAGATGGATCAAGAAGCAGGAAGCGAGGGCAGCATGAATAATGTATGCCGTCTCACGTCCAGTCACACTGACGCCGTTTCCTTACCGGTGAAAGGTTAATCGGATGGGAAACTTTACCGAAGCCGACATCAAGACCAAATACATCCTGCCTGCCATCAAGAATGCCGGCTGGGATATACAGCTGCAGGTCCGCGAAGAGGTCTCCTTCACGCAGGGCCGTATCATCGTGCGCGGCAAGATGGCTGCCCGTGGCACCAGCAAGCGTGCTGACTATATCCTCTATTATAAGCCAAACATTCCGCTCGCTATCATCGAGGCCAAAGATGACAGCCATCAGCTGGGCGATGGCATGCAGCAGGCACTGGAATATGCCGAGATTTTGGATATCCCCTTCGTGTTTACCTCAAATGGAACTGGCTTCCGCTTCCATGACAAGACGGGCTTCGATGGACAGGTCGAGCGTGACCTGCCCATGGACTGTCTGCCCAGCCCGCAGGAGCTTTGGAAGCGCTATAAGAAATACCGGAATATCGAAGCTCCTGCCGCTGAAGCAGTTGTCTCACAGGATTACTATTCCGACGGCAGTGGCAAATCCCCACGCTACTACCAGCTGAATGCCATCAACCGCACGATGGAAGCGATTGCCAAGGGTCAGGATCGTATCCTGCTGGTTATGGCTACTGGCACGGGTAAGACCTACACCGCTTTCCAGATCATCTGGCGCTTGTGGAAGTCAAAAACCAAGAAGCGGATTCTGTTCTTGGCTGACCGTAACATCCTTGTGGATCAGACCCGCCAGAACGACTTCAAGCCTTTTGGTCAGGCCATGACCAAGATCAGCAAACGGCAGATCGATAAATCTTACGAAATATACCTGTCACTCTATCAAGCCGTCACAGGCACCGAAGAAGAGCAGAACATCTATAAGCAGTTCTCCCCGGATTTCTTTGATCTTGTGATTGTTGATGAGTGCCATCGCAGCAGTGCTGCGGAAGATTCAGCGTGGCGCGCTATTCTGGACTATTTCTCCAGCGCCACCCAGATTGGCCTGACTGCCACGCCCAAGGAAACAGCTGATGTTTCCAACATTCACTATTTCGGTGAGCCCGTTTATACTTATTCCCTCAAACAAGGCATCGAGGATGGGTTCCTTGCCCCTTACAAGGTCATCCGCATTGATATCGATCGGGACCTGATCGGCTTCCGCCCCGAAAAAGGCCAGATGGATAAGTATGGCAACCTGATTGAAGACCGTATCTACAATCAGAAGGACTTTAACCGTACGCTGGTGATTGAGGAGCGCGATTGGCTGGTTGCCCAGAAGATCACCTCCTATCTCAAGGCAACCAACCGCTTCGATAAAACCATCGTCTTTTGTGAAGATATCGACCATGCCGAGCGCATGCGGCACGCGCTGGCCAACCTGAACAGCGACCTTGTCTTACAAAACCATCGCTACGTAATGAAGATCACGGGCGATGACCAGCAGGGTAAGGCCGAACTTGATAACTTCATCGATCCCGAAAGTCCCCATCCTGTCATCGCCACCACCTCAAAGCTTCTCACTACGGGTGTGGATGCCAAAACCTGCAAACTCGTAGTGCTGGATCAGCGCATCCAGTCTATGACCGAGTTCAAGCAAATCATCGGCCGCGGCACCCGTATCGATGAGGAGCACGGCAAACTCTTCTTTACGATCATGGATTTCAAAAAGGCGACGGAACTTTTTGCCGATCCTGATTTTGATGGCGACCCTGTCCAGATCTACCAGCCCACAGGTGACGACGATATCGTCCCGCCCGACGACGCTTCAAATGTCGACCCTGCCACAGGCGAAGTGCAAAAGCCCGACATCTCGTTCGATCCAACTGCCGAGCCCGGCCAGAAGCGCATCAAATACTACGTCAACAATGTCGAGGTCAGCGTTATTGCCGAGCGTGTCCAGTATTATGATAAGGACGGCAAGCTCGTCACCGAATCCCTCAAGGATTACACCAAAAAGACCATCCAGAAGCAGTACCAAACCTTGGATATGTTTCTGCGCAAATGGTCCGAGACCCAGAAGAAAGATGCCATCATCAAGGAGCTGGAGGAGCAGGGCCTTCTGCTCAGCGCCCTGCGTGAAGAAGTTAGCAATGGCGATCAATACGGCACATTCGATCTGATTTGCCACATTGTGTATGGCCAGCCGCCGCTGACGCGCAAAGAACGCGCAGAAAACGTCCGTAAACGCAATTATTTCACGAAGTACGGTGAGAAAGCCCGCAAAGTTCTCGACGCGCTCCTTGATAAGTATGCTGACGAAGACGTGACTACACTTGAGAGCGCAAAAGTCCTAAGCCTTAAACCCATTAGCGAGATGGGCACACCTGTTGAGATCATCAATGATTTCTTCGGTGGTAAGGCCCAGTACGAGACTGCATTATCAGAGCTTGAAGCCGAGCTCTTCAGGAAGGCGAGCGGAGAATGATGAACGGAATTAGAAAAATAATCTTTACGCTTGTTTCTCTATTTTCATGTGGCTCTGCCATATACTTTAGTTTTTGTATTGCTGACCCTAATTATGCGATGACGGCTATTTGGCTTACCTTTAGCCTTTTTTCTTTCGCACTCGGATGGCCGGAAGTTGCAGAATCTATTACCTTTCTTGGCAGCAGTGTTAAGACCAGAGAGGTTAAGGCCGCTGCAAATGAATTAAGGGAGATAGCTAAATCACTGGCGTTGGTATTGCTTGAGGGCACTCAAGCATCAGGTCGTTGGGGCGGTGGCTTCAGCCTAGAACGCAAACAACAGTTAAGACAGGAAGTTGAGGCATCACTAGAAAAGTCTGGCTTTAGCCCTGCCGAAATTGAAGATGTTTTTAGGGGTTGGAATAGATGGTCTCTCTTCGATTATGCATCGGCCATTTCATGTTATGCGCAGAAGAAATTTTCAACCCCTCCGACCAAGTGGGAAAATAAGCATTCAAAGGATTTTAATAGCCTAAACAGGCCAGATAACCCTGCCACAGCAATTATGGTTAGAGACTTCATGCGCGATAACAACTTCCTTGATGGTGAAATCCAAGGCTTTATAGAAATGATGACCTACTACGAAGAACATAAGGATCATAAAAATCCGACAGATTGGAACAATCTACATGAGAAGGCTTTTGGGGCATGAGTAACGTATCCGGTGTTATCAAATCCATTCAGGACATCATGCGTAAGGATGTGGGCGTCGACGGCGACGCCCAGCGTATCGGGCAGCTGGTATGGATGTTCTTCCTCAAAATTCTCGACGATCAGGAAGAGCAGCTGGAGCTGACCGAGGAGAAGTACAAATCTCCCATCCCCGAGCCACTGCGCTGGCGTAACTGGGCTGCAGATGCCGAAGGTATTACTGGCGACGAGCTGGCCGACTTTGTGAACAATAAGCTGTTCCCAGCCCTCAAAAATCTGAATGCCGAAGGCAAGCAGGGTGGCCGCGCCCTTGTGGTGCGCAATGTATTCGAAGACGCCTACAACTACATGAAATCCGGCCAGCTGATCCGTCAGGTCGTTAACAAAATCAATGAGATAGACTTCAACCGCTCAGCCGATAAACACACCTTCGGCGATATCTACGAGCAGATCCTCAAAGACTTGCAAAGCGCTGGTAATGCAGGTGAGTTCTATACCCCGCGTGCGGTCACCCAGTTCATGGTTGATATGGTCAACCCCAAGCTTGGCGAAATCATTATCGACCCCGCCTGCGGCACTGGCGGCTTTCTGAGCTGTGCCATCGAGCATCTTGGCAAGCAAACCAAGAACCAGAAAGACTGGGAAAAACTCCAGAACGGCATCAATGGGGTCGAGAAGAAATCACTCCCTCATCTGCTCTGCACTACCAATATGCTGCTGCACGGCATTGAGGTACCTACCAACATCAAGCATGACAACATGCTGAGCACACCCATCAAGGACCATCCATGGCGTAAGAAGGTGGATGTCGTGCTTACAAACCCGCCATTCGGCGGTACCGAGGAAGACGGTATCGAGAATAACTTCCCCGCCGCCTACCGCACGCGTGAGACAGCCGACCTATTTCTCTTTCTCATCGTCGAGATGCTCAAAGACAAAGGCCGCGCTGCCGTGGTGCTGCCCGATGGGACACTGTTTGGCGAAGGCATTAAAACCCGCTTGAAGGAAAAACTGCTGGAGGAGTGTAACCTACACACCATCGTGCGCCTGCCCAACGGCGTGTTTAACCCTTACACGGGCATCAAAACCAACCTGTTATTCTTTGAAAAAGGCGCATCCACCAAGGAAATTTGGTATTACGAACACCAATATCCTGAAGGCTACAAGAGCTACAGCAAAACCAAGCCCATGCGCATCGAGGAGTTTGATGTCGAAAAAGCATGGTGGAGCAAGCGTGAGGAAAGCAATTTCGCTTGGAAGGTCAGCATCGATACCATCAAGGCGAATAACTATAACCTCGATGTCAAAAACCCGCGCAATATCGACCCCACGCACCGCGACCCTGCCGAACTACTCGCCGAGTATGAAGCAGCTACAAGCGCCATGGAGCAAACACAGAACAAGCTGAGGGAGATCCTCGCTGCAGCGCTCAGCCGCCATGTTAAAAGCGAGGCAGCATAATGGATGCTGATATCTTCCTTCAGCAATTCGGGCATCTAGCGCAAAGCGAAGGCGGTATTAAAAAGCTGCGTGACGTAATTTTGCAGCTAGCCGTGCAGGGGAAGTTGGTAGCGCAGAATCCAGCAGATGAAAATGCTGGCGTTATCCTCCAAAAAAGCAAGCCGGAGCGAAAGTCTAAGAATGATCAGACCTACCTAGCGACCAATGATTCTGAACTATACCCATTACCTGCCAAATGGGTTTGGACTCGTTTAGGCCATATTGCTGCTTATGGAGTCCCGCAAAAAGTAAATAGCAATGATGAGATAGCGCATGATACGTGGGTGTTGGATTTAGAGGATATAGAAAAAGATACATCTCGCTTGCTGCAACGGGTTAATGCACAAGAGCGAATATTTCAGAGTGCAAAGACGGCCTTCCAAAAAGGCGATGTGCTTTTTGGTAAATTGCGACCTTACTTAAACAAGGTATTAGTTGCAGACGATAACGGTGTTTGCACCACGGAAATCGTACCAATACGAGCGCAGGTAGTAGTAAATCCAAATTATATAAGACTGGTTTTACAGTCTCCCATGACTATGCGGGCGATTGAAAAGTTGATGTATGGCATGAAAATGCCGCGCCTTGGCACTAGCGATGCAAATAATTTACCATTCCCCCTCGCGCCACTTGCTGAGCAGAAGCGGATTGTGGCCAAAGTAGATGAGCTGACGGCACTATGCGATGAGCTGGAGGCCGAGCAGAACGCTCAGCGCGCACTAAAAGCTCAAGCCGTGCAGTCCACCCTGCATCAGCTTACCAGCTCAGAAACACCTGGCGCTTTTGGCTCCAGCTTTAATATCCTCAACCGTACCTTCGGAAATTGGTTTGACGACCTCGCCACAGTCAAACACCTCCGCGCCTCCATCCTGCAGCTAGCCGTTCAAGGCAAACTTGTTCCCCAAGACTCGTCTGACGAACCCGCCAGCGAACTTCTCAAGCGCATCGAGGTAGAGAAAAAGCGAATTAAGATTAAAGTTAAAACTGCAGAAGTTACAGAATTAGCGGATCTACATTCATTACCAAGCACATGGATATGGCAGCCGCTTGGTCAACTCATATCGATGATGGATTCTGGCTGGAGCCCAGCCTGCGAACAGCATCCTGCATCAAATACTAACTCTTGGGGTGTTCTAAAGACGACGGCAGTTCAGGTAATGCGCTATTTGGATTTTGAAAATAAAGCATTGCCAGCCAAGTTGCAGCCTCGACCAGAAATTGAAGTCAAAGTAGGAGATTTGCTAATTACACGTGCGGGACCGAGAAACAGGGTCGGGATATCCTGCCTTGTGGAGGAAACCCGTCAGAAACTGATGATTTCGGATAAAATAATTCGCTTCCATCTTGTCGGCGCTCTTATCTATGAGCGTTATATCAGCCTGTGTCTCAATGCGGGAGAAACCAATAGATACATTGAGTTAGCTAAATCAGGCATGGCCGATAGCCAGCTAAATATATCTCAAGATAAGCTGAAGGCTGCCCCCATTCCCCTTCCGCCACTGGCCGAGCAAAAGCGCATCGTCGCCAAGGTAGATGAGCTAATGACGCTCTGTGACCAACTCGAAGCGCATATCACCCAAACACAAACCCTTAACACCCACCTGATGGACTCTCTCATCCACCGCATGACCGAGGCCGTCTGAGGAGGGTATATGCAAACTGACTTGACATATGGCACTGAACATACGGATCCGGATTGGGGCTCTGTATTTGCAGAAGTAATTGGAAGCAATTCTGCGAACGTTTTTATTTGTCATGCCAGAATTTCAGATCTGAAAAAGTTAGCTACGCAATTGTCTAATAGAGTTTTAGATAAGGCATGGATTATGGATTTGGATAGTGGATCAAGGCTATGCAAAGAGGCATAGTTTTTGATGTTACTATTCGCCGTGTTAGAAAGCACTTTCCCAGCGCGAAAATAATCTTCGCTCATCCGTTTGTTGAAAATCCACAAGCTCAATTTTCCAAACATAACATTGCAACCGGAAAGAGCTACGCTCAGACATATTCACACGGATCTGTGGGTCGTGTATGTATTTTCCAGCACAAAAATGGCAACGCCTACTATTTTTCACCGTATATAACTGATGGCCATCGTATAAAAAATTCCCTGCAATTTCCCGAACCATTCAAAGATTTTGCGCTCAGAGACGGGAAATCAATTCTGGTCTATGTCTCTAAGAGCTCGATTTACAAAGGAGGATTCGACAAGGAATTTTCAGATTTCATACAAAGATTAGAAAATGTCTCTGACAAGAAGGCTGTTGAGACAATCAATAAGATTGAACATATTTGGGGAGCGAACAAAACTGATCATAAGTCAGTCATGATAGACCTATTAAGAAAGGGCGTCGTTATTCACCATGGCTCAGTGCCGCTAGAAGTAAGGTTTTTAATTGAGGATTTCATTAGAAGCGGTTATGCATCTTTATGTTTTGCGACCAGCACCTTAGCTCAAGGCATTAATATGCCTTTTGACATTGTATGGCTTATAAACAATAGGCAGTTGGGAGAAACAGAGGAAGAACGTGCACTTAATTTTAAAAATTTGGTAGGCCGCTCCGGTAGACTGTCTAAAAATGAAAAGTTTGATTACGGATATGTGTATACATCAGACCCGATTTCTTTCTCTCAGAGGCTGAATACGACATATGAGTTAAGTTTGGTTTCGATCTTAGATAGGCCAGATATAGAAGACGAAGAAGAAGCAGTACGTCAGCCAGACGACCGCCAAGCTGACGATGGACGTCG
>ERZ761603.684-NODE-684-length-27609-cov-15.281556_pt1 | contig 27609 bp, 15 predicted proteins | sample MGYA00511879_ERZ761603 | MGnify/ENA primary metagenome ERZ761603 (study PRJEB28899, sample SAMN02850040) | bioreactor sludge metagenome | biome: EBPR Sludge; feature: EBPR Bioreactor; material: flocular biomat | place: Australia: Thorneside Wastwater Treatment... | reverse complement strand
CTGGCCGCGCGCTACGGGCCACAGCAGGTGGTGCCGCTGTCGTTGCACGTCGATTATTGGGACTACATCGGTTGGCGTGACCCTTTCGCGCAGGCGTGTTTCAGCGCGCGCCAGCGTCTGCTCGGCCTCCTCGCCGGGACGTCGACGATCTACACGCCGGAAGTGTTCGTCGGCATGCGCGAACTGCGCGGCTGGCGCGACCCGAGGACGTTCGAACGTCGCTTGCAGGAGATCCAGCGGCAGCCGGCGCGCGCTCAGGTCACGCTGGCAATGACCGCCGGCAGCACGCGCCGGATCGAGGCGACGGCGGCTTTCACGCTGCTCGCTCCAGTCGCGGCACACGGCGATCTGCAGGGGGTGCTGGTGGTCTACGAGAACGGTCTGACTTCGCCGGTGCACCGCGGTGAGAACCGTGGTGCGACGCTGCGCCACGACCATGTCGTGCGTTTCTGGTCGGCTCCCTTGCCGCTGCGCGGCGATGGCGCGCGACACGTCCTGCGCGAGAGCGTAAACCTCGCTTCCGACTGGAACGCCGACAGGCTGGGAATCGCGGCTTTTGTTCAGGACATGCGCAGCGGCGAGGTCTTGCAGGCGCTTTCACTGCCGGCCTGCCTGCCCGTGACGAACTGAGCGCGACGACTTCTTGCCCTCGCCGCCAGCCAGAGTGCGCGCACCGGCGTCGATACCCGGCCGCCGTGTCGCCGACTTCGGGTAGAATGGCAGGGTGAAACACTGGTTTGCCGTCTTCATTTCGATTCTCTGTCTGTTCCCGCTGGTCGTTCGGGCAGACATCTATGGTTTCGTCGACGAAAAAGGGAGCGTCCATGTGGCGAGGGAAAAAGTCGACGACCGTTACCAGTTGTTCGCCAAGGGCGACGTGAGAACGGAGTTCAAACTGTCGTCGGAGCTCAAGTACCTGCCCGAGCAGCCGCGCGTTGAGGATCACGCCATCTACAAGCGCCTGCAGCGCCTTCCCAACGCTCAGAAGTATGATGCGCTCGTGCTCCGTGAAGCACAGCGACAGAAGGTGGAGCCGGCGCTGGTGAAGGCAGTCATTGCCGTCGAGTCGGCGTACGATCCGGATGCCGTATCGCCGAAAGGGGCGACTGGCCTGATGCAGTTGATTCCCGACACGGCCGCCCGCTACGGCGTCCGCCAGATCAGCGACCCGCAGGAGAACGTGCGCGGCGGCACCCGCTACCTGCGCGACCTGCTCAACCTGTTTGATGGCAATGTGACGCTTGCCCTGGCCGGCTTCAACGCCGGCGAAGGTGCGGTACAGCGCTACCGGAACACGGTGCCGCCGTATCCGGAGACGCAAGCCTACGTCAAGCTGGTGATGCAGTTCTACGAGTACTTCGGTGGCGCGATCAGAAAAGCGACGCAGGTCAGGGATGGGCGAGTTCGTCTTGCACTGCCGCCGCGGCGCGGCCTCCAGTCGGAGACGGTGACAGCGCGCGAAATGCTCTCGGCGGAGGTGGCTCCAGGTGCAGTGAGCACGGTTAACTAAGGAGGGGGGTCATATGGACTATCGCGAGCGATTCTTTGTCAAGCCGGGAGAGAAGCTCGGTCTCGATCGCATCGATCCGGCACAGACCGGTGGTCACGAATCGAACGCGACGGCCCTCCCGGAGATCGAGCAGAACGTTGCCCGCATGGCGGAGTTGCAGGCACTGCTCTACGCCGATGGCGGTCAGTCGTTGCTGGTCGTCCTCCAGGCGCTCGACGCAGCTGGCAAGGACGGCGTGGTGCGTCACCTGTTTACCGGCATGAATCCGCAAGGGACGTCGGTGTTCGGCTTCAAGCAGCCCAGTGCCGAGGAAGCGGCGCACGATTTCCTCTGGCGTGCGCACCAACGAGCGCCGGCGAAGGGACAGGTGGTCGTCTTCAACCGCTCGCATTACGAGGATGTTCTCGTCGTCCGCGTACACAATCTGGTGCCCAAAGCCGTCTGGTCGAAGCGCTATGCGCTGATCAAGGATTTCGAGAACCTGCTGCGGCACAACGGCACGCGCATCCTCAAGTTCTTCCTGCACATCAGCGCCGACGAGCAACTCGCCCGCTTCAAGCAGCGGCTCGACGATCCGGCGCGCAACTGGAAGATCAGCGACGCCGACTACAGCGAGCGTGCGCTGTGGTCAGACTACGTCGCGGCCTACGAGGAAGCGCTGAGCAAGACCAGCAGCAAGGACGCGCCCTGGTACGTGATTCCGGCCGACCACAAGTGGTTTCGCAATCTCGCCGTCTCCCAGATCATCGTGGCGACGATGGAGGAGATGGGACTGAAGCTGCCGCCGACACGTGTCGACCTGAAGCAGATCGCGGCCAAGTATCACCTGGCAGCGGCGGAGCAAGCGAGGACGGAGGGCAAGGCGGCGAAACGGTCAGCCAAGGCCTGATGGATTCGCGGCGCCGGACGATCCGAGGGGTGGCGGCACGAGTTTTGTTTGGAGGGAGCGGTAATGAAAACGACAATGGGTGGCTTGAACCGGATCGGCGGAGCGAGCAGCGCAAGTGCGATGGTCGGGCTCTTTCTTCTCGCGGGATGTGCAGGGCAGAGCCAGTTGTTGGGCAGCGGAGCGGCGACGCTGGCTTCCGATTCCAAGCACTTGACACAAAGTGGCTTCCTTTCAGATTACTCACGCTTGCAGCCGACGAGCTGGGGCGGCGGTGTGGAGTGCTGGCGCGATCGGCATCTCGACGCCTCACGCTACGACAAGGTTCTGGTCTCCCGCATCCAGGTGTCGCTCAAGACGACGAGCAGCGAAACGACCTTCGATCCCAGTGATCTGAAAACACTGACCGATTACTTCCATCGCGCGCTGGTGACCGCATTGAAGCCGCAAATGATGGTCGTCGAGCAGGCGGGTCCAGGGGTGCTCGTACTGCGCGTCGCAATCACCGATCTGGTGCCGACGAAGGTCACGGATAGTCTGGCCGGAACGCTGATTCCGTACGCCTTTGTCGCCGAAGCCGGTTCAGGCGTCGCGACTGGCAGGCCGGCAGGCTCGACTCCCTACATGGGCGAAACCGGCATGGAAATGCAGTTTCTCGATGGCGCATCGGGTAAGGTTGTGGGTGAATGCAGGGATACCGAAATCGGACGCAAGTATGCCGTAGATGTCAACAGCAGCGCCGTCGGCGCTGCACAGACCTGGGCCAACGGCTATCTCAGTTCGTTCCAGGCGTGGACTTACGCCAAGGATGCCTTCGACAAATGGGCCGGACTGCTCGCGCAGCGGCTCGCCCGCCTACGTAGCGGCGCGCAGTAGCCCCCGCTCACGGATTGGCTACGGCCCCGGGCGCGCAAGGCTGCGAGACACGCGTGATCGACGAACTCGATTGCCGACTTGTGTTTGTTCCACCGAGGCGCGTGTGAAGCCTCGATGAGCCAGGGTGACGATCCCTTCACCATCCTGGGTGTACGCCGTGAGGCGTCGCCGGAAGAGGTGAAGCAGGCTTATCGTCGTCTGGCGATGCACTGGCATCCTGATCGCAATCCATCGTCGACCGCCGCGGCGCAATTCCGAAGGGTGCACGCTGCCTACGAGCTGTTTCTCGATCCGCAGCGAATGGCCGAGTGGCAGCGGGTGCAGGCGAGCGCAGCGGAGGTGACGCCTGACCCCGCAAACGAGAATGCGGATTGGATGCAGGAACTGACGCTGACGCTCGAGGAGGCTGCCTTCGGCTGCCGGAAGAGCGTCGAGCTGGTCAGCAGCGTGCGTTGCAAGGCGTGCCAGGGTGGAGGCAAACAGAAACACAATCATCTGGTTCCCTGCGCCTCGTGCAGCGGTTGTGGCCGACTCACCGGTGCGGGCGGCCGGACGAGCCGCTGCCCGGCTTGCGCCGGACGCGGCTACGTGCGCGAGACCGATTGTTCCGCATGTACCGGCAGCGGTTGGCGACAGGAGCGGCGTACGCTCGCGGTCACCGTACCAGCCGGGATGGTGGACGGTGAACGTCTGCGCCTCGCACGTCAGGCGCCGTTGACTGGAGGGCAAGGCGCGGCCGAGAAAAGCGGTGACCTGTTTCTCGCGATTCGCCTTGCCATGCATCCTTTGTTTGTCCGCCACGGGCGGGATCTCCATTGCGACGTGCCGGTAAGCGTGTTTCGTCTGCTCGCGGGTGGCGCTGTCGAGGTTCCGACGCTCGCGGGCACGTGCACCTTCGATCTTTCCGCAGGTGCCGGGCGCTTGAGCGAGCGCCGCCTGCCCGGGCGCGGTTTTCCCGGCAAGAAGGGACAGCCCGCCGGTGACCTGGTCGTACGTCTGCAGTGCATCGTCCCTGCCATGGTCGTTGTTGAGGACGCGCCCTTGCTCGAGGTGCTGGAAGCGCGGTTGCACCGCGATCTCGGCGAGCGGGCGCCGGTGCTCGCCGCTTGGGAGGCACAGCTGGCTGCGCGTCGCGCGCTGGTGACCAGCTGATTGCGGCGGTCACAGACGCCGCGCGAGGGCAGTGAGATAGGGCAGCGCGACGAACGGCCAGAAGCTGGCGACCCAGCGTGTCAGCCCATTGAAGTTCAGGAAGTGGCCTTGCCGCCAGGTTGCCAGCGCGGCTTCCGAGTACGGGTTCGGCGGTGTCAGATTGACGAGGGCGGTGCCCACCATGAGCGCCAGGCCGGCGAGCGCGACACGGCTGGGCGGCGACAGCACGAGCCCGATCGACAGCAGGGCGCAACCGGTCAGCAAGCCGAGTTGGGCGCCCGGCGTCAGCCAGGCGAAGGCTTCCTGTGGAGCAACCAGTACGGCCGTCGCCAGCGTTCGGATGGCCAACGCGAGCAGCATCAAGGCGGTAATCAGCAGCAGATGCGGTTGTCCCTGCTCGGTGAGCAGGGTGCTGGCAAACAGCCCGATCACCACCGTGTTGCACGCGATCACCCCGGTTTCGAGGACGAAGAAGGAGGGGGCTGCGTAAGGGACCGCCGGCGGCAGGTCAAGAACAGCACGCAGGTCGCCGGTGGCGAAGAGGAGGGTTTCCGGGGACAATTGTGCCATCAGCCAAAGGCCAAGCAGCACCAGCCCCAGTTCGACCTGCGGGACCGTTGCCAGAACGCCATGCTGGAACTGGCCAATCCGCCGGAAGATGCGCTTGCCGTTCCAGACGGCGACGACGGCGCCGATGACCACGCCGCTGAGGTTGGTCGCGAGGTCGAGGTTGGACGGCACGCGCGATGGTAACCAGTTTTGCAGGAATTCGAGACTGAAACTGAGCAGACCTCCGAGGAGCAGGGCGGTGACGGCGGCAGTCCATCGTCCGGGCAGGTGACGCAGTGTCAGGGCAAGCAGGAAGCCCAGAGGAAGGTAGGCAACGACGTTGACTGCGAGATCGAACGCTGTCCAGTAGCGCGGCCAGCCCGCGTCGAGGAAAGCGAGGGGCGACAAGCCGTGGTCACGCCATTTGGTGAACGGGTACAGGCTGGCGTAGGCGATCAGCACCACGTAGGCAAGCGTCAGGTACAGCGGTAACCGCGTCGGTCGGGGCAGCGGCTTGGGCGGTGTGCGTTGCTCTGCGGGTACGGTTGCGGTGGGCACGGCGTGCTCCATCAGTCAGACGCTGCGCCCAGCGCCGGCGGCGGAAGGAGCTTGCGACCGCATCGAGTGCGGGAGGCGAATGCGCTTCATCCGTTGTCACCACGCCCCTTGCGGTGCGCGTGCAGGGGCTCGGCGTGGTGCGTCTGTGCCGCGGCACGGTGGTGGATGGCCGTGTGCCGGTCGACGATCGGTACCGCTCGCCCGCGCCACTGCGGCAGCAGCGAGCCCGCGAGCATGCCGGCGATACTGACGCCGAGACCGATCAATTGCGGCGGTACCAAGGGTTGGTCGACCAACGCTTCGATCAGCAGCCATGACAGGAGGCCGCCGAGGATCGCAGCCAGCGCGCCCTGCGTCGTCGCGCGTCGCCAGTAGGCGCCGAAAAACAGCGGCACGAAAGCACCGGCCAAGGTCACCTTGTAGGCGTTTTCGACCATTTTGAAGATCGATGCCTGCGAGTTCAGGGCGAAGCCGAGTACGATCGCCGTGAAGCAAACGAGCGTCAGTCGCATCATGCGCAGCAGGGCATGATCGCCCGCATTGGGAAAGAAGCCGCGGACGACGTTCTCCGAAAAGGCGACCGACGGCGCCAGCAGCGTCGCCGACGAGCAGCTCATGATCGCAGAGAGAACGGCTCCGAAGAAGATCGCTTGTGCGATTACCGGCGTATGCTCGAGCACCAGCGTCGGCAGGACGAGCTGCGAGTCGGTCTCGATCAGGGCGTTGAACTGCTCCGGAGCGATCAGCGTCGCCGAGTAGGCGATGAACATCGGCACGAAAGTGAAGCAGAAGTAGAGCGCGGCACCGAGGAGCGAGGCGCCAATAGCGATTTTCGCGCTGCGTGCCGAGGTGACGCGCTGAAACACATCCTGTTGCGGTACCGATCCCAGCATCATGGTGATCCAGGCGCCGAGGAAGGTCAGCCACTCGGCGGCGCTGCCCGCGGGGAAGAAGTCCAGCTTGCCGGCTGCCGAGGCGTTGCCGACGACGGTGACGACACCTCCGCTCATCCCGGCGACGAGATGGCCGATGTAGAGCATACCGCCCATCACCACGCCCATTTGTACGAAGTCGAGAACCGCCACTGAGAGCATGCCGCCGAAGCTGGTGTAGGTGAGCACAATCAGGGCGCCGAGTATCATCCCTGCGCTGGCGGGAATGGCGCCGTCGGTGACGACGCTGAAGACGAGCCCGAGCGCCTTGATTTGTGCCGAAACCCAGCCCAGGTAGGAGGCGACGATGCAGATCGTGGTCAGTACTTCAACCGTTCGGTTGTAGCGCAGGCGGAAGAAATCGCCCAGGGTCAGGACGTTGAGCGGATAGAGCTTGGTGCTGTAAAAGAGGCCGGCGATGACCAGGCACAGGCTGGCGCCGAAGGGGTCGGCAACGACACCGCGCAAGCCGTCCTTGACGAAGGTTGCCGAGACGCCGAAAACTGCTTCGGCGCCAAACCAGGTGGCAAAGACGGTAGCGGTGACGACCGGCAGAGGCAGGCTGCGGCCGGCGACCGCGAAGTCTTTGGCGTTATGAACACGAGTGGCCGCGTAGAGGCCGATCGCAATCGAGGCGAGGAGGTAGACGACGACGAACCAGATCAGCATGACGGGGCCTTTGTGGCGCAGACTCTTGTTGCCGGCAGGTGAGGCACGTGCGGGTTGGAGCAAGTGCCGCCGGCGGGCGGTTTTCCCGGAGCCCTGGGCACGGCATGCTGAGCATTATGTCATGACTTGCCGCCAGCGTGAAGCGGCTGCTAGCGAGGCAGTACCGGCGTCATCAGTTCCGCGCTGGCAAGGCATTGATGACCCCGAAACGGCGCCGTTCACCTTCGCTCAGTTGGCGTCCAAGGCGCTGGATCACCTCATCAACGATCGCACTCATCGGTCTGCACTCGCTGCATTCCCACAGGCGAACGGTCCGGTCGGTGCCCGCACTGACGATCGCTCGACCATCCATAGTGAACTGGGCGCTCCATACCTCTCCCTCGTGCCCGCGTAGTACCGCCAGCTCGCCGCCGCTGCTGGCGTCCCAAAGCCGTGCCGTGCGGTCTCCACCCGCCGTCAACACAATCCGCCCGTCGCTGGAGAAACGGGCGCTTTCGACCGAGTCTTCGTGTCCGCGCAGGACGTGCAGCTCACGGCCGCTGGTGAGGTCCCAGATGCGGGCTGTTCCGTCCATGCTGGCGGTGAGCACAGTTTTTCCGTCGGGTGCGAAGCGGACGCTGCGGATCGCTTCCTCGTGTCCGCGCAGGACGTGCAGCTCACGGCCGCTGGCGCGATCCCACAAGCGTGCCGTGGTGTCCCAGCTTGCGGTCAGTATCGTCCTGCCGTCCGGCGAAAAGTGCGCGGCAATCAATGGTGCCTCATGGCCGCGCAATACCAGCAACTCGCGGCCGCTGTTGGCGTCCCACAAGCGAGCGGTCCTGTCCGAGCTGGCAGTCAACAGCGTCTTGCCGTCGGTGGCGAGCTGCGCGCTGACGACGGGAGCTTCGTGTCCTCTGATGACGCGCAGTTCACGGCCATCTGCTGGATCCCAGAAGCGCACGCTCTGATCCTTGCCGGTGGTCAACAGCTCGCCGTTGGCCGCAAACTGCGCGCTGAGCACGGCCCCCTGGTGACCACGGAGAACGAGCAGCTCTTGGTGGCTGGTCGCATCCCAGACGCGCGCTGTTTCGTCGAGGCTGGCGGTGATGATCCTGCTCCCATCGGCTGCGAAGTGTGCGTCGACGATCGGTGCTTCGTGTCCGGCCAGGACGCGCGACTCGGCAGCATTGGCCAGCGGCCACAGACGCGCCGAGTTGTCGTCGCTCGCCGTCAGGAGCGTCTTCCCGTCGGGCGAAAACTCGGTTGTCGATACCGGGCCCCAGTGGCCCCGAAAAACGCGCGACTCGCGCTCGTCGCTGGTTTTCCAAAGGCGAGCCGTCTGGTCGCCACCGGCGGTGAGTACCCGTGTCCCGTCGGCAGCGAAGTGGGCGCTCCAGACGCCGCTGCCGTGGCCCCGCAGGACCCGCAGTTCGCGTCCACTTTCGGCATCCCAGAGGCGTGCGGTCTTGTCGCCGCTGGCGGTGAGCAGCGTCTTGCCGTCGGGCGAAGCCTGCACGCTCCACACCGGCGCTTCATGTCCGCGCAGCACCTTGAGCTGGCGGCCGCTGGCCAGATCCCAGATACGCGCCGTCCGGTCGCGGCTAGCCGTCAGCACCGTCTGCCCGTCAGGCGAAAACTGTGCGCTGCGGATCGATTGTTCATGTCCGCGCAGAACCTTCATTTCGCGACCGCTGCGCGCATCCCAGAGGCGCGCGCTGCGGTCGAAGCTGGCCGTCAGTACCAGCTTGTCGTCGGCTGAGAAGTTAGCGCTCCAGACGGCTCCCTGGTGGCCACGCAGAACATGCCGCTGCTTGCCACTCTGCGCATCCCACAGTCGTGCCGTTCCGTCGTCGCTGGCCGTCAGCACCCAGCGGCCATCGCGCGACAACTGGGCGCTCCAGAGCGGACCGCTGTGCCCGCGCAGAACGAGCAACTCGCGGCCGCTACGGACGTCCCACAGCCGGGCCGTCATGTCGTCGCTGGCGGTAATCGCCGTCGCGCCGTCAGTGGAGAACTGGGCACTCCACACGGGTCCCGAGTGTCCGCGCAGAACGTGTTGCTGTTGACCACTGGCGGTGTCCCACAAGCGCGCGGTGTGGTCTTCACCCGCCGTGATCAGCGTTCGGTCGTCAGGCGAGAAGGCCGTGCTGCCAACCGCTTCGCTGTGGCCTGCGAGCACCTGCAACTGACGGCCGCTGGCGACTTCCCACAGTCGTACCGTATGGTCGTTACTGACGGTGACTGCGGTTTTTCCGTCGTGCGCGAACTGCGCCATCCAGACTTCCTTGCCGTGTCCGCGCAGCACCTGGACATAGGGAAACGAGTGTTTGGCCGTGCGCAGCAGGGCATCGGCTCTGGCGTTGGCGGCCACCTCACGCGCTGCGAGCGCGACCAGCAGGCTCTGATCCGGCTGTTCCCGGCGCAGGTTCTCGGCGGTGCTCGCCAGTTCGCCGGCCAGCGCCGTGCGCGCCAACGCTTCGGCGCGCAGCTTGGCTTCCTCCGCCTGTCGCCACCAGAGCAGCGCGAGAACGCCGAGCGTCAGGGCGATCAGACAGCCAGCGATCGCCAGCCGGCTGCGGCGGCGGAGAACGGCATTGAAGGCCAATGCCCGTTCCCGTTCGGCCTCGGCGCGCTGTGCCGCCGCCCGCTGCAATTGGGCCTCTGCTTCGAGGCGCGCCGTGCGCTCGTCTTCAGCCTTGCGGCGCAGCGCTTCGTCGCGTGCCTTTTCCTCTTCAAGCTGGTCGCAACTGTCCTGAATGTAGCGGTCGACCTTGGCATATGCGCCGGGCCCCTCGTAGCGGCGTGCCCAGTCAGCGGCTTTCGCACGTGCGTTGATGCGCTCACGCCAACGCTGCGCCCGCCCGCAGTCGTTCTCGTCGAGCCAGCCGCCGCCCTCGCTCTGGCGGCGCAGCGCGCGTTGCCGCCATTCCCTGAGTTCAGCGACGTCGCGCTCCTCTTCCCGCAGCCACTGGCGGAACAGTTGCCACTGACGAAAAAGGCTTTCGTGACTGATGTCAATCAGTTCGTCAGCGTCGATCGGCTGTAGGCCGGGTGGCAGAACGAATCCCGCGTCGGGGGAACGAAAGGCGTCAATCACTGCCGCCAGCGCCTGGTGCTGGGGCTCGGGAAGCAGTTGCTGCAGCTGGCGCAGCGACTGTGGCCGGCGGACTTCGCGGCCTTCGCGGCGCTCGACGAGTGCCAGAAAAAGCTGGCGAGCCACTTCGCGCTGCGCGGGTGTGAGCGCACCATAGATCTCCCAGGCATGGTTGTCGATTGCGTTCGACAGCAAAGGACCGGGTGGCGGCGCAGCATGGCTGCTGCCTTCGTGGCGTGGCGCACAGATGGTCTCGAAGTCGCTGTCGTCGATTTCGCTGCGCCCCAGCGAACGTGCGCGCTGCCACATGCGCAGCAGCGCATGCTCGAGAATCGGCAGTTCGTCATCACCACCGAGGGCGTTGACCATCCGATTGGCGAGAACCGGGTCTATTTTCCCTGCGACCAGCGCGAGCGGCGAGGCGATCACCGAGCGGATTTGTTCCGGACCGAGGCGCGGCGTCAGGTAAATGCCGCTGTTGATCGCTTCCGGCAGTCCGTTGAAGGCGACGCAGTGGCCAAGAAAGTCCGAGCGCATGGTGATCACGACGTAAATTGGCAGCGCTTCGCTCGCCGAACGCAGGAGCAGGGCGATCAGGCTGTCAGCGGCATCGGGTCTCTTCTGTCGATAGCGGAAGATCTCTTCGAACTGATCCACCACCAGCAGCAGCGATTCGCCGGCAAAGCAGTCCGCCTGTTGCCGGTAGAGGTCGGCAAGCGCCAGCGGGCTGGTACCGAGGGTTGCGGCCAGCGACGAGACAGCACGTGCACGGTCGCTGCCGTGCACCCAGCGCGGATCTTCGGTGAGCGCCGCTGCCAGATTGGTGAGGGGCGAGTCGCCGGGTTGGAAGATACAGACGTTCCAGCGATCGGGAGGTGCCTGTTGGTTGCTGCCGAGAGGGCGGAGCGCGCCACGATGCAGCGCCGGAATCAGTCCGGCGCGGACCAGCGATGACTTGCCGGTGCCGGAAGCACCGAGCACCGCGGTAAAGCGCTGTCGCCGTTCCAGACTCGCCAGGAGATCGCGAACGTGCGCTTCGCGGCCGAAAAAAAGCAGCGCTTCGGCTTCGCTAAAAGGGCGCAGGCCGACGTAGGGAGCCGGCAGCGTCAACGTGATCCGCTTCATCGTCTACATTGCCTACAGTCCGCGCAGAAACTCGCCGAGACCCTGTTCATCGACGGCGACGACGTCGTCAGACTCGATGCCGAACTCGGTGGCGACGGTTCCCTGTTCCAGATACACGCCCCAGCGCTCGACTTCGAGATCGTACTCCGCGACCTGGTTGAGGAAATAAACCAGGCGGTTGTAGGCGGTAGCGTACTTGCTGCGGTCGGCATAGATGGTGAGGCCGGCGCGGCACGGTCGCAAAAGCTCCTTGATGTCGACGCCGTCGTTGCCGAGCGGTGCATTGGGGGGCAAGGAACGCAGGTCGAAGTGCTGCGCGCGAATGAGCGTGCGCAGGCGGCTGCCGAGGTCGCCCACGCTTGCCAGGTCGTCAAGGAAGACAAGCTTGCGTTGCGCTCGCGTTGTGCCCGGCGATTCGGGAGTGCTGGCGGCAGCGCGCTGGCGGCGCGCTTTTTCGGCGCGCAGGCGGGCGATGACTTCGCTCTTGAACGAAGCGAGGTTGGTCGCGCGCAGGAACTCGGTAGCGAAGAGTTGGGCATGCGCCGGGTCGGCGATCTGATCCGCCGCCGGTAATCGTTCGCACCACTGCATCATCGGCAAGCGTGCTGCTTGCGCGCGCTGGAACTGGATCTGTGGCAAGGGGGCGGCAAAACCGCGGCCCTTGCGACCGGCGGTCGGCGACAGCAACTGAATGAAAAGATCGCTGCGAGCGAGGTCGGCGGCGATCGCGGCGTCGAACTCGGTGGGCGTCAAGCCGACGTAATCGCCGTCCGGCAGAACGACGATCCCTTCGGGTTCGAGAGCCAGTCTGACGGCAACCCGCTGCGGTTCGAGGTCTTCAGTCGTGTCCGCCAGGAGTACGGTGGCCAGTGGCTCTGCGCCAGGTTTTTCCTTGTGGGTGGCGGCTTGGTCCTTGTCCGCCCTTGCGGAAGCAGCCACGTCGCTAACCCGCAAGGCGCGCAACCTGGCGTCCATGGCCATGCGCAGCTCGTTGAGAACGCTCCAGTAGTGGGCGGCAACCTCATCGCCGGTGTCCTGTGGGCTAGGAAAACCGGAAAGCACAGGTGCCGCTGCAGTCCTCGGCTGAACCCAGAACTTGGCGTGAATCAGGCGCTTGCGCAGTTCTTGTATGGTCGGCGGTACGGCTACCAGCGACTCGAAGGGGAAGATCTCGACGACGAAGACATCAGGCGGCTTGTTCTGGTCGCCGGTGTGCGTATGCACGAAGTGCTCGATCTCCAGACCGCACCAGCTGGAGTCGATGTAGTTCTGAGAAAGGAGAATGACCAGCAGCTGGCTCTGGGCGACGACCGTGAGCAGATCGTCACTGAACAGATCACCGGGTTTCAGCTGGTGATCAATGAAAATCCGCTTGCGATAGACGTTGGGTCCTTCATTGAGGTTCGTCGCCAGCGCCGTGACCCAGCCGACCGGGCTCGACGCTCCGAGCGGAACGCCGTTGTCGGCATGCGCATAGCTGATGAATACGTCATACCGGTCAGCAGTCGCCATCAATGCCCTCGCATCCTCGTCCATCTGATCTTTGGCGTCGCTCATCACCTCGCCTGAGGACTGCAGACAGCAACGAGGTCGTTGGTTGGACGCCGCTGGGAGCGACTTGTTCTCACTATATCAGGCCCTAGCGTGCTGTGCGCCTTCCATTTTGCCGCCGGGCTTGATGATTCACCAGGACAGCAGCTGACACGAAAGGATCAGCGGGCAGTATCGGCCTGGCAGCAGCAGCGGATGGGGACCGACGAAGCCAAGGCCCTCTACAAGAAGCGGGCAGCCACCGCCGAATGTGTCAATGCCCAGAGCCACCACCGGGGCTTACAGCAGTTCCGGGTGCGGGGAGCGGGCAAGGTCAAGTGCGTGATGCGGATCTTTGCGCTGGCGCACCATCTGATGCGCATAACGGCGCTGGCGCCCAACTTGCTCGACATGGGGACAGGCACGTCTGTCATTTCTGGAATAACGGCTTGAGGAGAGGATGTACGTGGAAATTCGTCGAATGAACCGTCAATAGCGAGCCAAACGATGTCTTCCGCCTATCACGCCCAGCGTCGCGGCGCCAACCATCCTTGCTGGGCTATCCGGTGAAACGAGGTAAAGCTTCACAAGCTCTGAGACGATCCCAGCCAGCAGGTATCAACGCCGCTGCGCTCATCCGGATGTCGGATTGCGGTCTTGGCCTGAATTCACACCGAAAACAGAACCCGTAGCGGTGGTCGCTGCGCGAATAACAATTCCTCACTGGGCGGGGTGAAATTCTGCCCTGGAGGCTTACAATTCTGTCCGCACCAGTCGATCAGGAAGTGGCAGGAACCAGAGGTCGAGCAGGGGGTCAACCCGTCACGGTGGGATGGCTGTTGCGCCGCTGCCTTTATTGGGAATTGAAAGGAAACGATGACCACCGCTAACGACGAATTGCCGAGACGCAAGTCGGTGGCCTCAAGAAAACACACGATAGTACCACCCACGACGGCGGAAGAAGTGAACCCGATCCGGGGAGATGAACGTCCGTTCATCATCGGCATCGGTGCCTCGGCTGGCGGCCTGGAAGCGCTGAGTCTGCTGCTGCCCAGCCTGCCGAAAAATCTTGGTCTTACCTACGTCGTCGTCCAGCACCTTTCACCGACCTACCGGAGCATGATGTCGCAGTTACTCGGACGGGAAACGACGATGCCGGTCAGGGACATCGAGGACGGTATGCGGCCTGAGCCGAACACCGTCTATATCACCCCACCCAACCGCAATCTGACGCTCAAGGAGGGGCATTTCCGCCTGGTCGAGCCGGCACGCGAGTCAATGCCGAAACCATCCGTCAATCGCTTCTTCGCCTCACTTGCCGAGGAGGTCGGCGAGTCGACGATCGGCATCATCCTTTCCGGGACAGGTTCCGACGGTGCGGCCGGGATCCACGCGATCAAGGCGGCGGGTGGCTTCACCTTTTCCCAGGATCCGGAGACGGCCAAATACAACGGCATGCCACAGTCAGCAATCGACACCGGCAGTGTGGACTGGATCTTGCCGCCTGAGAACATGGGAGCTGAGATCAGCCTGATTGTTCTCAATCGCGGCCTGATCCCGGTGGCGACACAGGCTGCCAGCGCGCCGGCGACACTCAAGACGCTGCTCGGCAAGGTGCGCGCACGGACCAAGGTCGATTTCTCGCAATACAAGGAACCGACGCTGTGGCGGCGAATCGAGCGCCGCATGGCGGCCAACCACGTGAGCACACTTCAGGATTATCTGCAGGTGGTCGACCAGACGCCGGTCGAGCTCGAGAAGTTGTGCAAGGATATTCTGATCTCGGTGACCGCCTTCTTTCGCGACTCCGACGCGTTTGCACGGCTCGACAAGGTGATCGGAGAGGTTCTTGCCGGCAAGCAGCCCGGTGACGATATCCGCGTCTGGGTCGCCGGTTGTGCGACGGGCGAGGAGGCGTATTCGCTGGCAATCCTGTTTGCGGAGCGGCTGGGCGCCGCTTTCGATCAGTACCGGCTGCAGATCTTTGCCACCGATATCGATCTTGACGCCATGGCCCTCGCTAGACGGGGTATTTTCGCGGCTTCCAGTCTGGCGCACATGGACCGCAACCGGATCCGGGCGCATTTCACGCCGCAGGGCGATCGTTACGAGATCAACAAGAACCTCCGCGACACGGTGATCTTCGCCCGCCAGGACCTGGTTCAGGATCCCCCTTTTCTGCGCCTTGATCTGGTCAGCTGTCGCAACGTGCTGATCTACTTTCAGAGTGAATTGCAGTCGCGGCTGTTGGCAGTTTTTCATTATGCGCTAAACCCCGGTGCGTTCCTCTTTCTCGGCAAGTCGGAAGGAATCTTTCAACAGGAAGCCTTGTTTGGAGTTGTAGACAAGGAAGCACGGTTGTATCGGAGGCACGGGACGGCAGCCCGCCTGCCCTTGCTGCGGGCAGAGATGCACGTTCCTGCCGCCGGCCTGAACCAGCACCAGCGGCCCGGCAAGCCGATTACAGCGCAGGGTTTTGAAACGATCCTGCTGGAAGCGGCGGGCCGTCACTTCATTCCGACGACCATTCTGATCAACGGCAAGTTCGAGATTCGTCACATCCATGGCGACGCCAGCAGGCTTCTCAACGTGTCACCGGGTCGGCCAGCCTTTGACCTGATTTCGCTGATCCGCCGTGAGCTGCGCACCGAGGTTCAGGTGCTGATGCGCCAGGCGCAGGTCAAACAGGCCGTTGCCACCGGTCGTCCGCGACACATCAAGGCCCTCGATCCCAGTCGTGGTGTTCGCTTGTCGATTCATCCGGTGTCCGATACGGGTCCCGAAGCGTTGTTCATGCTGTGCATCGAGTGGCTTCTGCCGCCACCCGGAAAGACGACGGTCGAGGAAAACAGCGGTATCGACGAGAAGGAACTCGAAGACGAGCTGGCTGCAACGCGCGAGCACCTGCAGACGCTGGTCGAGGAACTCGAAACGTCAAACGAGGAGATGCAGGCGCTCAACGAGGAGATTCAGGCCTCGAATGAGGAAATGCAGGCCTCGAACGAGGAACTGGAAGCCTCGAACGAGGAACTGCAATCGACGAATGAAGAACTGGCGACGGTCAACGAAGAACTGCAGATCAAGACCGCCGAGACGCAGGAACTCAACGTCGAGCTTGAAAGCATCCAGAACAGTGTCGACTACCCGCTGCTGGTGCTCGATCGCAACGCGTTACTGCAACGTTTCAACAGTGCAGCAGCGCGGCTTTTCAAACTGGGCGCCACGCAGTTGGGCCGTCATCTACGCGACCTGCCGCTGCCGCCGGGAATGCCTGACCTGCTAGGTGACGTGCAGCAGGTGCTTGACAGCCAAAACACGCGCGACCGCCAGATCGTCAACGCCAACCGTCGTCACTACGCGCTGCACCTTGCTCCCCTGTTGCGCGACACCCAGAAGACTGCGGGCGTCATCCTGCTTTTCGCTGACAACACGTCGCTTTACGAAGTCGAGCGCTCGGCACGCGAAACTCAGGTTCGTTTGCAGGCGGTGATGAACAATTCGGTATCCTTGATGGCCGTCAAGGATGCCCCGGGGCGCTATCAATTCGTTAATCCCCGATTCGAGCAGACTTTCGGGTTTGAGGCCGGCGTGGTGATCGGCAAGACCGATCTGCAGCTCTTTCCCCCTGCTGTGTGCGACCTCTTCCGCGAGAGCGAGCTGGAAGCGATGCGCCTGCGCAAAGGGGTAGAGCGTGAAGAAACTCTGCCGCTGGCCGGCGGTGAGCGACATTTTCTGGCCGTCCGTTTCCCGCTCTTCGACGATGACGGTGCGATCATCGGTATCTGTTTCCAGGCGACTGACATCACGGCGCGCAAATGTGCTGAAGATCAGTTGCGTTTGGCGGCGCTGGTCTTTGACCGTGCTTCCGAAGGCGTGATGGTGACCGACCCCGAGCAGCGCATCCTGACCGTCAATGACTCGTTTACCACGCTCACCGGGTACTCGCGCCAGGATGTGGTGGGTAAGAAACCAAGCTTGCTGCGTTCGGACCGGACACCACCCGAGTTCTACGCCGAGATGTGGGACAAGGTGCAGCGTTTCGGTGTCTGGCAGGGAGAGATATGGAATCGCCGCAAGAACGGCGAGCTTTACCTCGAGTGGCTGTCGATCAATACCGTCAAGGGCGAGTCCGGGCAGATCGTGAACTACGTCGGCATGTTCAGCGACATCACCACGGTGCGCGAATCGCAGCAGCGGATCGAGTATCTGGCGACGCACGATGAACTGACCGGACTGCCCAACCGGGCGCTGTTCAATGACCGCCTCAATCTGGCGTTGGCGCGGGCCGAACGTTCGCATGAAGCGGTAGGAGTCGTCTTCATCGATCTCGACAACTTCAAGGTGGTGAACGACACGCTGGGACACGAAACTGGCGACAGCTTGCTGAAGAAAGCGGCCATGCGGCTGCTCGAATGCGTGCGCGCCGAAGATACGGTTGCTCGACTCGGTGGTGACGAGTTCGTCGTTTTGCTGGTCAGCGCTGATCGCAGGCAGGCGACCCTGACTGCCGAACGGTTGCTCAACACGCTGAGCGCGAGTTATCACTTTGGTGAACACGAGTGCTTCGTCAGCGCCAGCATCGGTCTCAGCATGTATCCGGAGGATGCGTCCGACGCCAACGCCTTGATGCGCAATGCCGATTCGGCGATGTATCGAGCCAAGGACCACGGCAAGAACGGTTTTCGCTTCTTTTCGGCCGAACTCGCGACGCAGGCCAGCAGACGACTCGCGCTCGAGAGCGGTTTGCGCCGCGCGGTCGACAACGGAGATTTGTTTATCCATTATCAGCCGCAGGTCAGGCTCGAGGACAATTCGGTGGTCGGTGCCGAAGCGCTGGTTCGCTGGTGTTTCAATGGAGAAATCATCAACCCGGTGGTGTTCATTCCGATCGCCGAGCAAAGCCATCTGATCGTGGCCGTCGACGAATGGGTACTCGGCGAGGTCTGTCGCCAGATCATCGAATGGGACAAGGCTGGGCTGCCGCCGTTGCGCATCAGTGTCAACATCTCAGCGCGCCACTTCCGCCAGGAGAACATGGTTGCCGACTTGGTGCGTATCGTTCAGGCGCATGGTGTGGCGCCACAGCGCTTGTGCATCGAAATCACCGAGGGGGTATTGCTGGACGTCGAGCGCGCACAACGCATGCTCGCGGAACTGGTCGACTTCGGTTTGCTGATCAGCATCGACGACTTCGGCACCGGTTTCTCTTCCCTGTCGTACCTGAAGCGCTTTCCAATTCACGAACTCAAGATCGCACGCACCTTCGTCGACGGCGTATCGATCGACAGTGACGACCGTGCCATTGCGTCGGTGATTATTACGCTGGCACGACAACTCGGGATGAGCGTCGTCGGTGAGGGCATAGAAATCGGCGGCCAGCATGACGAACTCGAAGCCTTCGGTTGTCAAAGCGGACAAGGCTATCTGTATGCCGAGCCGCTCTCGCCCTCCGCTTTTGTTGACTGGGTCCGTGCTCGGCTCGTGCAGTACGTTCTGACCCCCGGCTGAACCGAGCAGAGGGGGTGCCTGCCCCGACTGTTGCGCGCCACCGGCGCCGAGCGACCTCGCCAGTAGCGGCTGTCTAGCGGGCAGTGGGGTTTCGGTCGACCTCCGCGTCCGCCTCGTCGCGCAGGCGTTGCTGCAGGCTTTCGAGCAGGCCATACGCGGCGTCTTCGACCATGTCCAGAACGAGGTCGAAGCCATGGCCAAGTCCATAGTACGGATCAGGAACCTCGTCGTCGTCAAAGTTCTTTGAGTAACTCATGAACAGTCCGAGGCGGTCTTGCTTGTCGGGTGGACAGATCCGCCGCAGGGTGTCCAGGTTGATGTGATCCATCGCCAGGATCATGTCGAAGTAAGCCAGATCCTGGGCAGCCACTTTGCGCGCACGCATATTCGAGAGATCGTAGTGGCGGCTGGCGGCGGCGCGTTGCGTACGAGGGTCTGGTGCCTCACCGATGTGGTAGCCGTGGGTCCCGGCTGAATCGACCTCGATCCAGTCTTCCAATCCCTTTTCACGCACAATGTGACGGAACACGCCCTCGGCGGTCGGCGAGCGGCAGATGTTTCCCATGCAGACGAATAAGACCTTGATCACCCTCTGCTTTTCTTCCAGGTATCGTTTGTGCCCGAAGGTGGCGGCGCCTGCATCCGTCGGCAACGTTGTCGAGCCATCAAAGACTTGCCCCCGAAACACGCTCACCACGGGTGGTTGCGAGGCACTCATCATCCGTCGAAACGACGGATGGTGCAACTGCGCGCGGCAGCGGCCGTCGCGTGCGCTTGCTGCCGACGATTTACAGCGCAGCGTTCCCTGGACTCTCTCGCAAAGCGATGTCGACAGCCTGGGCTCCCGTCATGGCCAGCAATTCGCTGGGTGAGAGCGGGAACACGGCATGTGGATGGCCGGCTGCGGCCCAGATGCGGTCGCAATCGAGCAAATCTCGATCGACCAGGATGCGTGTCGGGTGAACATGGCCGACCGGACAGACACCGCCAATGGCGTAACCGGTGTGTGCGCGGACGAAGGCAGCGTTTGCCTTGCCCAGTGCACCGACCAGAGCGGCCACCTTGTCCTCGTCGATGCGGTTTGTCCCGCTGGCAATGACCACGACCGCCGTGTCGTCGAGCAGGCAGCGAAAGACGATGGTCTTGGCGATTTCGGAGACGCTGCAACCAAGGCCGGCAGCCGCCTCGGCCGACGTCCTGCCACTGTTGGGGAGCAGGACTATCGGCTGCGTGTACCCCAGCGCCTGCAGCAGATTGGCTACTCGCTGGGCGCTGGCAGGAAGTTTACTGTCGGTGTGCATTCTGGTTCGCGGCTGGTGAGTGTGGCTGCCGGGTGGTTGCTGGACTGTCGCCCGCATCACGTCGGCAAAACCTTGCGCAGCAGGCGGACGGCGTCGTCCACGCAGGTGAAGACGACGGGGACGACAAGCAGGCTGAGGAAGGTGGACGTGATCAGACCGCCGATCACGACGATCGCCATCGGTGCCCGAAAACTGGGATCGGTTCCGATGCCGATGGCGATCGGCATCATGCCGGCGCCCATGGCGACCGTCGTCATCACAATCGGCCGCGCACGCTTGCGGCAGGCGTCGAGAAGGGCCTCGCTACGGTCGAGCTGATGGTCGCGGCGAGCAAGGATGACATAATCGACGAGCAGAATCGAGTTCTTGGTCGCGATACCCATGAGCATGATAAGGCCGATCATCGACGGCATGGAGAGCGCTGTCTGGGTGACGAAGAGCGCGAGAAAAGCGCCGGGAATGGAGAGGACGAGGGCGGCAAGAATCGTCACCGGTTGTACGAAGTCGCGCAGCAGGAGCACCAGCACGAGGTAGATGCAGATCACGCCGGTGAGCATGGCGAGACCAAAACTGTGGAACAACTCACCCATCGCTTCGGCGTCACCGATTGTCGTCTGCGTGATCCCGGCCGGCAGGTTGCGCACGCTGGGTAGAGCCAGCGTGAGCTTCTCGACCTCGCCCAGTGGCTGCTGGTTGAGTTCGATTTCGAAGTTGACGTTGCGCTGCCGGTCGTAGCGATCGATTTCGGCCGGCCCCCCGGCCAGGCTCAGGTTGGCGATACTGCCGATCATCACCGGGCCTTTCTTGCCAGGCACCGTCAGGCGTTCGAGCAAGGCCAGATCGGCTCGCGCTTCCGGTGGCAGTCTAGCGACAATCGGGATTTGCCGTTGTGCGAGGTTGAGTTTGGCCAAGCTCTGGTTGTAATCGCCGCTGGTCGCGATGCGCAGGACGTCGGCGATCGCCGCCGAGGTGACGCCGAGATCGGCGGCAGCGGCGAAGTCCGGACGGACGACGAGCTCGGGGCGGACCAGACTGGCGCTGCTGGTGACAGCGCCGATACCGGGCAGGCTCCGCAACTCGCGCTCGACGGCGAGCGCATGTTCGGCGAGCAGCGGACCATTGTCGCTGGCAAGGACAAGAACGTACTTCTCGTTTGCGCCGCCGAGGCCCACTTTGACCTGGACTCCCGGAAGGTGGCTCAGCGCAGTGCGCAGCTGGTGTTCGACCGCCTGCTTTTTCAGGCCTCCGCGTTCCCCGCGTGGAGTCAGGTTGATCGTCAGTGTTGCCTTGCGCACTTCAGCGGCGCCCCTGGGTGTAAACGGGTCGCTACCCGTGGCACCGCCGCCGATGGCGGTGTAGACCATGCGGACGTGGGGGTTGCGCTCGACGATTCGGCGCGCTTCCTCGGCCGCGGCGAGCGTTTCGCGAAAGGTGCTGCCCGGTTGCAGGGCAAGGTACACCTGTGTCTGTGACAGATCGTCAGGGGGAATGAAACCGGTCGGTAGCAGCGGTCCGAGCGCCAGCGAGCCAAAGAAGAATAAGACCGTGACGACCAGAGTCAACAGACGATGGCGCAGGCAGTAAGCGGCGCAACGGCTGTAGATAACCAGCCAAGACGCATCCGCAGGCGGCTTGGTCGGGGGGCGCAGCAGATAAGCTGCCATCATCGGCGTCAGCATGCGGGCGACGACGAGCGAAAAGAAGACTGCGATTGCTGCGGTCCACCCGAAGTGCACGAAGAACTTGCCGGCAACGCCACTCATGAACGCGGTCGGCAGGAAAACGGCGATCAGGGCAAAGGTCGTCGCGATCACTGCCATCCCGATCTCGTCGGCCGCCTCCATCGCCGCCTGATACGGCGTTTTGCCGAGGCGCAGGTGGCGCATGATGTTCTCGATCTCGACGATCGCGTCGTCGACCAGAATGCCGACGACCAGAGAAAGCGCGAGCAGGGTGACGACGTTGAGCGTGAAACCCAGCAAGTACATTGCGGCGAAGGTCGGGACCATCGACAACGGCAGCGCCGTCGCCGAGACGAGCGTTGCACGCCAGTCGCGAAGGAAAAACCAGACGACGATGACGGCCAGAATGGCGCCCTCGATCAGTAACCACATCGAACCCTCAAAATTCTCGACCACCGGGTCGACGAAGTTGAAGGCTTCAGTGATGCGGATGTCGGGGTAAGCCTGTTGCAGTGCCGCCAGCGCGGCGCGGACACCGTCGGCGACCTCGACCTCGCTCGCGCCGCGGGCGCGGACGACCTCGAAGCCGACGACCGGTTGGCCATTGAGCAAAGCGGCCGCACGTTGTTCCTGGACGGTGTCGCTGATGCTTGCCAGAGCATCGAGACGCACCCGGCGGCTGTCGGCGAGGGTAATTTCGACGGCGCCAAGTTCTTCGGCGGAGCGTACGGTTCCTATGGTGCGCACGGATTGTTCGCCGTAACCGATGTTGGCCAGGCCGCCCGACGCTTCCTGCTGCATCAATCGCAACTGCCGGGAAATGTCGGCCGCGGTCGCCCGCAAGGCGAGCAGACGCGCGGGGTCGACCTCGATGCGGATTTCGCGGCTGACTCCGCCGACGCGCGTGATGGCGCCAACGCCGCGGACGTTGAGGAGCCTCCGGGTGACCGTATTGTCGACGAACCAGGAAAGGGCCTCGTCGTCCATTCGCGTCGAAGCGACGGTGTAGGTGAGGATCGGTGCCCCGGCAAGGGTGATCCGGGAGATCACCGGATCCTCGAGGTCGCCAGGCAGATCGGAGCGAATGCGGGAGACCGCGTCGCGAACATCATCCAGCGCTTCCGCAGTCGGTGTCTCGAGGCGAAACTCGACGGTCACGGTCGCTGTGCCATCCTGTACTTTGGTGTAAATGTGCTTGACCCCCTGCAGGGTGGCGACCACATTTTCGATCTTGCGTGCGACTTCGGTTTCCAGTTGTGCCGGTGCTGCTCCAGGCAAGGTTGCGGCGACGGTGATGGTGGGCAGGTCGACGTCCGGAAACTGCTGAATTTTCATGCCCACGAACGACATCATGCCGAACAGGGTGAGCATCACGAAGAGCAGTACCGAGGGAATCGGGTTACGTATCGACCATGCGGAAACGTTCATCGCCGTTCACTGTCGCCAACAACGCGCACACTGTCGCCATCGGCGAGGAAGCCCGCACCGCTGGCCACCACTTGCGCCGCTGGATCGAGTCCGGTAGTGACTTCGACACGATCTCCGTGCCGGCGGCCGGTACCGATCTTGACCTGGGTCACGCTGACTGGCGAATCGCCAGTTGGCAGCGGTGGCGTATCGAGACGGAAGACATGGGCAAAACCTTCCCGGAACTGCACCGCGGATTGCGGTAGCGTCAGCGCGGGTTGCTGCCCGACCTCAAACTGACCGCGAGCGAACATTCCCGCATTGAGCGAACGCGCGCTATCCGCAGGCAGGTCGACGAAAACCAGACCATAACGTGTTTGCGGGTCGACCGTTGGCGCAACGCTGCGAACGATTCCTGCCAGCAACGTTCCGTTTGGGCTTTCGAGACGAACGGTCTGACCCGGGCGGATGCGCCCGAGTTCGGCGGCGGTCACCTCGGCCCGCCATTCGAGGCGGCCACCGCGGATCAGCCGGAACAACTCCTGGCCCGGCTGCGTGAGCGAACCCACCGTCGCCTGGGCGGCGGAGATGATTCCGCCATCGGGCGCGACGACGTCGGCCTTGGCGCGGCGCAACTCGGCCGCATGCAGTCGCGCACGCGCAGCATTGAGCCTGGCCCGTGCCGTAGCGGCTGCAGTCTGGCTCTGGATGCTCTGTTGCGGGCTATAGAAGCCCTGATCCCGTAGCTGCCGGGCACGCCCCTCGTTGGCATGGGCCTCGACCAGGATGGCTTCGGCCTCAGCGACCGCCGCGCGCGCTTCCAAGCATTCGCTGTCGACGACATCGCTGGCGATGCGCGCCAGCACTTCTCCCTTGCGCACTTGGTCGCCGATGCTCGCACGTACTTCGCTAATCCGGTAGTTGTTGAGTTCCGGGCCGATAATCGCCTCCTGCCAGGCCGCGACATTGCCGGCGGCCGCAACCAGCAGCGGCCAAGCGAACTCTTGCGGCGTGGTGGTGGAGACAGTCAACGCAGGTTTGGGCTGGGCGACGGGCGCAGGAGTCACCGTCTCCCGGCAGGCAGGGACGACAAGCGCGGCGATCGTCACCAAGCGCGCGACAGTATTCTTGTTCATTGCTGATGGTCGGGCCGCCAAGTTGGCTTCGACAGCCACGGCAAGGGCTGGTTCCCTCTGCTTCCTCGAAATGACTGCCAGCGGATCAGGCCAGTTTGCGTATGCTCGCAATCGACGTGTCTGCCGACGGCTATCCCGTGTAGGCAAATCCCTGATCATGCCATGGGTGCGCGCCGGGAAGCAATGCTTTAGACTCAATCGCGACGTGAGTTGCCAGGGAGGGATTCACGAGTTCGGACCAACTGACTATCAGGAAATTGGAGGACATGATGCCATGAAGGATCACCACAAGAAGGGCTGCGAGGCGTCTTCGCCTGTCGCTTCCCAAGTGTTGGTGGGTCGCGAGGATCGGCGTACCGGCCTCGGGGTTGAAGCGCTCAAACGCGCGATACTCGACAAGCTGGTCTACAGCCAAGCGCGTTTTCCCGCTGTTGCGACACAGCGCGACTGTTTTCTGGCGCTCGCGCATGCCGTGCGTGACCGCCTGCTGCAGCGTTGGGTGCAAACTGCCCGCACCTATCGTGAGCGCGGCAGCCGTACCGTTTGTTATCTTTCCGCTGAGTTTCTGATCGGCCCGCAACTCGGCGCCAATCTGATCAAGCTCGGAATTTATCAGAACGCACGGCAGGCTCTCCACGAACTCGGGCTCGACCTCGACGTCCTGATTGACCAGGAGGAGGAACCTGGCTTGGGTAATGGCGGTCTCGGGCGGCTGGCGGCGTGTTACCTGGATTCGCTGGCGACCCTCGAGGTGCCTGCGATTGGCTACGGGATTCGCTACGAGTTTGGCATCTTTACCCAGATCATCCGTGATGGCTGGCAGGTCGAACTCACCGATAAATGGCTGCGTTCGGGAAGTCCATGGCTGATCCATCGTCCCAACATCGCCTTCGACATCAAACTGGGGGGACATACCGAACACATTCATGAACCCACCGGCAACCGGCGCCTGCGGGTGCAATGGGTGCCCGCGAAACTCGTTCGCGGCACCGCGTGGGACATGCCGGTGCTCGGCTACGGCGTGAACACGCCCAACCGCCTTCGCCTGTGGAGCGCCGAGGCGCCCGAGTCGTTCGACTTCGCTGCTTTTAACGCCGGCAACTACTTTCAGGCGGTTGATGCACAGATTTCGTCGGAGACGATCACCAAGGTGTTGTACCCCAATGACGAAACCGAAGGCGGCCAAGCGCTCCGTCTCGAACAGCAGTATTTCTTTGTTGCCTGTTCGTTGCAGGACATGATCCGACTGCAGTTGCAGCGCGAGAACGATCTCAGCCGCTTCCATGAGAAGTTCGTCGTCCAGCTCAACGATACGCATCCGTCGATTGCCGTTGCCGAGCTGATGCGACTGCTGGTCGACGAATACGCGATGGAGTGGGATGAAGCGTGGGCGATTACCGAGAAGACCTTCGCCTATACCAACCACACGCTGCTGCCGGAGGCGCTTGAAAAATGGCGGTTGCCGCTGTTCAGGCGGGTTCTCCCGCGCCACTTCGAGATCATCTGCGAAATCAACGAACGCTTCCTTGACGCCGTGCGCATACACTTTCCCGGCGACGATGATCGCCTGCGGCGGATGTCGATGATCGACGAGGACGGTCCACGCTACGTGCGGATGGCTCATCTTGCCGCCGCCGGCAGTTTCTCGATCAACGGCGTCGCCGCACTGCATACCCAGTTGCTGAAGTCCGATGTGTTGCGCGACTTCTACGAGATGTGGCCGGATAAGTTCAACAACAAGACCAACGGCGTGACGCCGCGCCGTTTCGTTCTTTTGTCGAATCCGCGGATGTCGGCGCTGATCGACGAGACCATCGGTAGCGGCTGGGTCACTGACATGCGTCGGCTACGCGAACTCGAACCCTTTGCCGAACAGGCTGGGTTTCGCGCGTCGTGGCGTGCGATCAAGGCCGCCAACAAGCAGCACTTCGCGCAGCAGATCAAGCGGGTGACCGGTATCGAGGTCGACCCGGCGTCGATGTTCGATGTCCAGGTCAAACGCATCCACGAGTACAAGCGCCAGCATCTCAATTTGCTGCACGTCGTCTCCTTGTATAAGCGCCTGAAGGACAACCCGAACCTCGAGATCGCGCCGCGGACGGTGATCTTCGGCGGCAAGGCCGCACCCGGCTACTGGATGGCCAAGCTGATCATCCGCATGATCACGGCTGTGGCCGACGTGATCGGCCGCGACCCGACGATGCGAGGCAAGCTGCAGGTCGTCTTCTACCCCAATTACAACGTCAAGCACGCGCACGCGATCTTTCCGGGGACCGATCTCTCGGAGCAGATTTCCCTTGCCGGCAAGGAAGCTTCGGGGACCGGCAACATGAAATTCATGATGAACGGCGCGCTGACCATCGGCACCCTCGATGGTGCCAACGTCGAGATCCGCGAGGAAGTCGGCAAGGACAACTTTTTTCTCTTCGGGATGACGACGGAAGAAGTCAAGGAGGTGCGCGGCCTCGGCTATCGGCCACGCACCTTTTATGAAACCAATCCCCACTTGCGGGAGGTCATCGAACTGATCGCCTCTGGTTTCTTCACCAGGGGCGACCGTGACACGTTACGGCCGCTGATCGACCATCTGCTTCACCAGGACGAGTACATGCTGCTGGCGGATTTTCAGTCTTACCTCGATTGCCAGGCGAGGGTGTCGAGCGCTTACCTCGACCAGGAAGAGTGGTCGCGGATGTCGGTTCTCAACGTCGCCCGCTCCGGCTTCTTTTCTTCCGACCGGGCCATCCAGGAGTATTGCGACGAGATCTGGAAGGTGAAACCGGTGCGGATCGAGCTCACCGATCTGGCACCGGAAGACCTGCAGTTCAAGCGCGCGCTGGCCAGCGCCGGCTGAGGAAGACGGCTGACGGGTGATCCGCCGGCGCCGGATCACCCCAGACAAGCCGTTACCAGCGGCGGATCTTGAGGATGTGCGCCATCTTGGTGGTCGGGCTGAGCTCAACGTAGGCGGTCGGACCGCGCCAGCGGTAGCGCTCGTTCGAGAGCAGGTCGTGCGCCTGGTACTGCTCTTCCTGCTCGATGTCGAAGGTGGCGAGGGGAATGTGCAAGGTCGTGTACTGCTTGTGGAAGGGGTCGAGGTTGACCACGCAGACGACGATGTCGGACTTGTCCTCGGTCATCTTCGCGTAAGCGAGGATCTTCGGATTGTCGGTGTCCAGGAAGAGGACGTTGTTGTAGGTATGCAGGGCCGGGGAATCGTGGCGGATATTGTTGATCTGGGTGATGATTTGTACGATGTTGCCGGGCGCCTTCCAGTCGCGGACCTTGATCTCGTACTTCTCCGAATCCAGGTACTCTTCCTTACCGGGAAGTGCCTGGTTTTCGCACAGTTCGTAACCACTGTAAATCCCATAGACGCTTGACAGGGTGGCTGCGAGGACGGCGCGCATGATGAACGCCGGTCGACCGCCGTACTGCAGTATCGGCGGCAGGATGTCCGGTGTGTTGGCGAAGAAGTTACCTGTAAAGTACTCCTTCATCTCACCGCTGGTCAGTTCGTTGACGTAATCGATGAGTTCCTGTTTCTCGTTGCGCCAAGTGAAGTAGGTGTAGGACTGGGCGAATCCGACCTTTGCCAGCAGGCGCATCATCTTCGGCTTGGTGAAGGCCTCGGCCAGAAAGATCACTTCCGGATGGCGGCGATGGACCTCGGCAATGACCCACTCCCAGAACGGTACCGGCTTGGTGTGCGGGT
>ERZ761603.675-NODE-675-length-27905-cov-43.804560_pt1 | contig 27905 bp, 31 predicted proteins | sample MGYA00511879_ERZ761603 | MGnify/ENA primary metagenome ERZ761603 (study PRJEB28899, sample SAMN02850040) | bioreactor sludge metagenome | biome: EBPR Sludge; feature: EBPR Bioreactor; material: flocular biomat | place: Australia: Thorneside Wastwater Treatment... | reverse complement strand
TCAGCTTGTCCAGCGCTTCACGCCGCTGGTCAGGCGCATCGCCAGTCACTTGATGTCTCGTCTTCCGGCGAGCGTACAGGTGGACGATCTGGTGCAGAACGGAATGCTCGGCCTGCTTGACGCAATTGGCCGTTTCGAGGCGCAGATGGGGGCTCAGTTTGAGGTCTATGCGGCGCAGCGTGTGCGTGGTGCAATGCTCGACGGCTTGCGCGAGAACGACTGGCTGCCGCGTAGCTTGCGTCGCAACTCGCGGCGTATCGAAGCCGCCATTGCGCAACTTGAACAGGAGAATGGCCGTGCACCGACCGAACAGGAGCTTGCTGACTCCCTGGGCATGGCCCTTGCCGACTATCAGCAGATGCTGCAGGATGCTCGCGGGCATCAGCTGGTATACCTGGAGGACATGGTTACCGAGCGAGGCGAGGGTTTCCTTGAGCGTCACCTGGCGGACGACGGCGGAGACCCGGCGAAGATCCTCGAAGACGAGAATCTTCGCCGACGCCTGGTTCAGGCGATTGAACTTCTGCCAGAGCGGGAACGCCTGATGATGGCGCTCTACTACGAACAGGATCTCAATCTGCGCGAGATCGGAGAGGTCATGGGCGTCACCGAGTCACGTGTGTGTCAGCTGCACAGCCAGGCGGTGATGAGGCTGCGCGCCCGCTTGTTCGACGGCGCCGGCAAGGGAACAACGAAAGCGGTTCGTCATGGATAGGCTAAGCGTGATCGGTCTGCTGATCGGCCTGCTGGCGATCATCGGCGGTCAGATTCTGGAGGGAGGCCATCTCGGTTCACTGTCGCAGCCGACGGCCATGCTGATCGTCGTTGGTGGTACGCTTGGTGCGGTCATGCTGCAGAGTCCCTACGCCACGTTTGTCCGCGGCATCCGGATGGTGAAATGGATGTGGTATCCGCCTGTGGTGAATCACCTGCAGTTGATCCAGCAGGTCTCCAGCTGGAGCCAGGTCTCGCGGCGAGAGGGCTTGCTGGCACTGGACGCAATCGTCAGTGAACTGAAGGACGAGTTCACACGCAAGGGTCTGCAATTGCTGGTCGATGGCGCAGAGCCGGAAAGACTACGCGAGGTCATGGAGGTTGAGATCAGTACCTTTGAACAAGAGATGAAACTGTCGGCACGCATCTGGGAAGCCGCCGGTGGTTACTCGCCAACCATCGGTATTCTCGGTGCCGTGATGGGATTGATTCAGGTGATGGAGAATCTCTCGGATCCGTCGAAGCTTGGTGCTGGTATCGCAGTGGCGTTCGTCGCGACGATCTATGGCGTTGGCTTGGCCAATCTGGTTTATCTGCCAATGGCCAATAAACTGAAGACACACATCAATCGCCTCATTGTGCAACGCGAAATGATCGTCGACGGGCTGGTGGGCATCGCCAACGGTGACAACCCTCGCATCATCGAGAGCCGTTTGCGAGGCTATCTCTTCTAAGCGATGGCACGGCGAAAGAGCGAAGACGAGCGGGACAATCACGAGCGCTGGCTGGTGTCGTACGCTGACTTCATCACCCTGCTGTTTGCCTTCTTCGTGGTGATGTACGCCCTGTCGTCAGTGAATGAGGGGAAGTATCGCATTCTGAGCAATTCGATGGTCAGCGCCTTTCGCAACGTCCCCGTCAATAGTGCCGGCCAGACGCCAATGGTCGTGCCGACCCCGCCACCGCCGACGCCGAACAGTCTGGCAAGCAAGGAGGCGGTCAAGCAGAAACAGCGCGAGAAAATGCGCCACGTCGCGAAGGACATTCTTGAAGTGATGGCGCCGCTCATTGAACAGGGCAAGGTCCGCGTCCTCGAAACCAGCCGCGGCGTCAGCATAGAAATCAACGATAGCATCCTGTTTTCACCCGGGCAGGCACTGCTCCAGCCGGCACTTGGAAAAGCCATGCAATCGGTGGCCGAGGTACTCGTCGCCTCGGATTTCCCGATTACCATCGAAGGGCATACCGACAACGTTCCGATCAAGAACACTCAGTTTCCTTCGAACTGGGAGCTTTCTGCCGTGCGTGCGACGACGGTCTTGCGCCTGTTCGCCGATGCGGGTGTTGCCTCCGAACGCCTGACAGCGATTGGTTATGCCGATACCCGCCCCGTGGAGCCCAATGTTCTGGCAGATGGGCGGGCGCGCAATCGGCGGGTGACGATTCTGATCGACTCCGATATCCCCGAGAAGGGAACAGAGCTTGACCTTCAGGGGCAGGGCGCGGCGCCTCGGCAGCGAGCAGTTCCGACAGAGGGGCGCCGCTGATACTGGCGGGCTAGGCGTTGTCGCTGATGCGGCGGCTGCTGGCAGTCGTGCTCTGCCCGTTCGGACCATACAGACCGAGGGCGTCGCTGCTACCCAGGAGGGCTTCGAGTGCCTGTGCGTTGTGTCGCATGCGCAGTTGGATCAGATCGCCATTCACACGATTCAGTTCGTGCGCCTGTCTGGCAATGGGCAGGAGCAACGACCAAGCCGCGCGAGCGCTGGTCTCGGAGGGGTGGGCCGCAAACCAGGCGGCGACGCCGGCGGGATCATCTGTCAGCCGCTCTTTGGCAAGCGCCTGGCTGCGCTGGATGGCGAGAGCAGTCAGCTGCGCGGTGAGCCCGTTCTTCTCCGGTAGCAACTCCAGTAACTGATCAACATCCCCATGGCTGAGTATGGTCTGCTCGCGCTCAAGCAGGCCTACAAAGCGCCGAACCGCGGCGACTTCGGCCTCGACCGCGCGCGAGAAATCCTCCCCAGCCTCCGTCATCAGAACTTCTCTGGTCAAGGGCGCCGCTGCGAACCCACGAGTTCGCTGGCTGAGGCTATCAGGCGGTCAGCAATGGCCTCCGCGTTGATCGTGAAACGGCCTTCGGCAATCGCCTGGCTGATTTCAGCAACCCTGCTGGCATCGAACGTCGGCGCATCTCCCGGAAACTGCAGCTGTGCGGCCAGGTCACTCAAATGAACCTCCGCCGCCGGACCCGCTGCCGGTTGCGTGACAGTGGTGCGATTGCGTGTCTCACCGAAAGTACTGGCGGTGGTCGTGGTGCTGTCGATCTTCACGGTCGTGCCCTTTGAACGGTTGTACTCAATCCATCTATCGGCGAACAACGCTGCAACTTTAACATTTTTCGTCAGGAATTCATGAAAAGCGTCGGGTCAGTAAGTCACTTCGACCACCCCACCGCTGCGGGCTATCCCGCTGACGACCTGACCCGAAGTTGTCCGCACCTGAGCAATCTGCCCGTCAGTGGCATTGTTGAGCGCCTTTCCTTCGTTGCTGATGGTAAAACCGGCGCCCGTTGATAGCAGTTTGACGCTTTGCCCCTGCTGCACAGCCCAAGCCGCAGTCAGCAGATCGCTGCGCAGTGGCTGACCAGCAGCGATACCGTTCCTGACCGTCTTGCCGATGGCCTGCGTCGGGTCGGTCAGGACGCTGGCGGGCAGAGCGCCGAGGTCACCGCTCTGAGCGAGGACATCGGCAGGGCTAACGATCTGTCCCGGTGTCAAATGGCGTGCCGTGACCAGGTAGCTTCCCGTTACCCTGATCTGTACCGGGACATACACCGTCCATCTGGTCGGACCAAGGCAGCGTATTCCGACCGTTGCCCTGCCCCAGAGCCGACCTCCCGGCGGCAGAAACGGCTCGAAGGCGCTGCATGGTGCAAGCTGAGCGTGTTGGTCAAGCTGTCCGACGCTGTAACTCACCTTCCCCGGCAATCCCTGAGTCTGGATACGCAGATACTGGTCCAGCGCCTCGGACAGGGAGGTCTGGGCGCAGACGGTGCTGGCCACCACGGCAAACAGCACGGGGATCCAGCGAGGCAGCCTGGCCAGGCGGGTGACAGTGGAATGGTTGTTCATACTGATATTCTGCCTCAATCTGCCTCGCCGGCGCGAGAGAACGATGGTGAGTCATCGACCGATGCTGGCTGGCGCGCGGCAATATTTGCCGGAAGGGCGGCAACTTGCGGTGTGTCGCCTGAGCCCATCGACGCCGAATCGATGGCTGGTGGCCAGGTCGTGCAATGGCACGTCTATTGCTTGATAGGGTGGTAATTACATCGCGGGAAGAGGTGATCGTGGTCAGCAAGCTCGACAACACGCTCCAAATGCAACAGCAGGCACTGACATTGCGCGCCAATCGGCAGCAGGTGCTGGCAGGAAATATCGCCAACGCCGATACCCCGGGCTACCAGGCCAGGGACTTCGATTTCACTGCGGCGCTGCAGAATGCGCTGAGCGGCCGTGGCCAGGGCGGCGTGGTGTTAGCTACGACCTCCCCACGCCATGTTCCGGGGAGCATGAGCCCAGGGGACTCTGGCCCGATGCGCCTGCTGTATCGCCAGACAACGCAGCCAAGTGCTGATGGGAATACGGTGGAAATGGATGTCGAGCGAGCCCAGTTCGCTGAAAACGCGTTCTACTACGAGGCCGGCCTGACGTTCCTGACCAGCAGGATCAGAACCATGATGACGGCGCTGCAGGGACAATAGCGATGAGCTTGTTCAATGCCTTTCACGTGGCCGGCAGTGCCATGACCGCGCAGTCAATGCGCCTCAACGCGGTGGCCAGCAACCTGGCGAACGCTGACAGTGTCGTCAGCTCCGACGGCAAGCCTTATCGCGCCAAACAGGTGGTGTTTGCGGCGACCCCGATGGGCCATGCTGCCGCTCAAGGGGTGAGGGTGAAGCAAGTGGTCGAGGACAGCAGTCCGGGCCGCCTGGTTTATGACCCACGCAATCCCGCCGCAAACGAAAGAGGCTACGTCGCGATGTCCAATGTGAGCGTGGTCGATGAGATGACCAACATGATCTCGGCGGCACGCTCCTATCAGACCAACGTTGAGGTCATGAATACCGCCAAGCAGCTGCTGCTCAAGACGCTGGCGCTCGGCCAGTAGGAATCGAATCATCGAGGAGTAACCCATGGCAGCCGTTCAATCAAACAGTCCCCTCAGCGACACCTTTGCCGCGCTCAACGCCCAGGCGCAGGGCAAGGCAATCGGTTCGGCCGTAACCAGTGAAGAGGTGCAGAATCGCTTTCTCAAGCTGCTGGTAACCCAGTTGCAGAACCAGGATCCGCTCAACCCGCTCGACAACGCTGCGGTTACAACCCAGCTATCGCAGATCAATACCGTGACCGGTATCGAGAGACTCAACGCGACGCTGGAAACCTTGCTGAATACTTTCAACGACGGCCAGGCGATGCAGGCTGCGGCCTTGATTGGCAAGAGCGTTTTGGTTGCCGGCTCACGCCTGTCCCTGGCCAATGGCCAGGCCGGTGCTGGCGTCAACCTGGCCGGGCCGGCAGACAGTGTGACGCTGAAGATTCTCGATGCCGCCGGCACAGTGGTGCAAAGTCAGAATCTCGGTGCGCGAGAAGCAGGTAGCTTCAGCTTCGTCTGGGATGGCCGGAGCGATGCCGGGGTGGACATGCCGCCCGGCAGCTATGGCTTTACGGTCAACGCCGTACGTGACGGTGAAAAGGTGACCGCAGAAGCGCTGCAGATTGGCGTGGTTTCTGCTTTAGTGAGAGGCAAGAGCGGTTTCGAGCTTGACCTCGGCGGCTTGGGCAGGGTGGATTTTGACCAGGTTCAGCAAATTCTTCAGGACTAGGGGGTAAGGATGAGTTTCCAACAGGGCTTGAGTGGTCTGGCTGCCGCAGCAACGGCGCTCGATGTGATCGGCAACAACGTTGCCAATGCCAGCACGGTCGGTTTCAAGAGTTCCAACGCCAATTTCTCCGATGTCTTCGCCGCTTCGCTGGGCATCGTTGGTGCATCCCAAGTGGGGGCTGGCGTCTCCGTTTCTGCAATCCAGCAACGGTTTTCTCAGGGAAATCCCACGACGACCAACAATAGTCTGGATCTGGCGATCAATGGCGATGGTTTCTTTCGCATGAGTGACGATGGGGCCATAAGCTACACTCGCAACGGGCAGTTTCACCTCGACAAGGAGGGCTATGTCGTCAATGACCAGCAGCTTCGCCTGACTGGCTATCCGGCAGGAGTGAATGGCCAGATTTCTCAGTCGAGTCCAGTCGAACTGCAGTTGTCAGCCAGCCAGATCCCGCCGCGGGCAACCAGTGATCCCTTATCGGGAAACCTCGGCGCGGTGCTCAATCTCGACTCACGCGACACGGTTCCCTTGGTGGCTGCGTTTGATCCAGCGGATCCGGGGTCGTACAATTTCTCCACGGCCCTCACGGTGTTCGACACCCTCGGCGTCTCGCACAATCTAAGCACTTACTACGTTCTCCAACCTCCGGCGGTGCCACCCGCCGGCAATAAGTGGGACGTATACGCGACACTCGATGGCGCTAACCCGGTCGGAGCGGCCGTCTCTTTTACAACCCTGGAGTTTACTAACACGGGTACCCTGATTCCTCCGCTGGCACCACCTGTGCTTCCTGACTGGAATCTGAGCAATGGTGCGGTCACACCATGGTCTCCGGGAAAGATGGATTTCACCGGCACCACCCAGTTTGGAAGTGCATCGACCGTTGACCGCCTGACACAGGGAGGCTATGCCTCGGGTAATCTGGCGGGAGTCGGTGTCGGCAGCGATGGCATCCTGCAGGGGCGCTACAGCAATGGCCAAACGCGCAGCATGGGGCAACTGGTGCTGGCCACTTTTGCGGACCCCAACGGCCTGCTGAATCTGGGCAACAATCAGTGGACGGCGACCTCGGTGTCCGGTCCGGAACTGATCGGTGCCCCGGCGTCAGGAAGTCGTGGCGTGATCCAGTCGGCTGCGGTTGAGGCATCGAACGTCGATCTCACCCAGGAACTGGTTGCCATGATCACGGCGCAGCGCAATTACCAGGCCAACGCGCAGACGATCAAGACCCAGGATCAGATCATGCAGACCCTGATCAACCTGCGCTAGGTGGCCAGGCCAGGCAGAACGGGAGCGGAGGCTGGATGGATCGTCTGATCTATACGGCAATGAGCGGCGCCAAGCAGGCTTTCCTGCAGCAGGCCGGCGTTGCGCAGAACCTGGCCAATGCCGCCACCACCGGCTATCGCGCGATGGAGAACAGGTTCCGCGCCGTGCCGGTGCTTGGCCCGGGACAGCCGACGCGAGCGTTTACGGCCAATGCATCAGTGGCCAATGCCTTCGAACAGGGACCGGTGACGACTACAGGTCGCCCTCTCGACATCGCCGTCCAGGGTGCCGGCTGGATCGCCGTTCAAGGAAGCGATGGCGGCGAGGCCTATACGCGCGCAGGCAACCTCAAGACCGATGCCAACGGTGTGCTGCAGACCAGCGCCGGCTTCAACGTCCTTGGCGAGGGCGGTCCGATCTCGCTGCCGCCTGACAACAACATCGTGATTGCCCCGGACGGAACGGTTTCGAGCATTCCGCGATTAGGCGCGGGAGCGATCAACAACGCCAACATAGTTGGTCGAATCAAACTGGCTAATCCGCCGGAAAACGAGCTGGTACGTGGTGACGACGGGCTGTTCCGGACCCGCAACGGCCTTGCGGCAGCTACCGACGAAAATGTGAAGCTCGCGCCGGAGGCTCTGGAGGGGAGCAACGTCAACTCGGTTGACTCCATGGTCAGGATGATCAGCTTGGCACGCCAATACGAGATGCAGATCAAGATGCTGCAGACTGCCGATGCCAATGCGCGCGCGGCCACCCAGCTGCTCACGATGAACCGCTGATAGGACACACCCATGATTCGCTCGTTATGGACAGCCAGTACCGGCCTCAACGCCCAACAGGTGCAGATAGACATCATCGCCAACAATCTGGCGAACGTCAGTACCAACGGCTTCAAGCAGGCGCGTGGCATCTTCGCCGATCTGCTCTATCAGACCTTGCGCCAGCCTGGCGCCCAGTCGTCGCAGACCACCCAGATTCCTGATGGCCTGCAGATCGGACTCGGGACGACACCGGTGTCCACCGGTCGCATCTTCACCCAGGGATCGCTGCAGCAGACCGGCAACAGCCTCGACATGGCGATCGACGGTGCAGGCTTTTTCGAAGTGCTGCTGCCGGACGGGACCAGCGCCTATACCCGTGACGGATCGTTCCAGAAGGACAACCAGGGGCAGATCGTCACGGCCAATGGCTATCCCTTGCAGCCAGCGATCACGATTCCACAGAACGCTTTGACGATCACCGTCGGCACCGATGGCGTGGTCAGCATTACCCAGCCCAATTCAGCCGCAACGGTTCAGATCGGGACCATACAGGTGGCCACCTTCATCAACAACGGTGGCTTGCAGAGTGTCGGCGAGAATCTCTACCGGGAGACCGCATCAAGCGGCACGCCGACGCCCAACACACCTGGAACCAATGGCTCAGGACTCGTTGTGCAGAACTATGTCGAGGCCTCAAACGTCAATGTGGCGCAGGAACTGGTGATGATGATTCAGACGCAGCGTGCTTACGAACTCAACTCGAAGGTGGTGTCGACCTCTGATCAGATGCTGGCGCGTCTGACGCAGCTGTAGGGAGCTGATGATGAGTAAGGGGCGGATCGTCAACCAATCGCTGCTGCTGGTTCCTGCGCTGCTGCTGGCTGCCGGCTGCACGACGGTCCCGCCAACCAATGTCCATCAGCCGATGAGCGCGCGACCACAGTACCGGCCAGAGACCCTGGCTGCCCGCCTCGCGGCGACTGGCAGCATTTATCAGGCCGGTGCATCGCGAACGCTGTTTGAAGACCGGCGCGCCCGTTATGTCGGCGATACGATCACCGTGACGATTACCGAGAACACGTCGGCGGCGACCAAGTCGAACACCAACGTCTCCAAGACCGGCAGCATCAACGCCTCAATCGGGCCGAACCTCAATCTGCCCGGCAAGACACTCACCGAGCTGAAGGCAAGCAGCAGCAACGTTGGCAGTGGCAAGGGCGACGCTGCCGCGAACAATGTGTTCACCGGTACCATTACGGTGACGGTCATCGAGGTGCTGCCGAACGGCAATCTGCTGGTTTCCGGCGAGAAGCAGGTGGCGATTGGCCATGGACAGGAGTACATCCGCCTTTCCGGTATCGTCAATCCCTATTTCGTCAATGCGAGCAACACCATCGCGTCGTCGCAGGTTGCGGACGCGCGTATCGAATACAAGGAAAGCGGTGCCATCAGCGAAGCCCAGGTCATCGGCTGGCTAGCGCGCTTCTTCCTGACCTTCCTGCCATTCTAGGAGAACTGGAAATGGCCCGGTTCATGCACAGTCAAGCCAGCATCTGGCTGCGTCGAGCAGCAATCGTTGCCGGCTTTGCCCTGGCGCTGTTCGGCACCTCGGCCTCGGCGGAGCGGATCAAGGATCTTGCGTCTGTGCAGGGGGTGCGTAATAACCAGCTCGTTGGTTATGGCCTGGTGGTCGGTCTCGACGGTAGCGGTGACCAGACGACGCAGACGCCCTTTACTCAGCAGAGCATCATCAACATGCTGGCACAGCTCGGCACCACCCTGCCGACCACCCAAACGCTCCAGCTGAAGAACGTCGCCGCCGTGATGGTGACTGCCAATCTGCCTCCCTTCGCCAGGATCGGGCAGCAGATCGACGTGACTGTTTCGTCAATGGGCAACGCCAAGAGTCTGCGTGGTGGGACGCTCGTAATGACGCCCCTGAAAGGCGCCGATGGTCAAATCTACGCGCAGGCGCAAGGGAATCTCCTGGTCGGCGGCGCCGGAGCCGCCGCCGGGGGGAGCAAGGTGGTGGTGAACCATCTTTCGGCGGGGCGTGTAGTCGGCGGTGCCACGGTCGAGCGTGAGGTTCCGACAGCTCTTGGACAGGGGCCGTTCATCCATTACGAGATGGGAACGACCGACTTTGGTACGGCCCAGCGGGTTGTCGAGGTGATCAATCGTGAGGTCGGTCCGGGCACCGCCCAGGCCGTAGACGGAAGGCTCATCCGCGTGGCTGCACCCGAGGACGCCGATCTTCGGGTAGCTTTCCTGGGACGGATTGAGGATCTCGAAGTGCGTCCGGCAAAGACCATTGCCAAAGTGATCATCAATCCGCGGACTGGCTCGGTCGTCATGAATCAGACAGTGACCATCGAATCGTGTGCGGTTGCCCATGGCAGTCTTTCGGTGGTGATCAATACCGAGCAGAAGGTGAGTCAACCCAATTCGCTGGCTCCCGGGCAGACAGTGACGACCACGCAGAGCGAGATCGATATCAAACAGGGTGGTGGTTCGCTGATCCAGTTGAAAGCGGGAGTCAAGCTCTCTGACGTGGTGAAAGCAATCAATGCGCTGGGCGCTGGGCCGCAGGACTTGCTGTCCATCCTGCAGTCGATGAAAGCAGCGGGCGCACTGCGCGCCGAGCTGGAGATCATTTAAGCCAATGTCGCCTGGAAAATGCCAAGGGATTTATCATGAAAGCCAGTGATCTCGGCACTTCTCGTCTGGTCCTCGACCCGGCTGTTGCTGGTGACCTCCGCACCCGGCTCAGGCAGGATCCGCAGGCCGGGGTGAAACAGGCGGCACAACAGTTCGAGGGCATGCTGCTGCATTTGATGTTGAAAAGCATGCGTGATGCGACGGCCGCCGGAGGCCTGCTGGACAGCGAGCAAAGCCGGTTTTTCACAGCAATCGGCGATCAACAAATGGCGCAGGACCTCGCTTCGCAGGCACCAATGGGTTTCGCGGCAATGATCGAGAAGCAGTTGGCTCGACAGGCCACCGGCGCCTCGGCCGCCGCCACGCCGTCTTCGTTCGATGCCGCACAAAAGTCGCTGCTCTCACGGTACGCGACGAGGCTCCCCGCCAATGGTGCTGCGGCCGGTGCGCAGCGGACCATTGGCGTGACCGCTCCTCGCGAAGTCACGACCGGCGCCCCATCGCGTCCACGCGAATTTGTCGATCGGGTTTGGCCACACGCCGTTGAAGTGGCGGCGTTGACAGGTATCCCGGCGCGTTTTCTGGTTGCCCAGTCAGCGCTCGAGAGTGGTTGGGGAAAACGCGAGATCAGGACTGCGGATGGCGCGCCCAGCTTCAACCTGTTTGGTATCAAGGCCGGGGGTCGCTGGGCGGGGCCGACCGTCGAGGTACCCACCACCGAGTTCGTCAATGGTGTAGCGCAGACCACGCGCGCAAGATTCCGCGCCTATGGCTCCTATGCCGAAGCCTTTCGCGACTATGCGCGGCTGTTGAGCAGCCATTCCCGCTATGCCGCGGTGATCGGTCAGCAGGACGGTGTGCAGTTTGCGCGTTCCCTGCAGCAGGCGGGCTACGCAACCGACCCGATGTACGCCGACAAACTGGCACGGATCATCGGCGGAACGACGCTGCGCCAGGCCTTGAGCGCCTAGTTGCTGGACTGATTTCTCAAACCAGGGCTAAACCTACCGCTGAAGCTGCCGTTTATACTTCAATAGAACAAGCAACTAGGAACTGACGCCATGGGCACAGGGATCATCGGTACAGGTGTCAGTGGTTTGTACGCCGCTCAACTTGGCCTGCAGACCACCGAGCACAACATCGCCAACGCCAATACCCCCGGGTATACCCGCCAGCGGACGATTCAGGAGAGCAATCCCGGTTTGCTGACCGGCGCTGGCTTTCTTGGGCAGGGCACGCACGTGGCGACGATCGAACGTGTCTATAGCCGCTTCCTGACCGAACAGGTGGTTGGTTCGCAGAGCAGTGCGAGCGAACTTGACAGTTATTACGCTCAAATCCGACAGATCGACAATCTGCTGGCCGATCCGAATGCCGGTCTGTCACCAGCGCTGCAGGACTTCTTCGACAGCGTCGCGCAGCTTGCTGCCAAACCCTCGGACTTGCCGAGTCGCCAGGCGATGATTTCGACGGCGGAGGCACTGAGTGCTCGTTATCAGTCGCTGGGCAGCCAGCTTGCGCAGATGAATGACGGCATCAATGGCGAAATCAAGGCGAGTGTTGCCGACATCAATTCCTACGCTGAGCAGATTGCTTCGCTGAACCAGCAAATCGGCCTCGCACAGGTGGCTTCTGGCCAGCCCGCCAACGACCTGCTGGACAGCCGGGATCAACTGATCCTCGAACTCAACAGGCTGATCAGGGCGAAAACAACGAGCAACAGCGATGGCAGCGTCAACGTCTATATCGGTAGTGGTCAGCAACTGGTGGTTGGTTCCCAGGCGGTCGCTCTTGCGACAATGTCCTCGGCGGCTGATCCGTCGCGTGTGGTGGTCGCCCTGAAGAGCGCGGCGAGCACCCAGGAGATGCCGGAGAAGCTGCTCAAGGGGGGCGCTTTGGGGGGGCTTCTGGCGTTTCGCAGTGAGTCTCTGGATCGGGCAAGCCGTGACCTGGGACGGAACGCCGCGTCGCTGGCCTTGACCTTCAATGCCCAGAGCGCTCTCGGCCAGGATCTTTCAGGCCGCTCACTGCTGTCGCCGGCAGGCTTTGAATCGGCGCTGTTCGATGTTTCCGCGCCGGCGGTAATCGCCAACGCAAATAACCCGGCGGGCAGTCCCTCGGTAAGTGCGACCTTCGTCACGCTGCCTTTCAGTGGCAACTTCTATACCGACCTTGGCAATAGCGATTACCGGCTCACTTCCGACGGGATCAATGCCACGCTGACTCGTCTGTCAGACAACAAGCAATGGTCGGGGGCAACTCTAAAGGATGTCAACGACGCGCTGTTGCTGGACTCGCAAGGGTTTACTCTCGCCCCTGCCGGGGTGCTGCCAGCGGGTGCGAGCTATCTGATCCAGCCAACTCGCGACGCTGCCCGCAACCTTTCGGTCAATCGGGTGCTGGCCGCCGACCCGGGTCTTATCCCGGCTGCCGGGCCAATCCGCAGTGCGGCTGGAGCGAACAACACCGGCGCAGCGACGATTTCGGCTGCCAGCATCGGGCCGGGTTATCCAGCGGCCGTCGCCCCGCTGCTACCGCTGCCGTTCATCATGGAATACCAGGGAGGCAATCTGCAGGGTTTCCCTGCTGGGGCACAGGTGGCGGTCGATGGTGTGATTGTTCCACTAGCCCCCGGTGGCATCGTGCCGTACAAGAGTGGGGCGACCATGACGATCGTTGGATCGGTCCCACCCTCTGGTGTCAGCTTTTCGATTGCAGGTCTGCCGAACAATGGCGACAGGTTTTTCATCGACCTCAATCCGGCGGCGGTCGCCGACGGGCGTAACGCGCTGGCTCTCGGCCAACTCCAGATACAGGACACGATGTCGGGAAAAACGGCTTCCTTCCAGGAAGCGTACGCGCAGTTGGTCAGCGAAGCGGGTAGCAAGACGCGCCAGCTACAGGTCACCAGCGACGCACAGCAGGCCATACTGGCGCAGGCCCAGGCGAGCCGGGAATCGCTCTCGGGAGTCAATCTCGACGAGGAAGCGGCCAATTTGATCCGCTATCAACAGGCCTATCAGGCGGCGGCGAAAGCGATGCAGATTGGCTCCAGCCTTTTCGACACCATACTGCAGATAGCCGCTGGCTAGGGAGGCTCGCATGCGTATCAGCACCAGTCAGATTTACGGAACCGGCGTGCTCGGAATCGAACGCAACCAGAATGAGCTCCTGAAGCTGCAGAACCAGATGGCCAGCGGGCGCCGGATGCTGACTCCGGCGGACGACCCCATCGCTGCGGCCAAAGCTCTGACGGTTGCACAGAGCCGGGAGGTGGTGGCCCAGTACGCCAGGAATCAGGGTGACGCGAGCGGTCGTCTCGGCCTGGTCGACAGCCAGCTCAGTGCCCTGACCGATGTTCTCCAGAGCGTTCGTGAGCGGGTCGTTCAGGCAGGCAACACAGTGCTCGCTGACAGCGATCGCCAGGCGATCGCTTCGGAACTTGAGGTACGTCTTGAGGAGATGCTGGGCATCGCCAATGGCCGCAGCGCCGAAGGAGATTACCTGTTTTCCGGTTACCAGGGGAACACACAACCCTTTGCCCGCAGCCCTGCAGCAGCCCCGCCCGGCACCTTGTCAGTCAGCTATTCGGGTGATGATGGCGAGCGATTGCTGCAGGTCGGCGCCTCGCGGCAGATGGCAGTCAACGTTACGGGCAGCGACCTGTTCATGAACGTTCGGGCGGGTAATGGCATTTTTTCGACCGCAGCCAGCGGTAACGCCGGCTCTCCCAATCAGGGATCAGGGGTAATCGAGGCTGGGTCAGTGGTCGACCAGCAGCAGTGGTACAACGCCTTGAATATTGCTTTCCTCTGGCAAGGCAGCAGTAATCGCGAGTTGCAGATCGTGTTCTCGTCAGTCGGTGGCGTCAGCCACTATCAGATCTTCGATGCCTCGACCCCGCCTGCGCCAGTCGCCGCCCTGCCACCCAGAGCCGTTGGTCCGGAACTGCCCTTTACTCCAGGCCAGGCGATCCCTCTGGTCACCACCGTACCACCACCACTACCAGCCGTTGACTTCGGCGCCGAAGTCGTGATCAATGGGGCGCCTGCCGCCGGCGATACCTTCACCATCACGCCGAGCACCAACAAGAGCGTTTTTGAGACCATGCAGGACCTGATCGATGTGCTGCGCGCGCCAATCGGTTCGCCTGCGGCTAGGACGGCGTTTTCCGGTCAGCTGGCAGGGCATTTGACCAATCTCGATCAGGCGATGGCCAACGTGAGCCGCGTACATTCCAGCGTCGGCGCACGCATGCAGGAACTTGATGCCCTGAGCAGCAATGCTGCCGCTGTCGATATTCAATATCAGCAGACCTTGTCGGATCTGCAGGATCTGGACTACGTCAAGGCGATCTCGGATTTCACGCGCCAGCAGGTGAGTCTTGAAGCGGCGCAAAAGTCTTTTGTCCAGATCAGCGGCCTGAGCCTCTTCAACTATATCTGATCGCAGACAAGGGCTCGCATGCGGACCGTAGCCTGTCTTGTGCCAGCACTGCTGCTGGTCGCCTGTGGTACCGTCGATTGGCACGCACCGCCGAGTGCGGAGCAGAGCGTGCCCGATCATGCGTTTACCCAGTCGCCGAACCCAACCCTGAGCCTTCCACCCGTCAAGGCTGCCGCCCTGGTCGGGACGGTAGGCTATGCGCTCCGTGAATACGGGGGACCCGCAGCCTACCTCCAGTTTGGCGTCGGGGCGGCGATTGTCGCCTATGTCATCTACGATCCTCTTGCACCCAACTGGACAGTGGAGGAGAGAATTCTTGACCGTGTCACCTACCGCCTGTCCATGCGGGCCAAGAGCTTTCGTACCGGGGGTGATGGCGAGTCAAGATTGATTCTTCGGCGGCGGGCGCAGCAATTACAGCGCGAACGTGGCTTTCTCGACTACCGGATTCTCGATTATTCCGAGGGCGTCGAGTCAAGCACGCCCTTCACGCATCGCTATGCAGAAGGCGTGATTCAGATGGTTCAAGCTGAACCTGGCAGGCAACCTAGCGAGCGCTAGTCGAAAACGGGCCGAGCATCGACTGAAGTCCGTATTCGAACAATTGCTGCAAAGGGGTACCCAGGTACGGCAGCCCGAACATCAGGCCGGCAAAGCCGAGCGCAATGGTCAGCGGAAAGCCTATCGCAATCAGGTTGAGTTGCGGCGCCGCGCGGCTGAGAACCGCAAGGGCAAGGTTGGTAATCACCAAGGCGACCACGATCGGCAGCGCGAGGAGTAGGCCCGAGGAAAAGACGACCCCACCCAGGCTTGCCAGTTTCCACCAAGTGTCGGCGTGCAGGGCTGCCGGGCTGACGGGTACCGCGGTAAAGCTGTGCGTCAGTGTGGCGATCACCATCAGGTGGCCGTTGATGGCCATGAACACCAGTAGCGCCAGAAGCCCCAAGAACTCCGAAATCACTGCGGTCTGCCCCGCCGTCTGCGGGTCGTACGAGCTGGCAAAGCCGAGACCCATTTGCAGGCTGATCAGGTTGCCGGCCATATCGACCGCGCTGAAAGCCAGGCGCATGGCGAAGCCCATCGCGAAACCGATCAGCATCTGCTGCGCGAGGAGGAGAAGACCCGCACCCGAGGCGGGGTCAAGTGGAGCGATCGATGGCAATACGGGCGCGATGCCGATGGTGATTGCTAGGCCGAGCAGCAGCCGGACACGCGCGGTCAGGGCGGGATTGTTGTATGGTGGTGCCGTGGCCAGTACGGCGAGGATGCGCGCGAGCGGGAAGAAAAACGCCACCACCCAGGCATTGATTTCGGTAGACGTCAGGCTGATCATCGGGCGTTCAGCCGATGATCTGCGGGATGCTCTCGAACAACCGCCGGACGTAGTCAACCATTATCTGCAGCATCCACGGGCCAGCCAGAAGAAGGATCAAGAGCATGCCCACCAGCTTGGGGATGAACGAGAGGGTCTGCTCGTTGATCTGGGTCGCGGCTTGAAAGATGCTCACGATCAGGCCGATCACCAGTGCGGCCAGCAGTAGCGGTGCCGAAAGCATGAGGGTCATTTCAACCGCCTGACGCCCAATATCCATGACCACTTCGGGTGTCACGTGGCGAAGCTCGCGACCAGGGAGCCGAGCAGCAGGTGCCAGCCATCGACGAGGACGAACAGCATCAGTTTGAAGGGCAAGGCAATCATGACCGGCGACATCATCATCATGCCCATCGACATCAGCACGCTGGCGACGACCATGTCGACGATCAGGAAAGGTATGAAGATGATGAAGCCTATCTGGAAGGCGGTTTTCAGCTCGCTGGTGACGAAAGCCGGGATCAGCAGGCGCATCGGAATGTCGTCCGCCGACTGAAATTTTGGCGTCCTGGTCAGGCGGGAAAAGAGGGCGATATCGGACTCGCGCGTCTGTTTGAGCATGAACTTTCGCAGAGGCACAGCGCCGCGCTCGATCGCCTCAAGGTAGCCGATCCTGTCTTCCGACAAGGGTAGATAGGCCTCGGTGTAGACGGTGTCGAGCACCGGGGACATGATGAAAAAAGTCAGGAACAGCGCCAAGCCGAGCAGCACCTGATTTGGCGGCGAGGTTTGTGTTCCCAGCGCATGCCTCAGCAGGGAGAGGACGATGATGATTCGCGTGAAGCTGGTCATCATCAGCAGCGCGGCCGGAACGAAAGTGAGCGCGGTCAGCGTCAGCAGGGTCTGGATCGATAGGGTGTAGGTCTGGCTGCCGCCGGCGCCCGGCGTACTCGTGATCATCGGCAGTCCACCGGCCTGTGCCCAGGCCGCCAATGGCGAGACCAGTCCAAGCAAGACGAGCCAGCCGGCCAGCCTAGCCATCCTCATTCTTTCGCTCGGTGATCTGTTTCAGCCATTGGGCAAAATGCCGCTCGCCGTCGCTACCGGGCTTGAGCTCGCCCTTCGGCAATGTGTGCAGGGTCCGGATCTGGCCCGGCACCAGTCCGACAACAACCCAGGTGTCCCCGATTTCAACCAGCACAATACGCTCGCGGGTACCAATCATCAGGCCACCCACAATGCGCAGCGGGCCGTTGTTGCCAAAGCCTCGGCCACCGTTCAGTTTGCGCAACAAGTAAGCAGCAAGCAGCAGAATGCTGATCACCACGGCCAGGCCAAGCACGGCTTGAAGCATCGTGGTCGATGAAACACCCGGTGTTTCGCTCGCAGCCGCCTGCGCCAGGGCGCAACCCGGCAACAGCGTGAACAGAAGGCCATACGCGCTGCGTCGGCTAGTGCGGCTGGTGGGTTTGAAGTGTCGAATCACGTGGGTCGGCCAAGCTGGGCTACTGGTCCACATCATAAAGCAAGCGAGGACAAGGTCAAAACGGCGCGCGTGATCCGCGCCAGTGCATCAGAGGAAGGTGCCGACGCTCAATGCCCGATCTTGCGGGCCCGTTCCGAGGGGGTCACGATATCTGTCAGGCGAATTCCGAACTTGTCGTTGACGACCACGACCTCACCCTGCGCAATCAGCGTGCCATTGACAAAAACACTCAGCGGCTCTCCTGCCATCGCGTCCAGTTCGACGACCGAGCCGTGCGCCAGTTGCAGGAGATTCTTGATGGTGATTCGGGTACGCCCGAGTTCGACCGCTATCTGGACCGGAATATCCAGGATCATGTCGAGTTCGTTGATCAGTGAGCCCTTGTTTCCCGGTTCATCGAAGCTCGGAAAGATGCTGGCTGGCTGCGCCTTGGCCGATGGCGCCGCTTCAGCCATTGCCTGCTCGGCCATCGCCGACGCCCAGTCGTCGTCGAGGCCGGCATCGTCGGTCGCCGGATTGCCGAAATCATCTTTCTCGCTAGCCATCAACATCTCCGACAGGGATCTCTACGTTCTCTGACGCCATGAAGCGGTCTATCTTGAGCGCGTACTGCCCTCCTTGCTGCCCATAGTGACATTCCATGAGCGGTACGTCATCGACCATGGCGACCACTGTTCCAGGGACGTCGAGAGGAATGATGTCGCCGGCTTTCATCGTCAGAATGTGGCGGAGACTTACCGTCGCCGTCGCCAGCCGGGCCGTGATCTCCACTTCAGCGTTTGTCAGTTGCTTGCGCAGCATGATGATCCAGCGTCGGTCGGTTGACAGCCGATCGCTCTGCATGGCGCTGTAGAGCAGATCGCGAATCGGTTCGATCATCGAGTATGGGAAGCAGATGTGCATGTCCGCGTTCGAGCCGCCGAATTCGAGAGCGAAAGTCGTTGATACGACGATCTCCGAAGGGGTGGCTATATTCGCAAATTGTGAATTCATTTCCGAGCGGATGTACTCGAAAGAGAGATCATATACTGGCTTCCACGAGCGCGCGTACTCGGTGAACACGACTCCCAGCAGCCCCTGGATGATGCGTTGCTCGGTAGCGGTGAAATCCCGGCCTTCTACCCGCGTGTGAAACCGTCCATCGCCGCCAAACATGTTGTCTACAACGAGGAATACCAGGCTCGGATCAAAAACAAACAACGCCGTGCCACGCAGGGGCTTGGCTGCGACTAGATTGAGGTTGGTCGGGACCACCAGGTTGCGGGTAAACTCACTGTACTTTTGTACCCGTATCGAACCGACCGAGATCTCGGCGCTTCGATGCATGTAGTTGAACAGGCCTATGCGCAGGTAGCGGGCAAAGCGCTCATTGACAAGCTCGAGCGTGGGCATGCGCCCGCGGACGATGCGCTCCTGAGTCCCCAGATCGTAGGAACGAGGGCCATCCGCAGCCTCGCCAACCGGTTCGGGTTCATCGGCTTCGCCGCTAACGCCCTTGAGCAGGGCATCGACTTCATCCTGAGAGAGGAAATCGGCGCTCATTCCAGTTCACTGAATGATGAACGAGGTGAACAGGACTTCCTTGATTGGCCCGTCCCGCTTCTTTCCCTTGCCGCCGGGATCAAGTACACCGTTTATCTGGTCCTTGATCTCTTGCGCGAGGGTTTGCTTGCCTTCCTTGGTGATCAGATCCGAAGCCTTCTTGCTTGACAGGAGCAAGGTCAGGTCGTTGCGCAGCTTGGGTGTATATAGCTTGAGCTGGTCCCCGACCTGCGGATCGTCTACCTCGACCGAAAGGATCAACTGCAGAAACTGGTCGCCGTTTTCTGGGATGAGGTTGACCGTGAATGTCTCGAGCGCAACATAGACGGGCGGTGCATCCCGGTCTGCCTTCTTCTTCTTGGCCGGTTTGGCCTTTTCAACGGCGACTTCCTCGCCGTCGTCGTCATGCTCTGGAGCGTGCCTGAGAAGGAAGAAAGCACCTAGCCCGGCGAGGCCAAGCGCCAGCACCAGCACCGAGATGATTATGAGCAGCTTCTTGCTGTTCTTTGCTGGCGTAACGTCAGCACCCTCTGCCGCAGGCTTTGCATCCTTCGCCATTCAGCTCTTATCCCCCTGGTTATTGCGGTTTCCTGCGTCCAATCCGGAGCGCCCCTGTGACTACGCGAAAACGTCAATCAAGCCCTGGCCGCGACGGTTGGCAAACGACTGGCCCGGCAGGTCGCCAGCCGAAGCGATACCAAGTATAGCGTTATCGGCCAGCGGGCGGGGCCGGTGCGACGGCTCTTGCCGACCCCCCGGCTGCTGCTGGAGGGATTCGCTGCCGACACTGACCTGTCCCAATTCGATTCCGGCGCTGGCAAACATTTCGCGCAGTCGGGGCGCGGCTGTTTCGATAGCGCCACGAACGTCAGCGCTGGGCGAGACGAAATGCGCCTTGGCGCTGTCCTTGTCCAGGTTCAGCGTGATCTCGATCGAGCCCAGTTGTGGCGGATGAAGCGTGAGTTGTGCCAGCTGTTTTTCATTGCTCGCGAACCACAACAGTTTCTGGCCAAACTCGCTTGCCCAGGCGGGGTCACGTAGTGCCGTTTGCAGGTGGTGCGGGATGTCGTGGCTCACCGCACCATTGGCCGGGGTTGGCGCGCTAGGGAGCGTATTCAGGGGGTTCGCTGGCGAGCCGGCTTCCGGCCCGCTGTTGTCGATGCCCCGCGTGATCTCGATCGACCCGAGTTGTGGCGGATGAAGCGTGAGTTGTGCCAGCTGTTTTTCATTGCTCGCGAACCACAACAGTTTCTGGCCAAACTCGCTTGCCCAGGCTGGGTCACGTAGTGCCGTTTGCAGGTGGTGCGGGATGTCGTGGCTCACCGCACCACTGACCGGGGTTGGCGCGCTCGGCAGCGTGTTCAGGACGCTCGTTGGTGAACCAGCCTCCGGCCTGTTGGGTACGATTCGTTCGGCCGGGGGCGCGGTGAAGGCGGCAACGGCAAATTTTGCCGGTTGGTCATCAGCGGCCGATGCCCCGGACGGAGACTGCTGCTGGCGATCGCCGGCCGCACCCTCGATTTTCAGGGGTTCCTGCCGGGGTTCTCTGACAATTCTGCTTGACGTCGCAGTCATGAGTGGATCTGGCCGCGTTTGCCTCGACGCCTCGAACTCCTGACCCACCGCGCCCTGCGAGCTGCCTGGTTGATTCAGCGACGGCGGGCTGAACGGCGTCAGGAGCGCTGGGTCGCCAGCGGCAATGGTGCTCTCCGCCATGACTGCCTCGCCGCTGGCAGTCGCTTCCTGTTCGGGCACGGACTTGCCCACGGCGACTGGCAGGCCGAGCAGTATGCTGGCAAAGTCCGCGCTGATGTCCGCCGTGGGCGTAGCGGCGGCGCCATTGGCCGCGCCCTCGGCGGGAGTGGCCCGGATGGGCAATTTCACGAGTGTTGGAACGATGGCGATGGTCATGGTCGATCCTGCCTGGAAGCTACTCCTGCCATAAAAGCAAACATCGTGCCACGATTAGTTCAGCGTCCCTGCTCGTCATCCCGCATGCGGGCAGCAAACTCGTCCTGTGTTTTTTGCTCCTGCCGCAACGCCAGCCGTGCTTCGCTGGCGCTGTGTCGCTCCGAGAGCGCATCAAAGGCTTTCAGTCGGGTCCGTTGCTCTTGCCACTCTGCCTGGCCAGTCGCGGTATGCGTCTCCTGCAGGCTGACGGTGTGACGCTGCTGCTTGAGCGCCGCGTCCAGACGGTCGAGGAATTCCTGGTAATTGCGCCACTCCGGCTGCCCGAGTCCATTCTGGGCCGCCAGCCGAAAACGCGTCGTGTATTCATCCCGATACTGCAGCAGCAAGGCGAGTTTCTTCTTTTCATCACGTTCAACACCAATCAGGCTGGCGAGGCGCTGCGTCGCTTCGTCGTTACGATTGCGCATCAGCTCGAGCACGGTCTGCAGGGAGAAGGGTCTGGCCAAGACGGTCTTGCCTACTTGGTCAGTGCCGGCGACAGCGTTTCAGCGCAGCGTGGCTCATCAGCTGACGGGGCCAAACAAGGCCTGCACATGAGCGACGCTATCGTCGAAAGCCGCTCGCTGGCTGAGGCTCTGCTGCAGCAACTCTTCGAACTTCGGATACATGGCGATCGCCTGGTCGAGTTGCGGGTCTGACCCCGCGGCGTAGGCTCCGACGCTGATCAGATCGCGCGAGCGCTGATAACGTGAAAACAGGCTCTTGAATCTGCGGATATTCTCCAGATGTGATGGCTTGACCAGGTTGACCATGGCGCGGGAGATCGACTGTTCGATGTCGATTGCCGGATAGTGGCCAGCATCGGCCAGTATCCGCGACAGGACAATGTGGCCGTCAAGGATTGCTCTTGCAGCATCGGCGATCGGATCCTGCTGGTCATCACCTTCGGCGAGCACGGTGTAGAAACCGGTGATCGAGCCGCCGCCGTCGCGGCCGTTGCCGGCACGCTCGACGAGCTGGGGCAGGCGTGCGAAAACCGATGGCGGGTAGCCCCGAGTGACCGGTGGCTCGCCAATGGCTAGCGCAATCTCGCGCTGCGCCATGGCGTAGCGGGTCAATGAGTCCATGATCAGCAGGACGTGCCGGCCGCGATCGCGGAAATATTCGGCGATGCAAGTGGCGTAGGCTGCTCCCTGGAGACGCATCAGCGGGCTGACGTCAGCCGGAGCCGCGACGACGACGGCCCGGCGCAGGCCTTCTTCACCAAGAATCTGTTCGATGAACTCCTTGACTTCGCGTCCCCGCTCACCAATCAGGCCGACGACGATGACATCAGCCGCGGTATAGCGGGCCATCATGCCGAGCAGCACACTCTTGCCGACACCCGAGCCAGCAAACAATCCCATCCGTTGCCCACGGCCGACACACAGGAGGGCATTGATGGCACGTACGCCAACGTCGAGCGCCTGATCGATCGGCGCTCGGGACATCGGGTTGACCGGTCGGCTATGGAGTGGGCGAAGTGACCCGGCGTGCAGCGGGCCGAGCCTGTCCAGCGGGCGGCCGGCGCCATCGAGGACGCGGCCGAGCAGCGATTCGCCGACCGGGACCAGTTTGGCGCGGTCGATCGAGCGCCGGCGTGCGGGGGGCGGCAGACCGATTCGCGGCGGCTGGCCGGGTGTTTCGAGAGCGATTACCCGGGCTCCCGGCGACAGACCATAGACATCCTCCGTAGGCATCAGGAAGAGTCGCTCGCCATTGAAACCAACCACTTCCGCTTCGATCGGCGAGCCGCCAAACGGCATGATCCGGCATGAACTGCCCAGCGGCACCTTGAGTCCCGAAGCCTCCATCACCAGCCCGTTGATGCGGGTCAGGTGGCCGCTCGGAAGCAGGGAGCTGACCTGGCTGGCAGCTTGCCGGCAGCCATCAAGAAAGTCGCGCCAGGCAGCCAGGTGCTGGTTCGCGCCGTCGTCAGTCATCGCGGATTCGCTTCCTGGCCTGGCTTAAGCCATTCCTGGCCGACGCCAATGGCCTCCACAACGCGTCGCCAACGCGTTTCCAGGGTCGCGTCGACCTCGCTGGCGCCCAGTTCAACCCGACAGCCGCCAGCCGTGAGCCGGCTGTCGTCGATGATTCGCCAGTTGCTGTGCGAGAGTTGCTCACCCAGATGCCGCCGCACCAGGGCCGCATCGTCGGGGTGAATGAACAGCAGGGGCTGTCCCTGATGAGGTTGCAGGGTGGCGACGGCTTCCCTGACGACCGGCAAAAGCAGTTCCGGCTGTAAACGCAGACTCTGGCGCAAGACCTGATTGGCAATTTCAATTGCCAGGGCCAGCAACTGATCTGCGACGCCCTGCTCGATGCCGGCCAGGGCGTGCGTCAGACTGTCCATCAGGGCGGCAATGGTCGCCGCCACAGCCTTGGCGGCAGCGATGCCTTCAGTGTAGCCAGCGGCATAACCTGTGTCGTGGGCATCGCCGTACATACGTTCGATGTCAGCGGCCGTTGGCAGTACCACGGGCATCTCTGGCGGCGCGCTCGCCGGCTCGACGGCAAGCGCCGGAGGTGCTTTCTCCGGCAGCGCATCGAGAGGAGCCGACGCTGCCGCGCCCTGTTTCTCTTCATCAAAGGCAGCGACTTCCCAGCGCTGATAGGCGGTCAGCTTCTCCTTGGGAATCCAGTTGCTCATGATTTCTCCAGCCGTCAGACCATTTCCTCGCCACCGGCACCGCCGAGCACGATCTGTCCCTCATCGGCCAGGCGGCGGACGATCTTGAGAATTTCCTTCTGCTCGGACTCCACTTCGGAGAGTCGAACCGGGCCGCGGGAATCGAGGTCTTCGCGCAGCATTTCCGAGGCACGTTGCGACATGTTCCGGAAAATCTTCTCGCGCAGCGGTTCGGTGGCACCCTTCATGGCCAGAATCAGCGACTCCGACTGGATTTCTCGCAATAGCAACTGGATGGCCCGGTCCTCTAGATCGAGCAGATTCTCGAAAACGAACATCTCGTCGAGAATCTTCTGCGCTAGGTCCGGATCGTATTCACGGATCGAGTCGAGGACCGCGGTCTCATTCGCGCTACCCATGAAATTGAGCATTTCGGCAACGGTTCGCACACCACCCATGGCTGACTTCTTCATGCTCGCCGAACCCGAGAGCAGGCGCAGCATCACGTCATTGAGTTCCTTCAAGGCTTCCGGTTGAATACCTTCGAGCGTGGCGACGCGCAAGACCACGTCGTTGCGCAGCCGCTCCGAGAGCTGGTTCAGAATCTCGCTGGCATGATCATGTGCCAGATGGACTAAAATCGTGGCGATGATTTGCGGATGTTCGTTCTTGATCAGATCGGCGACAGTGGGTGCATCCATCCACTTGAGGCCTTCGATACCGTTGGTATCGCCGGGTTGCAGGATGCGCGAGATGAGGTTCGAGGCCTTGTCATCACCGAGCGCTTTGGTTAGGACCGAGCGTACGTAGGCATCCGTGTCTACGTGCACTGCGGCCGATTCTTCGGCCGACTTCTGGAATTCGGTCAGGACCTCTTCAACGCGGGTTCGCGGCACCGACTTCAGGGCAGCCATGGCATGGCCAAGCTTTTGTACCTCTTTCGGACCAAGATGCTTGAGTACCTCCGAGGCATAGTCCTCACCGAGAGCGATCAGCAGGATGGCGCTCTTTTCCACCGCGTCGTCAGTTGGCATTGGCACCGATCCATTCCTTGATGACGTTGGCGACAATTTGCGGATCCTGCTGCGCCAGGGCGCGCGCCTCGCCAAGTTTCTTTTCGAGCAACTCGGCAGGCGTCGGTGCGTGCGCCCTGGCTGCCTGTTCTCCCTCGTCCTCGGCCAGCACATCGATCTTGCTACCGACTGCTCGCTCCTTCTCTGCCGGCGATTCGCGCATCGCCCTGAGCAGGGGGCGCACGACGCCGAGCAACAGATAAGCGACGATTGCGGCAATTCCGCCATACTTGAGCAAATCCTTCGCCAGGGTGACCACTTCAGGATCCCGCCATGGCGGCAATCCGTCGTCCTTCTCGAGCACCGTGAATGGCGCGTTGGCGACCGAAATGGTGTCACCACGGTCCTTGCTGAAGCCCATGGCCTCCTTGACCAGATCGCTGATCTGCTTCAGTTCGGCATCCGGCAGCGGCTTGCTGGTCGGCTTGCCGTCCTTGCCTATCTCCTTGCGCTGATTGACCACCACGGCACCTGACAAGCGCCTGATCGTACCAACCGACTGTCGGACGTGCCGGACAGTCTTGTCGACCTCGTAGTTTATCGTCGAATTCTTGCTGGTGTTGATTGGCTGGCCGACGCTGGCGATGGGTGCCTGGACCCCGGCCGCATTGATCTGCCCCGGCAGCGGCTGCACCGGCGCAGCTGTCGCGACGCCCGGTACCGCGGGCTGCGTCAGCGGGGCAGTCGCAGGCACCGGTGGTTGATTGCTGAGGGCACCGGGAACGCCCTGCGCCGTTGGGCTGGTGCTGGCCGTTTCGTTGACCTGCTGGCTGCGGATGGTGATTTCTGGCGGCGTAGTGTTTGGCCGATGCGTTTCGGCAGTCTGCTCGCTCTGCGAGAAGTCGATGTCGGCAGCGATCTGGACGCGGGCATTGCCCGGGCCGACGATCGGCGCAAGGATATCTTCAACGCGCTTGATGATGCTCGCCTCGACTTCCTGGATGTATTTGACCTGGGTCGGGTCGAGACCGGCTTCCAGGAGCCTGCTTTTCATGTGCGAAAGCAGCGTGCCGTTCTGATCAAGCAGCGTGACGCTGGATGTGGCCAGTTGCGGCACGCTGGCGGCAACGAGATTCTGGACGCCGGCGACCTGGGCCGCGTCCAGCGAGCGTCCAGGGTAGAGATTGAGCAGCACCGACGCGGATGGCTTGAGCTCCTCGCGCATGAAGACACTCGGTTTTGGAATGGCCAAGTGTACACGCGCCGCCTGGACGGCAGCAATGGACTGGATGGTACGCGATAGCTCGCCCTCCAGGCCACGCTGGTAATTGAGTTGTTCGGCAAACTGGCTGATGCCGAACTTCTGACTCTCCATCAGCTCGAAACCGACCGCTCCGCCTCTTGGCAGTCCCTGTGAGGCAAGGCGCAGACGGATATCATGAACTCTGCCGGAGGGGACGAGAATGGCGCTGCCCGAATCATTGAACCTGAACGGAACATTCATCTGTTCGAGGGCGGCGATGATCGCGCCACCATCCCGCTCGGTGATATTGGAGAAGAGTATCCTGAATTCGCTTTGCCTGAGCAGTGTGCCGGCGGCGACGAGCAGGGCAATGACCGCGGCGATAGCGACCATTAACACCACTTTCTGCTTGTTGCTCAGACGCGTCAGCGCCTCGCGTACGCGATCCAGCGGTGTGCCCGTGCCTAAGGTCTCAGATGTCTCGGTTCCGGCTGTCGCCATGCTTGTGATACGGTGAAAAGCCTGCAATCAAGCAAGCAAGAAGCGAAAAAGGGCTGATAATTGCTCTGCTATTGTAGCTGTTAATTGCACGGGACTTTTCATTCGATGAGTCAACTCGTACCCGCACCGGATCAGGAACTCAAGGCCCAGGAACTGCAGCGGGCTTTCGACGCCTTCAACCAGGTTTCGCAGGCGCTGACCCAGGCCTACCAGGGGCTGCAGGGCCGTGTCGAGTCCCTGACGGCCGAGCTGGCGCTCGCCAATGGACAGCTGCGCCGGCAGTACGAGGAGAAGGAAGCGCTTTCCGAACGTCTGTCGCTGTTGCTCAACGCCTTGCCAGCCGGGGTGGTGGTGCTCGACAGCGCGGGCTCTGTTGGCGAAGCCAACCCGGCAGCCCGCCAGATGTTTGGTCAGGCGGTCATTGGCGAAGCCTGGTCGGCTCTGGTGCGAGCCAGGCTGGTGGCGACCGAGGCGCCAGGTGAGTGGTGCCTTGAGTCGCGCCGCCTGACCATCGTCGAGAGTCCGCTCGATTCGGCCGGGGGACGGATCCTGCTGATCCATGATGTGACGGTAGCGCACGGCCTCAAGGTCGAAGTGGAACGTAACCAGCGTTTGGTGGCAATGGGCGAGATGGCGGCTTCGCTGGCGCACCAGTTGCGCACCCCCCTGGCAACGGCCTTGCTCTATAGCGCCAATCTCGGGCAGGCACAGCTCACGGATGCGGCGCGCGTCCGCTTTGCCGACAAGACGACGGCACAACTCAAGCGCCTCGAGCGCCTGATCCAGGAAGTGCTGCTGTTTGCTCGCGGGGAGAGCCTCGGCCGCGATACGATTTCTGCCGGGCAACTGCTTGCCGACGCTGCGGAGATCGTCCGACCACTGTTTTTGGCGAAGAGAGTCGCTTTTCGCGTCACCTGCAACGCTGGCGACGTGTGCCTCATTGGCAGCCGGAAGGACCTCGCCGGCGCGCTGGTGAATCTGCTCGAGAATGCCTTGCAGGCCTGTGCGGAGGGTGGCAAGGTGATCCTCGGCGCCGAAGCCTCCGGTCGACAGCTGCGAATTGGTGTCCGCGATACCGGTTCCGGGATCTCCCCCGAGGTCCAGGCACGCGTTTTCGAACCGTTCTTTACGACGCGTGGGCAAGGCACAGGCCTCGGTTTGGCAATCGCTCTCGGCGTGGCGCGGGCGCATGAGGGTACTATCAATGTACATTCGCTTCCGGGTAAGGGGTCCGAGTTCGTGATCCTGTTACCCGTCAAAGCGGCGGCATGGCAAGAAAACTGAGGAAAGATGGCAGCGATGGCACAGGGATTGCCGATTCTGGTGGTGGAAGACGACTGCGCATTGCGTGAGGCGGTATGCGATACGCTCGAACTGGCAGGACAGACCACGATTTCCGCGGCAGGCGGTGACGAGGCGCTGCAACTGCTGACCAGACACGCCGTATCGCTGGTCGTCAGCGACGTGCGCATGCTGCCGGTCGA
>ERZ761603.673-NODE-673-length-27918-cov-16.138607_pt1 | contig 27918 bp, 22 predicted proteins | sample MGYA00511879_ERZ761603 | MGnify/ENA primary metagenome ERZ761603 (study PRJEB28899, sample SAMN02850040) | bioreactor sludge metagenome | biome: EBPR Sludge; feature: EBPR Bioreactor; material: flocular biomat | place: Australia: Thorneside Wastwater Treatment... | reverse complement strand
TGGGGCCAACGGGGCCTTGCGCGCCATCATTGCCAGCGGGTCCTTGTGGACCTTCCGGCCCGATGGGGCCAACGGGGCCTTGCGCGCCATCATTGCCAGCGGGTCCTTGTGGACCTTCGGGCCCGGTGGGGCCAACGGGTCCTTGTGCGCCATCATTTCCAGCGGGCCCTTGCGGTCCTTGTGGGCCTTCCGGCCCGGGAGGGCCGACGGGTCCTTGCGCGCCATCGTTTCCAGCGGGCCCTTGTGGTCCCTGTGGACCAGCGGGACCCTGTGGCCCTGCGGGGCCTGGGTTGCCATTCAGAGCGTACATCGCGTACGGCGTTGCGGTGATCGCTTGCCGCGGCGTTAGAGTGATGAATGGTCCGCCGATGCCGGAAGGGTTCCGGACACGGACTTCGAGCCATCGCGCTTCTCCGGCGAACGGCGTAAAGCCGAAGTCAAGCCCGACCGTTAGAAGGCCGCCGATCGGGGACGTGTTGTTGAGGGCCAGCGTGCTGCCGATCTGTGTACCGCCGGTGGGCGCATCGTACAGCGCGAAGCGGAAATCGCAGGGGTTGATGACCGGCACGCCGCCGTCAGTGAGTTTGCCCTGGTAGGTAAACTCGGAACTGACCGGATTCGAGGCCGAAACTGGTGAAGCCAAAAAACCGCTCGAACTGACCGCCGCGGCGATTCCAGCGAGGATGAGCAGACGACGAACCGAGCACTTGGAAAATGCCACACGACCTCCGTTGATTGAAATCTACAGGGAACCTTGAGCCGACGGCCTCACCAGACACATTCCCAGTGACGAAAGACCCGGCCGCGTTTTGTAGGTAGTATGACGATGATGTTCGCTTGCGCCAAGATCGATTCACATGGATTTTCACTTCTCGAGCAGATTTCTTCATGAAATGTGCATTGAACTCTCGGGATCGGAAGTTAGAAAATTTCCAGTCCTGGGATGTTTGAGAAAGTAGGCAAGCATGAAACGGTTTCATTGCGAATGTCGACCCATCATGTCAAAATCAGAGACTGATCGGACAAGCTGGTTGGCTACATCCATCGCTTCACTCCAGCTACGCCATCAGGTAGGAACAGACGGGGTTCGATCTTCAAGCGGCCAACCCCACAAAGTGGGTACCACTTCGGTGTGCTTCACTACAAAGTTGAACGGTTCGTCGTTTACCGGCACGGCAACATACACGTCATCCCAGATCATGGGATCGGGGAATCTGTAATCTCACGGACTCTTACAACTCTCCGGACTCGCCCCGAACAGGGCCATGGATCGAGAAGCCAACTATTCACCGAATCCTCGGTTGGGTACGATTGATCTACGCTTCCTGATAGCCGATCTTTCTGATTGCCGCAGGGTGTGGTTGCGTGCGGCGTGGTGCCGTCGACGAGCATCCCACCGAAGAAACGACCTCACCCCGTGGAGCATCAAACCAACGCATACCCACGGGAAAACCTTTGGTAAGGGGGGTCCAATCCCCGATGCAGTAGGAAGTCGGAACGGGGGCACGCTCATCGTCGGGCCATGAATGGAAGCGCGATGTCGATCATGAACGTGGTAGAGAGGTTCCTGTGGGCACGGGCGAGATACGCGGATCGCGTAGCGATCGAGGGCGGATCCTGCGCGTGGACCTATGAGCGCCTCGACGCCGAATCGTCCGCTGTGTGCGGGTTCCTGCGGGAGCGCGGGATCGGCAAGGGCGATCTGATCCCGGTTCTGATGCAGCGCAGTCCGGGGTTCGTCGTGGCGGCGCTGGGCATCATTCGAAGCGGCGCTGCCTTTGCCCCCATCGATCTCTCCAGCCCTCCATCACGCCGGGCGCAGATCCTCGCGGGCGTTCCGTTCCGGTTGGCCATCCGCGACGATGCCGTCGATGCACCAGAGGCCGCCGACGCCCGCGCGGTCCACATCGAGGAGGCCCTGCGGGGCGTTCCTCCGTCTTCGACTCCTGAGACGATCCATCCCGATGATCCCTTGTATGTCATGTACACCTCGGGGACCACGGGCACGCCAAAGGGGGTGGTGATTCCGCACCGCGGCGTCGTGCGCCTGGTTGTGGATGCGGACTGGTCGGAGTTTGATCACACCTTCCGCTGGCTGCTGAACTCCTCCATCGCGTTCGATGCTTCCACGCTCGAGATCTGGGGTCCGCTGCTCAACGGTGCCGCCTGCATCGTACAGGAGAAACCGCTGATCTCGCTCGACGAACTCGCGCGGTACTTTGTGGAGAAGCGCATCTCCGATTCGTGGCTCACCGGATCCCTCTTCAACGCCATGGTGGATACGCACCTCGAGGCGTTCCACGGGGTGAGACAACTCTGCACCGGCGGCGAGCGGGAGTCGCCGCAACACATGCGCACATTTGTCACAGCGCACCCGCACGTCCGCCTGATCCACGGCTACGGCCCCACCGAGAACACCGTCTTCAGCCACACCCACCGCGTGACGCCGACGGATACCCAGCCGGGGAAGCGCGTTCCCATCGGCAGGCCCATCCGCGGCACGATCGACCTCATCGAACGACCCGACGGTTCGGAGGCGGGCATCGGCGAGCCGGGCGAACTCGTCGTGGGGGGGCTGGGGGTCGGGCTTGGTTACAAGGATGATCCGGAACTCACCGCCCGCAAGTTCATCACGCTTCGCGGAGAACGCTGGTACCGCACGGGGGATCAGGTGGTGCGCCGACCGGACGGTGCTGTCGAGTTCATCGGGCGACTCGATCGACAGGTGAAAATCAGAGGCAACCGCATCGAACTGGACGAGGTCGAGGCGATCATGCGGGAGTGCCCGGATGTCGGCGATGTGTGTGTGTTTGTCGATGGCGACACCGCCCAGAGCAAACGCATCTTCGCGTGCTACACCGGCCGCCCCGGGACGGAAGGCCGCGACGAGAGGATCCGCGCGTTCCTCAAAGAGCGACTCCCCCTTGTCATGGTTCCGAGCATCCTGCGTCGAGTCGAACGCTTCCCGTTGAAAAGCAGCGGCAAAGTCGACGAGGCCAGGCTCAGAGAACTGGCGGCTTCCACGCCCGCGGACGCCGAACCCTTGAAACAGGAACAGTGCGAAGTAGGATGGACACCGACCGAGAGGGCGCTCGCCTTGCTCTGGCGGAGGAGACTCCCGGGTGTTCTCGTGCACCGGAAGAGCTCCCTGCTCGACCTGGGCGGGCACTCGCTTCTGGCGATGCGCCTCGCCGCCGATATCGCCGTCGAGTTTCAGCGCACGCTTTCACCCGCACGCCTGCTCGAAGCCGAGTCGCTGGCCGATGTGGCACGGTTTATTGATTGTGTGCCGCGGGAACAGACGGATACACACGCGGAACAACCCGCACGCCGCGCCCCCGCGGGCGACGAAAGCCCCACGGCGGGCATCCGGCAGCGTCTGCTCGCCGCCTCGCACCTCGATTCCTCGGGTGATGCGTACATCGTTCCGGTCGCGTTCACACTCCCCTCGGTTGTGCCGATCGAACTCATTCGTGATTCCTTCCGGACACTCATCGAGCGACACGAGATGCTCCGGTATGCTTCGAACGATGCTGATGCCGCGGCGGAGAAGGTCCACGCGGCGCCGCCGGAAGGATGGTGGACCGCCCACAAGAACACGATCGAAGTGCCCGCCGGGTCATGGCCGGATGCGATTCTCCACCGGATCTACCGTCCGCTCGATCCGGCGACCGGCGGCCCCACCAGGATCGATGTGTGGCCCGCCGCGGGGAGCAACTGGTTAGTCATCTGGACGACCCATCACGCGGTGATTGATGAATGGTCCATCCGGCTCCTCCTCGATCAGTTCGTGGGGCTGCTCGGAGGACGTCCGGTGACGACGACCGGCGATCCGCGTGCGTTCTTCGACCGGGAACACAATCTCGCGGATGCGGAGAAGGCTCGACAACAGGCCGCGGGCATCGCGGGCACCCTGGGCGAGGTCTCGATCCCCTTCCCAAACTGGTCCGGGCCGGCCACGGAAATCGATCTTCCGATCGACGACGGTATCGTTTCTGCCCTCGCGGATGTCGCGCGGCGTGCGGGGGCCACACGGGTTGCTCCCGCCCTCGCGGCGTACGGACTCGCCATCCAGGAAGTTCTCGGGGCTGCATGGCGGTTCGTAAGCACACCCATTGCCAAGCGTCATTCGCCCGATCTGATCGATTCGGTCAACTGCTGCCTTGAGATGCGTGTGGTTGAGTGCGGTGCCCGCGCCGGGGAGTCGGCCGGTGCGCTCGTCCGTCGCGTCCGCGATGAACTGGTCTCGTGTCAGGACCGCGGCTTTGTTCCCTTTGACATCATCACCACTGAACTGCGGCACCGCCGCGCCGATCTGGCCGCTGCACCCATGCAGTTCGGTTTCACGTGGAGGCGGGATCCGTGCCCGGTGATCCCGCTCGCTGATCCGGGAGCCGGAGCGGCCGGTCTTCCCGGCGAACTTCGCACGCTGCGTGTTCCTCAGAGGACGACTGTCTTTGGCTGCACGCTCCACATCGAAGAGACCGCGGGGTGTCTGCGCGCCCGGTTCGAGGTCTGCGGGGAGTGCGCGGCGAGCGGTGTCGCTCGGCGGCTGGCTCTTGCGTTCCGGGAATCGGTCCTTCGCTTGGCCGTTGCTCCGGAGATGAAGGCGTGCGCGGCCACGGATCTGAACGCGGCAACCCCGGGGAAAGAGTGGATCGATCCGGATCAGGTTCAGCACTCGGGAGATGCCACCACCGCCGGAACAGTCCTGGCCGGAGTCGTCTCGGAGTGTTGGAAAGAGGTGCTCGGAACCGCCCCCGAGAGCGACCGGGCCGACTTCTTTGATGCGGGAGGGACCTCTCTCTCCCTGCTTCGATTGGTGGCGATGATCCGGCAGAAGACCGGTTCGACGATCGACGGGGGCAGGGCACTGGCGAAGTCCACGTTCGAGGACATCTGCGAGAACGTGTTCGACAGCACGCTCAAAGATCGAAGAACGTGGATCCAACTCGGGGATCCCTCGGCGCGGCACACACTTCTCATCCTTCCCGGGAACGCGGGGTACGCATTGGGGATGTGCAGGCTGGTTGAGAGCATCTGCGAGGCCGCCCCGGTGCCGCTGCGGTGCGTCGTCATCGATCTTCTCGACATCTGGCGACTGGTCGGCAAGCCGCACCGCGTCGATGAGGTGGTGGACCGGGTCATCCGGGCTCTTGGCGAAGCAGGGGTGGCGCGTCCGTGGGGCATCGTCGGCTATTCCCTCGGCGGGCCGCTCGCCGTCGCGGTGGAGCAGCGGCTGGCCTCGATGGAGAGGCCGTCGAGCCGTCTGTGGATCATCGACGGCTACGCGCCGATGCTCATGCGACGAGACCTCCACATCCGCGCGATGAGGAAGTTCGCGACCGTGGCGCGGCGTGCGTGGGGCCGCGTTCGCGGAGCGAGGGTTATTCCATCACGAACCGAGGCCGACGACCCCGCGGACTGGCTGGTGTGCGGGGCGTTCCGCGATGCCAATGCAGAGGTCGATCGCGCGGCGTTCCAACAGCAACTCGGGCTGATGCGATTGCGGTACTGCGATGCCGACGTGGTCATCGTGCGTTCCGCCATCATGGGGCGCAAGGTCAATATCATCGGGCGGGGAGCCACCAACGGGTTCGATCCCGCCTTGTTCCGGAGTCTGCGGGTCGAGTCCGCGGAGTACTTCCACCTTGAACTCGTCAAGGAGCAGGCGGCATGGACCGCGGGGATCATCGCGAACACACTGGGGTTGCGGGTCGGATCGGAGGAAGCGTGATTCATCCTCTCCGAGCGGCTCCACCCTGCGAGCGTCCCACGTTCTTGTCGGAGCGGGGCGTGATCACCATCGCGCTGCGTCTCATCGACTCCGGCACCGCCAAAGATGGAAAAGCCGCCGCACGCGGAATCTGCACGCGGATGGGATGGCGCCTCTGGCCGCGAATCCCGCGTGTCAGCCGGAGCGGCACCGCGGGCCTCGCCGCGGCGGCGGTGTGCGGTTCTGGCGCGGTGGGGATCGATGTCGAACGCGTCAATCCCGATGTGGTCGATGATTCGCTGCTCGATATCGTGCTCCATCCGGAGGAACGCCGCGATATGCCCGGCTCCGACATCGGCCGCAGGTTCTATTCACTTTGGACGCGCAAGGAGGCGGTCCTCAAGGCGCTTGGTACGGGGCTTCACATCCCACCGACTTCAATCCTTGCGGGATGGGAGGGAGAATCGTGGATGTCGGTGCTGGCACAAGGATACGAGACGTGCCTGGTGCGAACGTTGCCCGCTCCAGATGGGTTCGCGTGTGCGGTCGCCGTTGTGCCCGAATTTGGCAGCGGTCAGGGTGGCTCAACGAGTTCAGTGCACCATGACGAAATCGGCCATCAGAAAGAAGAAACACCGATAAGAATCGGAGGATCATCACTCCTGCCTGACGATCAGACCGAGGCTCTCACATGTTTCCAGATCAGCTCTTGGCAAAGCAGTTCCACATGATCGCCCGGGGAGTTTCAGCGGTCGCTTGATGGCCGTTGAGGTTCGGATGCGATCCGGTTCTGAACTCATTCTCCAAGGCCCAGATCTGACTCACCATTACGAGGTTGGATTTTGTCAGTTACAACTGTTGTACTGGATTGTGAGAGTGTTAAACTCCGTTAATCAGATGTTAGGAATATATTAGAATAAATACTGAGTGATTCTCCCTAATATTCACTTGTAAACTCATTAAGAAGACGCTATCTTATAAGTGTTCAAACTACACAGGATGTCAGACAGGCGTGGTAGGGGCATCCTCGGCGAAGTGAGTTCCATGATGAAGTCAGTCACAATCGGGACCGTTGCTTGCGCATGCTGCGTATCCGCGGCATTGGCCGGTCCAGTTGCGCTTCAATCAGCCGAGTTCCTCAGTATCAAGAACAGGAGTTCCCAGGTACCCTCGATACAGATCGAGAAGACTGATTCGGTATTTGATTCTGAGTTGATAATGTCTACCGGAGTTTTTCAAGGTGCTGTGGGCACCACCGTTGCCTTTGAGGGCAGCAACGTCGGTCCACCAAGTTCTGTATCAAGCGCGTTGTTGCCGGGAAGAACTGTACCGACAGGCGAGCTCTGGATTGGTGTGACTTCTGATCGGGAAGCATCTCCTTCATCGGGTACCTCCTGGAAGAGTGCCTCGTCATCCGGTTCCGTGAATTTCAGGCAGAACGGTCTCGGTCGCCTCGCCGTCTCGGACGACTCGACCGCGGTGCGAGGAGGTCTTTTCCGCGGCGATTTTGCCGCAGCCAGCGCATCATTGAGCAATGTGGCACCTCTCGGGAGTTCCGTCTTCGGGAGTGATCAGGAGATCGCGGAAAGTCTGAGCGGCCTCAGTTTGCAGAGGCCGCCGTCAAGCCCGTCCGGGGCATCACGGACAGGTCCGGCGCGGCTGGACTTCGATGACAACGGATTTGTGCCTGCTTCCGTACCGCTCCCCGCCGGTGCCTGGGCTGGACTCGCCGTACTCGGCCTGCTCGCCGGTCACGGAGCGATGCGCTCCCGGAAATCAAGGAACTGATTTCAGGTAGGCACTACCCGACAAACTTTCTATTCGACTTCTGTGTGTTCGGCCGACCTGTGACTGGGTCGTCACCTGAAGATCGAACTATGGTCGCCATCCTGGCACGTTGCGAGTTTCACACGGCGCAATCTGGCCGGGGTTGGATCTAGTTCCCCCGATTCTCCGCGGACCTTCATCGGCCTTTTTACCGCGTACTTGCTCATGCAAAAAACGCCGGTACATACCGGCGTTTTCTTCAAGTGGAGCGGAGGAGAGTCGAACTCCCGACCTCATCATTGCGAACGCCCCAAGCCTGCGAATGCTGTCGCTGTAATCCCATTCGATTCCACGACTTCCAGCAACGTGTGGGAGTCGCGTATCGCCCCGGATTATACCCGCTTTTCTGTGTTTTTATATCGACACGCGTATCGACATTCGCGTTTCACCGCGAAGCCCCACGAATCCCACGCTCGATCACTCTAGATTTTTCCGCCGGACTCACCGCCGTAGTGGACCCCGATGGTCTCGGGTGGCGAGTCGGGCCGATGACCTCTGTGTCGGGTCCGTTGCGCCCCGCTTCGGCGGCTGGCCCCTGAGACCTGAGATGAATCCCTGAACTACTGAACGACTGGTCGCAACGTGGCCTGACGAGCCAACGTCCACTCGCCGACTTGCGCTCAGGGGTTCTCCATGACCACTCAATCCGGCCCGTACCTCTCGATGGAGGCGGCGGGTCAAGTGTACAACCAGACGGACTACGCCGTGTGGTGTTGGTGCCGCAAGGGCATCAAGGCCCGCTCGGGGCAGCGTGTATTCCTGAAACACATTCGCTCGGGGCGGCGGCTCCTGACCACACAGGCATGGTTGGACGAGTTCCATGCCGACCTCACCCGCGAGGATCACGCGGGGTTGGCGACGGGTGCGCCGGTTGAGCCCAAGCCCAACCCCCAGCGGGTCGGGGATGTCGCGGCGGCACAGGCTGAGTTGGCGGCGGCGGGAATCTGACCTTCAACAGCACGCGGGCGGAGTGCTTCGGGGATGGAGCACCGCTCACGGGATCATCATGCCAAGACCCTCGCAAGCAGAGTTTGTCGCCGCATACGAGGCAACGCAGCCTGTCGCCCCGCGACAGGAAGGCGAAGCCTATCGGATGCCATGCGTTCATCGTGCGGACAGCAACCCCTCTCTGGTCGCACTCCAAGCCGATGACGGCGGGGTGGTGTTGCTCGACAACGGGGTATCGCTCACGCTTGACGCCTATGCGACCACACTTCGGGCGGTTGGTCTGTTGCCGAATGGGGGCAAAGCCAAGCCCAAAGACATTCCCGAAGCGCAGGTCATTCCAGAGGACAGAGACCCCGCCAACGTCGGAGTGTGCGGTGCCAAGCGGACCAATGTATTCGAGTACAGGGATGCGAATGGGTTTCCTGTCTGCGAAGTCGTCCGCTTCATTCTGCCCAATGGCTCCAAGATGATCCGGCCCCGCAGACCGTGGGATGACGGCTACGTGTGGTCGCTTTCGCCCGCTCGCGACAAGTACGGGGCGATTCTTCCAGAGATTGACCCTCCCCTGTACCGACTGCCGGAAGCACTGGCAGATTCGAGCGGGTTGCTCTGCGTAGCAGAGGGTGAGGGGAAGGTTGACCGGCTCCGGGCGTTGGGCCTCTGCGCCGTCTGCACGCACGGCGGGGCTGGGCAGGTGAAGCGGCACGCCGTCAAGGTGCGAGAGTGCGCGAGCGGGCGGCGGGTCATCATCTTCGCTGACAATGACGAGGCAGGCGAGCGGTTCGCCCTCACCATCGCAAAGGCTGTAGCCCCGGTCGCCAAGGAAGTGCGCGTCGTGCGCTTCCCCGACCTGCCGGTGGGCCATGACATCGCGGACTGGTTGAACGCGGGTGGCACGAAGGCGCAGTTGGTGGCGCTGGTGGATGCTGCCGGGGTCTACCGGCCTGACGTGGATGCCGACACGGGGCGAGACATTGTCGTAGCCAATCAGGGATTGGCCGAGGCCACTGACGAGGTGCGGGATCGACTTCGGATCAAGAACAACGGACCCCATGCCCTCTACATGGCGGCGGGGCGTATCGCGTGGGTCCGGGAGGGACGGGTTGAAGGTCTGACCCCGGATCAACTGACCTGGGTGTTGGCCCGCACCGTGCAGTTCGTGACGCTGAATCAGGAGAAGGGCACCACCCGACCCATTGACCCGCCGAACAGCATCGTGCGGATGGTGTTGGCCGACCCTCGCCCGTGCTTCCCGGAGTTGGCGGGAGTCGTCACCGACCCATTCATGCGCCCGGATGGCTCCATCGTCACGGCGGCGGGGTATGACGAGCAAACCCGCCTGTTGCTGATGCTGCCACCGGGCTATGTGTCGCCACCCATTCCCGCCGAACCGACTACGGAACATGTCCGTGCAGCCCTCGCGGTGATTGATGAACTGATCGCCGACTTCCCATTTGACTGCGCCGGATCGCGGGCAAGTGCGCTCGCCCTCCTGTTCACGCTGGTTCTGCGCCCGATGCTGGGTCGGACCCACATTCCGATGTTCCTCGCGGATGCGACCAAACCACGGACAGGCAAGGGGCTGTTGGTGGGTGCCATGCTCCGCGTGGCATTCGGGCATCTCGGAGCATGGGGACGGCTCCCCCGGACTGAGGAGGAGATGGGAAAGACCATCATGGCCGCCCTGTCCGACTGCACCCCGGCCGTGTGTTTCGACAACATCGTCGGGATGCTTGACTCCGAATCGCTCTGCGCAGTGCTGACGGCGGTGGAGTTCTCCCAGCGGCGGCTCGGGCGCAATGACGCGGGCAGCACCTTGCGAGCGGAGAACAACACCGTGTTCCTCGCCACGGGCAACGGTTGCACACTGGGGTATGACCTCGCCCGGCGCACCGTCTGGATTCGCCTTGATGCGAAGTGCCCCGAACCGGGCGAGCGCTCCGGCTTCCGCATTCTCGACCTGATCGCCTACGCGATGGAGCATCGCGTCAGGATTCGGGCAGCCGTACTCACCGTCGCAAGAGCGTGGTTCCTCGCTGGGCAGCCTCCCGCTCCGATGCTTCCGATGATGGGCGGGTTTGAGCGGTGGGTGAGCGTGATCGGCTCCATCTTGCACTTCGGGGGTGTTGAAGGGTTCCTCGCCAACGCCCAGAGCATGAGGGAGGCGGTCAGCAACCCCGCCGATGACCACTCGGAGTTTGTCCAGCGGCTTTGGGAGACGTTTCGAGCCGAGTTCACCGCACGCGACTTGGCCGACAAGTTGGGCCATGCCCTGCGCCCCGATGAGCGCAACGGTCGTCAACGCGACTTCGCCAGCACGCTCCCCGACCGGGTTGGATCGGCGTTGGGACGGCCCACGTTCAACAACGAGGTCGGCAAGTTCCTCTCCCGCATTCGCGACAGCATCACACCGGGTGGTCTGGTGCTTCGGTTGGTGAAGAAGGACCGCAACGGCATCGCGCAATGGCGCGTGGAGTTCACGGGGGCGGGTGATCCCCCGGCTCGTTCACGCCCAGAAGACAACGAGGAGTATTGAACATGAACCACGTTCCCCCTGACGCCGGCACAATCGCCATCCTCTCGCTGATGGAGGAGGTGCTTGAACTAACCGACCGACTGCGCGAGCGGTTGGGGCAGCCCACTCCCCACAAGGGCAAACCCATCCTCACACGGCTCCGACTCATGGAGGAGTACGACAGGGCAGAGGTCTGCGCCCTGCTGTTGGCGATGGCTCGCGGCCTTTGGAACTGGGAGGACAACTCCGAGACACAGGACATTGGCGAGGACATCAGCCCGCCAAGCCTGACCACGTTTGTGGCGCATCTGCCGCTTGGCGTCAAGGTGGCGGCGGCGGGGTTGGATCAACTCGGATCGCTGATGGCGGCAGCGGACGGCTCCCCACGGCCCCGTGACATAGCGGAGGCAATGCGGTGGGGCCGCAAACTCATCGCGGACCTGTGCGCGGTGGCGAAGGGGGATCGGCGGCTGTTCATCACCACCTGTGACCTTCATTCCATGATCGAGCGGGGCTGGGTGGAGGTGTTCGAGGGCAAGCCCGTATGGAAGCGGATCGTGTCGGAAGTGGATGGATTCACACTCACTGGCCTCGCGTTTGAGGCCGCATGAAAGGAGTCAGCAATGGCGTTCACACTTGAAGAGATCGCGGCGCATGGCGTTCCCGGCAGCCTCAGCAAGCGGGACTATCCGCCGGAGCACCTGTTCTCTCAGGCCAAGATTTGGTTTGAGAAGATCGGGCTGATTGTGGCCGAGTGGAAGAACACGGTCCAGCACATCAAGGCGTCCACGAAGTACACCGAGGAGGGCAAAAAGCACATGCTCGGTGAGGCTTTCAACCGGGTCACGCCCGACTTCATGCGCCTTCGAGACTTCATCACCAAGGGCGCAGCAACCGTGGACAAGCGGCGCAGCGAGATGGTGGTGGAGAAGGCGGAGCCGGACTCGGTGCTGAGTGTCTACATCTGGGAGAACCTGCCCGATGACGGCCTGTTGCTGGCGGACGTGGCGCGTCAGGCCATCGAGCGTGGGGATCAGCGGGTGTTCGACGCCATCCGCACCATGCCCGCCTTCATGCGCCCGGTGGATGATGACACCATCGCCAAGTGGGAGGCAGATTGGGCGGAGAAGCGGTCGCCCGAGAAGGCACAGGAGTTGCGTGACATGCGTGAGGCGGTCAAGGTCGCCCAGGAGGCTTTGGACCGTGCGGAGCGGCTGGTGCGCAGTGACGCGGGGATCGCGTTGCCGGATGAAATCCAGCGAATCTCAGCCGGAGGTGGGGCGTGAGTGAGCCGCAGCACCATGTTCCTGAAAACACCCCGACCCCGACGCCAGAGGACCAGCCCATTTCCAGCACCGAGGGTGTGCCGGACACTGTGGATCAGGTGACGCTCCCGCCGGACGACAAGCCCAGAGACCGGCTGGGCCAGTTTGCCACGCGGAAGAATGACGGCTGGAACCGTCAGGGCGGCGGGAAGTTTGGCCCCGGCAACCAAGGCCCCAAGCGGTTCGATGGTGGCCCGATTGTGCGGAAGGTGCAGACACTCCGCACAGTGATGATCGGGTGCGTCGGTGCCAAGGACGTGATTGAGGTCATGGCCGCCCTTGTGGAAAAGGCCAAGGCGGGCGACATCGCGGCCATCAAGGAGTTCCTGTTGCGGACGTTCGGCCCCGCCGACGCGATGGACCTGTTGCTCCGGCTGGATGAGTTGGAGCGGGAGGTGGTCAAGCGGTCTGCAAAGGCGCAGGCGCCCACGCTTCAACTCACGTCCGAACAGGAGGAGTTGAACAGCCTCATGGCGGACATTGCCGCCCGCGAGCGGGAGGTGGGCTGATGGTCTCGTACTGCACATGCATTTATCCCATGCATGACGCATGCCAGCGTGCAGGTGCGCACTGGAACCACCCACCAAGTGTGTTGGCTTGCACCTGTGCATCATGTGCATGCACACATGCATGTGGTGGGGTGTGCAGTGTGCCAGGTGTGGCAGGGTGCAGCACCCATCATGAGGAGGTGACACCATGAGTGTGGCGCAGAGGCTGCTCAGGCTGGAGCGGTACACGCGGGAACAGCGCTTGAAGCGTGACCTGTCCACCCTGGCCCTCGCTGTCGAGGAGTGGAAGCAGATGGGTTCTGGCCCCGCAGCGGAGGCTCGCCGCTTGGAGTTGGATGCTGAGTTGGCACGGCTGAGGGAGGAGGAGACTCGGCTGCGCCTCAGCCCGCGCATCGTCTGACACCGTGTCCGCCTCAGGCATGAGGGCGGAGCGGTCATCCTGCCCGGCTGCGTCATCCCCGGCGCAGTCGGGTTTCTAGTTATGGATTCATCGCGGCCCACGCCGACCCCACGCACTGAGTTATGGAACCTCTTGATTCCATAACCGGCCAGCAGGTGTGGTGGCGCTGGCGGGTGCGGCTGGTGCCCATGCACTGAGCTGGTGGTGTGGGTGTGTGGACACCATGCACCTGCACACACCTGCACCCCATCCAAAGGGTGTGGTGGGTGTGGGGTGTGAGCGGTGCGGACGGCTGCATCGTTCCGACACTGACACACTGCATCATCGAATCACTGGCACACACTGCCCCCGCTGTGCGCGGTTGTGAATCCGAAGAATCTTCGGTGATTCCCGACGATTTTCATAGACGGCCCACACTTCACAGAGTTATGGTCAGTAACGCTCTAGGGCGAGTCGCCCGGGCACACTCATAGAAGGAACACATATGAAGACGGTGAAGGCCATGCCGGTCGATGCTGTCCCTGCGCGCAGGGAGGGGAAGGACCTGTACGACGTGATGAGCGACGGGCGCATCCTCGCCACGGTGCGCCGGGTCGATGACGGCTGGATCGGCGAGCGTGACCCGCAGGCGGAGCGGTGCGCTGAATGGACCGATGCCGCGTACAGGGACATGGCGGGCGAGCCTGCCCCAACCACGAAGGGGCGCACGTTCCCGGTTGAGGTGCTGACCGCTGATGAAGTGGAGCGGCTGATGGGCGCTTGCTCGCGGAAGGCTCCGACCGGCATCCGCAACCGGGCGTTGATCGCACTCCTGTACCGCACCGGCCTGCGCATCAGCGAAGCCCTCAGCCTCCAACCCAAAGACCTGGACCCCGAGCGGGGCACGGTGCGCGTGCTGCGGGGCAAGGGCGGGAAAGCCCGGACGGTCGGTATGGATGCGGGCGGGTTCGCCTTGCTCGACAAGTGGATGACGCTTCGTCCCAAGTCACAGTGGGTGTTCTGTACGCTGGACGGCGCACAGGTCTCAGACTACTACGTGCGGAACATGCTCCCGCGCATCGCGGAGAAGGCTGGGATTGAGAAGCGTGTCCACCCTCACGGCCTGCGCCACACCCACGCGGCCCGGCTCGCCGATGAGCGGGTGCCCATCCACCTGATCGCGGCGCAGTTGGGGCACTCGAACATCGGCACCACCAGCCGGTACATCGACCACATTGCGCCGGGTGCGGTGGTTGCGGCCGTGCGGGAGGTCGCGTGGGCTACTTCCACCTGATGGACTCGGACTCCGGCCACTTCTCACCCTGCGCCAGCACCTTGTTCCCGTTCGTGCCGACGATCACCCAGTAACTGAATGACCCCATGCCGATGGTCTTTGTGGGCTGGGTGTCGTTGATGATGCCCTTGACCTGCCGGACGAAACTGTCCCCCAAGTCGCGTGCCTCTGCCTCAGTCACCCCGAGCGACACCGACAAGGCCAGTTTGAACGTCTTGCCCTCCTGAACAATCCGGCTCTCGCGGACCCCCTGGTACTGGTTCATCGAGGCCAGCACGGCGTCCATCTCATACTTCGTGATGACGCGGTACTCCGGCTGCTTGGGGGCGGCGGGCTGTGGCGGCGGCTCAGGTGTTGTCGCTGTCACGCGGGGAGCGGGAGGCTCAGGGCGGGGATCATCCTTCTTGCTGAATGCCCCGAACACCATCGCCACGGCGACGATCAGGACGATCAGCCCGCTGAAGAACACGACGACCGAGCGGAATGCGCGCACGATCCACGATGGTTTTTTCTGGGTCTCTGCCTTGTTCATGGGTGGTCTCCGAATCGGTCAGAGCCGGAGATCATAACCTGTTTTGGGATAATCCGCTATTGGGATCACCATATCGGCTCGCGGTTTCCACGCGAGCCAATGACTCGATCAGCGTTTACAGCCCGTGCCGACAGCCTGCGTCACACCCTCATTGCCGCCCGCAAGGAGGCGGGGATCACGCAGGCACAGTTGGCGAAGGCTCTGCGCCGTCCGCAGTCGTTCATCTCCAAGTACGAACGCGGGGAGCGGCGGCTGGACGTGATCGAGTTCCTTGAAGTGACAGACGCGATTGGGGCAGACCCCATCCGGATCATCAAGGCACTTGGCCGCGTGTAGGGGATGGGTTCCGTTCTGGGGATCGGACCACTGGCAGAATCGCCGCAGAACAACGCGGCGCACGCGGATTGGGCGTCGGCATGGACCGAATGCCGGATCGCCGCTGCGGGGATTCTGCACACGCTCCCGGTCGAACGGCGGCGGAGCGGCCCGGCTCCGATTCCCCGTCCGGCGCAACGCGGGTCTGCCGCGGGTGTGCGCGGGTCTGCCACTTCCGGGGTCACACCCGCGGTCTAAACCCCACGAATCGTTGGACTTTCGAGCGAACGCGGGGCTGCGCGGGTCTGAATCTCGAATCTCAGACACCCCACCCCGACCTCACGGCACATGCACACCCACCCTGTGCAGTTCCCTCCCTCCCGCTCGCCGGGCGTCCGGTCGTGACTATCAGCCCCGCGACACCCGCGAGCCGTCGGAAGGCCCACGAATCGCTGGACTTCCCACGCGGGTCTGACGCCCGAAGTTCACACCCGCGCACACCCGCGTACACCCGCGTTGAGACCCGCGATGCACCCGACGGAACCCATCCGGCGGCATCGGCAGGGGTTGCTATCAGGCGACGGGACCCAGACAATCCCGCCACCGATGAACACCGAACAGGCAATCCGACTCGCGGGGCAACGACTGCTGGGCCTGAAAGGGTACAACTTTGACGTTCTGGAGGTCGCCAAGCCGGTGTCGGTCGATGCTGCGGTGAACCTCTCCCGCGTGGTCTCCAAACTCTCGCCGATCCTCGGCAACCTGATCGAGTTCAACACGGTGGAGTTCTTGAACACGCTGACCGAGTTCCAGACACTCGGCAAGTGGATCAGGCAGGACCCCGGATTCCCCGACACTTTGTTTCAGGGCAGCATCTCTCCCGCTCCGGGGTTTGAAATCAAGGCATGGTTCCCGCTCGCGACAGAGATCACCGCACGGTTCCGCGACTCGCAGAATCACTTTGAGCATGACCAAACCCATGTGGCGATGCTCGCGTGGCTGCCCCAGCATCTGATCTACGGACGCCCGTACATCTTGGACGTGGTTGTGGTGTCGGCGAAGTCCGTGGCGAAGGCCCGCGATGACCACTACCACAGTCCTCCTGGCTATCTTGTGTTGGAGCCGGAGGACACCACCTCGCGTACCCGGAACCTTCAACAGACTAACTGCGCTGGATACAAGTTCCAAGGGACGGCTGCTCAGTTGGCGCAAGCGGAGAAGGTCGTGAAGTCATGGGGCAAGTCGGGCGGAGTGTATCTCCCGACCCGCGAGTATCAGGCCATGTGCCGCGAGTTGCTGGCGAAGTTCCCGTACCGCCTTGACACCAACTTCGCCAAGATGGATCGCATCGTCCACGGCGAGATTGAGGCGTTCAAGAGTCGCGTGATGGACAGCACCGTGCATGGACGCACAGTCGGCGAGTGGATTCGACTCCTCGCCCGCGATGATGAGGCAGAGATCAGGCGAGAGTTGCAGACTCGCTTTGGAATAGCAACTCAGCCTCTACAGGCGGTTCAGCCAAGTCCCGGACCGAAGCCCCAGTGAAGCGGGCAACGCCGTATTGGAAGTAGGTCGGATCAATCTCGCATGAGAACGCCCGGCGGTTGGTTTGACGAGCGGCAAGTGCAGCGGTGAATAGCCCTCCAAAGGGTTCCCAGACTGCATCCCCCGGTTCGCTCGATGCTTCGATGATCATCCGCATCAGATCCAACGGCTTCTGGTTCAGGTGAACCGCTCGGCCCGACGGAGCCTTCAACCGCTCGCCCCCGTTGACCGGCGGTCGATCCCACACGTTTGTGAACCCGTGCGGGCAGAAAAACTTGGATCGCATGAGCGTCCACTCGGCTCCTGTGGCGGGTCGCTTGCCATCCATTGAGAAGTAGGGGCGGCCCGACGGCTTGCCGTGCGCGTTGGCAAACTCTTGGAGTCGTTCAAACATCTCTGGCGGCGGGAAGTACCACAGGTGTCCTTGATCGAGATACTTCCGAACCGCTGCGTCGGCAACGCCACACGCCTCATTTGCCTTGCGCAATGGCAGCCCCGTTCGCTTCCACTCTGCGAGTAGCCACTGCTTCAACGGTTGGCCATCCACCTTGGCCTCAAACACGTACTGCACGCAAACCTCGGACACGACAGGAAAGCGCCGGATGCGCTTGGTGTTGACGTTCCCCGCAATGTGCGCTTTGCCCTTGTTCCAAACGTTGCAGTTCTGATACCGCCACCCGTGGCGTTCAAGGATCGGGTGCACCGCCGCCCAGCCAATCTCGGAGTTCCAGAACCAGAGCGTTGTCGCCGGCGTGGCGGCGGCGGACCACGCCTTCACGTGCGGCTCGTACCAGTGCGGCATGTCGAGATGGTCTGACGTGTCGCCCTCGAACCCCAACACGCCGTATGCACCGTCGGACACGATGACTGTTGGCGTGTCCCATTGCCCGTAGTGGTCAAGACTGTCACCAAGCCAAAGCAAAGTCGCGTCATCCCGCCACTGCGTGATACCCGGACCGTTCGCCAATGTGATGCTCTTTCCACGCCCGACCGTGCTGGTTGGGGCGGCTCCCCTGATGTTCTTGAGCGTGTTCGCTGGGTGTCGAGGCATGAAGGCTCCGGGTGAGGCGTGGCGTCTGGCGTTCACTTCTTGTTAGGGTAGGCTGGATCAGGTCCGCCGTCTACCTCATCGTACAACGAATCGCGGCGTCACCTCTACGATGACTCTGTGCGATACCACTGCTGGCGATGCCGACAACCCATGAACATTCAGCCGGGACTCCAACCCGGCGTCTACTCGTGTCCCAACTGCGGTGCCGAGTTCCGTGTTGGCCCGACTCCGACCCCACCGCCAAAGACGGACAACAACGGAGCGGCGGCGGGCGTTGTTGGCGGAGCCATTCTCGGCGGAGCCATTGGCGGGCCACCCGGCGCCATCATCGGTGGTCTGATCGGCTTGATCCTTGGCACGAAGGCTGACCAAGGGGGCCGACGGTGAACCTCACTTGGGTCGATCAAGTCACCATCGGTTGCGGCTTGGTGCTGATCGTGCTGTACCTCATCCGATGTGGTGCGTGCAAGGTCAAGGTTCAACTGTCTGCACTCATGGTGTGCGCATGCTCAGGCGGTGCGCTGTTCTACGGGGCGGTGCTGATCTTCACCCCGTTCGTTCCTGCGCTTCAGAAGGTGCCCATGCAGGCACTGCACATCGTCATTGCTGGAATCGCCTTGCTGTACATCGGCTGGGCGTTCGTGCGCCAAGTCTGGACGCGGCCCGGCAGCATCACGCCTGAGCAAGTGCCGGAAGCCACCAGCGCATCGAACGCACTGGCGACACCGACCGCTCCCGCTCCGGTGCCCGTGGCGACGGATCAGAACAAGGTGTAGCCGTCCGCCTCATCCCGCCTGCGCCGCCAGCGTCCGCTTCACGCCCTCCACATTCGGGTCCACGTACACGGCGCACGTCACCCGCGAACCCGGAGCGTGGCCGCCCATGATGCGGGCAAACTCCTCGCCGTGCGTGCGGTGCATCTCGGTGAGGGCGGCATGGCGCAACTGGTTCGGTGCCCAGCGGTGCCGCTTCCGCCACACCTTCAACTCCTCCCGCTGCGCCGGGTTCAGGCGTGCCAGGTATGCCGCCTCAGACTCGCCCTCCCGCTTGGCGATGTCGCCTTGCGCCGGGAACGCCTGATCGCATGCCCGCCAGATTGCCTTGCGGTACTCATCGACCCCGTAGCACGGGCGCAGTGTGCGGGCGGTCTTGGCTTCCGGCACTGCCTGATGCCGGTGAGTGTCGCACTTCGCGTATCGCTCCCGCTCGGCATCACGGGGCGAGAACAGCGGATCGTTGTCCGCCTTGCCGAACCGGAAGCGGGACAACAGCGACTGTGCCTCGCCATTCAGGAACAGCACCCGCTCCATTCCCCGGTGGGCGTTCTTGTGTTCGGCGAGTCGGGCTGACCAGACCGGCTCCGAAGTGTCGAGGTCACACCACCGAATGCCGACCACCTCACCCGGACGCGCACCCGTCAACAACTGGAGGTCGATCATCGCGGCCACCTGCCGCGACAGGAACGGGCGCACCGCTTCAACCAACTCACGCGACACCGGGCGCACCTTCTTGCCCTCGCGCACCCCGAAGCGCCCCCGCTTGATGGGCTCAATATCCCGCACGTCATCACGCACCGACTTCGGCACAAGCCCACGGGCAGCGGCCCACTTGAACAGCGCCACCAGAATCTGGATGCGCCCGTTGATGGTCGTGCGGCAGTTGCCCGCCTTGATGAACTCCGCTCGGACGGTTTCAAGATCACGCAGCGTGAACGCGGCGGCGGGTGTCGTGCCGAACAGCCGGTTGAGCGGGCGCACCGCTTGCCGAACATGCTCCTGGGCGGATGGGCTGTTGACGTGCTCGGTCTGGACGTGCCGCCAGTAGTCGCGCAGCACCTCAGCGATGCTCGGCCCGGTCCCCCCCGTAGCGGCGGCAGGTTTCGCCGGAGCCTTGCGGCCCTGTCCCTCCCATTCAGCGAGTGCGCGGTGGTATGCCTCCCGGCTCTCTGTCGAGTTGTGGTTGCCGGGGAAGTAGACCCGCCTGTACCCCTTCGTGCCGTCGGGCTTGATGGTGGGGAAGTCGGAGAACCCCCGACTGGGCGTGCGGGTGCCGTCAGCGTTCAGATTGCCCGGCTGTTCGCGGTACTTCGGAGTATGTGCCATTGCTGTGCTTCCCATACACCGCGTATCGACTCGATACGCGAAAGGTGTGGGACACAGCCGCTCCGACGGTGAGTCCGGCGGTCAGAACGTCTGACGCCGACAGGCGAAAATCCCCATGAAAAACAGGCTCGGACCAGCGGTCCAAGCCTGTCTTCTGGGCAAGTGGAGCGGAGGAGATTCGAACTCCCGACCTCATCATTGCGAACGATGCGCTCTACCAACTGAGCTACCGCCCCGTGTCTGATTCTTGAACCCAAAGTATACTCCGCTGCACGGCGTTTGTCTTGTTCAGTACCACTGTATGGGCGAGGTGGCTGGCCGGACTTGGGCCAGTATCTCGCGGGTCTTGATTCGACCGTGGTGGACCATTGGAACGTGCAGTATTCATGGCAACTTGAGCGTTGGCCGATCGAGCGCTGAACCCCGGACTCCGGATCTACCTTTGACCTGACAAATCTTCATGAAATGATCCTCACTGTTCTAATTGCACTCTGACCTGAAGAGTCGAAATCCCGGTACCGACTTGCCAACCCCTTCCGATATTCTTTCCGCCGACGGCCCTATCGCGATGATGTTGGGCGAGGGCCACGAGTCCCGTCCCGAGCAACTCCGCATGGCCGACGCTGTAGCCCGGACGATGGAGAAACGCGGCCACCTGCTGGCCGAGGCCGGGACCGGAGTGGGCAAGAGTTTCGCGTACCTTGTTCCCGCGATGCTCCGCTGCCTGAAAGGCGAGACGGTGGTGATCGCCACGCACACCATCGCCCTGCAGGAGCAACTGGTTACCAAAGACATTCCTTTCCTGATGAGGGCGATGGGCGTTGAGCCGCCCCCGGAGATCCCGGGCGACCATGATGAATACACGCCGGACCAGCGCGATCCGTACGACGATGATCCGTTCGCGGACGGCCCGGGAGCCGAGCATCACGCGATTCCACCGATCCCGCCGAGCGTTCGCCCCGTCCTGGTCAAGGGGCGCGGCAACTACGTCAGCATCCGTCGGCTGGAACTTGCCTCGAAGCGGCAGGACCGTTTGCTTCATGATGCCGCGGCGAGGCGGACTTTGGAACAGATCGAGCGCTGGGCGTACGACACGCTCGATGGAACGCTCAGCAGCCTGCCCCAGTTGGAGCGGCCCGGGGTGTGGGTCCATGTCGTCTCCGACAGCGGGAACTGCATGGGTCGCAAGTGCCCGCGTTACAACCAGTGCTTCTTCCAGCGGGCGAGGCGCAAGGTGCAGGGTGCGAACCTGCTGGTGTGCAACCATGCGCTCTTCTTCGCGGACCTGGCCCTGCGGGCGCAGGATGTCTCCATCCTGCCCCGGTATGACCATGTGGTGCTCGATGAGGCCCACACGGCGGAAGACGTCGCGGGGGAGCATTTCGGGGTGTCGCTCACCGAAGCGCGGGTGAACTTTCTGCTCTCGAATCTCCACCAGCCCAGGGGCGACAAGGGGTTTCTCCCCGCTTTCGCTCTTCAGGCGGGGGACATCACGGCCTGCGACCACGCCATCTCGATTGTCCGCAAGGCGCACGACTGCTCGCGGGCCTTCTTCGAGAGTCTGGTGGAACTGACCCGCAGCGCACCGGCCCAGGAGTCACGGCCCGGGTATTCACGCCCCGCCTCGGTGCTGCGACTCCGCTCGCCGGACGCGGTGCCGAACATCCTCTCGCCCGTGATGCGCGACCTCGCGCTGCGGCTGAAGGAACTGCAGCGCGTCGCCAAGCACGAGCAGGACGCCTTTGAACTGAACAGTTACGCACAACGGGCGGAGATGATCGCGGCGGACGCCGACACGATCCTCGGCCAGCGGCTGCACGGCTACGCCTACTGGACCGAACTCTCGGGCGACTCGGAGGACGGGCCGCGGGCGGGTGTGCTGCGGGTTGAACTCGCCTGTGCGCCGGTAGAAGTGGCCGAGATCCTGCGCGAGCGCCTCTTCCGGCAGGACTTTTCCGTCACGCTCACGAGCGCCACGCTCGCCACACGCACCGCCGCGGCGGAGGAATCCAAGGAGTCCGCCGAGACGGCCTTCGCGCACCTCATCGGCCGGCTCGGGTGCGAGGGGGCGGAAACGTTCCAGGCGGGAAGCCCCTTCGACTACGCGAAGCAGGTTCGGGTGTACATCCCCGGCGGGCCGCCGCCGGCGCTGCCCGGTCGCCCCGGCGGCAAGATGCTGTCGGCCAACGAATCCCTGGCCGCGCACATCCTGCATCACGTGCTCGAGACCGACGGGGGGGCCTTTGTGCTGTTCACGAGTTTTTCCGCGCTCTACGCCGTGGCGGATCTGCTGCAAGGCCCGTTGGCCGAGAGGCGCTTGCCGCTGCTCGCTCAGGGGCGTGACGGCTCTCGCACGGCCATGCTCGAGCGCTTCCGTGATGATGATCGCTCGGTGCTGCTTGGTGCCGCATCGTTCTGGCAGGGCGTTGATGTGCGTGGGCACGGGCTCCGCAACGTCATCATCACCAAACTCCCCTTCGATCCCCCGGACCGCCCTCTGACTCAGGCACGCAACGAACTCATCGAATCGCGCGGCGGCAACCCGTTCATGGAGGATTCTCTCCCGCGCGCGGTGATCAAGTTCAAGCAGGGATTCGGGCGGTTGATCCGGAGCAAGACCGACACGGGGCGGGTGGTGGTGCTTGATCAACGCATCCTGACCGCTCGCTATGGGCGATTTTTCCTCAACGCCATGCCACCGGGGGTGAGTGTCATTCGCTCGGGCGAAGACAACGAATGAACTCGGGCGAGGCTCGCCGGATCGGTCATGGAAACAACACCGAATCGGGTGGGAACCCGGTGGCACGAACTCTCGCCGTGTCTAATCGTGCCGCAACGCCACAATGGGATCCTGCATCGAGGCCTTGCGCGCGGGGTACAGGCCGAAGACAAGGCCGGTGATGGTGGCGACGGCGAAACTGAGCAGGATGGACCAGACGGTGACGTGCGTGGGCAGGTTCACATCGCTGGGGAACCACGAGCCGATGACCGGGGCGTTGGGGAGTTTGGCCACGCCCCATCCAACGAGCAGACTCCCGCCGACTCCCAGGGCCACGCCGAGGATGCCGCCGATCGCGCTCAGGACGCTGGTTTCGACCAGAAACTGCCAGAGGATGTGCTTGCGGGTGGCGCCGATGGCGCGGCGGACGCCGATCTCGCGGGTGCGCTCTGTGACGCTCGCGAGCATGATGTTCATGATGCCGATGCCTCCGACCAGAAGCGAGATGCCCGCCACCGCGCCGAAGACCAGGTTGAAGGTCATCTGCGTCTTCTTGGCGTTCTCCAGCAGCTCGTAGGGAACAATCAGGCTCACATCGGCCATGCCCGGGTGCCGCAGCGACATGATCCGCCGAAGGAGGTGCGAAGCGTTCATCACGTCTTCACGGTCCTTCATCGCCAGGTAAATTTCGGAGACTTGCACTTCATTCGCCTGGGATGATCCGCTCGCGCTCCGCACCACGAGATCGCCGAAGGCTTCGCGCGCCGAAGTGAGCGGGACGTGGACATCGAGGTTCAGGTCGCGCCCGATGAGCGCTGCGCCCGCACCGCCCGCGAGGCCGACGGGGGCCAGCACGCCGATCACCGTGAAGGTCCGGCTGTCGATGCGCAGTGTCTGACCCACGGGGTCCTCGAGCGGGAAGAACTGCTTGGCGATCTCCGCGCCGATCACCGCGACCATCTCTTTCCCGTCCATGTCGGTCTGGGTGAGGTAGCGGCCGCGCTCCATCCGAAGATTGGCGACGCGCTGCAGGGCGGGCGTGGTGCCGAAGGCCTGACTCGTCCGCCGCTTCTCGTTGCGGAGAATCTGGCCGCCGACGTCCTTGAGGGGGACGATCGCCGCGGCGTGGGGGAAGTTCTCGACCACGACGGCGAGGTCGTCGCGGGTCATGCCGAATCGGCTGAGCCAGCTCCGCTGCTGCTGGCCCTGCTGGTTCTGGGTCTCGGGGGGTTTCTGGCTGCGGGCGATGATGTTGCGGGCGCCGAGGCGCTCGATCTGGGCAAGGGCTTGGCGCTTGCTGCCCTCTCCAAGGCTGCTCATGATGATGACGGCGGCGACGCCGAAGATGATGCCCAGGGCGGTCAGGACGCTGCGGAGCATCCGAAGCCGGAGGTTGGACAGCCCCAAACGGATGGTTTCGAGAAGGAAGGCCATGAACGAACCGATAGAGTCTTCCGGACGAATCGAACAGTACAGGCCCGCGGGCACAGCGCACAGTGCGCCGGTCCCGACAGGCACGCAGGAAGTGTAGAGGCACGTGAGCGACCGCACCCCGACATCCCTTCCTCCCCGCGTGGAGGTCCAGACCGAGTCCGAGACCGGTCGTGGGTGGGTCTACACCGTGGTGGTTCATCACGAGGGGGCCGTGACCGAGCACGCGGTGTCGCTCGCGTGGTGCGACCACGATTACTGGAGCGGCGGGCGGTTGGCACCCAGCCGCGTGGTGCAGGTGGTGGTGGAGTGCGCGTTGAGGGCCGCGGCGAGAGACCTCCCGGCGCGGTTTGACGCCTCCACGGTGCGCCGCTGGTCACGCGCGATGGATGCCGAGATCCGCGGTCGCTTGTGATGCGGGCGCGGCGGGGCCGATACCATCGGCCCGCATGAAGCCGGGCAAGGTCGTGGTCATCGGCGGTGGCGTGGTGGGGGCTTCGAGCGCGTACTACCTCGCGCGCGACGGGTGGAGCGTGGACCTGATCGACCAGGGAGTCTTCGGGGCCGCGTGCAGCCACGGCAACTGCGGTTATGTCTGCCCGAGCCACGTGTTTCCCTTGTGCCGGCCCGGCGCGATCACCAAAACCCTGCCCCTCGCGCTTCGGCCGAACTCGCCCTTCGCCATCCGGCCGCGACCGGACCTGCGGATGCTGGCGTGGTTCGCGCGGTTCGCCGCCAACTGCACCACGGCGAAGGTACATTCGACCGCCGCGGCGTTGAACGATCTGCTGTGGGCCGCGAAGCGCTGCTACGAAGAGATCATCCGGGAAGAGAAGATCGAGTGCGATTGGCAGAAGGATGGTTGCCTCTTCGTGTACCGAGATCGTCATCACCTTGACGCTTTCGCCGGGGAGAATGATGAGATTCAGCGGCGCTTCGGCTTCAGCGCGAAGCGGCTGGATGGACCGTCGCTGGCGGCGCTCGAGCCGGTGCTGCGGGAGGACCTGGCGGGGGCGTGGCACTTTGAGTGCGATGCGCATATCCGCCCCGATCGGTTCATGGCGGGACTTCGGGCCGCGCTGGAGCGCAGGGGTGTCACGATCCACGAACATCGCGCGGCGACCGCGATCACCGGCGATGGGCCGGGTGTACTCCAGACGACACGCGGGCCGATGCGGGCCGATGCGTATGTCGTCGCCGCGGGCGCGTGGACGCCGCTGCTGGCGGGGTTGATCGGCACGCGCTTGCCGATCCAGCCCGGCAAAGGGTACAGCCTGACGGGGCCACGGCCGGCGGGATGTCCGCGCTACCCGATGGTCTTCGAGGAGCACCGCGTGGCGATCACACCCTGGAAGTCCGGCTTCCGCATCGGCAGCACGATGGAGTTCGCGGGGTACGACGATTCGATCCGGGAGGAACGACTGCGTCTCCTGACGGACTCGGCGAAGTTATATTTTCGTGAGTGGGCCGAGCCAACGTTCGATGAACGCTGGTACGGCTGGCGGCCCATGACACCAGACGGCAAGCCCTTCATTGATCGCAGCCCATCACGGCGGAACGTCTTGGTGGCGGCTGGGCACAACATGATCGGCATGAGCACGGGGCCTGGCACGGGGCAGTTGGTCGCGGACTTGCTGGCGGGGCGAGCGCCCGCGTTCGAACCCGCTCCCTTCCGAATCGGTCGGTGATCCGCACTCGATCGGCGAACAGAGCGAAAGTCGTTGCCGAGCACGAACAGTAAAACGGCCCGAACGTGCCGAACGTCCGGGCCGCGTGGGTGCTTTGCATCGCCGCGGTTTACTTCTCTTCTTTCACCTTGAACTCGGCGTCGATCACGTCGTCCTTCTTGGCTTCCGCGCTGTCGGGCTTGGGTTCGGCGGTGGGGGCGCTCTTCTTCGCGGCCTCCTCGTAGATGACCTTGCCGAGTTCCATGCCGGCTTTTTCGAGTTCCTTCATCGCGGCTTCGATCGCGGCCTTGTCGTCGCCCTTGATCTTGCCTTCGAGGTTGGAGAGGGCGCTCTCGACCGCGCCTCGGGTCTCGGCGCTGACCTTGCCGCCGTGCTCCTCGAGTGCCTTGCGGGTCTGGATGACCACGGCATCGGCGCGGTTCTTGAGGTCAACCAGCTCGCGGCGGGCCTTGTCCTCGGCGGCGTGGGCCTCGGCATCGCGTTTCATGCGCTCGATCTCGGCCTTATCGAGGCCGCCGCTGTTGGTGATCTTGATGTCGGCCTTCTTGCCCGTGCCCTTGTCGTGGGCGGTGACGGTGAGGATGCCGTTGGCGTCGAGGCTGAACTCGACCTCGATCTGGGGCATGCCGCGGGGGGCGGGGGCGATGCCCGCCAGCTCGAACTGCCCGAGGGTGCGGTTGTCCTTGGCGAACTCGCGCTCGCCCTGCAGCACGTGGATCTGCACGCTGGTCTGGTTGTCGGCGGCGGTCGAGAAGACTTCCTTCTTGCTGGTGGGGATCGTCGTGTTCTTCTCGATGAGTTTGGTCATCACGCCGCCCATCGTCTCGACGCCCAGCGAGAGCGGGGTGACGTCGAGGAGGAGGATGTCCTTCACATCGCCGACCAGGACGCCGCCCTGGATGGCCGCGCCGACGGCGACGACCTCATCGGGGTTCACGCTCCTGTTCGGCTCCCTGCCGAAGATCTCCTTGGCGATGGACTGCGCCTTGGGCATGCGGGTGCTGCCGCCGACGAGCACCACCTCGTCGATCTTCGACACGTCGAGCTTGGCGTCCTTGAGCGCCTGAACGCAGGGGGCCTTGAGACGCTCGAACAGGTCGTTGCAGAGCGCCTCGAACTTCGCGCGGCTGACGGTGACCTGCAGGTGCTTGGGGCCGCTCGCGTCCGCCGTGATGAAGGGCAGGTTCACGGTGGTCTCCTGCGAGGTAGAGAGTTCCACCTTGGCCTTTTCCGCGGCCTCTTTCAGCCGCTGCAGGGCCATGGGGTCCTTGCGGACGTCGATGCCTTCCTTCTTGCGGAACTCCTCGGCCATGTGGTCGATGAGGCGCTGGTCCCAGTCGTCGCCGCCCAGGTGCGTATCGCCGTTGGTGCTGAGCACCTCGAAGACGCCGTCGCCGATATCGAGGATCGACACGTCGAAGGTTCCGCCGCCGAGGTCGAAGACCGCGATCTTCTGGTTCTTCTTCTTCTTGTCAAGGCCGTAGGCGAGGGCCGCGGCGGTCGGCTCGTTGATGATGCGCTCGACCTTCAGGCCGGCGATTTCGCCCGCGTCCTTGGTGGCCTGGCGCTGGGCATCGTTGAAGTAGGCGGGGACGGTGATGACGGCCCGTTCGACCTTCTCGCCGAGGTAGTCCTCGGCGGTTTTCTTGAGGTCCTGGAGCACGAACGCGGAAATCTGCTGCGGCGTGAACTCCCCCTGGTTGACCTTGACCTTGACAAAGTCATCGCCGCTGCCCACCAGCTGATAGGGAACCTTGGAGGCCTCATCGCCCGACTTTCCGTACACGCCCGCCGCCCCGCCCGAAACTTCGGACATCCGTCGGCCCATGAAGCGCTTGATGGAGAAGATGGTGTTCTTGGGGTTGGTGACCTGCTGGTGGCGGGCCTGCTGGCCGATAAGACGCTCTCCCTTGTCGGTGAAGCCGACCACCGAGGGGGTGGTGCGGTTGCCCGAACTGTTGATTAGCACCTTGGGCTGGCCGCCTTCCATGATGGCGACGCAGGAGTTGGTGGTGCCGAGGT
>ERZ761603.671-NODE-671-length-27928-cov-38.982277_pt1 | contig 27928 bp, 21 predicted proteins | sample MGYA00511879_ERZ761603 | MGnify/ENA primary metagenome ERZ761603 (study PRJEB28899, sample SAMN02850040) | bioreactor sludge metagenome | biome: EBPR Sludge; feature: EBPR Bioreactor; material: flocular biomat | place: Australia: Thorneside Wastwater Treatment... | reverse complement strand
ATACCTTGCCAAGGTATAGGTCGAGAGTTCGAGACTCTTTTCCCGCTCCAGATCCCGAAGGGAAAGTGCGCAGGCACTTTCCCTTCTTCAATTTTCGGGCAGGTATAATGAATTGCGTCGCCCGGATGGTGGAATAGGTAGACACAGGGGACTTAAAATCCCCCGGCTTTGCGGCTGTGCCGGTTCGACCCCGGCTCCGGGTACCACCCCCCCACCCCTTACTGTGAGCTGCCTGCTCTGGGCTTCGATGATCATTTATGACCTTGCCTGCCAACACGACCATCGTTTCGAGGGCTGGTTTCGCTCGCGTGAGCATTTTGATAGCCAGCTTGCCGCAGGCTTGGTCGACTGTCCGCATTGCGGCTCACCGGAAATTCGTCGGGTTCCGTCCACCGTCCATGTTGGTCGGTCGACCACAATCGAGAACCCCACGGCACTCCAACCGATGACGCTGCCCCCGCTACCCGATATGCGCGCCGGGGCACTGACCGCCTTTCGGCGGCTGACCGAAATGCTGCTCGCGAATTGTGAGGACGTTGGTGAGGAATTTGCGGAGGAGGCGAGGAAAATTCACTATGTTGAAGCGCCCGAGCGCTCGATCCGGGGTGTGGCGACTGCCGAGGAGTACCAAGAGCTGCTGGACGAGGGGATCGAGGTATTTCGCCTGGCACGCCTCAAGTCGGGCGATTTGCACTGATTGCCGGGGTCCGGCGTTGCTGGTCAGTTGTTGAGTCTGTCGGTGCCTGCGCGGCAGGTGCCGGCTTGTAGCAGTCCGTCATTGCAGCAAAGTTCGAGGAGAATCGCTGATGATCAAGGCGCGCGCTGCGGTTGCCTGGGCTGCCAGGCAACCTCTGGAAGTCACTGAGGTCGATGTCGAACCACCACGGCAGGGCGAGGTGCTGGTGCGCATCGTTGCCTCGGGAGTCTGTCACACGGACGCATTCACCCTTTCGGGGGCCGACCCGGAAGGGATTTTTCCGAGCATCCTCGGGCACGAGGGCGGCGGCGTAGTGGAAGCGGTGGGGCCGGGGGTGATTTCGCTTGCCGTCGGCGACCACGTCATCCCCTTGTACACCCCGGAGTGCGGACAGTGCAAGTTCTGCCGGTCGGGGAAGACCAATCTCTGTCAGGCGATTCGTGCCACCCAGGGCAGGGGGCTGATGCCCGATGGCAGCACCCGCTTCTCGTTGAACGGCCAGCCGATCTTTCATTACATGGGGACGTCAACCTTCTCCGAGTACACCGTCCTGCCGGAAATTTCCCTGGCCAAGATCGCGCGCGATGCACCACTGGACAAGGTCTGCCTGCTGGGTTGCGGGGTAACCACCGGCATCGGCGCGGTGGTCAACACCGCCAAGGTCGAGCCGGGAGCAACGGTGGCGGTCTTCGGCCTCGGCGGGATCGGCCTCTCGGTGGTGATCGGGGCAGCGATGGCACAAGCCGGGCGCATCATCGCGATCGACGTCAATCCGGACAAGTTCGCCATCGCCCGACAGCTTGGTGCCACCGACTGCATCGACCCGGCCGAGTACGATCGCCCGATCCAGGAAGTGATCGTCGACCTGACCGATGGTGGCGTCGATTACTCCTTCGAGTGCATCGGCAACGTCAAGGTCATGCGCTCGGCGCTCGAATGCTGCCACAAGGGCTGGGGCGAATCGGTGATCATCGGTGTGGCGGGTGCCGGCGAAGAGATCTCGACGCGACCTTTTCAACTGGTGACCGGTCGGGTGTGGCGCGGTTCGGCCTTTGGCGGTGTGCGCGGGCGCTCCGAGTTGCCCGGTTACGTCGAACGGGCGCAGCGCGGCGAGATTCCGCTCGACACTTTCATCACTCACAGGATGGGGCTGGAGGAGATCAACCGCGCCTTCGACCTGATGCATGAAGGCAGGAGCATTCGCACGGTGATCGTCTTCTGAATGGCGATGTCCGAAGCGGCACGAAGCCTGGAGGAGGTGGGTGTCAATCGCTGCTTTGGCGGCTGGCACCGGCGTTATCGTCACCGCTCGGCCAGCCTGAGCTGTGACATGGTCTTTGCCGTCTATCTGCCGCCGCAGGCAGAACGCCGGCCGGTACCGGCGCTCTACTGGCTGTCAGGCCTGACCTGCAGCGACGAGAACTTCATGCAGAAAGCGGGTGCGCTGCGACTTGCCGCCGAACTTGGCATCGCTCTGGTGGTGCCCGATACCAGCCCGCGGGGCGTCGAGGTGCCCGGCGACCCGGACGGCGCATGGGATTTCGGTCACGGTGCCGGCTTCTACCTGAACGCGACCCGGGAGCCATGGGCCAGACACTACCGGATGCACGATTACGTCGTGCACGAGCTGCCGCAACTGGTCGAGGCCAGTCTGCCAATCGACGCATGCCGCGCCATCAGCGGTCATTCGATGGGTGGCCACGGTGCCCTGGTGTGTGCGCTGCGCAACCCGGGCCGCTATCGCTCGCTCTCCGCCTTCGCGCCGATCTGCCATCCGCTCGCCTGTCCCTGGGGGGAAAAGGCGTTCACCCATTATCTGGGCGCCGACCGTGCGGCCTGGATGGAGTGGGACGCCTGCGAACTCATCGCGATGGCGAGCGAACGCCTGCCCTTGCTGGTTGACCAGGGCACCGCCGACGATTTTCTCGCGACGCAGCTCCGGCCGGAGGCCCTGCGCCAGGCCTGCGCCGTCGCGCGGCATCCGCTGACCCTGCGCCTGCAGACAGGCTACGACCACAGCTACTATTTCATTGCCAGTTTCATCGACGACCACTTGCGTCATCACGCCGCAGCGCTGCTCGCCTGACGCCGCGTTCGGTGCCCTGCGCTGGGCTCGGGCGGGCATTCAGGCATCCCGGCCGCACCGGCTTGGCGTCCGCTCTTGCTCAGGCGGCGACCACGACGCGGTTGCGCCCGCCTCGCTTGGCCTCGTAGAGCGCTGCGTCGGCGGCCTGGATCAGCGCCTGACTGTCCTTGTCGCCGCTGCTCAGGTTGGCGACCCCGATGCTCAGGGTGATCGGGATTGACTGATGATTCCAGAGAAAGGTGTATTTCTCGACCACCGTGCGGATTCGCTCGGCGATCTGGACGGCGGCGCGCGCGCTGGCATTGGGCAGCACGGCTGCGAATTCTTCGCCACCGTAGCGAAACACCAGATCCTCGACCCGTGAGGCGCGCTTCAGCAGGTCGGCGAGCTGGCGCAGGACGGCGTCACCGGCGGCATGGCCGTAAGTGTCGTTGATGTGCTTGAAGTGGTCGATATCGAGCAGCAGGCAGGCCATCGGCAGGCTGTTGGACTGGGCAAATGCCCATTCCGAGGCGAGGTAGTCGAGACCGTGACGGCGATTCGGCAGTTGCGTCAGGGCGTCGGTCAGCGCTTCCTGCAGCAGGCGCTTGTGAGCGACCGCGAACTCATCGGTCGAACGCATGATGCCGCGCCGCTCGCGCTGGATTTCTTCGCGCAGCAGCAGCATGCGGGTTGCCGTGTTGAGGCGCACGCGCAGGGTCTGGATGCTCACCGGTTTGACCAGGACGTCGTCGGCGCCGGCGTCGATGGCTTCGAGAATGTGCGCTTCGCTGCCCGGTGAGGCCAGCAGGAGTGCGTAGCTCTCCTTGCCGGCAGCTGTCTGGCGCAGGATGCGGCAGAACACTGCCGGTTTCAGCCCGGGCATCGCCATGTCGGCAATCACGATCTGGGCCGGCTGACGCAACACCTGCTTGAGGTCTTCGATATTGCTGTCGACCAGCACCGGTTGGTGACCCAGACTCTCGATCTGCTGCATCAGGCTGGGCAGTTCCGCCACCGGGATGCCGACCAACTGGACGTGCAGGCGCGGCGACGGCGTCTTGCCATCGGGTTCCTGACTGGGAGAGCTGACTCGCCGGGTGGGTGGGCTAGCCGCAAGAATCTCGGCAAAAGGCGGTATTTCCTGAGTGCGCACCTGCAGCATGACGCCCCATTCGCGCCAGCGGCGGACCATCCGGTCGACCATGTCGTTCAGTGCGTCACCGCTGATGCCGAGCCGTGCGGCGCGCGTCAGGAGCCCGGGCAGCAGGCTCCAGCGGCTTTCTTCGTCGGCCATGCAGACTTCGGAAAGGGCGCGGGCGAAGTGCAACGAGTGGGTCAGCGTCTGGACGCGCGAGCCGTCGCGAAAACCTGCGACATCGGGTTGTTCATGATGGTAGGCGGCCTGGATCAGCATCTCCGGCAGCCCCCATTCGGCGAGCATCGTGGCGCCGAGCTGCTGGTGATCCATGGCGAAACATTCCTCTTCGAGTGCTGCCAGATTCTGGTTCCTTTCCTTTGCCTGGCGCAGCACGACCGCGTATTCATCGGGGTAGAGCGAGGCCATGGCCAGCTCGCCGACGCGTGCCAGCAAGCCGACCGTGAACAGCTCCTCGCTTGAAATCTGCGCAAAATGGGCGAGTTCCTGGCAGGCGATGCCGGTGGCCAGCGAGTGTCCCCAGAATGCCGCGTAGTCGAACGCCGTGCATTGACCGCTGGTATGGCTGTGCATCACCGAAAGACCGATCACCAGGTCGCGCACACGGAAGGCACCGAGGGCAACGATGGCGCGTTGCAGCGAGACGATTGGCCGGGTGCGGCCAAAGGCGGCGGCGTTGGCGAACTTGAGCAGGCGCCCGGCGATCGCCGGGTCCGATTGCACCAGTTGTACCAGGTCGGATACCCGGAAATCGTCGCGCTGCAGCAGTTTGATGATTGAAAAGGCAACGCCCTTCGGCGAAGGCAGCTTGCCCGTTGCCTTCATCGAAACATAGCGGTCTGGGTCGACGAACTTGATCAAGCGGGCCTCGGGTCCGGAGTTTCCGCAGGATTATGCTACAAAACAGGCTCTACTACCGGGCGGCGCTCCGCTGCGGATTGGCGCCTGCCTCGGCCAGGCCGGCACCGGCCGGTTGCCGGGCACCTCGTGGCCGCCGGAGAGTTCCCTTGCTGCCTGGTGCAGGTCGCTCACAGCAACTCGGTGTCCTCGTGGCGATAGGCGGGGCTACAGCAGCACAGCAGGTGGAGGGCCTCGATGCCGGTCGCGAGCACCCTGTGCGGTGTTCCCGGCGGGATCAGCACGGTGTCACCGACCGCGATGCTCAGCGTCTCGCTGCCCAGGCTCAACAGCCCGCTGCCACTTGTCACGTGGTAAAGCTCCTCGCTGACCGGGTGGCGATGCAGCAGCGTTTGCTGGCCCGGCTGGATGACTGCCTCGGCGAGACTCTGGCGCTGATTTCCATGAACGGCCGGATGCATCAGTTCCCGGATCTCGGAGCCGTCCTTGGTGATATGGACGGGGATGTCGTGATAGCTGGTTTTCATCGGGTTTTCCCGGACAGTGCCTGGATCGGTTGGCCCACCCAGCCGGCGGGGGCGGCGAGCCAGGGAGCCTCGAGGGGATGATGTCGGCGCATCGGGCAAGTGTAACGCACGGGCGATGTGCGTCGATGGCCATGTGACATTTGGCCAGATCCTGTCGCGGCACGCTTCCGGGCTGGCGGCGGTGTCCCAGCCCGAACGGGGACTGTCCGACGACTGCCTGATTCATTGATCACGCGTTGCGGACAGGCTCGCTGCACCCTGCACGAGGCTTGCTGTTGGGGCTTTCGCGTGGCGTCGCTATACTTGTGCGGATCAGAGCCAACGACACGGGTTGCCACAAGGGGAGAAAGATGAATCACGGAGTCAGTCGACAACTGTTTGCCTGCGCCATCATCGGCTTGCTGCTTGTGCCTGGCGGGGGCGCTTCGGCGCAGGAAGGGGTGAAGCAGCCGGACATTGCGGGCGGCGACCCGGCGTCTGCGACGCGGCCGCTCGTTCGGCGCAGCATCGGGGATGCGGTCACCCTGGCCGGGGGGCTGTCGGTACGTCTGAACAAGGCCCTCTACCGGGAAGGAGAGGGGGTGACGGTGACGGTCGATGTGCCGCGTGAAGGCTACCTCAACGTGCTCCGCATCAGTCCGGATGACGTGGCGAACGTGTTGTTTCCAAACCAGTATCGCAGCGAAAATCGCGTTCCTGCCGGGCCGTTTACGATTCCGGGCGAGCAGATGAAGTTCGATCTGGTCGCCGACAAACGGCAGGGCGCCACGCTGGTGGCGGCCTTTCTCAGCCAGGAGCCGCTCGACCTGTACCAGAGCGGGGTGGGCGAGCGCGACGAGGCAGACAAGCTGAAGGAAGCGTTCGCCGGTCTTTCTGCCAATGGTCGCCGCCAGCTCGAGAAACTGGCGGCGCGGAGCTTCGTGGCCGCTCCACAAGCTGCGCCGCTACTTGCCGGCATGACCTACGAACTGGTCTGTGCAACGGGCGCCTCCTGTGATGCGCCGGATCTGACGCCGATCTCGGGCTCCGTACCGCCCGAGGAGCGGTTGACACCCGGCATTCTGCTCGAACCCGAGGGGGAGCGCGAGTTGCAGAAGAGCGTATGGTTGCGCCGCGTGAACGACAAGGGCATCCGGCTGACCAAGCTGTCCGAAGGTTTCGTGCCGCGTCTGTACAATGACGTCGAGCGCTATTGCAGCATCGGCCATGGTCACCTGGTCAGGAAGGCCGCCTGCGATGGGAGCGAGAAACCCGCGTTGCGCCGTGGCCTGAGCGAAGCGCAAGCCGAGGCACTGCTGGCCGAGGATCTGCGGCGTGCGCAACGGGCGGTGACGAGCCTGGTGACGACCAATCTCAATGATGCGCAGTATGCCGCCCTGTGTGATTTCACGTACAACGTGGGGGCGGCCAAGCTGGAGAAATCGACTCTGCTCAAGGCGGTCAACGCGGGCGAACATGACCGTGTACCGTTTCAGTTGCGACGCTGGACGATGGTCCACGGCAAGGAGCATCGCGGGCTGAAGATCCGTCGTGAGCGCGAGATCGCGCTCTATTTCGAGGGTCGGCCGATACCGAAATCGCCGCCTGGCGACGAAGAGCTGACGCCGATCGACATTCGTGTCGGCGAATAGGGACTGCGCGCATCGCGGCAACCAGTGCCGCCGTTTCTTGATCGACAGCAAAGGTGGGGCGCTGCCTCCCTGCGTATAATTTGCGACCCATGCACAGGCGGATCGACGTTCGGCGATGACTCTTCTCGCCTCCTGGCTGGACCATGGCGCGCGTTACCAAGCAGCGCTCATGGCCCTGCGGACGCCGCGTGGCGCCTGGAGTTACGGCCAGCTCGCCGAGCTGGCTGGCCACGGCGGTGGCTTTCTGCGGAGCGAGGGCGTGGCGGTGGACGAGATCGTCGGGTTTGCCGCAGGCCCGGTCGAACTGGCCCTGGCGGCGCTCGCCTGTTCCGCCGCCGGAGCGGTGTTGCTGCCGCTCGACCCCCGGCTGCCCGACGCCGCCTGGGCGCACTGGCGGGCTTTGGCCGGCGGGCGATTGCGACGCCTGACCGTATTGCCTGCCGAATGGTTCTCGTTTGCGGCGCCCTGCACGATTGCCGGCAAGGTCGATGATCTGGCTCTGGTCATCGCCACCAGCGGCAGCGCAGGCGTGCCGAAGGGCGTGATGCTGACCCGCGGCAACCTTGATGCCGCCGCTGCGGCTGCCAACTGGCGCTTGCCACTGGCGGCTGGTGATGTCTGGCTGGGTTGCCTGCCGCTGTACCACATCGGCGGCATCTCGCTGCTCTACCGCTGCCTGCGCGCCGGCGCCACTCTGCTGCTGCACGAGGGCTTCTCGGCGGCGGCGGTCTGGCGCGATCTGCACCAACACGCGGTGACGCACATCTCGCTGGTGCCGGTGATGCTGGCGCGCTTGCTCGAAGTGGCGGCCGGCCGGTCGCCACCCGCCGACTTGCGCCATGCGCTGATTGGCGGGGGCGCCCTGTCGCGGCCGCTGCTTGAAACCGCGCTGGCCGCGGGTTGGCCGATCTGCCCGACCTGGGGAATGAGCGAGAGCGCGGCACAGGCGGCAACCTTGACGTGCCCCGGCAACGATTGGCAGCCGGGTCAGGTCGGCGAATTTCTGCCGGGACTGGAGGGGCGGATCGCCGCCGACGGACGTATCCATTTGAAGGGCGCGCAGGTGATGGCCGGCTATCTCAATCCGCAACGCCGTCGCGGCTACGGGCTTGACGATGGCTGGTTGCCCACCGCCGACCTCGGTCGCTTCGATGCGGCCGGCCGGCTCACGGTTCTTGGTCGCGCCGATGACGTGCTGGTCAGCGGCGGGGTCAATGTCCACCCGCACGAGGTGGAGAACTGTCTGGCCGCCTGTCCCGGCGTCAGCGACGTGGCCGTGACGGCTGTTGCCGATCCGGTGTGGGGTGACGCGCTGGTCGCACTGATCGTCGGGCCGGCCGAATCACACGTTGTCGACCAGTGGCTGCGGCAACACCTGCCGGCAGCCAAGCGGCCGCGGCGAATTCGCCGGATCGGCTGCCTGCCGCGCAACAGCATGGGCAAGCTCGAGCGCGCGCATCTGCAGCGCCTGGCACTGGGCCTGTCATGAGCCTGGGGCAACTGCTCGACAGGCGATTGATCGGCCTGTTGCAGCGCCGTCTGGTCGCCGGCCTGGCCGGCACACCGGCGAGTGGTCTGCTGAGCATTACGCTCGACCTCGGTCAGGGCGGCGATGACTGGCTGGGTGTCGACCTGACGCGCAACCATGTCAACTGGTGGGCGCGGGCGCCCACCAGCGGGTCTGGCGAATGCCGGCTGGCGATCGGGCGCGCGATGAGTTTCTGCACGGCCGGCGCGGCACGCTTCCCGGCACTGCAGGCCGCCTTCGCCGGACTTTCTGCGGTCTGGCGGCATGACGATCAGGCGCGCACGGATGTCCAGCCCTTGGCGCATGTCGGCTTTGCCTTTGCTCCGGAAAGCGTCGATCAGTGGCCGAATGCACGCCTGCTGGTACCTGCCATCCTGCTGCAGAATCGCGGCGGCCGGCGTACGGCGACCTTCAGTTGTGTCGGAGCCGAGGCGGAGGGAGCGGTCAAACGCTGGCTTGGCGAACTGCAGGCGGCCAGCAGACCACTGGACGATTCACCGCCCGTATCCGCCTTGCGGCGTCGGGCCAATGTGCTGGCGGAGCAGGTTTTTCTGGCGCGCGCACGCGCTGCCCTGGCGGACATTGCGGGCGGCAAGCTGGACAAGCTGGTCCTTGCGCGCAGCCTGAACATCGATGCCGACGAGACGATTGCCGTTGCCCCGCTACTCGCGCTGCTCTTGCGCAGGTACCCCGAATGCACGATCTATGGCGTTGGCCATCAGGGACAAGGCCTGTTTGGCGCGACGCCGGAGCGCCTGGTGGCGCTGCGCGGTGATCGGGTGCAGGCAGACGCTCTGGCGGGTACTGCCTGGCTGGGTGCGGCGGCAACTGATCAGCCTGGCTCGCTGACGCTGCAGGACGGGAAGAATCGGCGCGAACAGCAGTTGGTGGTCGATGCCGTACACGCCGCGCTGGTGCCCCTCTGCGCCTCGCTGGCGCTGCCGCAGGCCGCCGAGGTCATGCAGTTGCGCGGCCTGCAACATCTGCGGACGACGGTGTGTGGTCGGCTGCGGCAGGGGGTGGGTTTCTTCGACCTGCTCGCTGCACTGCATCCGACGCCGGCGGTTGGCGGCTGGCCGGCAGCGGTCGCGGGCGAGTGGCTGCAGGCACACGGCGAGCAGCGTGGCGCCTGGTACAGCGGTGGCCTGGGCTGGGTCGACCGCTGTGGCGACGGCGAAGCGGTCGTCGTCCTGCGTTGTGCGCGAATCGAGAGGACGCGAGCGGAGTTGTTTGCCGGCGCCGGCATCGTTGCCGGTTCCCAGCCAGCGCAGGAACTGGCTGAGACCGAGGCCAAGCTGGCGGTCATCGCCGATGCCCTGCAACATGCACGGTACGCCCGGCCTCCGCTCGCCGGGCGCACCGGAACCCGATGAGTGCAACGCCCGATGACGGTCGGCTCAACCTGTGCTGGTCGCAGGCGCTGGTCGACGGTCTGGCGATGGCTGGCTTGCGCGAGTTGATCCTTTCACCGGGGGCGCGCTCCAGCCCCTTGGCGCTGGCTTTTCTGCGGCAACCGGCGATTCGCTGTCACGTCGTGCTCGACGAGCGCAGCGCCGCCTTTTTCGCTCTGGGTGTGGCCAAGGTCAGCGGCTTCCCGGCGGCGGTGCTGTGCACCTCGGGCTCGGCGCCGGCCAACTGGTATCCGGCGGTGATCGAAGCCGATTACGCTGGCATTCCCCTGCTTCTGCTGTCGGCGGACCGCCCACCGGAGTTGCTCGGTTGGGGCGCCAACCAGACGATCGATCAGTTGCAACTGTTTGGGCGGCACGTGCGCGCATTTTTCGCACCGGGTCCACCCGGCGCCGATTTCTCGGTCAGCCAGATGCAGCATCTGGCAGCGCGTGCGTGTCGCGACAGCCGCTGGCCATCGCCGGGGCCGGTGCACCTCAACCTGGCATTTCGCGAACCGCTGCTCCCGTCTGTGGCGGTAGCCGGTCCGAGTACCCCGCCCGCCGCCGCGGTTCGTCTGGCAGCGCCGCTCGTGCAGCCGGATGCGCCACTGGTGGCGCACACGGCGGCGGCGATCAGCCGCCGGCGGGGCGTCATTGTCTGTGGCGGGGCCGATTTTTCCCCACCTTTTGCCGAGGCGGTGACCGCCCTGGCCGGCCAGCTCGATTGTCCGGTTTTCGCCGAGGCGCTGTCGAATCTGCGTTTCGGCAAGCACGACCGTAGCCGCCTGTGCGTGCGCTACGATGCCTTCTTGCGTCAGCCGGGCTGGTTGGCCGGGGCGCAACCGGAATGGGTGCTGCGCTTCGGTGCCTTTCCGCTGGCTCGTTCGCTGCAGGACTGGCTGAACACACTGGCCGGGGCACAGCACATGCTGGTGGCTCCCGATCACCGCTGGCCGGATCCTCTGCACCGTACGGCGACGTTGATCCAGGCCGATCCGCTTGCTGTCTGCACGGCCTTGCTGGCCGCTGCACCGGAGCCCGGCCCCGCGTCCTGGCGGGCGTCATTTGCCCGGGCGGAAGCCCGGGTGGAAGCGATGGCCGCCGGCCACCGTGCGCACGAAAACTCTGCCGCGGCACTGATTCCGGCGCTGATCGAGCAGTTGCCGGCCGGTCATCGCCTGTTTTGCGGCAACTCCTTGCCGATTCGCGAGCTCGATGCCTTCTCGGGGAGCGGCGACAAACCGCTGCGCATCTTTGGCAACCGTGGTGCGAGCGGTATCGACGGCAATCTATCAACCGCGCTGGGCATTGCCACCGAGGGTCCCTGTCTGGCACTGCTCGGGGATCTGACGGCGCAGCATGATCTGACCGCACTGGCCGTTGCCGGTGGGCACGACATCATCGTGCTGGTGATCAACAACGGGGGAGGTGGCATCTTCGAGTACTTGCCGATGGCCAATCTGCCGGAATTCGAACGCGCTTGGCTGACGCCGCAGCGGCTTGATTTCAGGGCTGCCGCCGAATGCTTCGGCCTGGCTTACCGGCGCACGTGTTCCCTCGTGGAACTGCGGGCAGGGCTTGCCCAGGCTCTGCAAGAGGGCGGGCCCTGGTTGCTTGAGTTGGTGCTCGATCGCCGGGTGAGCGTCGCCAGGCAGCGGGCTTTCTGGGCAGCGGCCGCGGCTTTGGTGAGCTAGAAAAACGCCTGCCGCCCGTTGCGGGGCGGCAGGCGCATGCGACGCGCAGCAGTTGGTTCTGCGCTGGCTCAGGCCTTGGTGCCCAGCGCGCGCTGCAACTGTTCGAGGGCGGTCGGATCCTCGATGGTCGTCAGGTCGCCCGGATCGCGCCCTTCGGCGAGTGCCTGGATCGAGCGCCGCAGCAGTTTGCCCGAGCGGGTCTTGGGGAGCACGGTGAGGAAGTGTACCCGGCTCGGCCGGGCAATTGCCCCGAGGCTGTCGTCCACCTGCTTCATGACCTGCTTCTCGAGTGCGGCTGCGAGTTCCGGAGTGGCGATGCTGTCGACGCTCTTGACGACGGCGAAGGCCATCGGCATCTGTCCCTTGAGTTGATCGGCAACTCCCACGACGGCCACTTCGGCGATCGCCGGATGGCCCTGGATGGCTTCCTCGATCTCGCGCGTACCGAGCCGGTGGCCGGCGACATTGATCACGTCATCGGTGCGACCAAGGATGTAATGGTAGCCGTCCTTGTCCTTGATGCCCCAGTCGAACGAGGAGTATACCTGCGGCTCGCGGAAGAGCGAGAAATAGGTCGACACGAAGCGCGCGTCGTCACCCCAGACGGTGGACAGGCAACCGGGCGGCAGTGGTGGCAGGATGCCGACGATGCCCTTTTCGTCCGGGTCGCAGATCGTGCCGTCCTCGCGGAAGATCTTCAGGTTGTAGCCATATACCGGGAAGCTCGGCGTGCCGTAGCGGATCTCGGTCTTTTCGACTCCCGGCATGGCCGAGAGGATGGGCCAGCCGGTTTCGGTCTGCCAATAGTTGTCGATCACCGGCCGTCCGAGTTCGTTCATGATCCACTCGTGCGTCGGCTGATCGAGCGGTTCGCCGGCGAGGAAGAGGTGGCGCAGGGTCGACAGGTCGTACTTGTGCATGTACGAGGTGTCGTGTTTTTTCAGCACGCGGGCTGCCGTCGGTGCGGAGAACATGACGCTGACCTTGTACTTCTCGACGATCTGCCACCAGATGCCGGGGTCGGGGCGCAAGGGTGTTCCCTCGTACATGATGGTTGCCATGCCGGCGATCAGCGGTCCGTAAACGATGTACGAGTGGCCGACCACCCAGCCGATGTCCGAGGTCGCGAAATAGGTTTCGCCTTCGTTGCCGCAGTAGATATTCTTGATCGACGACGCCAGTGCAACCGCGTAACCGCCGGTGTCACGCTGCACCCCCTTCGGTTTGCCGGTCGTTCCCGAGGTATACAGGATGTACGATGGCTCGGATGACTCCAGCCAGGTGACCGGGACCTCGGCGTCCATGAACTGGGCGCGCAGGCTTGCATAATCGACATCGCGACCTTCGACCTTGTTGAAGTTCTTGTCGAGACCCCGGTCCACCATCAGCACCTTGGCCGGCTTGTGTTGCGCCAGGGAGATCGCCTCGTCGAGCAGATCCTTGTAGGGCACCGCCTTGCCGCCGCGCATGCCGGCATCCGAGGATACCACCAGTTTGGGCGCGGCATCGTCAATACGGGTGGCCAGCGAGCCGGAAGCAAAACCGCCGAAGACCACCGAGTGGATGGCGCCGATGCGTGTGCAGGCGAGCATGGCGAACAGCGCTTCGGCGATCATCGGCATGTAGATCAGAACCCGGTCGCCCTTGCCGACGCCGAGGCTCTGCATGATCGCCGCGGTGCGCATCACTTCCTTCTTCAGTTCGGCGAAGGAGTAGACCACTTCCTGGTCGGTCTCGGTGGAGATGAAGACCAGGGCACGGTCGTGTGGACGCTTGGCTGCGTGCCGGTCAACCGCGTTGTAGCAAAGGTTGGTTTCACCACCGACAAACCATTTGGCGAACGGCGGGCGGGAAAAGTCGAGTACCTTGGTGAACGGCTTGTGCCAGTCGATGAGTTTGGCCTGTTCACCCCAGAAGGCGTCCGGATCTTCTATTGATTTCTTGTGAAACTCTTGAACTGTCGTCATAAGACTCTCTCTTCAAAAATTGAACCACCTGCACCAGTGAAAACTAGGCCTGCCGAGTGTCTTCGATTTCGTGCTCCCGGTCCAGCGTTCGTTTTCGAATATCTGCCAAAGGCAGACCCAACTTCCACTCCCTTTCCAGCAATTCCAGGAGAGGCAGCATTTCCTTGCCGAGCGGCACAAGATGCGGAATCACCACCTTCGCATGGCCGGCCCTGATCAGGTCGATGGCGTGGCCAAGCCGGGGTACCGGAATTTCGCTCAGCCCCTGGTCGACGCAGGCCAGCACCCGATTGCCTCCGGCCTGTTGGGCAGCTCTCAGCCGATCTCCGGCGAGGGTGATCAGTGTGGCCGCCGAAGTCACCTGATCGTTCGGGCTGCTCGCCACGCCGAGACTGACTGACAGATCCAGTCGCTGGCCATGCACCGCAATGTGGGCGACGGCAAACGCCTCGCGCAGCCGGTTGGCAAAAGCCTCGCACGCGGGGTAGGGCGTGCCGGGCGAGACGATTGCCAGTTCGCTGTCCGAAAAATGGCCCAGGGTGTCCTCCTTGCGCACTTTCTGGGCCAGGATGCTGATCAGTTTGCTCTGCAACTTGCTCACCACCTCGTCGCCGTGTTCCGTCCGCAGCTCGTCGAACCGGTCGAAACCCAGGACCAGGATGCTGGCCGGAGCATTATGGCGATTGGCATAGGCCAGCGCCTGCCCCGCCTGTACTTCGATGTGCTGGCGGGTTGGCAGCCCGGTTGCGGGATGCTGCGCCGTACGGTTGACGCTCTCTGCCAGATCGTTCTGCGCCTGGGTGCGGGCCAGCAGTGAGGCAATGCGGGTCAACAGTTCGGCCGTGCCGACGCTGCGGCTGATGAAGTCGGAAGCGCCCAGCGCTCGCGCTCGTTCGTTGGCTTCCTCATTGTCGCCGGCGATGATCAACACCGGCATCTGGCGCAGCCGGGTCAGTCTCGATGAGCGAACCCTGGCCAGCAGACCGTCGCCATCGAGCATCGGCAGTGCCAGAGCACAGATCACCAACTGTATCGAGTGATCGAGGACCAGGGCTTGCCAGCCGGCCTCGCCATCGACCTCCTCGCGAAAGCTGTAATGCTCGCGAACGCGCTTGATCAAGGCGGCGCGTGCCATGCGCGATTCGTCGACGATCAGGATGCGGGGTCGCTGAGCCGGGTCGTCCATCGAGTCTCGCGCTTCCGTCGGTCCGGCCCGCTTCAGGCGCCGGCGATGGCGACGACGACGCGGCCGTGCGCACGCCCCTCGACATAGTCATGGAAGATGTCAGGCAGGTCGTCGAAGGTGATGGTGCGCGTCATCGCTGGCAGGTGTGGCACTCGGAGGTCGCCGGCCAGGCGTTGCCAGACGCCACTGCGATACGGTTCGCCAATATAGCCGGAATCAATTCCGAGCAGGCTGGCGCCGCGCAGGATGAAGGGCATGACCGTAGTGTTGAGGGTAGGGCTGGCGGCCAGTCCAATGCTGGCGATCGTCCCAGCCTGTTGCATGGTGCTGGCGATCCAGGCCAGTACGTCGCCACCGAGGTTGTCGACGGCGCCGGCCCAGAGTGCCCGGTCGAGTGGTCTGATGCGCTCCAGATCGAGCGTCGAACGGAACATTACCTCCGCTGCACCGAGGCTCTTGAGATAATCGACTTCGCTCTCCTTGCGGGTCAGCGCGGTGATCCGGTAGCCCCGTGCCGCCAGCATGTTTACCGCCAGACTGCCAACGCCGCCTGTCGCTCCGGTAACGATGACCGGACCCCTGTCCGGCCTGAGGCCATTCTCTTCCATCCGGACGACGCCGAGCGCCGCCGTGAACCCGGCCGTCCCGAGGGCCATCGCATCATGCAGCGACAGTCCGGCAGGAAGCGGCACCACCCAGCGCCCAGGAACTCGCGCGTACTCGGCGTAGCCGCCGTGGTGCGCCACACCAATATCGAAACTGGTCGCGATGACTGCGTCGCCTGGCTGGAAGCGCGGGTCGCGGCTGGCGGTGACGGTTCCCGAGAGATCGATGCCGCCGACACAGGGAAAGCGGCGGATGATGCGCCCCGCACCGGTGGCCGCCAGGGCGTCCTTGTAGTTCACACTGGAAAAAGCAACCCTGATGTCTACCTCTCCCGGATCCAGTCGGGCTGGGTCGAAGGTGACCATGCCGCCTCGCGCCAGACCACCGTGGTCTTCGATCAGATAAGCCTTGAAGGGACTCATGCGCACTCCATACTGTGGATCGGACAAGGGCAGTACCCGTCGCGACCGGGCTCCAGCCCATGAACCAGGGAACGATTATAAACACAAAGGCCGGGCTTTCTGGCCATGCCGCCCGGCGCCGAAGGCCGGTCGAGCCGGTCGCTTGCACCAAAAGTCGCGAGGCTGGCGACTATACCGTGTTTGGCGGAGCAATCCCATGTGCGGTGCACCATCGGCCCGAAGCCTCGTCTGGCGTTATTTTCCCATTTAAGTTATGGCCTTGTAATGCTCAGTTGATCCATCTTCTTGATCATGCATCACTCGACAGGGGGTTTACAGCGTGACATTTTTCACATAAATTTCGTCCCCATGCTCAGAAATCAACTCCTCCGCGCTCTCGCGAGCGCCGCCATGATTGCCATGTCATGGGTTGGCCCGATCAACGCCAGCGAACCGCCAGTCATCAGTGAGGAACCTTCGCTACTTGAACGCTACAGCAACAGCGTTCAGGATCTGATCCTCAAGGGTTTCGAACTGATCGGCATCAATTATCGCTTCGGTGGAACCAATCCCGATACGGGTCTCGACTGCAGCGGTTTCGTCCAGATCGTATACAAGGAAGCCATGGGCATCCTCCTGCCGCGCAGCGCGCGGGAACAGAGTGAGATTGGTGCGGTGATCGACCGTCACGAATTGAAGCCTGGCGACCTCGTTTTCTTCAACACGATGCGCCACGCCTTCTCGCATGTTGGTATCTATCTTGGCGACAACCGTTTTCTGCACGCACCGCGCACCGGTGCCGAAATTCGCGTGGAGGACATGCGCCAGAGTTACTGGATGCAACGCTACAACGGCGCACGACGTCTGCTGGCACGCTGACACAGCTTTTCGGGCACGCTCCAGGCGACGCATCGCGTCGCCTTTCTTTTGTCGGAAAAAAGGAACGATTCGCATTTACAATATGGTGCCTGCTTGCTATCATCTCCAGCTGAAGCTCGATGATCCGACGCTACCACTGGAGGTAAGACCATGAATTTTGGATTTCCCGGCTCGCTGTTCCTCCTGGCTCTCGCTGCCGCGCCGCTGGCCAGTGCCCAGGCTCAGGAAAAGGTGTTGAATCTTTACTCGGCTCGCCACTATCAGACCGACGAAGCCCTGTACAGCGGGTTTACCCGCCAGACGGGCATCACCGTCAAGCGTATCGAGGGCAAGGAGGACGAACTGCTCGAGCGGATACGCAACGAAGGGGCGAACAGCCCGGCCGATGTTCTGTTGACCGTCGATGCGGCCCGTCTGGCCGCCGCGCACGAGATGGGATTGCTCGCACCGCTTCAGTCGCGCGTGCTCGAGACGCGCATCCCGGCGCATCTGCGGACCGCCGACTGGTATGCATTTTCGCTGCGCGCCCGCGTCATCATCTACGCCAAGGAGATGGTCAATCCGGACGAACTCAGGACCTACGATGATCTGGCGAATCCGCGGCTGAAGGGCAAGGTCTGTTCGCGCTCGGGTTCACACCCCTACAACCTGTCACTGCTCGCATCGATCATTGCCCATCGGGGAGAGGCCAAAGCCGAGGCGTGGGCCAGGGGGGTCGTAGCGAACTTCGCACGCGCACCAAAGGGCGGTGATACCGATCAGATCCGGGCGGTGGCGGCGGGCGAGTGTGCGGTGGCGGTTTCGAATACCTATTATCTGGCCCGTCTGATGCGTTCGGACAAGCCCGAGGACCGCAAGACGATGGAGAAAGTCGGGGTAATCTGGCCCGACCAGCAAGGAAGTGGCACGCACGTCAACGTCTCCGGAGGCGGCGTGCTGAAGACGGCGCCGCACAGGGAAGCAGCAGTGAAGTTCCTGGAGTACCTGTCCAGCGACGAGGCGCAACGCTATTTTGCCGACGGCAACAACGAGTGGCCCGTGGTACCCGGTGTCAAACTGGCCAATCCGGCGCTGGAAGAACTCGGCAAGTTCAAGGCCGACACGCTGCCGGTCGGGTCGCTGGCGACGTATCGCGCCAAGGCGCAGATGATCTTCGACCGGGCCGGCTATCGTTGAGCAGCAGGCAGGCGCATGCTGCTCAGCGGCGCTGGCGCGAGATCTGGTGTGACAGGAGAATCAGCGGCAGCAGGCCGACGGCGACAATGGCCAGCGACACGCTGGCCGCTTCCGCCAGGCGCTCGTCGGAGGCCAGGGTGTAGGCCTGCGTCGCCAGCGTGTCGAAGTCAAAGGGGCGCATGACCAGCGTCGCCGGCAACTCCTTCATCACGTCAACGAAAACCAGCAGGCAGGCGGTGAACAGACTGCCGCGCAGAATCGGCAGGTGGACGCGGCGCAGGGTCGCCGTCTGGCCGAGCCCCAGGCTGCGCGCAGCGTCATCCATGCTCCGCGTGATCTTGGCCAAGCTGGTGCCTACGGCTTGCAGGGCGACCGCCAGGAAGCGCACGAGGTAAGCGTAGACCAGCGCCGCGATGCCGCCGGTGAGCAGCAGTCCGGGGTTGTCGCCATACCAGTGCTGCCACTGCTCGGCTAGCCAGTGGTCAAGGCGGGTCACCGGAATCAGCACACCCACGGCGATCACCGAACCAGGCACCGCGTAGCCGAGACCGACCAGGCGGTTCAGTGCCGGGGCAAACATTCCTCGCGAGAGTCGCGCGCCATACGCCAGCAGTACGGCCAGGGCCAAGGCAAGCAGCGCCGTCAGGCCGGCAAGCAGGAAACTGTTGCGCGCCAGGGCGGCGAAATGGCCGCCGAGAGGCGTCTCGCTGTCGGTCAGGGCCAGCCGCAGCAGGAGGCAGGCCGGCAGCAGGAAGCCGATCCCCAGCGGCAGGGCGCAGGTCGCCGTGGCCAGCCAGGCACGCCCGCCGGTCAGTCGACGACCGGGGAACTGACGGTGACGCGCGGTAGTGTCGTTAAAGCGAGCGCGACCGCGTGAGTGCCATTCGATAAGCAGTAGAAGGACGACGAAGGCGAGCAGGGCGGCAGCCAGTTGCGCGGCAGCGATGCGATCGCCGAGCGAGAACCAGGCGCGATAAATGCCGGTGGTAAAGGTCTGCACGCCGAAGTAGGAAACGGTCCCGTAATCGGCCAGTGTTTCCATCAGGGCCAGGCTCGCACCCGCTGCCACGGCCGGTCTGGCGAGCGGCAGCGAAACCCGGAAAAAGCTGCGCCAGGGTCCGAGGCCGAGCGTTCGCGAGGCCTCCAGCATGCCGCTGGTGCGTTCGATGAAAGCAGTACGGGCCAGCAGATAGACGTAGGGATAGAGGACGAAGACGAACATGGCCGCTGCGCTCCCGAGGCTGCGCACCTCGGGAAACCAGTAATCTGCCTTGTTCCAGCCGAACAACTCGCGCAGAAAGGTCTGCAGCGGGCCGACAAACTGCAGAAAATCGGTATAGACGTAGGCCAGAACATAAGCCGGCATGGCCATCGGCAAGACCAGTGCCCATTCGAAAACCCGGCGTCCCGGAAAATCGTGCATTGCCGTCAGCCAGGCCGTGGCGACTCCGATGAGCAGTACGCCGGCACCTACCGCGAAGCAGAGCAGCAAGGTATTGGCAACGTAGTCCGGCAGGACGGTGGCCGCCAGATGCGACCAGGTTGCCCCGGTGCCGCCGCTCAGGATGTTGGTCAGTACGCTGACCACCGGCAGGGCGACCAGGGCGGCGATGGTGACCGAAACGAGGAGCAGGGGATTGAGGCGCAGGCTGATCATGGCTGGACGGGTAAATGAGAATTATAATTGGCGTGCCGGGATTCGCGGCCCCCTGTGTCGCCGGAGTTGCAAACAGGGTTTGTCGACCGCCCATGCCTGACGAGCAAACCACGATGGCACACCTTGAACTGCAGGGAATCGTTCAGCGCTACGGTACACACACCGTGGTCGATGGGGTGAGCTTTGCCGTCGAGTCGGGCAGCATCGCCTGCTTGCTCGGGCCTTCGGGTTGTGGCAAGACAACCCTGCTGCGCTGCATCGCCGGCTTCGAGGAGATCGCCGCCGGGGAGATTCGTGTCGATGGCCGTCTGGTCAGCAGCGCCGGCCTGCGCCTCCCACCAGAGCAGCGACGGATCGGCATGGTCTTTCAGGACTACGCGCTCTTCCCGCACCTGACGGTTGCCGCCAACATCGGTTTCGGGCTTGCCCGCCTGGGCGGTAGCGAGCGACGCAGCCGGGTCAGCGAATTGCTGGACACCGTTGGTCTCAGCGGTCAGGGCACCAAGTATCCGCACGAACTCTCCGGCGGCCAGCAGCAGCGCGTCGCGCTGGCTCGAGCGTTGGCGCCGCAGCCGCAACTGATCCTGCTCGACGAGCCCTTCTCCAATCTCGACGTCGATCTGCGCGAACGCCTGTCGCTGGAAGTGCGCGCCATCCTCAAGAGTCAGAGGATCACCGCGGTGCTGGTCACCCACGATCAGCACGAGGCCTTTGCCATGGCCGACGAAGTGGGCGTCATGGCGGGTGGCAGCATTCAGCAGTGGGATACGCCGTACCGGGTGTATCATCAGCCAGCCAACCATTTCGTAGCCGATTTCGTCGGCCAGGGCGTCTTCCTGCCGGGAGTGGTGATCGACGAAAGTCGTGTGGAGGTGGAACTGGGTCTTCTCGAATCGCGCTTGCCGCTCGAATGCAGTCAGGGATGCGAGGCTTGCGGCAAGGGTTGCGGCGTTGAGGTGCTGCTGCGCCCGGACGACATCATCCACGACGACCAGGCTGGATTGCTGGCCGAAGTACGGCACAAGGCCTTCCGGGGTGCCGAGATTCTCTATACCCTGCGTCTGGCCAGCGGTGTCGAAGTGCTTTCGCTGGTTCCATCGCATCACAACCACGCGATCGGTGAAAGGATCGGCATTCGTCTCGATGTGGACCACGTCGTCGCCTTCAAGACGCCGGTGCGTAGCCCTGCCGTGACGCCACGGACCGTTCAGTTCCATCGATGATTCCCTGGCTCGAACGCGGTGCACCCTTTCCGCCACTGGAGCGGGCCTTGCGCGAACCGAACGGCCTGCTCTGTGCCGGCGGCGACCTGTCCCCCCGACGTTTGCTCGACGCCTATCAGCGTGGCATCTTCCCGTGGTATGCGAGCGGCGAACCCATCCTCTGGTGGAGTCCCGACCCGCGGATGGTGCTGTTTCCGGCGGAATTCCGCATTGCGCGCTCGCTACGCCGTCGCCTGCGCTCGGGCTGTTTCGAGGTAAGGCTGGACAGTGATTTTCCGGCCGTCATCCGCGCCTGTGCCGAGGCGCCACGTCCCGGCCAGGACGGTACCTGGATCACGAGCGAGATGCAGAATGCCTATTGGAAGCTGTTCCAGCAAGGGATTGCCCACTCGGTCGAGACCTGGTTCGAGGGCAGGCTGGTCGGCGGCCTTTATGGCCTGGCGATCGGCCGCATGTTCTACGGCGAGTCGATGTTCGCACGCTCCGCCGATGCATCGAAGGTCGCCGCTGCTCATCTCGCCCGCTTCCTTGAAGAGGAAAGCTTCGGCATGATAGATTGCCAGATGAGCACTCCGCATCTCGCCTCGCTCGGCGCGCGGGAGATTCCGCGCGCGCTGTTCATGGATCGCCTGCGCGTGCTGGTGGTGCAAGCCTGGCAGCCCGGCCGCTGGCCGACCGATGCTGCCAGCCAACCCTGGAACTAGCTGACAATGTCGCGACTCAACGACTCCGAGCTGCCGTTCTCCCTGTTGCAGTTCTACGCCACGGCACCCTACAACTGCAGCTACCTGGCGGGAGAGTGGGCACGTTCGCAGGTGGCGACGCCCAGCCACCTGATCAACACCGAGGTTTATGGCGAACTCGTGCGCAGCGGCTTTCGGCGCAGCGGCGTGTTTACCTATCGGCCGAAGTGTGACCACTGCCAGGCCTGCGTTCCGGTTCGTGTCCCGGTTGAGCGGTTTCAACCCTCGCGCAGTCAGCGCCGCAGCATCAGGATGCATGCCGGGCTGCAGGCGCGCGAGCTGCCGCTCTGCTTTCGCGACGACCACTATCAGCTTTATCTGCGTTACCAGTCGGTCAGGCATGCCGGCGGCGGGATGGATCAGGACAGCCACGAACAGTACACCCACTTCCTGCTGCAAAGCCGGGTGGACACGCGTTTGATCGAGTTCAGTGAGTGTGGTGTCCTGCGCATGGTGAGCATCCTTGACGTGCTGAATGACGGTCTGTCCTCGGTTTACACGTTTTTTGATCCTGCACTGCCGGCGGCGAGTCTGGGCACCTACAACATCGTCTGGCAGATCGCCCAGTGCGTCGCCAACGATCTGCCCTACCTGTATCTCGGCTACTGGATTCGCAATAGCCGGAAGATGGCCTACAAGGCGAACTTCAGACCGATCGAAGGTTTCAGCGCGGGGCAATGGACTGATCTGGATACTCGGACTCGGTCGATGGCCTGACGGTGTGGCCGGAGATGCGGTGCATTCCAGTCAGGCCGTGGCGCTCGCGCGAACCGGCTGTGCGGTGGCGACGGCCCGAGCCGCGTGCGCCTGGCGGCCGGCAGGTAGTCGCCGCCGGATCATCGGCTGATCATCGGCTCGATGGCATCCGTCGCAGCCGCTGGCACGGGGGCCTCTTCCTCGACCGCCAGGACGGCGCACAACGTTTCCATTCCCTGCGTGGCGTGTTCGAGCGCCCGGGCGTCTTCGGCGGTCAGTTTGCCGCTCGTGCGCCAGCGCTGCGCCAGCTCGACCATGCGTTGCGCATGCAGCATCAGGCGGCCACGCAGTGCGTTGAGTTGCTGAATCTTCGCGATACTGGCAGCGCGCAGCTCGATGATGGCGCTGTCGCGTTGATTGTCGTTGGTCGCATTCTCCACGTCACGCCGGGCACGCAGCTCTTCCATCGATGCCTTCCACCAACCGAGGAAGCTGGCGCGATGATCGAGCAGGGCGTTCAGCGATTCTCCCATGGCGTTGATTTCGTTGCGTCCACCGCGCACCGTCGGGACCCGCCCGGTCGGTGTGCCGTAAGCCAGATCGTCGAGCAGCCCGGCCATCTGCCGGACGGGGCGGACGATGCGGGCGGTGATGACGACCGCCAGGACGACGGCGAGACCAATCGCGCAGCCCGTGACGATGATGCCCAGTCGCACACTGGCCCGGGAGGCTTGCTCGATCCCGGCGACCCGGCTGGCCATCATCTGGTTCGCCTGTGCCACGTTGGCCTCGATCAGTGGCGCAACCTGATCGGCGGCGGCATTCATTTCGCCGGTCCTGATGGTGATGTCGGCACGTTGCGACACAAGAACCAGGAAACTGCGCTGGTAGTCGCGCAGCAGCCCGAGGAGAAGCTCTTTATCGGACTGAGCCAGGGCTGATTCGGCGATCTGCGAACGAATCGTCCGTGCCAGTTCGGCCACCATGGGCGGGTAGGATTCGTCGCCGCGCAACAGGAAATCCTTCTCCCGACGGCGTAGCTGGAGAACGCTGGTTTCCAGATGGGGCACGTAATGGGCGTTGAGCATGGCTTCGATACGCTGTGCCGCATCACGGAACGGCCCCTTGCCGCCACCATCGTAGCCGGCCTCGAGGGCATTGTCAGCGTAGTCCTCGAAGGCCCTGGCGTAGATGGTCAGTTCGGCAAGCAGTTTTTGTCGCACCGCAGCCGGTAGCCGGGATTGCTCGATCAGTTGGCGAAACTCGGGGAGCAACTTGCGAACTCGCTCCCGGTAAGCAGGATCGCGGCGCAGGGCAAGGTCCTTTTCGTTGCGGCGAATCTGCAGCAGGACGGTGAACAGATGATCGACGTCGTACTGGGCGGACAACTCGTGCAGGCGATGAATCTTCTGACGGAAGGCGCCCTGGATACCCGAGTTCTCGTCCAGCCCCATGGCCCGCCAAGCGTCGGCGACTGCCCGAAAACTCTGCTCGTAGCTGTTCATCAGAGCCTGCAACTGGTTGGCCGTCTGGCCCGACTGCTGATCCACCGTTGCCAGTCTCGTCACTTTATCGTGCATGCTCTGCAGATGGCGATCGACTTCGTCGGCGAAGCGCTCCTGATGCCGCAGCAGGAAGTTCTTCTCGGCATCGCGTATGGCAGCCATCTCGACCTCGATTTCGAGCGCCAGTGACTTGCGCACTTCATACACTTGTTGCAGTTGCTGATGGTCGGCAAGGACCGACTTCAGGGTCAGTTGATAGTGCCAGATGACGCCGATCAACAGCAGACCGACCACGGCAAAACCGGCGCCGATTTTTTCCCCGATGCGCAAGCTGCTGGAAACTCTGCCCACGTCGCTCTCCTGCTATGGAAACCTGCTCTCACCCGGATCGGGCAGCGGGGCCGGGCGGTACGGATGAAGAAAGCTTGCCGGTGCCGCTGTCCGGCGCGCCGCGCAGACCTGTGAGTGGAGTATATCTGGAGGGCCGACGGCTTGTCGAACGCCCTTGTGTGAGTGAAGACGGAGCCGCTTCCCGGCAAGTGGCAGACCACGCAACGGGAGGAGAGGGGACGATCCAAACCATGTCTTGCCGGAGATCGCGGTCGTCGAGCAAGACCGTTGGGTGGATCAAGTTCTGGGGCCGGCCTCTGGAGCATCTGCGCTGGCGCCGACCTGCACCCGATCACGAGAGCGACCAGCCCGAACCGGCGATGAAGAGGTGCGGCAGATGGCGTCTCGCCGGCAGCGGGCGGTGACGGCCGTGCCCTGGCCGGGATCTGGAGCCGGCGGATGAGCGTCGAAAAAAAGACCGGGTGTACCACCCGGTCGAACGTCCGGCCTCTCGGCTGCAGGAGGGACCGAAGGTGTCCTGTGCGTCTGTCGACCCGACCATCGGCAGCAATCTGACGCGTCAGAGCGGGTCATGGGCGCGCGGTGTGCTGGCTCAGCCGGTCGAGGGTGAAGGCGATTTTGGTGCAGCTTTGCCAGTACCCGCCAGAAGGAGCTGAAAGCCTTCGAACGAGATGTCGTGTATCTCGGTCAGTTCGGGCAGGCGACGTTCCGGTTGACGTCGACGTTCCGGAAGCTTGCCGCGCGGACCGGTGTCGAGCTGGCGGCGGTCGACTCCGCTTCTAACGCTTTCCTGTTTCAGCGCCTGTTTCAATTCCTGAGCCCTCCTCACGATGCGCCCTGCAACAACGAATACAGAATAGCCTCAACCGGTCATGTTTTCCGTGTCGAACTTCACGTTGCCGATCAATTGCAACCGTGTGCTGGCCACCATGAACCGCGGGCGCAGCCGGCACTCTGTGTTGCCGGATCGCCGTACCAGGCCGTCACGGCGGACGGTAGTGCGTCGCCTGGCGCGTTCCGGCGCGCTTCGCTGCCGGCAGAGAGCGGGAAAGCTGTTAGCATTCGAAGCAACAGGATGGCTGGCTGATGCGTCGAAGAGCCTTGTCGCAGGCCGCCCAGTCTGCTGCTTCAGGGAAGAAACAAGAATGAACGGCCTTTCCACCGAAGACTATTTGGCTGTGCCACTTGCCGAGCGATTGCGTCCGCGGACGCTGGCCGAAGTGATTGGGCAGAGGCATCTGCTCGGGCCGGGAAAGCCACTGGCGATGGCTTTTCAGTCCGGGCAGCTGCACAGCATGATTCTTTGGGGACCGCCCGGCGTTGGCAAGACGACTCTGGCCCGCCTGATGGCCGACGCCTTTGCGGCGGACTTCATCGCCTTGTCGGCCGTCTTTTCGGGGGTCAAGGACATTCGTGAGGCGGTGGCCCGGGCGCAGGGCAGTCGTGCTCACAATGGTCGGCGGACCATTCTCTTCGTCGATGAAGTGCATCGTTTCAACAAGGCGCAGCAGGATGCATTCCTGCCCTACGTCGAGGCGGGATTGCTCACGCTGGTCGGCGCAACGACCGAGAACCCGTCCTTCGAAGTCAATTCGGCACTTCTCTCGCGCGCTGCGGTATACGTGCTGCAACCGCTTTCGCCCGCCGAGATGGGCGAGCTCCTGGAAAGAGCCTGCCGGCAGGCACTGCCCGGCCTGGATGTCGAGGAAGATGCACGCGCGCGGCTGATCGGTTTCGCCGACGGTGATGCCAGACGTCTGCTCAACCTTGTCGAGCAGGTTGCCACGGCAGTGCGGGCAAGCGAGCTGCGCGGCATTGACGGTGATTTTATCGACCACGCTCTGGCACAGAGCCTGCGCCGTTTCGACAAGGGCGGTGACGCCTTCTATGATCAGATCTCCGCGCTGCACAAGGCGGTGCGCGGCTCCTCGCCGGATGCCGCCCTGTACTGGTTCTGCCGCATGCTCGACGGTGGCGCCGATCCGCGCTACCTGGCGCGCCGCATCGTGCGCATGGCCTGGGAGGACATCGGCCTGGCCGATCCCCGTGCCGCACGCATTGCGCTCGATGCTGCAGAGACTTACGAGCGCCTCGGTACGCCGGAAGGTGAGCTGGCGCTTGCTGAAGCGATTCTCTACCTGGCGATGGCGGCCAAGTCGAACGCCGGCTACCTCGCGTATAATGCGGCGCGCAGTTTCATCGGGGGGGATGGTTCGCGGCCGGTTCCGGTTCATTTGCGCAATGCGCCGACGCGACTGATGAAGGATCTCGGTTACGGCAGGGACTACCGCTATGCGCACGATGAGGCGGCGGCCTATGCCGCCGGCGAGAACTATTTTCCGGAAGGCATGCCGCCGGTCGAGTGGTATCGACCGGTAGCGCGAGGCCTGGAGATAAGGATTGGCGAGAAACTTGCGCATCTGCGCGAGCTTGATCGCCTGGCAGGGAAAAAGAAGGATTGAGAGAGGGGAAACTCCCCCCGTCCCCGGGTCTGCCAACGGGAAGGCGGGATGCGCCGATATCCAGGTCGCCGGGCGACCATCAACCTGAGGACTGAGCATGCTCGACATCCAACTGCTGCGCAACAACATCGGTGCGGTGGCCGACCGACTTGCCACGCGCGGTTTTGTCCTCGACCGCCCGATGTTCCATAGGCTGGAGAGCGAGCGCAAGCGGTTACAGACGCGTACCCAGGAATTGCAGGCCAGTCGCAACAGCCTTTCGAAGCAGGTCGGTGTGCTCAAGGGTCGTGGCGAAGATGCTGGGCCGGTGATGGCGCAGGTGGCGGCGCTGAAGGATGAACTCGATGCCAATGAGGTGCGTTTGGGCGAACTGCTCAAGACGTTCGACGCCTTCCTTGCCGTATTGCCGAATTTGCCGCAGGAGAATGTTCCGCTCGGCCGGTCGGACGCCGACAACGTCGAGGTCAAGCGCTGGGGTACGCAACGATCCTTCGATTTTCCGGTCAAGGACCATGTCGATCTCGGCGAGGGACTCGCGCAGCTTGACTTCGCCACCGCCGCGAAGGTGGCCGGCACACGATTTTCACTGATGAAAGGACAGCTTGCCCGGCTGCATCGCGTGCTTGCCCAGTTCATGCTCGATACACATACCGCGGCACATGGCTACACGGAGGTCTACTCGCCCTACCTGGTCAACGCCGCCAGCCTGACCGGTACCGGGCAGTTGCCGAAGTTCGAAGAGGACTTGTTCAAGATTCTCCGCCCAGACGCGGAGCCGCTGTACCTGATTCCGACCGCCGAAGTTCCGGTCACCAACATCGTGCGCAACGAAATTCTCAATGCCGAGGAGCTGCCGCTCAAACTCGTCTGCCACACCCCGTGCTTTCGCTCCGAGGCAGGTTCCTATGGTCGCGATACACGTGGCATGATCCGTCAGCACCAGTTCGACAAGGTCGAACTGGTGCAGATCGTGGCGCCAGCCGACTCGGTGGCGGCACACGAGGAACTCACCGGCCATGCCGAGCAAATCCTCGAGATGCTCGAACTACCGTATCGGCGAGTCACCTTGTGCAGCGGCGACATGGGGTTCTCGTCGGCCAAGACTTACGATCTCGAAGTCTGGCTGCCAGCCCAGAACGCTTACCGCGAGATCTCCTCGTGTTCCAATTTCGAGGCCTTCCAGGCGCGAAGGATGCAGGCGCGTCACCGCAACGAGCGCAACAAGGTGGAACTGGTGCACACCCTCAACGGCTCGGGTCTGGCTGTCGGGCGCACACTGGTCGCGGTGATGGAGAACTTCCAGAACGCTGATGGCAGTATCGCCATTCCCGACGTGCTGCGCGCATACTTCAGTGGGCTCGAGCGGATCGGCGTCGGCTGATCAAGCGGTCGTGTCGAATTGCCGGCTGGCTGCGGCGGAAGGTCACGTCAGGTGGACAAGGCAATTCTCTCTGCGCGTGTAAAGACGTTCTTGTGCTAATATTCGCGCCCGACGGAGAGGTGGCAGAGTGGCCGAATGTACCTGA